>Ga0206804_10326_pt2 | contig 11041 bp, 3 predicted proteins | sample Alteio_BWOrgCont_62_FD_152888 | JGI IMG/M metagenome (GOLD analysis project Ga0206804, IMG submission 152888) | Enriched cells from forest soil in Barre Woods Harvard Forest LTER site, Petersham, Massachusetts, United States -... | ecosystem: Environmental > Terrestrial > Soil > Temperate forest >... | reverse complement strand
AATAATATTTTTTTGAATTTTATAGTCATCATAGCCAATACTTTTAGATGGATATTTTTTTTAATATTCTCATTCTCGATTTCCTATTTTGTTTTTTTACACAATGACATTAGCGTCGGTTTTTATATGTTTTGTTTTTTTGCTTTGTTATGGTTTCCAATGATCGATAATCTTTTTCTAAAAGAATTAAATTATGTCGGAGTAACATTTTTTAAATTTATGGCAATGATTTGTATTGCTGCGTTGTTTAAAGCAGTGAATTTATTGTAATTTAGGAGATAAATGATAACGGCGTTCTTAAGGTTGAGAGGATATGGCTTCTAATTTAATTAAAATTCACATATCGTTATTATTTTGGCTGATTATATCAATTCCAAACTGTCATGCTGAAACTATGTCATATTTTGTTTACAATGGCCCTGGACAATCCGTTTCTGGTTTAGTTAATGCCACCCAAGCTGTAGTCAATGCCTACGAATATGATAGTTTTGGGAATATTATTTCGCAAACTGAAGGAGTCGCGAATTCTTACAAATATAACGGGGAGCAAAATGATAGTACGACTGGACTTATATTCTTACGAAATCGTAACTACGATCCTGTTTCAGGACGTTTTATTACTAAAGACATATTCCCTCTTGATAAAAATAACCCACAGACTATAAATCCATATGTTTATGTTGGTAATAATCCTATAAATTTTATTGATCCATTGGGTCTTTTTAATGCTTGGAGAGCTACTACATCTGCTTTAGGGCTTGGCGCCTCTGTTTTAGGGGTCATTGTTGGTTCAGCACTTGAAGCAGTGCCTGCTGGGGTATCACAAATTCTTGGCACTGCGTTATTATATAAAAGTGGTTTGGAGACGCTTACAAATAGTTATCAATTGGCTTCTGCTTTTAATAATAGTATTCCTTCTCTTCCAAGCACATCAGTAGGTGGTTTAGTTGCTCATTATGGAGCAAGTACATTGGGTGTGCAGGGCCAAAATCTTCAAGTTATTACAGCAGCCGGTGATTTAGCTGACGCATCAGTAGGTTTAGGTCTTGGTGTAAAAGTCCTTACAAACGCTGTGCAATCTTCTGATGAACTTGGATATTCTTTGAGTAGTGGTTTACAATTAACTGAATCATCCGCTGGCGTTCTTAGTGGAGGTATTGGTGTTTCACAAAGTAGTTATGATGCTACGTCTGCTTTACTATTTTCTAACACTGCCCCAGCCTCCTTCGGCGGTGTCGACCTTAACCTAACCGCCACCTTATTAGGGAATGTGCAGGACTTTGGCGGGGCTACCTATGATCAAGCCACAGGTCAGATCATTTTATATGGTCAACAGAATACGACACTTCCGCCCATGGACCTTGATGATCTCTCTGTAGCGGTTGATTCTGAGTACGGATTGAATGGAGTTGCTCCGGCAGACCCGGGAGTTTCGATTGGGACACAGCCTTCGAGTGTTGCAGGGCAGATGTATGTGGGTTATTTTGGGGCTGTCATGAATACGGGGTTTGGGGCGACACTGTTCCAGGCGGACAGGTTATTAAAGACGCTTATCATGGGCAAGGATAATATTACCGGGGCCCCTGTGTCTGCCAGTGTACCCGGCTATGAAAATATGCCCAATAGATACAAGGCTGCGGGTTATGCGGGCTATACCGCTGCCCAAAGTAACCCGATAGACCGCATGTGGTTTACGCCCCAGCAAATGACTCTCGCACTCTCCACAGATGGTTCTGCCATGGAATTCAGCCAGACCGTGATGCAGTTGTTGACCTCATCGCAACTCAATGGCATTGCGGATACGGCCAGTCAGGCGGTAATAGCGGCCCGGCCAAGTGAAAATAATTTTAGCTGGAATTTTAACGCGCAGGATCCCAATGGACTGGTATTGCCGATAAAAGTTGGTTCGTTACAAAGAAATATGTTGATGGGGATCTAATTCAATGTGTCCCAACTATTTCTTATTTTACTGACCCTATTTTGAAGAAAGCAGGTAGTATGCAAAAGAATTCAAGAGATACAATGCCTAATAAAACATCTTCTATAAACACTTTAGAAGTGCTATGGGATATGTTTTCAGATTCTGAAAGACAACGGATTAAGATAAGACTGATTGTGTTGTTTGGATGCATGGCACTTACTTTGGTGCTTTTTGAAGCCCATGATTTAAAGGGCATGTTGATTGTTTTAGCATTTCTATTAATTCTTACAAGCATACTTATTATTAGTGCATTAAGGTGCATAAAGAATGTTTTAACTGATAAAGAAAGGAAAGATGTGGAAGAATTACGGGATTGGAAGATTTTTCAATTGAATAAGAATTTAATATCCAGCAATTCGAGAAATAGTCTGTTGTTGAATCTTATTGTCATCATTGCTAATGTCACGAGATGGCTATTTTTTCTTACACTATTATTTATTACCTCCAGCCTTATTATTGAACATAATGCCACCAAAATCGATTTTTTTATAGTTTGCTCTTTTACATTGATTTGGTTTCCCATATTGGACAATCTTTTTTTAAGAAAAATAAATTACGTTACGTTAATATTCTTTAAATTTGTGTTAATGGGCGGTCTCCTTGTGCTGTTTAAAGCAATAAATTTAATATGACAAAGAAATTATTTATACCCGTAGTTTTATGGCTGATCATAACAATGCCCAATTGTTTTGCAGATGTATCTTATTTTCTTTTTGATGGTCCCGGGAAATCTGTAACAAGTTTAGTTAACACTCCTCAAGCTGTAGTCAATACTTATGAATATGATAGTTTTGGAAATATTACTTCGCAAACCGAAGGCGTGTCTAATTCTTACAAATATAATGGTGAACAAAATGATAGTGCGACGGGGCTTATATTCTTAAGAAATCGGAACTATGATACTGTTTCGGGAAGATTTATTACTAAAGATATATATCCAGAGGATACAAAAACACCACAAACTTTAAATCCCTATGTGTATGTTGGAAATAATGCCATAAATTTTGTTGACCCATTGGGTCTTTTTAGTCTTTGGAAAGCGGGTAAGTCGGTTGGGGGAATTCTTGTTAATGGAGTAGGTGTCGCTGTAGGTTTGACATCTGAGGCAGTACCTGGTGCGGATATTCCGGGAACATTGTTGCTTGCTAATAGTGGAGTGGGAGTTGCTGCAGATAGTATTAATTTATTTAAAAACATTACTGGTCAAGACGATGAACTCCCCAGCACATCAGCGATTGGTTTAGCTGTTTATTATGGAGCACAAGCATTGGGTACATCAGGACCACAACTTAAGCTTGTCACAGCGGTTGGGGATTTAGCGGATTCAATTTTGAGTTTGGGGCTTGGTGTAGCAAGTTTAAGGAGTGCTGCGTCAGATTATAATACGCTTAGTTCTGTCATACAAAGTACACCAAAATTAGCTCCAGCAGTGCTTAGTAGTATTCCTTCTGATTTAGAGTTAAGTGATGCATCCCTTTCAGTTTTTACTGGAGTTTCTGGTTTTGTTAGTGCACTTGGGAGTAGTACTGCGGCGTATAATGCACCTCTCCCCACAAACTCCTTCGGCGGTGTCGACCTTAACCTAACCGCCACCTTATTAGGGAATGTGCAGGACTTTGGCGGGGCTACCTATGATCAAGCCACCGGTCAGATCATTTTATATGGTCAACAGAATACAACACTTCCGCCCATGGACCTTGATGATCTCTCTGTAGCGGTTGATTCTGAGTACGGGTTGAATGGAGTTGCTCCTGCAGATCCTGGGGTCTCCATCGGGACGCAGCCCTCTTCGGTGGCCGGCCAGATGTATGTGGGTTATTTTGGGGCTGTCATGAATACGGGGTTTGGGGCGACATTGTTCCAGGCGGACAGGTTATTAAAGACGCTTATTATGGGCAAGGATAATATTACCGGAGCTCCCGTGTCTGCCAGTGTACCCGGCTATGAAAATATGCCCAATAGATATAAAGCTGCGGGTTATGCAGGCTACACGGCTGCCCAAAGTAACCCGATAGACCGCATGTGGTTTACGCCCCAGCAAATGACTCTCGCACTCTCCACAGATGGTTCTGCGATGGAATTCAGCCAAGCCAAGATGCAGTTGTTGACATCCGCAACCCTCAATGGCATTACACCAACCGATCCCTACGCGGAGGCTTTTGCCACAGAAGTGACGAATGACTATAATCTTTATGCCAATGAATTCCCGATACTGCAGCAGTTGACCCGTCTGGGCAAGATCACGGCCGTTGTTAAATGGATCAAAGACAACAATATTCCGTTTGATTTGTCTTTCTTCTCCAATTATGTCCCGGCGGCGGGAAGCACACCGCAATATACGCCCCAGACTACAGTGTTGACTGCTTGGGAGCTGAGCAGTCGGATATTTGAATTGACTATCACAGGTGGTGTCATCTATACGCTGGATGCGAGTAATTTTGCAACATCAACAGATACGACCACAACCGCGCCGAGTTCTGCCGCTGGTCAGGCCGCTGTCAATGCACGCCCCAGTGAAAATAATTTCAGCTGGAATTTTAACGCGCAGGACCCCAGTGGTAACACGAACCAATACACCGCCATCGCGCAATCCATGACCCGTGCCCAAAAAGACGGCAGCCTTAAGTTCCAGGCGACGGACTTAAGCTTTCCCGTTGAGGGAAACAACCCGCTTGTCTTGGTGAGGTATTACAATTCTTTCTATGATAAGACATCCGGATTCGGGCTTGGCTGGCAGTTAACTCCTTATAGCTTGCGGTTTCCTGCGACACCGGAGTCATATACTTTTAACAATGCGGCCATTACCCTGACTGCTAATTATCAAATTTATCTTAGGGATGGGCAATCAGAGTATCTTTACACGCTTCAGGGCCTGAACAGCAGCAATAAGCCTGTGTATTTGCGCGAAGGCGGTAGTAATTATTTGGTGGACAATCAGGATGGGACATTCCAATATTACAAGTTCAATCAGGGGACGGTGTCTTTTGGCTCACAAGGACAAGTAACGCAGGTCGTGGACCAAAACGGCATTGCCATTAATTATAATTATAACTCTTCTTTGCAATTAACTTCTATTGTCCATCAGGACGGACGAAGCATTGTCCTGAATTATACCGGCAATAACATCACCAGCGCCACAGGTTTGAGTTCTAAAACAGTCAATTATACGTATTATTCTAACGGGCAGTTAAATACGGTGGTGGATGAGGCCAACGATACCACGACCTACTATTATGATGCGAACCTGCATCTTAACAAGATTGTAGATCCAAGAACGAATACCTCTTATCAGGCCACCTTTGATGATTATAACCGCGCCACCGCTCAAACAGTCGGCAGTGCACAGTATTCCCAGGAGTTTGACTTGACTGACCGCATGACCACGACAACAAATCCCTATAACGTCCTCAGCACCCAGCTTTTCGATGAGAATTACAATCTTTCCCAAAACCAGGATTTTCTGGACAATACGACCAGCATTGTTTACGACCCGACAGATTTTGGGCCGGACAGTGTCACTGATGCTAACGGAAATATCACCCAATATCTTTATGACAGCCTGGGGGATGTTTGGTATACCCAGGACGCCAATGGGGGACAAAGATTTTATTTTTATGATCAAAACAGAAACCTCATTGCCACGCGTGACGAGCTGGGGAATGACACGGCTTATATTTATGATGGCAATAACAGGCTTATTCAAGTATTTACATCAGTTACTTTAAATTATACTTCGCCTGCGGTCCCTACAACACCACCGAGCTCTTTAAACTATAGTTATGACCCCGATTATAGCTCCACTTATACCTATGATTCCAACGGTAATGTGCTTTCCGCGACGGATCCACAGGGCAGGACTGTCAATACCACTTATGATGTCAATGGTATGCCGTTGACCGTGAGTTTTCCCAGCGGTTATCAGACCATTAAACAATACGATTCGTTTTCACGTTTGCAGAGCGTTTCTGACCCGGCTGGAGACATCACCACCTTCGGGTATGATAATGTGGACAGGGTGACCAGCATTCAGACCGCTGCCGGAACAACCACATACTCCTATGACGCCAACGGTAACGTGAGCACTGTCCAGGACGGCAATATTAACCAGACGAAATATACTTATGACGGTAATAATAATCTGGTGACAGTGACCGACGCGGCCCAGGGGATGACCAAGTATACTTATGACACGACCAATAAATTGACCCAGGTCATCATGCCCAACGGCTCCATCAAGCAGATAATGTATGATGAAGCCAGCCGGCCGGATATGGAGATCAGTACAATTTCCAATCCCGCGCCGCATATTGCGGAAATAGTTAATTCTATTAATTTTGGAACAGTTATGATGGGGGCCCCGAATACGGCTCAATTGACAGTTTATAATGTCGGGGATGCCCCGCTTTCTATTAACAGCATTTCCATTGATAATCCTATTTTTACAGTCAACCCACAAACAGCAACGATCCCTGAGGGTGGGCAGGAAACGTTTAATGTTACATTTACTCCAACCGCATCTGGCACAGCAACGGGAAATTTGACAATCAACTCCAATGATTCCATAACTCCCGCCATTATTATTCCTCTTTCCGGCAACGGCCTTCAAGGGGTGGCGATCATAAATCAACCCGCTAATGAAACAGTGACAGCCCCGGCAACGGCAACTTTTACAATAGTGACCACCGGCAGCAATCTAACATATCAATGGAAGTACAGCACCGATGGAGGGGCAACATATGCAGATGTCACCACCGGCAGCGGAGCCACCGGCACGTCCTATACAACAGCGGCAACAACAATAGCTAATAATGGAACTTTATATGAATGCGTGGTCAGCAACTTTATAGGAAGTATTACAAGTTCTGCGGCTGCGTTGACAGTAAATTCTGCTCCCGCAGCTCCGGCAATTACGGCTCAGCCTGTCAGTGAAACCGTTGCACAACCTGCGACAGCAACTTTTACAGTGGCAGCGACAGGGGCAGCAACACTAATGTATCAATGGTCCAGTTGCGCCTCAAATTGCAACATAGCAAATAACTGGCAAGCTATCAATGGGGCAATCGGTGCTTCGTATACAACACCGGCAACCACGACAGCCGAAAGCGGGACCCAATATAGATGTGTCGTCACCAACAGTGCAGGGAATGTGACCAGTAATGCGGCAACGTTGACAGTTACTTTAATTCCGGTTGCGCCCGTTTTGAAAACGGCCACAGCCGGCAATGGCCAGGTGACATTAGCCTGGGGCACAGATACCGGAGCGACCAATTATACTGTTGCGTATGGGACTACGAGTGGGGTTTATAATACAACTGTGAATGCCGGAAATGCGACAAGTTATACTGTAAGCGGTTTAACAAACGGCACAACTTATAATTTTGTAGTAACAGCAACGAGCGCAGGGGGAACAAGCAGCAACTCCAACCAGCTTAGTGCTATACCTCTTCCGCCGCCGGTCGCGCCTGTATTGAATACTGCTGTCAGGGGCAATGCGCAGGTCACCTTGACATGGTCGTCGGTCGCGGGAGCGGCCAGCTATAATGTGGCTTATGGGACTTCATCCGGGAGTTATGGGGCAGCGGTGAATGCAGGTAACGGCACAACATTTACAGTTACCGGCTTGACTAACGGGACCACTTATTATTTTGTTGTCTCAGCGACAAACTCAGCAGGAACAAGCCCTTATTCCAATCCGTTGAGTGCAGCGCCTTCTGTTTTGCCTCCGGCGCCAAGTATATACAATGTATCAAATGGTAATGGGGCTGTGACCATTTATTGGACTAATTACTCAAGCGCGACAAGTTTTAAAATAAGTATTGGCACATCCAGCGGGAATTATAATTATGGCAGCGTTAATATCACCCCTGGTACTTATCCCAGCGGCAATTACGATTTCGATATAGGTTCCGGATTGGCAGTTGGAACAACCTATTATATTGTCATCACAGCGACAAATTCATTTGGTTCAAGCCCTAATTCAAATGAAGTGAGTGTCACTCCGGTCTCAACTCCGCCAGTACCGTATCCGATAAATTTAAGCTATACTTTTAATGCCAGCCAATCCCAAGTCACATTTAGTTGGGGTACGGAAACAGCCACGTCATTTAATATAAAAAGATCATCCGTGTCCGGCGGCCCTTATACAATAATCGCCAATACGACCGGCCTTTCTTACACGGATACCACAGTCAACAATGGCAATTCCTATTACTATGTCCTATCAGCGGTAAATTCTAGTGGGCAAAGCCCTAATTCTCCGGAGTATGCTGTAACATTCCCATCTCCGCCGTCCGTCTTAAATACAGCTGTTGCCGGTGCGGTGACTTTTATGCTCATTGGTTGAATCGTGATACTCGGAGCTACAGGTGTTGGATTAACTGTTAACGTTGCCGCAGTACTGGTCACAGTTCCTGCTGTATTAGTCACAACGCATTTGTACTTGGTTCCGCTATCAGATGTTGTTGTGGATGGTGTTGTATACGAAGCATTTGTTGCTCCTATAACTATTGGAACGTAAGAACTTGCCTTAGGATATTCCCGCATCCATTTATACGTTGGCGTTGGTGTTCCTGTAGCCGCCACTGTAAATGTTGTCGTTGCTGGTGCGGTGACTGTTGCGCTCGTTGGCTGGGTTGTAATGCTTGGCGCTATAGGTGTAGGATTAACTGTCAACGTTGCCGCAGTACTGGTCACAGTTCCTGCTGTATTAGTCACAACGCATTTGTACTTGGTTCCGCTATCAGATGTTGTTGTCGCTGCTGTCGTATACGAAGCACTCGTTGCCCCGCTGATTGCTGTATAGATACTTGCTCCTGGAGCCTCCTGCATCCATTGATAGGTTGGGGCCGGTGTTCCTGTTGCTGCCACCCTAAAAGTTGCTGTTGCTAGCACTGTGACTGTTACGCTTGCTGGCTGGGTTATAATTGCCGGAGCTACCTGCGGAGTGGCATTAAGTTCATTAGAACTAGCACTTGTTCCCCCTGCATCCGCTGCAAACACTACAAAATAATACACTGTCCCATTAGTCAAACCGCTTACAGTATAACTTGTCACATTACCAACAATAACCGATGTGCCGTACACTCCTATGGCAGTTCCATATGCGACAGAATAACTTGTCGCCCCTGAAGCTGCTCCCCAGCTTAATGCGACCTTTGCATTGCCCGCTATCGCTGTATTTAAAACCGGCGCCGGCGGCACAGGCACTTGCGGGGTGGCATTTAGTTCGTTGGAATTATTGCTTGTCCCACCAGCCGCATTCGTCGCTGTCACTACAAAGTAATATGTTTTTCCATTGGCCAAACTGCTTACCAAATACTTCGTCGCATTACCAACAATTACGGGTGTCCCATATAGTCCGTTCGTTGTGCCATACCCAACAGAGTAACTGGTGGCCCCTGCAACAGCGTCCCATGTCAATTCTACCTGGGCATTGCCGGCTGTGGCAGTATTTAAAACCGGTGCTGCGGGTATCGGCAATTGTGGAATAGCATTAAGCTCATTAGAATTAGCACTTGTCCCGGCCAGATTCGTTGCTGTGACAGCAAAATAATACTTGGTCCCGTTTGTCAGACCTGTAACCGCATAACTTGTAAGATTTCCGATTTCTATAGACACTTCATAGACCCCTGGCACAGTCCCATACTCAACAGAATAGCTTGCTGCTCCTGTAACAGCCGGCCATGCCAAGGTAACTTGGGCGTCGCCCGCCGTTACCGAGTTCAAAACTGGCGCTGCCGGTACAGACAATTGCGGAGTGGCACTCAGCTCATTGGAATAGCCACTGGGACCAGTGCTATATTCAGCAGAAACAACAAAATAATATTTTGTTCCATTAGTCAAGCCTGTAACTGTACCACTAGAAGCACTGCCGGAAACAATAATGTTAGATGGATAAACCCCATGCTGTGTCCCGTAAAGTATTTCATACAGCGATACTTGTCCCGGCACTTGGGTCCAATTTAGAGTGGCCTGGTTATTATTTGCTGTAGCGGTATTTAAAACAGGGACCACATTCGGCGTGGCACTCAACACATTTGAATAATTACTCGTTGCTGTTGAGTTCGAAGCAGCAACAACAAAATAATATGCCGTTCCATTCGTTAAACCTGTTCGCGTATAACTCGTTACATTCCCAAGAACCACAGGAGGGCCATAAACACCGGCAACTGTCCCAAACTCAACAGAATAACTCGCAGCTCCGGTGACCGCACCCCAGCTTAATGTGACTTGGGCATTACCTGACGCCGCCGATTGTAAAACAGGTGTGGCTGGTGCCGGAAGCACCGGTGTCGCAGAAATTTCATTTGAATTTGTACTTGTCCCAGCGGTATTCGATGCTGTTACCACAAAATAATAGGGTGTTCCATTAGTCAGGTTGTTGACCGTATAGCTTGTCACATTCCCAACTACGGCAGGTGCACCATAAACACCGGGTGTGGTCCCATACGCAATTGAATAACTGGTGGCGCCTGTCGATGAAGCCCATGATAAGGCAACCTGGCCGTTGCCGGCAGCGGCCGTGTTCAAAACCGGGGCTGCCGGCGGGGAAACTGGAACGGCATGAAGTTCATTGGAATTACCACTCGTTGCTCCCGCATTTGTTGCAGTCACTACAAAATAATACGTTGTCCCATTCGTCAATCCTGTAACCGTGTAACTCGATAAATTACCAACAACCTCCGGCGTGCCGTACACTCCTGTCACGGTCCCGTACTGGACAGAATAACTGGCCGCTCCTGTAACCGCTGTCCATGCCAACGTTACCTGGGCATTGCCGGCTGTTGCTGTATTTAAGACCGGTGCCGGAGGAGGCGCAATAGGTGTGGCGCTGATGGGGTTAGAATTACCGCTTGTCCCCCCTCCATTCGTCGCAGTTACCACAAAATTATATGCCGTTCCATTGGACAGTCCGGTGACCGTATGGCTTGTCACATTCCCAACTACGGCAGGTGTGCCATAAACACCGGGTGTGGTCCCATACGCAATTGAATAACTGGTGGCGCCTGTCGATGAAGCCCATGATAAGGCAACCTGGCCGTTGCCGGCAGCGGCCGTGTT
>Ga0206804_10338_pt1 | contig 11055 bp, 7 predicted proteins | sample Alteio_BWOrgCont_62_FD_152888 | JGI IMG/M metagenome (GOLD analysis project Ga0206804, IMG submission 152888) | Enriched cells from forest soil in Barre Woods Harvard Forest LTER site, Petersham, Massachusetts, United States -... | ecosystem: Environmental > Terrestrial > Soil > Temperate forest >... | reverse complement strand
CAGGTGTAGTTATAGGGCGAACTTGCGACGGTGGCGATGACATTGCCGTTCGCGAGGAACTGGACCTGCGTCACGGTATCGTTGACTTCCGGCGGTGTTGCCGTTGCAGAGAGCTGCAGGCTGACCGGCAGCACGTAGCGACCGTTGTTCGGCGGGCTGTTGAGGCTGACGGTGGGCGGGGTATTGGTCGCGTTGACGGTGACGCTGTGCGCCGTGGATGTGGTGGTGTCCCCTGCGCTGTCGGTGGCGACGGCGGTGACCGAGTAACTGCCCGGCGCCGGGTTCCAGGCAACGGTATAGGGACTCGTCGTCTTGGTTCCGATCAGGCTGCCGTTGGCGAAGAACTGGACCTGGGTGATGCTGAGGTTGGTGTCGCCGGCGGCGACGCCCGCCGAGACGTTGATGGCGGCGGGCGCGACGTAGATGGCGTTGTTCGCCGGCACGTTGAGGTTGACCGTGGGCGGCATGTTGCTGCTGGCGACGGTTATGGTGCGGGATACGGAGGTCGTGGTCGCGCCAAATCCGTCGGTGGCCACCGCGGTGATGGTATAGCTGCCTGCCGCGGGATTGACCCAGCTGTAGGAGTACGGGCTTGCCGTTGCCGTGCCGAGGAGGTTGCCGTTGGCGAAGAACTGGACCTGGGAAATCGTATCGTTGGTCTCCGGCGGGCTCGCAGTCGCCGAGATGGCGATGGTCGCCGGCAGGGCGAACTTGCCGGCGTTGACGGGTGCAGTCAGCGTCACTGTGGGCGGGGTGTTGGTGGCGTTGATGGTGACCGTATGCGAAGCCGACGTGGTCTGCAGGCCGGCGTTGTCAGTGGCGACTGCCGTCAGGCTGTAGATATTCGCAGGCGGACTCGTCCAGCTGATGCTAAAGGGCGCGGCACTCTTGCTGCCGATGAGGTTGCCGTTGGCGTAGAACTGGACCTGGGTGAGCGTGCGGTTGGTCTCCCCCGCTGCGGCGTTGGCAGAGACGGTGAGGCTGGATGGCGCGACGTAGGTCGTGTTGTTCGCCGGCGCCGTCAGGCTCACCGTCGGCGGGTTGGCGGTATCGGTAACGGTGATGCTGCGCGACGCCGAGGTGGTGGTGACGGCGTTGTTGTCGGTGGCGATGGCGGTCAGCGTGTAGCTGCCTGAGGGCACCGAATTCCAGGTGATGCTCCACGGAGCCGCGGTCTTAGTGCCGATCAAATTGCCGTTGGCATAGAAATCGACTTCGACGACCTTGCCCGGCGCGGGCTCGGCGGCCGTTGCGGAGACGACGATGTTTACCGGGGTCACGTATTGCGCGTTGTTTGCGGGTGCGGTCAGACTCACCGAGGGCCCGCTTTGCGCCCAAGCGGCCAGCGGGGCTGCAAGAAGCAGCAGGATTGAGAGCAAGGCGCGGCCAGTCCATGCGCCGCAACATCCCCCCTCACCCTCCTTTATCAAAGGGGGGAAAGAGCATGGCGAGTTGGGTGGATTTCCTGTTTGACCCCGCTGCGACGAGTGGCGTGATTGGTCGATCTTGTTCACGGCGGCGCTCATTTGAAGACTCCGACCGGAACGTCGTTGAGGTAGATGTATTCCGCCTGCACTTTGCCGGTGGGATCGGACTCGGCGATGAGATGGCCGTTGGTATCGTAGTGATACATGGTGGCCGCGGTGCCGGTAGCCTTCTCCACTCGCTGCCCCAGCGCATTGACTACATATTGTGTGGTGCCACCGGTGTTGGTGACCTGCTTCATGCGCTCGCGCGCGTCGTAGACAAAGGTATTGAAGCTGTCACCGACGATGCTGCCGTTGGCATCGAAGGTATAGGTTTTTGGCGTGGGCCCGCTGCTGCTCGCGATCTGGTTGCTGACGGTTGAATAGGTGTTGCTATAGCTCCCGGCGCCTATCGCTAGCTGGGTACGATTGCCGATCGCGTCGTAGCCGAAGGTTTCCGCTACGCTGGGGCCGGCGAAACTGGTGAGCCGGTTTAGCGGGTCGTATCCGACGCTGAACGGGTTGGTGGTGTTGGCGCTACTGGTAATCGAGGTGATGCGCGATCCCGGGTCGTAACCGAGGGTCATGGTCTGGGTGGGCAGCGTGTAGCTCGCGATGCGGCCATCGAGGTCGTAGGTCCGCGTATAGGTCTGGTTGTTGCCGAAGTTGAGAACCTGTTCCGGCCCGAACGGCCGATACGAAGCGTTTGCCAGCACGGTCTGCGTGACCCCCGCCATCGTGGTGGTAATGCCGCTGATGCGGCCGTCGCCATCGCGGGTGTAGGCGACCTGGCGGCCGCTTGGATAATTCACGCCCGCTAGCCTGCCCGCGGAATCGTAGTTGTACCCGGTGAGGTAGCTCACGCCGTTCATGGTGCGGTTCTCGGAAGTCACCCGGCCATGTTGGTCGTAGGCATAGGCGATGGTGCCGGCGTTGTCGGAGATACCGGTCAGATGGCTGATGCCGTTGGTGCCCTGGTCGTAGGTAAAGGTCGCGTTGAGCGCGGGCCCCGTGGAATAGCTGATGCTGGTAATGCGGTTCAACGCATCGTAGGTGTACGTCGTCACCTGGCCTTCCGCGTCGGTTTTGGTCAACACGTTGCCGGCTGCATCGTAGGTGGCGTTGGCCGTCCCCGTATCCGGACTTTGCACCTGGTTGAGGTTGCCCAGGCCGTCGATCGCGTACTGCGTAGTGAGTCCGCGCTGATCCGATATCTTGATGAGCTGATCGAGAGAATCGAAGCCGTAGTTGACGTTGCCGGAGAGCTGGTCGGTTATCTTGGCGAGCCGGTTCAGCGCGTCGTACGTGTTCGCCGTGTTGTTGCCATTGGGGTCAGTGAGCGTAACGAGATTGCCCTGGTTGTCGTACTGGTAGGTGGTGGTTTCGTTGACCGCGCCGATTTCCTGATATAGACGACTGTACATGTCGAACACGCGGCTCTTTGTTTGAGCCAGCGTCGAGGTGGCGTCGTAGACGTTTTCCTGGATGCGGTTGCCCATGGCATCGAGCGTGTACGCAATGCTGTTGCCCATGGAATCGCCGATTCCGGTGAGACGGTGCGCGGCGTCATAGGTGTACGCGATGTAACTGCCGTCCGGTCGGGTGACCTGGGTGATCTGGCCGGCGGCGTCATAGGTATTGGTGGTGACTTCGCCACCGACGTTGCGGGTGAGCAGGCGCTGGCGCGCGTCGTAAGTCATCTGCGTGACCAGGTCGTTGGGGTCGGTCATGCTGAGCGGTTTGCCGTGCGCGTCGTAACTGGTAATGTACGACGTCTGTCCCAGAGCGTTCGTGACCGAGCTCAGGTTCTCCTGAGAATCGTAGGTATAGGTGGTGATCTGGTTGACGTCGGTGCGCGGGCCAATCATCGTCAGCATCTGGCCGGCGGTGTCGTACGTATAGGTCCAAGTCCGCGTTTCGCTGCCGGCGACGATCGATTTGCTCAGCATGTTGCCAGCGCTGTCGTAACCCATGTTGGTGGTGCGCAGAGGTTCGACAATCTGCGTGCGCAGACTGAAGTTCGGCGACCAGGTGGTGTTGATGGTACGCTGCTGCGGCGATCCCGATGCTTCAACGCGTTGGGTTTCGAGATTCAGTCGGCCGTAGGGGTCCTGGTATTGGAAGGTCGTGACGTTGCCGTTGAAGTCGGCCTCGGACGCAACGAAGCCATTGGCGTTGTAGCCAATCGTCATAGTCGTCACCGATGGACCCGGCAACGATACGCCAGTGTTTTTCTGCACGCCCAGGATATTCACGCTGGTGAAAGTCCGGGCCGTTCCCAGAGCATCGGTAACGGTGACGGACGGGGCCATGTGACCGCCTGCGGTGAGGTCGGTGACAGTGACGAGGTCCGCACCCCCCGCCAACTGTTCGGTATTTGCGCCACCATCCGCGTAGTAGGTAGCTGTCAAATATCTCTGCCCATCCTCATCGATGATTCCGGTCAGATACCAGGGATACGCCGAATTCTCATAAACATAGCTGCGGGTCTTCCCATCCTGATAGGTGACCGACACCAGGTTTCCGTATGTCGGGTCGTATTGGTAGGCGATCGTGTTCGACGCTGGATCGGTGATCGTGGAAATACGATTCAATGCGTCGTAAGCGAACACCAGATTGCGGCCGAACGGATCGGACGCGCTTGCGATTCGATTCTGCGAGTCGTAGGCGAGGGACTGTGTCAGACCGGCGCGATTGGTAATCGAGCAGAGCTGGCCATTCACGTTGTAGGTCTCTACTTCATCGCTCGGACTCAAGGTCAGGGTCCATCCGTTTCCGCTCACGCCACAGGCGTTGGCCAAGGGAGCCAGTTTGTCTGCAACGTCTGCGTCGGTTATCCAGTTACCGTTCGATAACGTGAACGAAATGCCTTGCCCGTTGGGACGCGCCAGCGTCACAACCGGGTTGGGATAAGCCGTTGGGTAACTGACAAGTGAACGGTCATAGCTGTGGCGCCACAAATTTCCGATAAGTGACGCTGCAGCCATTGGCGACGAAGTGCCTGTGACGGAGCTGAAGTAGCGTCTCAATAAGAGGGGATACGCGCCGCTGCCTTGATAGTCGACTTCTGCCTCGTTCTCGACTCCTGTAGCCGTGTTTATCGGCTTGCCTTGATTCTGCTGCGGGGGCGAAGACGGGAGCGAAGGACATCCACAGTCCTTCGGCCCTGGCGTCGGAAGCCAGGCAATCTCAAATTCCCCGTTGCACATGAGATTCGTCGCGTCGGGGTCCGGCGAATTACAACACGGCCCTCCGATAAAGCCGGGGCTTTCATAGTCCTGGATCCCAAGCGCGTAAGGCTGTCCGAACTCGATCGAACACTGAGCGTTGGCCACCCTCTTAGCACTTGAACCTGACTGCACGATGAATGGCGAGGAATACGCTTGCCAGACATAAACAAGCCCGGATTGCGCCCCAGCTCCAGAGCTCCAACATGCGCTGCAAAGCAGCACGATGCAGACCGCGCACCTGACAAGCAATCCTGCATTTGCTCTGACGGTATTGGAGGTGTTCATTTGAAAACTCCGAGGAGGATTGAAGCGCTGCCGGCTTCAAAGTGGAATACGGTGCCGCCGATTGGCGCGGCAGCCAAAGCGGAAAGATCCACGGCAATGGGCTGTGCAGGACGCGACGAGCGCAAGCCGCGCAATAGGGAAAAGGAGTGACGCCGATTGCGGACGCAACCAGCCTTGGAGTAAGACGTATCGTATATGCGGAGTCCCACCCTGAAGCTCCGATCATTGTTATTGCTGTTGCTGTTGTAACTGCGCCCGCGATTGCGATTTTCTGCCGGCTTACCAATATGCAGGTAAATGACCTGCAAGCCTTAACGCTGCCGCGGGCGGCGCTCGACCGCCACCGCATTATTTCTTTGCCCGCTGTTTTAGCTGCGTTTGGACGGCCGCCTTGTTTGAACGCAAAGTGTGCCGGCTTGGCGAGACGCTCTCATTTTACCCATTTTCTTAGAATTGCAAAGCGCGCAACCGTAACAACGGCGCCTGCGCTGACGAGCCGTTTCGCCACTCGGCACGCGAGACTGAGTTTGTCCGAGCGACCAAATGGGTAATGACAGGATGGTTACGCGCGCAAACGAATCTTGCCGCCTATGTAGGACACGTTCGGCAACGCGTGCCAGAGTCTGTGCGCGCTCAACGGGTTTGATGCGCGGTCGCGGTACCGCTCGTGTCGGCTCGTACGCTGCCTGCTGCTTCTCCGAGATGGCGGTGGCCCCAGTCGCGAATTGCGGCGATCACCGGCACGAAGGTCTTGCCCTTGCGCGTTAACCGGTATTCGACTTTCGGCGGCACCACGCCGTAGTCCTTGCGGTCGATGAGCCCGCTTTCCGTGAGCGCCTTTAATTCCCGGCTGAGGACGCGCGGCGCGATTTCCGGGCTTCCGGTCAGGCCCTGCAACAGGACGCTGCGGATTTCGCTATAGCGCAGTGGACCGTTTTTCAGGTCCCAGACGATGCGCAGTTTGTACTTGCCGCTGATCATTTTCTGGAACGCAGCGACCGGGCAAACGCGGCGCGGCATAGCTTTGCTTGCAGGCATGGACGTCTCCTCGCCAAGTTTCGGTAATGTTGCAATCCTACACTATCATTTTTGTCCATACTTGCATATTCGCTCCTTTAAGCGTCAAATCATGCCGAAGCGCGCGGGGCATCCGACAAAGGAGCGAGACATGAAACAATTCATCATCAAGTACAAATTCAAAAACGGGACGCCGGAAGAATGGCACCGTCAGGTGGCGGAATTCATCGCCGCGCTCGACACCGATTCCGATTTGAAGGGAAAAATTTCCTACCGGGTCATGAAGGAAAAGCAGGGCGCAGGCTACTACCACCTGGTGACGGTCATCGACGACAATATTCCCAATGTGCTGCAGACCAAGGACTTCTTCAAACCCTATACCGAGGCGACCAAACACACCGGTGGGGGCGAAGTCGAGGTTGTGCCGCTCGAGCTTGTCGCTGCAACCGCGTTTCGCGCCTGACGCGGCTGCCGCATTCAGATTTTAGGGCGCACCTGAAAAGCGAATTCGGCGATCAGTTCGCGCGCGGCTTGCGGCACGCATATCAGGCAGTCCTTCAGCAGCACGACGTGGTAATCGTGATGGGCCGCGAGGTGGCGCATCACGACTTCCAGGCTCGGCCATTTTCGGTAATCGAATGGCGGCGGCGGCGGGGCGTAGAAGGCGCGCGCGTCGTCGATCAGCAGGAAGTGCTGGCGCGGCCCGCGCGTGATGACGTCGATTTCATCGATCAGCGGGCAGTTGTCTTCCGTACCGAAAAATCCGGCGCCGGCGTGCGCATCGAGCCAGAATATTGCGGGCGCGCCAAGTTCAACGCAGACTTCGGTTAGCTTCTCCGCCGAATTGCCCAATAGAAACCTGACGTTGGGCGGCTCGCCGGTGCGCTGTCGCGCCTGCGCCTGGTAGTCGGCACGGATCTCGATGGTCCATACGCGCTCGAAGTTCTGCGCCGCCCACGCGGTCGCGTCACCCTGAAAAGTACCGGTCTCGACAAAATCGGATATGCCGAACCTGCTCTTGAGCGCGAGGACGAGTTCGGCGAGCGGCGGCAGATGTACGGCGCCCATGCCCCCGGCTAATCCACGTGCGCACCGGACTGCTTCACCACCTTCGCCCATTTCGCAATTTCATTGCGGATGTGCTCGGCGAATTGTTCCGGTGTGTCGCCTACGGGTTCGGCGCCCTGGGCCTGCAGGCTTTTCTTCAGTGCGGGCGTATTCAGCGCTTTCACGATTTCGTCGTGCAGTCGGTTGACGATTTCCCTCGGCGTGCCCGCCGGCGCGAGCACACCGATCCAGGAGGTCGCTTCGAATCCCGGCACGCCGGATTCGTCGATCGTGGGGATATCCGGCAGCGCTGGCGAACGCTTGAGCGTGGTGACGGCGATCGCGCGCAGCTGCCCGGATCTTATGAAGGCGATCGACGACGGCAAGTTGTCGAATATGAGCTGTGCCTGGCCGGAAATGACGTCGGTGATCGCTGGGGCGCTGCCCTTGTACGGAATGTGCAGCATGTCGACGCCGGCCATGGTCTTGAACAATTCTCCGCTGAGGTGAAGCGAGGTGCCGTTGCCGCTGGACGCGAAATTGAGCTTGCCGGGGTTGGCCTTGGCGTAAGCGATCAAATCCTTCACCGACTTCACCGGTAGCGCATTGTTGACTTCGAGCACGTTCGGCACCGCGGCGACAAGGGTGACGGGCGCGAAATCCTTGACCGGGTCGTACGGCATTTTCGCGTATAGGCTGGTGTTGATGGCGTGGGTGCCCACGGTTCCCATTACGATGGTGTAGCCGTCTGGCGCAGACTTGGCGACAATGTCGGAACCGACATTGCCGCCTGCCCCCGGACGGTTGTCGACGACGACTTGCTGGCCCAGCGATTTCGTGAGTTCCGCGGCGACCTCGCGGGCGATGATGTCGGTAGTGCCCGCAGCGGGGAATGGAACGACGAGGCGTAGCGGCCGGTTGGGCCAGGTTTGCGCGAGGGCCGGTGTTGCCGCCAACAGGAACCCGATCAACAATGCGCCGCCGAGCAGCTTGCCGCGCGCGATCCAACGCTGAGCCATGTTTCCTCCCTGAATGTTCCGGCCAAAGGGATTATGCACGCGCGTTGCGAACTCCGGCAATTCGCAACACGCGGCGCTGCAGCGCAGCTATACTTTCCGACTTTCCACAACGAATTGCCGCCGCTCAGCCATGGCCGAACAAACAAAACAGTTCCGCTATTACGACCTCGTCATGGCGGCCTTCGTCACCATTCTCATTTGCTCGAACCTCATCGGTCCGGCCAAGATTGCGCAGGTAGTAGTGCCCGGTATCGGGCCCATCACCTTTGGTGCCGGCGTGCTGTTTTTTCCGATTTCCTACGTGTTCGGCGACATTCTTACCGAGGTCTACGGCTACGCGCGTGCGCGGCGCGTGATCTGGACGGGCTTCGGCGGCCTCATATTCGCGTCGATTATGGCGAGCGTGATTGTAGCGCTGCCGCCAGCGCCGTTCTGGAACAACCAGCCAGCGTACGACGTCGCCTTTGGTTCCACCTGGCGCATCGTCGCCGCTTCGATCTTCGCCTACTTCTGCGGCGAATTCGTCAATTCCTTCGTGCTGGCAAAAATGAAAATCCTGACCTCGGGCAAGTGGTTGTGGACGCGCACCGTCGGCTCGACGCTGGCGAGCGAGGCGGTCGATTCGAGCCTGTTCTACCCGCTGGCTTTCTACGGCAGCGGTATCATTCCAGACGACAAACTGCCGCTGGTCATGATGTCGCAATTCATCGCCAAGGTCAGCGTGGAGGTTGTATTCACGCCGTTCACTTACTGGATCGTCGGTTTCCTCAAGCGCGCCGAGCACGAGGATTATTACGACATCCACACCAATTTCACGCCGTTCTCCCTGAAAGCCTGATCCATGTCCGCCAAGCGTCTCGTGCTCCTCGTCTTTTTTCTTGCCGTTTGCTTCGGCATTTACTGGCTGGCCAACCTGATCTGGTTCAAGCCGCTCTCGCTCGACGCGTTTTACGACCGCGGTTTCGCCCGCGTTCTCGTCGCCACCGATCCGGAACAATTGACGCAGATTGGCCTGCTCGAATCCAAGGGTATCCGCTTCCACAACGCCTACCTTTCCGACGCTTCGCCGGAAACCGAGCTGTGGAAGCACACTTACTTGAAGGAACAGCTCGACATCCTGAAAAGCTACGACCGCGCGGCGCAAACGCAGGCGCAACTGCTGTCGACCGATATCCTGCAGTGGTTTCTCGAGCAGGACGCCGCCGGCGAGCCGTTTCGCTTCTACGATTACCAGGTGACGCAGATCAACGGCGTGCATATCGACTTGCCGGAATTCATGCTGCAGGTGCATCCGCTGACTTCGAAAACGGATGCCGAGTATTACAACAGCCGGCTGTCGCGCTTCAAGCAGAAATTCGACCAGGTCATTGCGAGCCTGCAGCAGGCCGAGGCCAAAGGCGTGATCCCGCCGCAGTTCGTGGTCCAAGACGTGCTCAAGATTTGCCGCGATTTCATCGCAGTGCCGCCGACCGATAACGTCCTATACAAGCACCTGGGCGAAACGATCGCGAAGCTGCCCGACGTAACTGCCGACCAGCGTGACAGCCTGCTTGCCGACGCCGAGAAGCAGATCGCCAATTCGGTCTATCCCGCTTACCGCGATCTGATCGCGCACGAAGAAGCCTTGCTGCCCAAGACCAATGCCGACGACGGCGTCTGGAAGCTGCCCAACGGCGATGCGTACTACCGTTACCAGCTGAAGTCGAACACGACCTCCGACATCACTCCGGCCGAAGTGCACGACCTCGGGCTTGCCGAAGTCGCGCGCATTACTGCGGAAATGAAGGCCGAGTTCGCCAAGCTGGGGTATCCAGACGACATTGCGCTCGCCGAAGCCGTGCACCGGCTGGCGGCCGATCCCTCGCAGCACTATACGGCGGGGCCGAACGTGCGCAAGCAGATACTCGGCGATTTCCAGAAAATCGTCGACGAAGTGAGCCCGCGACTCACCAAGGTGTTCCGGGTATTGCCGAAGACGCCGCTCAAGGTCGAGAGCGTTCCCCAGTTTCGCGAAGCCACCGCCCCCTTGGCGTATTACAACCCGGGTTCGGCGGACGGGGCGCGGCCGGGGATTTTTTATACCAATACCGGCGACCTCGACAAGGTGATCAAGTACGGAATGAAAACCGTCACCTACCACGAGGCGATACCCGGCCACCATTTCCAGATTTCGATCCAGCAGGAGTTGCAGGGCGTTCCGGAATTCCGCCGCTTCCTGCCGTTCACCGCGTATGCGGAAGGCTGGGCGCTATACTCTGAGCGCCTGGCGTCGGAAATCGGGATGTATGAAAACGATCCGTCCGCCAACATCGGCCGCTTGCAGGACGAAATGTTGCGCGCAGTGCGCCTTGTCGTCGACAGCGGCATCCACTACAAGCACTGGACGCGCCAGCAGGCAATCGACTACATGGCCGAGCACACCGGCAACCCGATGGCCGATGTCGTCGTCGAAATCGAGCGCTATATCGTGTGGCCCGGGCAGGCCTGCGCGTACAAGGTGGGCCAGCTCAAGATCATCGAGCTGCGCGAAAAGGCGCGCGCTACGCTCGGCGCAAAGTTCGACATCGGCGAATTCCACGACGTGGTGCTGAAAAATGGCTCGCTGCCCGTCAGCATCCTCGAACGCGTCGTCGATCAGTATATTGCGGAGAAGAAGTCCACCTGACCCGTGTCGATGAAGCTCAGGGCTTGTTAAGCCTTCTTAACAGGCTCGACGTATCCCAGCGGTTGCCGCCCATCGCCTGCACGTCGGCGTAAAACTGGTCGACCAGCGCGGTCACCGGCAGGCGCGCCTTGTTCTTGCGCGCTTCGGCGAGACACAGGCCGAGGTCCTTGCGCATCCAGTCGACGGCGAAGCCGAAATCGAATTTGTCTTCGAGCATGGTTCCCCCGCGATTCTCCATCTGCCAGGACTGCGCGGCGCCCTTCGAAATCACTTCGAGCACGAGTTTCACGTCGAGTCCCGCCTTGCTGCCGAAATGGATGCCTTCG
>Ga0206804_10337_pt1 | contig 11061 bp, 9 predicted proteins | sample Alteio_BWOrgCont_62_FD_152888 | JGI IMG/M metagenome (GOLD analysis project Ga0206804, IMG submission 152888) | Enriched cells from forest soil in Barre Woods Harvard Forest LTER site, Petersham, Massachusetts, United States -... | ecosystem: Environmental > Terrestrial > Soil > Temperate forest >... | reverse complement strand
CTAAATCGACGTCCTAAAAAAGAATTTCACGGCAGGCAACATTGATAACGCGAACTCACATCTACGCAGCCGCAAGCTGTTAACGTTATCGCCGGCCGAACACTTCCCCCATGCGCCGCACCTGCGCTCCCACTCCCCGCAGCTTCTCTTCCATCCGCTCGTAGCCTCGGTCCATGTGGTACACGCGGTCCAGGATGCTCTCACCGTCAGCCACCAGCGCTGCCAGCACCAGCGCAGCGCTCGCGCGCAAGTCACTGCACATCACTGCCGCGGATTGCAGCTTCGTCTCCCCACGCACCGTTGCTGACCTTCCCGAAACAGAAATGTTCGCGCCCATCCGGTTCAGTTCGCTCACATGCATGAAGCGGTTCTCAAAAATATTTTCCGTCACTGTCGACGTGCCCTCAGCCTGCGTGAGCAACGCCATGAATTGCGCCTGCATGTCCGTCGGAAACCCCGGGTACTCTTCCGTCGTAATGTCCACGGCCCGCAGCATACCGCCCGAATGCACACGAAAATTTTCCTTGCCGATTTCCAGCTTCACTCCACTCTGCTCCAGCTTGCCCAGCAGCGCTCCGAGATGTTCAGGATTGCAGCCGTCCACGTTCAGATCGCCACCCGTGATTGCGCCAGCAATCAGAAATGTTCCTGCCTCAATGCGGTCCGGGTTGATTCGGTGCCGCGCACCGTGCAACTTGCTCACACCCTTCACCCGGATCTCGGAACTTCCGGCGCCCTCGATCTTCGCTCCCATTGCGTTCAGCAGCGCGGCCAGGTCCGTCACCTCCGGCTCGCGCGCGCAATTCTCAAACAGGCTTTCGCCGTCTGCCAGAGCGGCGGCCATCAGCAGGTCTTCGGTGCCGGTCACTGTAATTTTGTCGAACACGATATGCGCGCCCTTCAGCCGGTCCGCGCGCGCCTCCAGGTAGCCGTGCTCCTGCGTAATCGTCGCTCCCATCGCCTCCAGGCCCTTGATGTGCAAATCAATGGGCCGTCCGCCGATCGCGCATCCTCCCGGCATTGCTACGCGCGCCATGCCGGTCCGCGCCACCAGCGGCCCCAGCACCAACGAGCTCGCGCGCATCGTCTTCACAATCTCATACTTTGCTACCGGGTCAGAGAGCACCGCGCACTGGATGCGCGTCCGGTGCTGCGCGCGCCCATAGCCCAGCTCCACCTTCGCGCCCATCGATTCCAGCAGCTTGCGCTCCGTCTCAATGTCTTGCACCTGGGGAATGTTCTCGAGCACCACCTCATCCTCGGTCAGGATGGCCGCGGCCATACACGGCAGCGCCGAGTTCTTCGCACCCGATATCTTGATCGTCCCCAGCAGCGGATTTCCGCCGCGAATCACAAACTTGTCCATACCTTGAGTCTAGTAGCCTCCGCCGATAGGAAAACCTGCGGGAAAAATCGGCGTACCTGCGCATGCACGGAGCCCTCATCGGCCCGCGTCCAGCGCAAACGCCACCAACACATCGCCGCGGCTCTTGGCGCGGTCTGCATGGCCTCCGGCTGCAATAATCACATACTGCCGCCCATCCAGCGTATAGCTCATCGGAGTCGCCTGTGCCGAAGCCGGCAGCTCTGCCTTCCACAGCTCTTCGCCCGTCGCCGAATCTAACGCACGCAGATACAGGTCCTCAGCAGCTCCCGTAAATACCAGGCCGGAGGCCGTCACCACTGGCCCGCCAAAATTCATGATCCCCGTCTTCGCTCCCGGCACCATGCTTCCGAGCGGGGATGACCACACCAGCTTGCCCGTATTCAGATTGATCGCCGTCATCGCGCCCCACGGTGTGCCTAGGCACGGCCGCCCGTCGCTGTCCTCCAGCGGCGAGCGCAGAACCTCATATGGCGCCTTGCGCTGCGGCGAAAGCTCATACCCAAAATGCAACAGGCTCATCGGCGGTGGCCACGCAGCTACCGGAATCGCAATGGCTGCAATGCATGCAGCGAAGATCCACATGCGCAGCCTTGGTAGGTACTTCATCTCCAGATATTTCTTCCAGCTCAATCCGCCCACAATGAACCGGTAGTTCATATTCAGCACCAAAATGCCGAGCGCGCTGAAGACCCACGTCCGCCAGTCCTGCAACGTGGGCTCCAAGTCGTTGTTCCAGGTATCGAACCACCAGCCTTGCTTCACCAGCCTCACCATGTACGCCGCACGATTGTTGTTCGCGTAATACATCCCCGTTGCCGGATCGAACGCAGCCGAACCCCAGTTCACCCCACCCAGGTTGCCAGGGAAAACGATGCTTCCGCCCAGCGACGGCGGCGTGTAGATGCCGTCATAGCGAAGGCCGTGCATCCGTACTTTGCATACCAGCTTGTTCCACAAGTTGCGATGGAAGCCATTTGCATCTTCATCTGGTGGCAGCGTCAGTGGACTCACCGGCGGCAGCGACGAAAACGGCTGGGTTGCCGACGTTGGCTCGCCAGCCACATCGCTTTGCGGCACCGTGCGCTCGTCTATCGGAAACAGCGGCTTGCCATTACGCCGGTCAAGCACAAACACCTGCCCCATCTTGGTCGCCACGGCCACGGCTGGTGTCTCCTCCGACGTGTGCGCTCGCCAGGTGAACAGCAGCGGCTGCGCAGCCACATCGTAGTCCCAAAGGTTGTGGTGTACCACCTGGAACGCCCACACCTTCACGCCGGTCCTGGCATCAAGCGCCACAATCGAATCCGCATCGCGGTCATCGCCCGGCCGCAGCCCTCCCCAGTAATCCGGCGACGCACTCCCCGTAGGCAGGTACACCAGCCCCAGCCCCGGGTCCGCGGAGATCACACTCCACGTATTCCCCGCTCCAGTGCGCGGATGGTTCTGTCGCGCCCAAGGCAGCGGCTCCCACGCCCACAGCTGCTTGCCCGTCACAGCATCGTAGCCGCGCACCAGCCCGGACTCAGCATCCACCGTCAGGTTGTCACTCACCGACGACCCCACCACCACGACATTCCCAATTACTGTCGGCGGCGAAGTAACCTCGTATGCTCCAAAGTCCTGCCGCCCCACGTCGCGCGTGAGATCAACTGAACCAGCAGCACCAAACCCCGCGCACACCGCACCAGTGTCTGCATCCAGTGCAATAAGCCGTGCATCGACCGTCCCCACAAAAACCCTATGACTGCACGGCCCTATTTGCTTGGACTCCCACAATGCCACCCCGCGCGATGTGGTAAACCCTCCCTCATCGGTCTTCAGCTCGACCTTCGGATCGAAGCTCCATCGCTCGGCGCCGGTCCGCGCATCAATGGCAAACACTACATCGAATGGCGACGTAAAGTAGAGCATTCCCCGCGAGAGCACCGGTGTCGCCTCAAACGAGGCATGCTCTGATCCCATCCGTACCACATCCAGCGCATGCGTGTGGAATGTCCACACCGGATGCAGGTAGTTCAGGTTCTTGGGCGTAATCTGCGCCGACGCCGTATAGCGCATCCCGCCCGCATCGCCGCCGTAATGCGTCCAGTCCTCCTCGTTCGCGGGCTGCTGCGCATGCCCCGCAAAAGCCGTATAGAAAGAAATTGCCGCCACCGCCATCGAGAAACCCCGGCGCCGGTGCGGCAATCTATTTGCTGTCTTTATCGCGATCGCGGACTTCCTCTGCCAGCGATCTTACGCTGCGGGAGGAGCCTGTGGAGTCAGCGGCTGTGTTCCCGGCTGCCCATGATGTCCACGCGGCCCGTCGCCTCGACCATGGTGCATGGCCTTCAGCTGCTGCAGCTGTTCCGGAGTCAGCACCGTAGCCAGCTGCTGATGCGTGCTCTCCTCAAGAGCATGCATCTGCTGGTGCTTGTCCTGTGGGGGCAGTTGCTGGTTCTGCCACAGCGCCTTCATCTGTTCGTCGCGGCCGGCGAAGATCGGTGTCAGCTTCGCAGTCTGCTCTGGCGACAGGTTTAACGCCTTGCCGATGTGCTCAGCCTCACGCTGCGGGCTTGGAGCATGGTGGTGTTGAAAATGCTTCTGACCGTCCGGAGGAGGCGTCGTTGGATTTTGCGCGACAGCCACACTGGCGGCAAGGGACAAAGCTAGAACTGCAGGGACAAACAATCTTTTCATCGAGTTCTCCTTCAGCGGCTGGGGAGGATCTCCGCTACTTGGTAAAAACACTCCAGGCCCGAAAGGTTGCTGCGTCTTAATTCCCCACGCCTGCGTCTAAATTTACTCCACGATGCCATCTTTCGCCAGTGCAAATTCCATCTCGGCACGTACCGCCTGCATCAACTCTTCCCGCCCCTCAAAATGCTCCGGCCACACCACCGGCAGGAACCGCACCACCGCCTCCCCGGGATAAATCCTGAAGCTCCCCTTGCGCATCATCTTAGCCGTGCCTCGGATCACCACTGGCACCATCGGCGCTCCCGTCTCTGCAGCCAGAAAAAACCCGCCCTTCTTGAACGGCAGCAGCTTCCCGTCCAGCGACCTCGTTCCCTCCGGAAACAGCACGATGTTCCGTCCGCCGCGCAGCACTTCCGCTGCGTATTCCACGCTCTTCTGCGCCTCTTCCCGCGAGTGCCCGCGCGACACCGGGATGTACTTGCCCATGCGCATCGCCATCCCCAGGACCGGAATCCCCATTAGCTTCTTCTTAATGAACACGCTAGACATCCCCGGCAACGACGGCAACAACACTGGAGCATCCATGTTCGACACATGGTTGCTCACAAAGATGCACGGCTGTCCTGGCAAATTCTCGCTGCCTTCCACCCGCACGCGAACCCCCGCCGCGCTCACGCCCATACGAACGATCGCCATGCCCCAGCGGTACATCAGCCGGAAGTCGTCGCGCAGGGCGGCCCACGGCATCGCCACTATCGCCGCCGGTATTCCCAGCCCAACCCACACCGTCAGCAACTTCAGCGCAGCAAACATACAGCCTCAGCATACGCCGCGGTCTTTCGCGTCGAATCGTTTCTCACTATCCTCTATCCCCTATCCTCTATCCGCTGTAACTCCCGCGGCAGCTTCTCATAAATCCCACCAAACCCACCATTCGACAAAATCGCAATTACATCTCCACTCTTCACTCTCGGCAAAATCTCCGCCACAATCGCGTCCGCATCAACACACAAAATTGCCGGGACTCCCTTCGCCTTAAGTGCATTCACCACATGCTCCGGCTCCAGCCGCTCATTAACCGGGATCGCTTCGCTCTTGAACACCTGCGCCAGCACCACCTCATCGGCGAGCGCCAGGCTCTCTACCAGCTCACGTTCAAACACATTCCTGCGCAACGTGTTCGATCGCGGTTCCAGCACCGCCCACAATCTTCGCCCCGCATACGCCGCTCGCAGAGCACGCAGTGTCTCGCGGATTGCCGTCGGATGATGTGCAAAATCGTCAATCATCGTCACACCCGCAATCTCTGCGCGCACCTCCAGCCGCCGCTTCACGCTCTTGAACGTCGCCAGCGCCTCTACGATTGCTTCCGCCGGCACACCCTGCCCAACTGCCAGCGCCGCGGCCGCCGTCGCGTTCAGCGCGTTGTGCTCACCCGCCATCGGCAGCGTCAGTCGAGCAAACTCCGCACCCTTGCACAGCAGCGTCCAACTCGTCGAACTCCCCTTCTGTATCAACTCCACCACGCGCCAGTGCGAGCTCTCCCAAAACCCATAGCGCTCGACCTTGCAGAAGGCCTTCGCACAGCACTCGGTCACGTTCTCGCTGCCGTCGAACGCCACCAGCCGTCCGCGCCGCGGAATCAGGTTCACCATGCGCTTGAAAGCCGTCTTCACCGCCGCCAGGTCCACATAGATGTCCGCGTGGTCGAACTCCACATGCGTCAGGATGGCTGCATCCGGAAAGTAATGCAGAAACTTCGGCCCCTTGTCGAAGAACGCGGTGTCATACTCGTCGCCCTCCAGGATGAATGGCCGCGTTCCCTCCTGCACATGAAAGCTCGTCCCAAAATTCTCCGCCACACCTCCAATCAAAAACGACGGCTTCCACTTTGCATCGCGATCGTCTTTCCTAATCCCTAATCCCTGTTCCCTAATCCCTGCCGTTTCATAGATCCACGCCAGCATGCTCGTCGTGGTCGTCTTGCCATGCGTCCCACACACCACCAGCGATTCTCGCCCCGGCAGAAACTCGTCGTGGATCAGTGCCGCCATGCTGGTCATAGGAATTCGCTCGTCAAGCACCCGCTCCAGCTCCACATTTCCGCGCGAAATCGCATTGCCCACCACCACCAAATCCGGCCGCGGCTCCAGATTCGCCTCGCTATACGGCTCCAGGATCGCAATCCCCATCGCCCGCAACTGGTCGCTCATCGGTGGATACGCAGCCGTATCCGACCCAGTCACGCGATGCCCCCGCGCCCGCAGCATTCCCGCCAGCGATGCCATCGCCGTCCCACAAACCCCAATCAAATGCACATGCTTTCCACTCACTGCTTCAGCTCCGCCCCGCTCATCTTCACCCAACTCCCCAGCGGCAGCGACCGATTCCCGCCAGTCACATGCCCGCTCCTCAATCCCATCGCGACCGGCCCATTAAACGCTCGCAGCGCATGCAGGCACGCCGCCTCAAATAGCTCCATCTCGTCGGCCTCCACGCGCGCGCTCATGTCTCCCAGCACCACGCCGCGAACCTGTTCCATCATTCCTGTAAATCTCAAATGCTGCAGCATCCTGTCCCACTGGTAGGGCTTCACGCCGATGTCTTCTAGAAACAGCACGCATGGCTCATCGATCTTCAGCGACCACGGCGTTCCCAAGCCCGCCTCCAGTATCGCCAGGCACCCGCCCAGCAGTCTTCCTTCTGCACTTCCCTCGCGCAGCACTCGCAGACCGTCGGCTTTGCCCACACTCCAGATTCCATCACCCTCCACCGCGGCCCGCCACGTCCGCTCATCCACTCCGTCCACGCACGACCAATCTGCAGCCACCATCGGCCCGTGCACCGTTGGCATCTTGCACTCGTTCCACATCCACGCATGTAGTGATGTGTGATCGCTGTACCCCACGAACACCTTCGGGTTTGCCCTAATAAGTTCGCGATCCAGCAGTGGAAGCAATTCCGCAGACCCCCATCCGCCCCGCGTGCAGATCACACCCTCAATCGATTCATCCCTGAATGCCGCATGCAGGTCCGCCACGCGCTCCTCCGCCGTGCCTGCAAAATACAGCGGCCCGCGGCTCAACGCATGCGACATCACTACCGGCTCATATCCGAATGCGCGCAGCCTCTCTACGCCCGCGGCTACTAGCTCTGCCTTAGCCGCGCTTGCCGGAGACAACACCGCTACGCGGCTCCCGCGCCTCAGCCGCGGCCTGGAGCTCTCGCTCAAAGATCAACCCTCGCTTCGCCGGTGCACACAATCTTTGCCGGCCCAATCAGCAGCATCTCCGCCGTGGTCTCCGGCCACACCACCTCCTGCGCTCCGCCCTCGGCCACCACGCCCAATTTCCGCGCCGCTCCGCGCATTACTATCGCCGCAGCAGCCGAAGCGCATGTGCCTGTGCCGCTCGATGTCGTCGGCCCGCATCCACGCTCATAAATCCGGAAAGCAATTTCATCCTTCTTCAGCACCCGCACAAACTCCACATTCGTCCCAAACTTGAACACTGGATCGACCGCAATCTTCGCCCCCAACTCCTGCCAACTCATCCCGTGCGACCCAAAATCCTCGCGCTCGGGAAAAACCACAAAGTGCGGGTTTCCCATATTCACCATCAAACCCTCAATCGGCCCGGCCACTCCAGCAATCTCAATCGTCCTCGGCATCACGCGTGGCACACCCATCCCGGTCTCGATCCACCACGGCGTTTCTTTCTCCTTCACGATCACGCGGCACTTGCGCATGCCACCATGCGTTCCCAGCGCAACTTCCAGTAGTCCTTCGCTCTCCGCCAGCCACGCCGCCACACACCGCGTGCCATTGCCGCTCAACTCGGCCTCGCCTCCGTCAGCATTGAATAGTCGCAGAAAAAAAGTTTCATCCCCGCGCCGCTCCAGGAACTCAATTCCGTCCGCGCCCACACCCGTGTGCCGCGCACACAGCGTGCGAGCCAACTGGGCGTGCCTCCCCATCGCAGCCGTCTCTTCGAGAATCAAAAAATCGTTCCCGGCTGCCTGCGCCTTCACAAACCGCACCCCGCTCACTCCTCCTCCAGGTCGCGATACACGTTCACTCGATCGGTAGCATCGTTCGCTCGCAATTGCTGCAGCAGCCGCTCGTGCATGCGCCGGGTTGCAATCACTGTGAATGCCACGCGTTCCAACCCCGCCACGTTGTCGCGCTCCAGCACGCTCATCCGCAGCCCTGCTGCATCCAGTACTTTAAGGATCGCCGTCTGCATCCGGTGCAGCGAATCCTCCACCGCCGCTGCCAGCGCCTGCGCCCGTTCCACGCCCACGATTTCCTTGGGCAGCATTGCACCTACATCCGCCCGCACCTCATAGATCATCGAGTACCGGTGCCATCCAATTTTCACCTCTGCAATGCCCACAAACTGCAGCGACACCAGCACAATCGCTGTCGCTGCCGCCGCCTCCAGATAAAGCCCGGCGCCGCACGTCATCCCAATCGCAGCCACCACGAACACTGTCGCTGCGCTAGTCAGCCCCAGTATCCTGTTCTTCGTATGCATGATTAGTCCCGCGCCCAAAAATCCAATTCCCTGCACAATGTTCGCGGCCACCTGCCCCTTGTTCGGCGTCGAGTCGCCGGCCAGCTCAATGCTCATGATGGTGAACAGCGCCGCTCCCATGCATAGCAGCATGTTGGTGCGCAGGCCCGAATCCTTATGCCGCCATTCGCGCTCCAGCCCAATCGCGCCGCCCATCAGGCTCGCCATCAGCATGCGCCGAATCCCTACGCCCGACAACAGCACGTGCTCGGCCACGGACAAGTTATGCGTGAAAGGGATAGGGTCAACCATCGAGCCAGCATACTACTCGGCGCGCCCAATTCCCATGCTTGGGAATCTCACCGTATCCGCCCTGCTACTGCTTTCCGCTGCGGCTAAGGCTTCCAGACCGTCGACTGGTACAGTCTGGCGCACGGCTGCCCCGACGTGCACATCACATACAGCTCTTGCAATGCCTCCGGATGCGCCGCCACCGCCTGCGCCACAGCATCGCCGTCAATCGCAATCACAAATGCCGCATTGTCCGCCGGGTCAGCCAGCGCCTTGCTAAACGTCTCGTTGTCGTTCTCGCTCACCATGCTTGCAAGCGTTCGGCCCGACCTCTGCACCGCGCCCACATACGACCCCAGCGTCATCATCACCGGCACGTTGTCGGGGATGGGCTCCAACACAAACGCAATCTGCTGCTCCAGCGCCACCCGCGTGGTCGAGTTCACCATGGCTTCTTTCAGCACCAGCGGCACCGTGTACATCATCGCCAGGCAGTTGAGCACGCACAGCAGCATCACCGCCGGCTGCCAGAAACGCGCAGCCAGTTTGCCCCAGCCCGAGCTTTCGCCGCGCAGCGACAGCTCCAGCCGCTCTGCAGTCAGCGCCGCATACACCGCCAGCGCCGGCAACAGCTCCATCCCATAGCGCGCGTTGTAATACGAGTGTGGGTACAGCTGCGGAATGAAGATCGGCACCGACCCATACGCCACCGCATACAGATAAAACGGCAGCGGCAACCACAGCAGAAGCGCAAAACTCTCAGCCCGCGTGCGAACTTCTTTCTCCGCTCGCCGCTTCCAGCTTATCCACGTGCCATACAGCGCCGCGCCCATCACCGCCCACCCGGTCTCCCACGCCGCTGCATCGATCTGCGCACAGCGCATGTAGTAGGTCAACGCCCGCCACGGATTGTGCCACTCGCGATAGTGCTGTCCCGGCGACGAGGTCTTGCGGTCGATCGCCTCCGCCGAGTACGGCCCACGCGCAAAGTCCAGCCAGTCATGCATAAAGTGCTGGTTGTACCAGAACCACGCCAGCGGCCCGGCCGCGCACATCGCCGTAAAGATAAGGAACACCGTCAGCGTTTTCCGCCGGACTTCCGCGCTCGCTCCCCACATCGCCCACGCCAGGCATGCCCACTCCGCCGCGCCCACAACCCATCCGTCGTAGCGCGTGAACACCATCCCAATCACCAGCACCCCGGCAAAGATCATCTGTCCGCGCGCCGCACCCACCTTCCCCGCGCGCAGCGCGGCTATGCCTTCCATCGTCGCCACCACGCTCCACACCAGCAGCATCAGGAACAGCGCCTCCGTCATCGCCGTTGTGGCCAGGTACAGCAGATTCGCATTCAGCGCATAGAACGCCGTCGCTGCAAACGCCCAGCGCAGACGCATCATCCGCCGGCCCAGCCGCCACACCCCTGCCACGCTCAGCGCATAGCTCAGCATGGACATCGGAGCCGCCGCCATCCCCGTCTGCCACATCGTCATATTGCGAATGAACGGCAGCATCAGCAGGTGCGGCAGCGGCAGCCACACCCCACCCAACTCCGCAATCCCCGGAACCCGCGAATCCAGAATCCGCCGCGCAATCGCCAGGTGCGCCACCGCGTCTCCATACAGCAGCAGGTATCCGCGCCGGTAGCACACCAGCAGCGCAAAGAACGCCAGCACCACCCCAGCCGCAAACAGCGGATACACCTCGCCCCGGCTCGCCGGCTGCACCTTTTCCGGATCGTAACCGGCGCCGCCCGAGCCCGCGCGTTCTTTCCACCCACGCGGCCGGGTCATCGTCCTCGGATTTCTGGTTATCATTCCATCAGCCAATCACTGCGCAGGCTTCGCATCTCGAATCTCGCATCTCATATCTCATATCTCATATCTCATATCTCATATCTCTTCTACAGGTGAGATATCTCTCTTAGATGTCCGAACCGCTCGTCGATCTCGGCCTTCGTCGTCCGCTGCAGCCGCTCCGTGCCAAATTGTTCCACCGCGAACGACCCCATCACGCTGCCGTAGAACATCGCCGTGCGAAACACCTCCGGCGTCAGCGTCTTCTGCGAGGCCACATAGCCATAGAACCCACCCGCAAACGAATCTCCCGCGCCGGTTGGGTCCACCACTTCATTGAGCGGCAGCCCCGGCGCGCGAAACGGCCGCCGCCTCTTGCCGTCTCCAAAGCTGC
>Ga0206804_10336_pt1 | contig 11118 bp, 11 predicted proteins | sample Alteio_BWOrgCont_62_FD_152888 | JGI IMG/M metagenome (GOLD analysis project Ga0206804, IMG submission 152888) | Enriched cells from forest soil in Barre Woods Harvard Forest LTER site, Petersham, Massachusetts, United States -... | ecosystem: Environmental > Terrestrial > Soil > Temperate forest >... | reverse complement strand
ACCGCGGTCTCACTCTGCAAGGACAACAGCCTTCCCATGATCATCTTCAGCATGAAACAGGAAGGAAACATCGTCCGCGTCATCAATGGAGAGCGAATCGGCTCCATCGTCACCAGCTAAGCTCTACAGGTTCGTCAGAGCCTCAGACTTCGCCATCTGTTTGCCAACTCGGCCTTCCTTGAACATCCGCAGTACAAAGTTTTTTCCCGGCATCTCGATCCACCTGTTCGCCGCCAAAGCGAGCGCAATGACAGTTACATATGAGATCCAAGGATCCAGCGCCGTAACATGCAGCTTCTCCGGCCAATGGTTCAGATGGATCAGGATGAAGGCATCGAAGTGCAGCAGGTAAAGGCAGTAAGTCGCATCGCCCAGTACCACAAGCGGCTTCCACCCAAACACCTTCGTCAGCGCATGCTCTCCTGCAAGTCCAAGGATTACCAGAGCGAAGATCGGAGTCATAATGCCTCCATGCTCCAGGATGTAAGGCACGCGCGTAGCGAAGCCGTAAAGGAACACCAGCGCAAGCGTCAGTCCCATCGAAGCCATCGCAAGCCGCTTCCTCTGGTCCTCGCCCAGCAGCGGATGCAGCCTTCCCAGCAGCAGTCCGACCAGAAATGTCGCCAAGTAAGGCAGCGGAGTGAACTTCAGCATCCGTATCCAGAACATCGACGTGTAGCGATCCGCAGGAGCAGTCAGATGGTCCGGATTTAGCACCAGATACAGCGTGTGCGGAATAAGCCCTAAGAGCCAGATCACCAAACCCAGCGCGATCAGCTTGCCCGCGGTCTTCGGCCAGTGAATCCGGTTCAACCAGGGAAACGCGACATATAGCATTGCCTCGCACGACAGCGTCCACGCAACTGTATTCCAGAACGTCGCCAGCCACGGAAACCAGCCGTGCAGCAGCAGCGGAGTCAGCGTCATCCCCAGCCAGAAGTCATGATGCGTATGCGAGCGCCATTCGGCGGGCACGAAGCTCCACCCGAACAGCAGCAGCGAGAACAGGTAGACCGGATAAAGCCGCGACCCGCGCGCTACCCAGAAGTCCCGCTTGGACATCGTCTCCGCGCGTTCGGCGTAGTTGTAGGTCAGGATGAACCCGGAGATGAGGAAGAAGAACCCAACGAACACGAACCCCGTATTGATGATGGGATAGAGCATCTGCAGGTGAGGCGGAGTGAAGTGGAAGAAGATGATGCAAATCGCCAGCGGCGTGCGAATGCCGCTGAGGGCAGGAAGCGCGGGTTTGCGGACGTGAGTGCTCACGATTGGCCCTAGTTCACATCCACCCGGTCAAACCCCAGGCTGGAGAGCAGCGTCGTCACCGTCGCGCGTGCGTTCTTCCGCGCCGTATCCAGGATTCCATCTGACAGTGCAGCCTGCTGCAATTGGTCCTGAGCCTTTGCCCGCACCTGCGTCTCCAGGTTCGGGTCCGCAGGCACCAGCAGACCTGTCGAGCGCTGGTAGACCTTGGTCTTCTGGTTGTCCAGCGTCGTGACGAATATCTGCGACGCCGGCAAGGACACATGGATCGCCCGTCCCTCGATGCGAACGTCCTCCGGCTTTAGCTGTCCCAGATCGACGCCGGCAATGGACTGTCCATGTACTACCAGTAGGATGCGATCGCCGGTCAGCACGTCCGGAAGCAATGGATTCGCCCGCGACCCCTCAACTACCGTGTCGAGCGAATACACCACAGTCTCCAGCCGGTTCAGCCGCTGTATCTTATCCACGATCGTTGGAACGGACGCACCGATGCTTACCGAACGCCCGCTGACCAGCGCCGCGATGTCGCCCATCCGTCCAGCTGTCGCCCGGTGCAGGAACAGCGCCAGCGCTGCAGCGCCCACCACTGCGGCGAAGAGGAAGAAGATCATTGTCCCGGTAAAGCTGCGGCCATGGTTGTATTGCGTTGTCATCGGGCCAAGCGCTCCTGTGCCTATCTAGGAAAGTCTACCCCGCACCGCCGCGAGCTTCTCCGTGGTCGCTGGCTTGCGGTTAGCATAGCTCGCCCCCACGAACGCCTTGAACAGCGGATGCGGTTCAAGCGGCTTGGACTTGAACTCCGGATGGAACTGGCAGCCCAGGAAGAAAGGATGTCCGGGAATCTCCACGATCTCCACGTATGTCGCGTCCGGAGTCGTACCGGTCAGCCGCAGTCCAGCTCCAGTCAGTACTGCCTCGTACTCACGGTTGAACTCATACCGATGCCGATGCCGCTCGGAGATCTCGGTTGCGCCATAAGCCTTTGCCGCCAGCGAGTCCGGCTCCATCACGCAAGCCCACGCGCCCAGGCGCATCGTCCCGCCCATCTCCTCCACACCAGTCAGTTCGCGCAGCTTGTAGATGATGCGATGCGGCGTCGCCGGGTCGAACTCACCGGAGTTGGCCTGTGTCAGCCCACAAACATTGCGCGCATACTCGATGCACGCCGTCTGCATACCCAGGCAGATGCCGAAGTAAGGCACCTTGTGCTCGCGCGCATAGCGGATAGCATTCAGCATCCCCTCAATGCCACGCTTGCCGAACCCACCGGGGACCAGAATGCCGTCGAAGCCTTCCAGCTGCGCCTCATAATCCGCGGTCTCCAGGCCCTCGGCCTCGACCCATGTCACGCGCAGCTTCAGGTTATGCGCCAGCGCACCATGCACCAACGCTTCCTTCAGGGACTTATAACTGTCCTCGTACTCCACGTATTTACCGACGATGCCGATGTTGACCTCGTCCTTGGGGTTATAGGCGCGCTCGACGACATCCCGCCAGCGTGTCAGGTCGGCATCCGGCGTCTCGATGCGCAGATACTTCAGCGCCAGCGTGTCCACACCCTCCTGGGCGAAGTTCAGCGGTACCTCGTAAATACTCGCTACGTCCTTGGCCGCGATAACAGCCTGCTCCTCGACGTTGCAGAAGAGGGCAATCTTCGACCGCATCTCGCGGGGCACGTTGCGGTCCGTGCGGCACAGCAAGATGTCCGGCTGGATCCCGATGGACAGCATCTCCTTCACGGAGTGTTGCGTTGGCTTGGTCTTCAGCTCCTGCGCCGCGGCGATCCATGGAATCAGCGTCACATGGACGAACAGGGTATTGTCCCGGCCGAGGTCCTGCCGCATCTGGCGAATGGCCTCAAGGAAGGGAAGCGACTCGATGTCGCCTACCGTTCCGCCGATCTCGCAGATGGCCACATCGCAATCCGAGCCGATCTTGCGCATGGCGTTCTTGATCTCGTTGGTGACGTGCGGAATTACCTGGACTGTTTTACCCAGATAGTCGCCGCGCCGCTCCTTGGTGATGATCTGTTCGTAGATGCGTCCTGTAGTCAGGTTGTTGTCGCGGGTCAGCTTGGCATGGGTGAAGCGCTCATAGTGGCCAAGATCCAAATCTGTCTCGGCGCCATCGTCGGTCACAAATACCTCACCATGCTGAAAGGGCGACATGGTCCCCGGATCGACATTCAGATATGGATCAAACTTCATCAGGTTGACGCGTAGCCCCCGCGCCTCCAGCAGGCAGCCGATTGAGGCTGCAGCCAGCCCTTTACCCAAGGAAGACACAACCCCGCCCGTTACAAAGATGTACTTTGCCGACATCCCCGCCTCCACCTATTCAGTTGTCTCAGTTGGCCGTGCTTGGTGTGCACGATTAAGTATCGCAGGGACCTCCCGGCGCAGGCAATGGGATTTATGCTGTTGTGCGTGGGTAGCCTGTTGATATCTCGTATTGACCTCCAATGCTGGGCCGTTCGGAGCCTGCATCGGCTTGGCCGCCGTCTGCGCCCTAGCCGGACCGCGGCCCATTTGGAGACAGGCCTTGAGGGCGAGATGGAAGCTTTCTTCCACCTGCGCCGCCTGGGATATACCATCGTTGCTCGCCGCTGGCGTATTCCACAGATGCATGGCGATGTGGACCTGATCGGCTGGGACAAGGGTCAGCTGTGCTTCATTGAGGTCAAATCCCGAACAAAGCGTGATTTGGTCCCTGCTGAATTTCAGGTAGACGAGGAGAAGAAGCGGATGCTGCGGCGCATGGCGGCGGCTTACATTCGGCGCTTTCGGCTGGAGCAGCCGCCGATACGCTTTGACATAGTCTCGATCTATCTGGTGAAGGGCCATCCGCCGGAGTTTGAGTTGTTTCCGGACGCCTTCGGTTGAAGTACTGGGAAATCCGGCTCATAACGACCCGAACCGGTGTCTAATAAAGAAGCAGTTTCAGTCTGGAAGCTCCATGGAGGATCTAAATGTCGACCTTGATGAATGCACCGGAATACAACGAGGCCAGCGAGAACCGCAAGCGCAACCTCCTCATCGGTGCGGGAGTGCTGGTTCTGCTAGCGATTATCCTCTGCCTCGGCGGCTACATCATGGGGCATGGATGGTTCTTTACTAACCTCAAGGCCGAACACCGCGTGAATGTTTTCTTCAAGGACCTGGAGACCAAGGATTACGCTGGGGCCTATGGGCTTTGGCAGAATGATCCCAACTGGGCCCAGCATCCTAAGCAATATAGCTATCCGTTGCAGCGCTTCATTGAGGATTGGACCACCGAGAGTCCAGTGCACGAGCCTATTACTTCGCACCATGTCGATATTTCTAAGACAGACGGCTCCGGCACCTTTGGAACCGGAATCATCGTGGCCGTGCGGGTCAATGGAAATAACAAGGTCTTCATGTACTACAGCAAGATCGACGGAACCTTGGAGTGGCCGGCTCCGCACATCCTCGAATACTAAGCCGCTTACTGTTTGCTGATGCTATGCTTCCGCGCAATCTGGTCGATCATGTCCGTGTGTCGGCGGATGACGTCCGTCGCCTCGGAAACTGTGCGGGAGTTGCCCGAGGATAGTGGTGGGCCTGGTAGGATTCGAACCTACAGCCAAGGGATTATGAGTTTTTCCGGGACGCGGCTTCAAAACCGCCCTAACCATTTGAAAACAATAGCGAAGTACAACAAATCGCCCGCACGGAAGAGAAATGCAGCACCGCTGATTTTGTTGGGTTTAGCAGAGGCTGATTGAGCCTGTATGTCACAATTTGCGTCACAAAAATCGGCCTATTCGGATCAAGTGATTTCAAGACCATTGGTAAGGACCTAAATCTAATCAGGCCGTTTGGTGAGGCTCTCGCGCCAGTCACCTTCGTATCCGAATAATGGAGCGTTCACGTGATCCACAAACCAGAAATCGGTGAAAGCCGCCACGGTTGGGGACATAAACCAATGAGCCGTTCCAATAGCATCTACAGCCCACCAGACAGCGTTCTTGGGAGCATCCTTCCAGTCAACGGCAATGTGCATAGAAGCCCTCGCTCGAAGGCTACACCAACGCAATCGTGCAAAGTTGACAGATTCAGGTACTGCGTCAGGATGAGCGGATACGAATCCGGGACATCAGCCGTGACAGCTCTGTTAGCAGGTGTAACGGCATAAATATACTTGGCTAACCCAGCTAAATCTAGGAAACGACGGCTCCGCTGACGGGACACACAAGGCAAATTATCGTTCCGAGGGTGGAACGGTATTCATCGACAGACAGTTGCTTCTCCTGAAGGCGAACGCCGTGCAGAGCGCATACAGGAGGGGATGAGCCCTTCTTTATGGAACACCTGTCGTCCATGCCGACATATTCTCAAGAGTTGAGAATTTTGGCAAAGGTGGTTCCTACGGGGTAGTGTTTCAGTTTGACCAGATTTACAGGCTTGGTCGTGCGTATCCTATTGCCATGAGCGATCCGGTAAAGATACTAACGGTAAAGCGAGATGATGGAGACGGTCTATTTGTGACCTTCTCAGACGGAACGTGCGCGGGCTATGTAGCAGAGGAAATGCTGAACTTGAGGCCCAACCGCGAAGCAACTTCAGAACAAGTAGTACCCATTAGTGAGCGCGGATTTTAGACACTACCCGGCGATGACCACTGGCATCTCAGATCACGTTTGGAGCTACGAGAAAAATATAGAACTGGCCGTGTAGCGTGAATTGTTTTATAGACGTTCGCTGGGTCACATACATGACTGGCCTCGAACTGACCGAGGTCGAGTTCTGTTGTCACTTTGGCAACCGTCACAAAGCACCTGTTGCAAATTGAATCGTGAGTGCCGTCGGAATTATGTCGATGCGGGAACGTCTGCGGACGAGCCATATATGACTTCCTTCCCAAGGGTGTGAACCAACCCTACCCACTCTCCGGGAAAAAGAATGGCCAATTTTGCTCATAGGGGTTCTTTATCAAACTGAGATACTACCGCTTATTTCTAGGGCGTTGTAGATCGTCATGCGGGTCACGCCGTACTCTTTCGCCAGCGTCGATTTCTTCTCTCCGGCGGCGATTCGTTTGCGAAGGTCTGCGATTTTGTCGAGGGTGAGTGATGGCTTGCGGCCCTTGTAGATGCCCTTCTTTTTCGCCAGGGCTATTCCTTCCCGTTGACGCTCTCGAATCAACTCGCGTTCGAATTGGGCGAATGCGCCCATGACACTGAGGAGCAGGTTAGCCATTGGGGAATCCTCGCCGGTGAAGGTCAAGTTCTCCTTGACGAACTGGACCCGGACGCCACGGCCCGTCAAATCCATCACCAGCTTGCGTAGATCGTCCAGGTTGCGTCCCAAACGGTCCAGGGAGTGCACGACTACCGTATCGCCCGCCCGGACGTGGGAGAGCATCGCAGCAAGCTGGGGGCGCTTTGTATCCTTGCCGGAAAGCTTGTCCTCGAAAACCTTGTCCAGCCCCAGGCCAAACCCCTCTAGCTGACGGCTTGTGTTTTGATCCAACGTGGAAACGCGCTTGTAGCCTACCGTCTGCCCATTTGCTTTGCGTGTCATCGCGATACCTCCGAATGTATAAATAGACTCTAAGACCACTCGGCGCAGAATGTCAAATAAATAAAATATAACCCTAGTTATACGTAATTGCCGTCAACTAGAAATATCAATCTATGGTGTACCCAATTTAGACAGTTCTGAGTTTGGTGAGGCCTAGGCTAGGGCGGGTATCACTTAATTGCTACAAAGCCCCGTATCCACCGCTAGGCCAAGGTATGAACGGAATAAATCGGATATGACCGTATCCCGCGTCGTCGTATGTAAAGGGGAATGAACCCCAAACCAAAGTATCGGTGATGAATGGCAAGATGAGAATGAAAATTAGTAGGATCATCACTCGAATAACGCGCTTCGATTGACTACGATCCGCCAGCCACTCGCATGCTTGCAGTACACCTATGAATGGCACGGTTACTGAAGTGATAAGAACTGCGAAACAGAGACCGGCAGACGGACTGATCACCCCAATCCAATGCCACCGCTTGATGTAGAGCTTCACTATCATCCAGGCGTATGGAATGGTGTGTCGTTCGGTTGCTATTAGAACGAACAGTATGGCCGGACCAAACCAGAGCCAATTCCAGCCGATGCCGCTAAGTTCTTTAGGCGAATCCTCAGCCATGCATTTAACCTCTCGTTTTGAGAATGGTCAGTTTTAAAGTTTTCCAACGAAACGGCTAGAAGATGCAACTGCGCCGTATACGAGCCAAGCAAACAGACAACCTACTATGCGGAGCCAGAGCGGCCCCCAACCCGATATGACAATTGCGAGTAGACAGCCACTAAATATACCCCTAGTGATGCCCTGTCGGCGGCTCTTGATTAGCGAGCACTCTTGGCCCTTTTCCCAGCCATTGCGCACTTCGTTCATTTTCCAACCTCTTGATAGGCAGTGTTATTTCGCTTGATGACTATAGTCGGTCGCACTTTAGTATGCAACGGTCTGATTCTCATGCTTGATGAGTGGTCAAGCGCAGAGCAAAAGACAGTCGCGTATCAGCAGTCCTGAGCAGGCTTTCGGCCATGTCATCCGATCCATTCGTGAAAAGCAAGGAATCTCCCAGGAAGCCCTGGCGTTCAAAGGCGGATATCACCGGACGTACATTGGGCAACTGGAGCGCGGCGAGAAAAGCCCCTCTTTGAAGACGATCTATGCGCTGGCGGGATCGCTTGGGATTGCTCCGTCAAAGCTATTGAAGGATATCGAGAGTCTTCTAACGAAGCGGTAGTGGGCTTAGCAGGCTACCACTGTGAAGCGTGGATATGACACAGAAGGGGAAATCCGGTAGTGGCTCAGTTTGAATCTGAGGCTTTCAAACGGGCTAAGTAGTGAAAGCCAGCCACAATGCAGACAACCGCACTTAGCGGAATCATTACAACTAGCCCACGATGAGCCCATTTGGGAAGAGATAGAAAAGGGCAATAACTGCCTTGACTAACCCAATTACGTGTTACTTATCGCCATCAAAAATGGTTTGAATGTCCGCTTTGTGCTCTGGATTTAGGCGATTACGCCCTTTGATTCTTAGGTATACGCCAAGCGCCATAGCTACGATGATGACTGGAAAGGCATACCAATGTGACATACCAGCCATCCTCTCAGGACCGCAGGAGCCGCGCAAGGCAAAAGAACGGCCCTCCGAGGAGGGACTTAGGTTGCAGTGGTGCAGTTTGAAATAGGGCTTATGTATTTAGACTTTCACCTTGGGGTACGGGCGCCTTTAAAGGCTCCGCTTTGTTCTGCCCAGTTCAGGAGGCTGATCACGACTACACCTAACACTACGATAAGTGTTATCTGCGCGAATCGCGGTAGCTTGTTGAACCACATCAGCACCGAATAGCTAGCATTATTTAGCCGGGACATTCGTATCCTCCGCAATTTACTGCCAGCCATGCTCTCAGGGGAACCAGCAAGGGTGCAAGAAAATTATGTGGCCAAGCGCCACTGCGCAATTAGGGTAGTGGTGCAGTTTGAAAAGTTAATACCAGAGCCATAATTTGGCGATGACTATGATTCCCGCCAAGGCAATTAGGGCGGCTGGAATAGCTATGACAGCAAGGGTGATGCGTAGCCAGAGGCGCTTAGTCTTGAGCGCGACGATTATGCAGAGGACATCAATCGCTACCATTACAGCAGTAACCAAAATCGCGAGTGTGCCGGGCGCTATGAATATGCCTGCCGGTCCTCCGTCATGTGGTATCAGCTTCGGCCCCGGTGCCTGCCCCATCGCCAAACCACTCAACGCCGCCAGCAGCACCCAAAACCCGCTCCGCAAAACCATCTGCGCATCGCTCATAACCACCCTCCTTCGCCTTACCTCGGATTCAGGGTCCAATGTCAATTTCCGGTTTAGACGAAGATACCCCAAAAAGGGAGCCGCGCTCGTAGTGCCTGAAAAGTCCTCTTTTGGGAAACTATGCCCGATAGAGCCTGTCAGAAGTCCTCCAAGAGGGAAGAACTCGCGCCAAGATGTTCGATTCAAACAATTGTCGATGGCGGAGCTTTCTAAGCCTTTGAAAAACAATGAGATTAACTGAGCAGTCTGCTCAGTGCATCACCGGAGAGCCTTCTAAGACAAGATTCCTGGGGAGTTTAGGCTTCGTGCTGGCGAAGCTGTGTGACGAAGGGGTCCCTTTTGCCAACCGAGATTTTTCGAAATAGACATCTTTAATAGCCGAATCCCATTCATTTCACTGGATATCGAGTGTAGAAAATACTTCGTGTACGCAACGAAAAAGTCTTCTTTGTAGAGGGGTTGGGCCTGGGGTTTTCGTACCTTCACGTATGTATATGAGACGCACGCTACGACGAGATTCTCGCCTGGATAACCCTTGAAGAAATTTTAGAGTTCTGAGTATACCTTTGGGGTGTCCGGCGGTACTTATAGGTACAAGTTAAGCGCCGAGAGGAGAGCCCCAGTTAGTGATCCAACAAAGCCCTCCCAAAATGACGCTGCTTTGAAGGAGTAAGATGCAACAAACTAAACTAGCAGCAATAGGCATGTCTTCCAAGAACACTACCCAGAAGCCAGTTACAAAGAAGCCTGCCTCAAAAGATAACCGACCTGAAAGTTATGGGGATGTCCTCAAAGACGGAACCATAATTGAAGCCATTTACCGACCAGACCATACGCCAGCGTGCGCATTCATTGCTGCCCGCCCAGGCAGAGAACCGATCATTGTGGAATCGTTTGATAAAGGTGATGAAACAATCTATCCCCCCGAACGATTCGTTAGAAAATTTATCCAAAAGATAATAGCTCTTCCCAGCGAGCTTGAGAGTTATGAAACTACCAAGCGACTGCTAGACGACATCAAGTCACACTTATCTAAATACTTGGACCTGAATTCATTTGAGATATCCCTTCTCGCACATTACGCGATGATGACGTGGGTTTGGGACGTTTGGACTGCATTTCCATATCTGCGTTTACAGGGTGAACCTGCAACCGGTAAGACTCGCTGTCTGGAGGTTATGAAGGAGTTTTGCTACCGGAGCTTCGACCTTGGTGTGTCTCCAACCAAATCAGCACTGTTCAGGGGTATTCATAAGGTTCGGGGAGCCGCATTCATTGACGAAGCTGATTACGAAGGTGGTCTGCGATCGGATCTAATCAAGATTCTGAATACTGGATATCGCAGAGATGGCATCGTCACCGTCTCAAAATCGCACGAAAAAGAGGATTGGGATGACGAAGGATATAGCGTGGGATGCCCTAAAATCTTAGCCAATCGTCATAGCTTCAAAGACCCAGCACTTGAAACACGCTGCATAACCATCTATACAGTCTCTAAAAAACTATCGCCGCATATTCCAACTGAATACCCCAACGAGTTTTACAGGGTAGGAACAAGCATAAGAAATAAGCTCCTCCGCTGGCGTCTAGATAATTTTCATTCAATCAATCGTGATGAGACTGGGCTTGCGGAGATTGACGGACGCGCAAAACAGTTGGGGCTCCCGATATACAACATCTCACCAGACCCGCAATTCAAGGAACAATTCCTGAATTTTCTTCAGACACGATCACGTAATTTGCGCGAACATGATCCCTTGCAGATTGTTATTTCGGCAATTGCATTCATAGCTGATCTGGGACACCAGGGGCGTATCCCCGTGAAGGAAATCTCCATTAAGTCCAAAGAGATTGCGCAAGAACGAGATATGCCTACCTATTTGTTCGAGCCCAAACAAACAGCTTCTTTGATTCGGGGCCTGGGATTTGGAACTAAAAAACGGAACAAGGGGGTAGAGTTGCTACTCGACAAAACCATCCTTCGGGAGCAGAGGGAGCGTTTCAATATC
>Ga0206804_10322_pt2 | contig 11151 bp, 7 predicted proteins | sample Alteio_BWOrgCont_62_FD_152888 | JGI IMG/M metagenome (GOLD analysis project Ga0206804, IMG submission 152888) | Enriched cells from forest soil in Barre Woods Harvard Forest LTER site, Petersham, Massachusetts, United States -... | ecosystem: Environmental > Terrestrial > Soil > Temperate forest >... | reverse complement strand
CTTCCTTCATGCACGTCGAGCACTCCACGCCGTGCGTGCCTTCAAAGCAGGAATGCAAGCGGGTGTGCCCCATCGCACCCCACAATCTTCTTCATGGTTTCGATAATACTGCGCACGATGTCGGCGGTAGGGAAGCGAGTTGGATGCCCACATCGCAAGCTGCATGCTTCAGGCCATCCCGCAGGCAAAAAAAGGCGGCACGAACGGTGTTCTGACTCGTGCCGGGAGGCCAGTGACGCAACTTGCTTCCAGGCGTTTTCACACACCAGGAAAATGTCCCGCAAACGCATCATTGTGAATGCAGCGTTGCAGTGAGAGTTACTATATCACGCTCATACGGCCCGGCGCCAAGCCGCGCACCCGTCCCAATGTTAATTAATAAACAGCAAAGAATGTGCAGCTTGCGGCTACTTCTTGGGGATATGACACAGCTTCCCGGCCATCTCCACATCCTTGGCGGTAATCCCGCCTGCGTCATGCGTCACCAGCCACAATCGCACTTTGTTGTAGTGAATGTCGATGTCTGGATGATGGCCTGCGCTCTCTGCGGCCTCTGCAACCCTGTTCACGAACGCCATCGCTGCCTTGAAGTCTGCAAACGAAAAATAGTGCAGCAGTTTGCCATCATCCAGTCTCCAGCCGGGCAGCTTCTCCAACGCTTGTTTCAGCTCTTTTTCTTCGAGTTTCCTCATGACCTGACCTTACTCCTTTTCTCGACTAACTCTAAGACGCGAACCAAGCGAAGAAAGGAACGCAGCACGACGCGCCTTAGCTTTTTGCCTTGCTCGCTCTTCGCGCGGAAACCCATCCCGGCTTGGTCGTCTGGCGGCTGCGTCCTAACGCCAGCGAGCCCTCCGGCACATCTTCCGTGATGCACGATCCCGCCGCGATGTATGCGCCCTCGCCAATCTTCAGCGGAGCCACCAGCGTCGAATCCGACCCTACGAATACGCCATCGCCAATCTTTGTCGCATGCTTGTTAGCTCCATCGTAATTGCACGTGATCGCTCCAGCGCCAATGTTCACACCTTCGCCGATCTCCGCATCGCCCAGGTAGCTAAGGTGGTTGGCCTTCGATCCGCGCCCCATTCGGGTCTTCTTCGTCTCCACAAAGTTGCCCACGTGCGCGCCTTCGCCAATCTCGCTGCCCGGCCGCAGATGCGCGTATGGCCCAATCATCGCCCCCACGCCGACCTTCGCCTCATCCAGCACGCAGCCGTTTCGCACCAACACTCCGCTCGCCAGCGTTGAGTTCTGCACCACCGAGTACGACCTCACGCGGCAATCCTCGCCAATCTTCGTCGCGCCCAGCAGTTGCACATACGGCTCGATTACCGTGTCCGCGCCCACCTCCACGCTCGCGTCAATCACGCATGTCTCCGGACGGAAGATCGTCACACCCTCCGCCATCAGCCGCCGCGCCGTCGCCGCGCGTATCGCTGCATCCAGGTGCATCATCTCTGCGATGGTGTTCGCGCCCAGCACTTCGGTTACATCATGCGAGCCGATGGATACAACACGTTGGCCATCAGCAACGAGAAGGGAAGCGACATCGGTTAGATAAAGCTCACGGTTAGCATTCTTATCTGTAAGGCGATCTATCTCGCCAAAGAGTGCCCTTGTCTGGAAGCAGTAAATTCCGGAATTAATGTGAAAAGAAACGTGGTCGCCGGGCTTAATGTCCTTCTGCTCGACAATGCTTATAACCTCCGGGCCAATTCCGTTCACAAGATTCACTCGACCATAGCCGGTTGGGTCGGAGACGATTGTCGACAGAATCGTCATTGCAGCACGCTCATCCAAATGAAATTTCATTAGAGATTGAAGCGTCTCCGTGCGAATCAGCGGGACATCGCCCGAGAGCACCATCAGGTTTTCCGGCACGGCTCCGCCGTTCACCGCGAACCATGCCTTCACCATCTGCAGCGCATGTCCGGTGCCGCGCTGTTCTGCCTGCAGCACGAACCCCACGCCGGTGTGTTCCATCGCTGCCTTCACGCGCTCGGCCTCATGCCCGATCACGCAATAGATTCTTTCCGCCGGCACAATCGTCTTCGCCGCCGCAATCACATGCAGCAGCAGCGCCTGTCCGCCAATCTCGTGCAACACCTTGGGCCGCTTCGACTTCAGCCGCGTCCCTTTGCCGGCAGCCATTATCACAACGCCGAAATCATTCTTTTTCATACGCTGATTATGCTCTCACGCCCGGCACAGCTCCACCACGGCCGCGCCAAACCGGTCCAGCTTTTCGGGCCCCACACCGCGCACCTCGCGCAGGTCACCCACCGTCTTCGGGGCTGCAGCCGCAATGTTCCGCAGCACCGTATCGCTGAAGATGAAGAACGATGGCAACCCCGCCACCCGCGCCTGCTCCCGCCGCCAATCCTTCAGCCGTACTTCCAGCGCACGCTGGATATCGTTCAACTCCACAATATCGAGTGGCGAATTCTTCGCGCCGTTTTGGGGCGCGATGACCGGGGTTCCCGGCCAGCGTTCTTTGCTGGCTGGGGTGGTGAGTGGGGAAGCAGGATGCAGGTCACGCGCCGGACTCACTCGCTTGTCCGGAACCGCCGTTTTCTTCCTCTTCCTCGTCGCCTTCGCACTCTCCTGCATGTCGCGAATCCACACCGTTGCCAGCGTCGCATCGTCAGGAGTTCTGCCTTCGTGCGTGATTGTTACCTTCCGGTAGGTAATTTCTTTGTTCTCTGCGTTGGTGAACGTCTCATTCGCTACCGCGATCAGTCGTGCTCGCGCTAGCCCATCCAGCAATGCGTCGAACTCCTTCCGCTCTCGCGTCAGCGCCAGCTCCGTGAACAGTTTCCCCGTCGACTGCCCACGCCCCTCCAGCGCCTTCAGAACCGCACGCAGCATCCCGCGCTCCCGCGCATCTGGCGCATGTGCATTTTCGCTGCTGCCCGGTCGGCACGCATCGCAATGCCCGCACGGTCCGCGCCGGTCACTTTCGCCAAAGTGCTCCACCAGCGCCTGCATCCGGCACGTGTGACCCTCCGCGAACGCTACCATGCGGTCAATCTGATTGCGCCGGAAGGTCACTTGCGCATCGTAGCTCTGCTTCCACTTCTTCGGCAGCGCCGCATCCTCCGCCATCCGCACGTCGCCGTTCATGTCGAAGACCGCAACGCCCTGCGCGGCAAGTTTTTCCAGCGCCCGATCCAGCGTCTCGCGGTCCATCTTCAGCCGCCGCGCCAGACCGTCGACTTCAGCAAAGTCTTCACTCAGCAACCGCGCCACACGCTCCAGCTCACCCGTCGCCGGATAACTCCTCTCCAGAAAGAATTCCTGCACCTTGCGGTCGGCAAAGCTGTACAGCAGCACCGTCCGCGCGGGCAGGCCATCCCGTCCCGCCCGCCCAATCTCCTGGTAGTACGCCTCGACCGACCCCGGTAGTGCCACATGCACCACCGTGCGCACATTCGCCTTGTCCACGCCCATGCCGAACGCGATTGTCGCGACCACTACCTCCAGCTTGCCTAGGGAAAACTCCCGCTGCACACGCTCGCGTACCCCGGCTTCAAGCCCCGCGTGGTAAGCCTTAGCCGGAAACTTCTTGTTCAGCAACGTCGCCAGTTCCTCGGCTGCCTTGCGTGAAGGCGCATATACAATCGCTGGTCGCGAACTCGCCTCCGCCAGCAGCTTCGCTGTGTACTCCGCGCGCTGTGGCTTGGAAAGTTCAATCGCCTCCACAGCCAGGTTTTCCCGCCGGAAACCGGTGATAAAAATCGCCGCGCCATCCAACCCAAGCTGCGCCACAATATCTCGCTGGACGTTTGGAGTTGCCGTTGCTGTCAGCGCGATAACCGGTGCCGGCCGCAGCGCAACCAGATGCTGCCCTAGCGCACGGTAGTCCGGCCGAAAATCATGCCCCCACTGCGAAATACAGTGCGCCTCGTCGATCGCTATCAGCGCCGGCTTGCGCTTCGCCAGCATCTCCGGGAATCCCGGCACACGCAGCCGCTCCGGCGCGATGAACAGAAAATCCAGTGTCCCGGCAAGGTAATCCCGGCACGCCTGCCGTGCATCCTCGCGCGACCTCCCGGAGTGCACTCGCCCCACGCGCAGCCCCAGCGACTCCAACTTCTGCGCCTGGTCTTCCATTAGTGCTATCAGTGGAGAAATCACCAGCCCCACACCGCGACGCGCCAGCGCCGGAAGCTGATAGCACAAACTCTTGCCCGCACCTGTCGGCATCACCAGCAGCACGTCGCGCCCCGCAGCCGCTGCTTCGCACACCTCCTGCTGGTGGGCACGAAACTCGCGATGCCCAAACACCCGATGCAAGAGCTCTGAAAGCTGCTCGCTGCTCACATGACCATTGGAAAAGAGGCTCGGCATCAACTCGCTATCTTCGCACACTCTTCGCCTGTGGCTTTCTCGTTGGCAGCCGCAAAAACAACACGGCGGACCAAATCGGTCCGCCGCTCTCTACTCTCGAACCTCTATGCTCTACTCTCTGCAGTCATAATCTTGTCCGGAGTCATCGGATACTCGCGCACACGTTTTCCCGTGGCGTTGAAGATCGCATTCCCAATCGCCGCCATCGCACCGGTAATCCCAATCTCGCCAATTCCACGAACGCCCAGAGGATTCAGGTTGTAGTCCGGAATATTCAGCACCGAGACATCAATCGTTCCAATATCCGGATTCACTGGCACGTGGTACTCGCCCAGGTTCTCATTCACCACCCGCCCATACACCGGGTCATGCACTGTAGCTTCATGCAGCGCAAACCCCACGCCCCACACCACGCCGCCCATTAGCTGGTTCAGTCCGGTCGTATTGTTCACCAGGATGCCGATGTCATACGTGCCTACCACGCGCCGCACCTGCACCATGTGCGTATGCTCATCCACGGCCACTTCCGCAAACACCGCTCCGAACGACTGCGGCGTGTACGCTGCGCGATCCAGCGTCGGCTTCGTCGAAGCCTGTGCCTCAACAGCATTTCCTCCATTACGCGTCAGCAGGGAAGCGAATGTCTCGCCCTTCGCCGCATCGTTCTTCACAAACAGTCGTCCTCCCTTCGCGTCGACATCCGCCTCGGCCACGCCGTGCAGCGGGGATCCCGTATCTCCGATCGCCATCGCAATCATCTTCGTGCGCACGTCTTGCGTCGCCTGCGCAACCGCCGGCAATACCGATGCCGTTGACGTCGATCCGCCCGACCCTCCTGCCGGCGGCAGCGTCGTATCTCCCAACTTCGCCTCCACCAGCTTCGGATCCATCCCTAGCTCCGCCGCCGCCGTCTGCGCCATGATCGTGTACATCCCCGTGCCCAGGTCCTGCGTCCCCGATCCCACAAACGCGTGCCCGTTCGCCATTACGCGCACCACTGCGCTCGCCGCTCCGCGATTCGCCGGATACGTCGCCGTCGCCATGCCGTAGCCAATCAGCTTGTCGCCCTCGCGCATCTGTCCCGGCATCGCATTGCGCTTCGACCACCCAAACCGCTCCGCCGCCTGCGTATAGCACTCGCGCAGGTGCTTCGAGCTGAACGGCTTCTTCCGCTCCGGATCAATCTCCGTGTAATTGAGCAGCCGCAGCTCCAGGGGGTCCATCTTCAGCGCGTGTGCCAGCTCGTCCATCGCCAGCTCGGTCACCGCCGTCCCCGGAGCCTCACCCGGCGCGCGCTGCCACGTCCCCATCCCCCAGTTCATCTCCACGAGTTTCCCACTGGTCTGGATGTTGTCGCACGCATACAGCAGGCCGCTCGGGCCCATCGAAGATTCCTGAAAATCCTCCATCATGGATGTGTTGCACACGGCATGGTGCCGGACCGCGACCAGCTTCCCATCTTTCGTCGCTCCCAGTTGGATGTGGTTAATTGTCGTCGGCCTCGCACCCACCGGCCCAAACATTTGCGTGCGTTCGAGAATCAGCTTCACCGGCCGCTTCACCGCCTGCGCCGCCATTGCGGCCAGCACCGTCTGCGACCACATCGAACCCTTCGTCCCAAACCCTCCACCCACATACGGGCACATCACATGAACCGCCTCCGGGTCGATGGAAAAAATCTTCGCCAGCCCCGACTTCACGCCGCTGATGCCCTGTGTCGCGTCATACACGGTCAGCTTTCCACCATCCCACCATGCGATCGTCCCGTGCGGCTCCATCGGATTGTGGTTCTGCACCGGCGTGATGTACGTCTGGTCGATCAACACATCCCCGTGAGGCATCGGCTTCTCGGCGGGTTCAACCGCCGGCGGCCGGTTCGATTTTGGCGCTCGCCCCTGGTCCAACCTTCCCATCAGGTCCAGCTTCGCAGGTTGCTCTTTATAGCTCACCGCCAGAAGTCCCGCCGCTGACTTTGCCTCGTTCAGCGACCGCGCAATCACCAGCGCAATGAACTGCCCGTTGAAGTAGACGTTCGAATCCTGCAGGTATTGGATCTTATTTCCCGCCGTCACCAGCTTTGGAGCATTGAACGGCGTCAAAATCTGCAGCACGCCGGAAGCCCGTTCCGCCGCCGAAGTGTCAATCGCCGTAATCGTTCCGTTGGCCACGGTCGACTGCACCGGGAACGCATACACCAGTTGCTTTTTATCGAACGGCGCGCTGAACTCCGCAGCATACTTCGCCGTGCCTGTCACCTTCAGCACGCCGTCATACCGTTCTTTCAACTGTTCCGCCGGATCATTGATAGCTACGCTCATCGCTGCCTCACATCCTTGTCTTACTTTGCGCCCTTCGCGTTTACCTTCGCGCCCTTTGCGTTCAAGGCCTTTGCCGTTGCTCTCGCCTTACGTAATCTGAGCCGCCTGCATCAGCGTCTTCACCACGCACTGCTTCGCAAGCTCCACTTTGAACGCATTGTGCTCATATGTCTTCGCGCCCTTCACCGTCAGCTCCGCAGCTTGGACAAACGTCTCTCGCGTCGCCGGCTTGCCTACCAGCGCTGCCTCAGCCTCTGCCGACCGCCACGGTTTATGCGCCACGCCTCCCAGCGCCAGCCCCGCACTTTTGATGATTCCTGACGACCCGCCGCTCATCTCAAGCCCCGCCGCCACGCTCACCAGCGCAAACGCATAACTCTGCCGGTCGCGAGCTTTCAGATACCACGAGTTCTTCGCGAACTTCGCTGCTGGTAGCGTCACACCCGTAATCAACTCGCCCTCACCCAGCACCGTGTCCTTCGCGGGATCGTCCCCCGGGAGCCGGTGAAACTCGGTCACCGGAATCACCCGCTTGCCCTTTGGCCCATCCACCTCGACCTTCGCTCCTAGCGCATACAGCGCCACGCACATATCGCTCGGATGCGTCGCAATACACGTGTGCGCGCTCGTCGCGCCTTCGTCCGTCTGTCCGAGAATCGCGTGGATTCTATTGAAACCATTGATCGCCGCGCATCCGCTCCCCGGCGCCCTCTTGTTGCAGGCAGGGAAGGCCGTATCCGCAAAGTAGTAGCAGCGTGTCCGCTGCATCAGGTTGCCGCCGGTCGTCGCACGATTGCGCAGCTGCGGACTCGCACCCGCGAGCAGCGCATGGCTCAGCATCGGGTAGCTCTCCACGATCAGCGGATGATTCGCCAGGTCGCTGTTCCGCACCAGCGCGCCGATCCTCACTCCATCGGCCATCTTGACCACCGAGTCCAGCCCAATGTGGTTGATGTCCACCAACGCCGTCGGATGCTCTACGTCGCTCTTCATCAGGTCGACAAGGTTCGTCCCACCGCCCAGGAACTTCGCTCCATGCGCTGCTCCCGCATGGATTGCCGCCTCCGCTCCCGCTGCCCGTGTATAGCTGAAAGGATTCATGCCGCACCTCCCGCCAGCTGCCGTACCGCCGCCACAATATTCGGGTAAGCCCCACATCGGCAGATATTTCCAGCCATCCGCTCTTTAATTTCCGCATCGGTCAACGTCGGATGCCGTGATTTTCCACTCTCCCAACTCACCAGCGAGAGATCGCCGCGCTTCGCCTCCTCCACCATCGCGGTCGCCGAACATATCTGACCGGGCGTGCAATAGCCGCACTGGAAGCCATCGTGCTCCAGGAACGCTCTCTGCGCCGGTCCCAGCTTCTCCGGTGTGCCCAGTCCCTCAATCGTCGTAATCTCCGCACCCGAGGCCGCTACCGCCAGCGTCAGGCAGCTGTTCACTCGCCGCCCATTCATCAGCACCGTACACGCGCCGCACTGCCCATGGTCGCAGCCCTTTTTGCTGCCCGTCAGGTCCAGGTTTTCGCGCAGCAGGTCCAGCAGGGAAGTCCGCGTATCCACCTGTAGCGAATGCATCTTCCCGTTGATGGTGATCGCGATGGCTGCCATCACCGGCGTGGTTGTTGCCGCCTGGGCTTTAGCCTGCGCCTCGGCCATTCGCGGCAGCCACGCCGCCACGCCTGCCGCCAGCACACCGCTCGCCGCCAGGAATTCTCGCCGGCTCAGCTCCACTTCTGGTGGGCAAAACTCCTCAGCGGAGCGATCTTCGCCCCCGCCCTCCAATACGATCTCGTCCTGCTCATCTGTGAAGTTCTTCACACCAGCACCTCATTTGCATCTTGATATTCTCACCCATCCGCCCGGCCCTTTGTCTGTTTCTGATGCATCTGCGTCTTTTTGCGTTAACGCCCCGTCAACGATTAGGATTCTCCAAACACCTAATTTTCATTCGAGGTTTACGTGACCGCCTTTAGCAAAGCCATCTGTGTCTCAGCATTCTGCGCCGCCCTACTGATTTGTACAAGCTCCGCGACCGCGCAAAATCCACAGCGCCGCCCCACCAACCCTGACGCTGCCGCCGGAACGCCTGCCGCTACCGGCGATAACGCCACCCTCCCCATTCCGCCCGAAACCAAGTCCGAAACCAAGCATGACTGGACCGCCGGCGCTCGCCCCGTCCACTACACAGCGACAGCCGGGAATCTCTTGATTCGAGACGAGAAAGACAAGCCCATCGGCAGCATCTTCTACGTCGCCTACACCGAAGATGGCGCCCCGGCCAAGAGCCGCCCCATCACCTTCCTCTACAACGGCGGCCCCGGCTCGGCCACCATCTGGCTGCACATGGGCTCCGTCGGCCCGGTGCGCGTCGTTACAGATAGCCCCAAGGCTACCGGCCCAGCGCCTTTCAGCATCGTCCCCAACCAGTATTCGCTGCTCGACAAGACGGATCTCGTCTTCATCGACGCTCCACTCTGCGGCTTCTCCCGCGCCGTCGGTACCGGCACCGTCAAGGACTTCGCCGGCGTCGACCAGGACATCGCCGCCTTCAACAAGTTCATCACCCGCTATATCACAGTGAACAATCGCTGGGCCTCGCCCAAGTTCCTCTTCGGCGAAAGCTATGGCACGCCGCGCTCCGCTGCTCTCGTCGCCTCTCTCAATAACGACGGCATCGAGTTCAATGGCGTCACCCTGCTCAGTTCCGTCCTCAATTACTTCGTCAACTCTCCCGGCTATGACCTGGATACCAAGCGTTATATTCCTAGCTACGCTGCCATCGCCTGGTACTACAACAAGGTCCCGCACACCGGCACCATGAAGGAGTTCGTGCAGAAGGCCCGTGAATTCTCGCGTGGTGAATACTCCGCCGCTCTCGACCAGGGTGACATGCTTCCCGCCGCCCAGTTCGATGCCGTCGCTGCCAAGCTCGCCGGCTTCACTGGCCTCAGCGTGCAGTACGTCAAAGAAGTCAAGCTCCGCATCGCCCCCACGCGCTTCCGTAAGGAGCTTCTACGTGGGGATGACGCCATCCTTGGCCGCTACGACGCTCGCTTCGAAGGTGTCGACACCGACAATGCCGGCGAAAACCCCGGCTACGATCCCTCCGACACCGGCATATCCGGCGCCTATGTAGCCAGCTTCCACGACTACATGGTCAACGAGCTCAAGTACACCTCCACCGAACCCTACTTCCTCTCCGGCCCCGGCCTCAACCAGAACTGGGATTGGCACCACAGCCCCTCTGGCGCGGGCTTCGGCGGCGGCGGCGGTGGTCGCGGTGGCGCCGTTGAGCCCGACACGGTCATCGACCTCTCCGATGCCATGCGCAAGAATCCGCACCTGCGCGTCTTCTCCGCCAATGGCTGGTTCGATCTCGCCACGCCCTTCTTTGGCACCGAGCACGACCTCGCCCAGATGATGCTTCCGGCGAACCTCACCGGCAACGTCAGCTTCGGCTACTATCCCGCCGGCCACATGGTCTACCTCAACGTCGACGCCCTCAAGGAAATGCACGCCGACCTCGAGAAGTGGTACTCCGAATCCAAGTAGCCCCACAACAAATACGAAAACCGCTGGCCCCATCCTTTCGCAGTTCATCGCGTTCCGATGGGGCCATCGCTTTTGAGTTGCATCCAATTCGCTCCGATAGAATGGCCTCAGAATTTTGAGGAAGCCTTCGATCGGTAGGGCATGGCTTCAGCCATGCCACCAAAAGTGCCTATGGAAAGCGGCTTCAGCCGCTGAGGTACGCTTGGAAATTCGCACCCTCCACTTGCGTGAACTTCAAGCCCACCGTTAGAATCCCGGTGCTACAAGTTCTCTGGCGCCGAGCGCTCCGAAATTCGGCACCCAGACCAGGTGAACATTTTATGAGGCAGTCCTTCACTCTTGCGATTGGAGGCGCCGCCGGTCAGGGTGTAGCAACCCCCGGCGACATCTTCGCGAAGATCTTCAGCCGGCGAGGCTTGCATCTCAACGCCTACAACGCCTACCAGTCCATCATCCGCGGCGGCCACACCTTCCTCACTATTCGCACCGGCCCGGGCAAAATCTCCAACACCGGCGATACCATCGACCTGATCATCCCGCTCAATCAGGACACCATGGACCGCCATCTCCGCCTGCTCAGCGCTGGCGGCGCCGTCCTCTATAACGGGGACTCCATCAAGCCCGGCGAAGCCGCCCCCGGTGTGCAACTCTGCCCAATCCCCGTTTCCACGCTCGCCGACATCAGCAAGAACAAAATTGCCCAGAACACTCTCGCCATCGGCGCTGCGCTCAGCATGATGGGCATAGGTTTCCCCGCGCTCGAGGAAGTACTCGTCGAGCAGTTCCGCAAAAAAGAACAGAAAGTCATCGACGAAAACGTCGCCATCGCCCGCGCCGGCTACGACTACGCCTCCAAGAACTTCAAGCCCTTCGCCTGGCCCGTCCCCATGACCGACACCAAATATGCCGTCCTCAGCGGCAAC
>Ga0206804_10333_pt1 | contig 11249 bp, 7 predicted proteins | sample Alteio_BWOrgCont_62_FD_152888 | JGI IMG/M metagenome (GOLD analysis project Ga0206804, IMG submission 152888) | Enriched cells from forest soil in Barre Woods Harvard Forest LTER site, Petersham, Massachusetts, United States -... | ecosystem: Environmental > Terrestrial > Soil > Temperate forest >... | reverse complement strand
GATGCGGGGAATGTGGCGGACGATCTCAGTGACGCCCATGACGGCCACGTCTTCGGCGCGGACGATCTGCTGCTGGTGTTGGCGCGCCATCTGGGCGCCGCCGAGGCCAGTGAAGGTTGCATCTGGGAGGCGAGTGCGCAGGGCGGCGATGACCTGGGCGCCATAGGCGTCACCGGAGGCCTCGCCAGCGGAGAGGAAGATGCGCGGATTGGAGATGGAGGCGATGGCTCGAGTTTATCTTCGTTTGTCGCTGGACGAGGTTGTAGCGCCGTTAACATGGTGGGCAGATGACGGCGCGTGCGATGAAGGCTGAGAAGCGGTTTCGGGCAGTGCTCGAGAAGGAGAGCGGGCTGGGGTGGACGATTGCGCGGGTACCGTTCAACCCGGCTAAGGCGTGGCCGAAGATGATCCGATTGCGAGTGCGCGGCGAAGTAAATGGAGCGGCATTCCGGACGTCGCTATTCTCCGATGGCGATGGTTCTTTTCTTTTGGTGAATCGCGAGACGCAAAAGAAGGCAGGAGTGGCATTCGGTGATTCGGTTGAGATTGTGCTGGAGCCGGATCTCGAGCCGCGGCCGGCGGAGCTGCCGGATGTGTTGGGGGCTCTGCTGGAGGATGAGGCCGGGCTCAGGGAGTGGTATGACGGGCTCTCGGAGTCACAACGGCGCGAGATCGGGAAATGGGTGCTGGGGGTGAAGAGCGAGGAGGCGCGAATGCGTCGCGCGCAGCAAATGGCGGAGCGGCTGCTGGCGACGATGGAGGCTGAGGTGGAACTGCCGCCGGTGGTTGCGCGGGCTCTGCGGAGCAGGCCGAAGGCCAAGGCCGGGTGGGAGCGTATGACGTCGACGCAGCGGAGGTCGGAGCTGATGGGTGTGTTCTATTACCAGACACCGGAGGCGCGTGAACGTCGCGTGCAGAGGTTGGTGGAAGCTTCCGAGCGGCGTGCTGCAGATGATTGAAAACGTCGGAGTTGCGACTCGCGTCTCGATATTCCTCAATCGTTTTGCTACTTGGTGGGGGTGCCTCTAACGGCACTTCAGGAATTTTTCGCTCAGTGGTCGTCTTTTCGACGCGCCGACTCGTCTCTTTCTGTGAATTTGCGTTCGCAGCATACCCGCGATGTGAATGCGGCGAACTTAAGTTGCACAACGAACTCGAAGATTTGGAGTTTGAATAGATAGTTTTTGGGTCCCACAACAAGTTCAACAAATAAAGGCCGGACAGAATGTACCGGCCCCTTCGGAGAGTGTCGATGAAGCGTCTCCTATCTTTTGCGCTCGGCTGCGTGGTGTGTGTATGCGTTTTGATTGCCACGGAGCAGCGAGCAATGGCCATGTACGTAGATCCGGGTTCGGGGTTACTAGCATTGCAGTCCGCCGCATCTGTGATGGCGGCAGCGGCGTTCTTTCTTCGGAGGAAGATTCGGGCTGTGTTTGGGGCGCGACGCAAGCCTCAAGACTATGTTCCTCTGGGTGATGAGAAGGGTGAGACGCGCAAGGCGGCATGAGTCGAGCTGCTACTGAGCCCACTTTTCGCGATCCCGCAGGTTCCCTTGTTGTCGAACGAGATCGTGCCGTGCGATCGATACGGTCCGAGTTCCGCGAGCCGGTATTGGAGTTTCTGAACTCGAAATTCTACCGTCATGCGGTTGAACGCAATGAGATGATTGCGAGCAATGTTGAGGATGATGCAGACGGCTTGCGTCTCATCCACCCTCTGGTGCGGATTGCCGCGTATCCGTGGGAGTGGACAACCTCACAGTGGCTGGCAGCAGCGGAGCTAACGCTGAAGCTATGCGATGAGGCGCTCGACGACGGATGGATTCTGAAGGACGCTACGCCACTGAATGTGCTGTTTGAGGGCTCGAGACCAGTGCTGGTGGATGTGCTGTCGTTCGAGCGACGGGATCCCGGCAGTTCCTTGTGGCTTGCGTACGGGCAGTATGTGCGCACGTTTCTGCTGCCGTTGCTGATGAAGAAGATGCTGCAATGGCCCCTGGAACTGACGTCATTCAAGCGCGATGGTTATGAGCCGGCGCAGTTGTATGAGGCGATGGGATGGGCGAAGCGGCTCTCGCCGGCGGCGCTGTGGCCGGTGACGATCCCGGCGGTGCTTGACCGGCGCAAACATGCGCAGACAACTGTGAGGAAGACGCAGCCTACGCGTGATGCGGAGCTCACGCTGCATATGTTGAAGCGAACGATTGCGGGGTTGCGCAAGCGGACGCGAGCGGCTGCACCCAAGAGTGCGAACTCGGAGTGGGCGGCGTATACGAGCTCGCTGTCGCACTACACGGCGGCGGAGAGTGAGCAGAAGCGGGCGTGGATTCGTGGAGTGCTCGAGGAACTGCGGCCGGCGACGTTGCTGGATGTTGGCGCGAATACCGGTGAGTTCAGCGCGATGGCTGCCGATTGTGGCGCGGACGTAGTCGCACTCGAACGCGATGCGGATGCGGCAGATCGAATTGCGCGGATGAGTGCTGCGAAGGGGCTGAATATTCAGACAATCCACGCGGATTTGGCGCGGCCCACGCCCGCGGTAGGCTGGGAGAATCGCGAGTCGAGTGCGCTGCTACCTCGGCTCGAAGAACAGTTTGAGATGGTGATGCTGCTAGCGGTGATTCATCATCTGGTCCTACTAGAGCAGATTCCGCTGCGCGCGATTGTCGAGTTATGTCACAGGTTAACGAAGAAGTTTGTCATCGTAGAGTGGGTGCCTGCGACAGATCCGATGTTTGTGAGCCTGATGCGCGGGCGCGACGCGTTGTATGGTGGGTTGACTGAGCGCGATCTGGTTGCGGCGTGCGAAGGGCTCTTTTCGATGGTGCGCACAGAGACTCTGGGGAACGGGCGTATTCTGTACCTTCTAGAACGCATCTCCCATGAGGCGCGTGGGTGAACGAACGGGCAGGCGCCCGAGGGCGCCACATATTTAAGAGACTTTGCCAGTGCATCGGACTGGCCTCGCTGATCCTTGTGGTCAACTACGGCGACCTCTTGGGTGGCGGAGCGGATGTACGGATGCATGTTCCGCATCCACTTACCGGAATTTGCCTCGCGCAGATAGCGGACATTCTGCTGCTCGGGTTTGGACTGTTCGTTGTGTTTGCATTCGCGGCTCGTACGACGTACTACCCGTGGGTGCGTCTGATGGTAATGATTCTTGCGCCCGCCTACCTGCTGGAGCGCACGCGCACTGTTAGCCCGCTGACGCTCACGGACGGCATCATTCTGATCTTCGGCGTCCTATGGACTGCTCTGCTGCTGCTGTTGCTGCTACGGTTTCCGCTTTGGTATAGACGCGCGATCCGGGTGGGCGATGCGGTAGGCGTTTTCTTTGCAATCTTCGGGATCTGCAGCATCGTTCAGCTGCTGTGGGTGATGACCTGGCGGCCGGGGCCACAGCTGATCAAGGCAGCGTGGAGTGCAACTCCTCAGCCGCCACGTGACCACCCGCGCGTGGTCTGGGTGCTGTTTGATGAGCTCTCGTACGACCAGCTGTTTGAGCACCGAGCGCATGATCTGGCACTACCAAACTTCGACGCGCTCCGGGCTCAAAGCACACTGTATACGAACATGCAGCCTATCGGGCTGAAGACGGTGAAGATCGTCCCGTCGATGCTGAGCGGAGCGGTGATCGACGACTTTCGCTATGGATTCGACAACACGTTCAAGGTGCACTATGACGGTGTGCACGGGTGGCATGTTTTGGATGGGAGTGGCACGATCTTTCATGATGCAGAGCATGCAGGATGGAGAACAGCATCCGTCGGTTGGTACAACCCGTACTGCACGATCTATCGAAGCGCGCTGGACAGCTGCTACTGGACGAATTTAGACCGAACTGATGGTGACATGGCGCAGCGCTACAGCCTGTGGCGCAATACTGTGCGGCCATTCCAGGGACTGGGAATTCAACTTGTATCGCCGGAATTGGCAGATCGCCGAAGCTGCGACTTCGATGTGCGGCAGAGACTTCAGACGGATTTGAATTTGCAGCAACATGCAGTTGATTTGTTGAAGCAGGACCAGGCAGACTTCATCTTCCTCCATTTGCCTATTCCGCACAGCCCGAACATCTGGAGCCGGGTGAACGATGATTACGCGCGAGGATGCGGGGGCTCGTACCTGGACAACCTCGCATTGGCGGACAGAACGTTGGGGAGCTTGATGGCGATTCTGCAACAATCGCCGCGATGGAAGGACACGACAGTGATTGTGCAGGGCGATCATTCATGGCGCATCATGCTGTGGAACTGGTTACCGGCATGGACCGACGAGGATGATCAGGCATCTCGTAACGAGTTTGACCCACGGCCGGCGCTGCTGATTCACAGTGCGGGACAGGCGCAGCCAGAGGCAGATGGACGTGCGCTTTCACTGCTGTTTGTGCATGACGCGTTAGAGAAAGTGCTGCAAGGCAGGACCGTGCAGCCAGTCACACAACAGCCGGCGCCGCCTGAACCGGCGGGGACTGCGGTGGAGCGAGTCTCATGGGTTGACGCTTCCAGTAGGTGAGTGAACGCCAGCACCACTCGAGCGGACCGAAGCGAAAGACGCGGAGCCAGAGGGTGCTGAAGGTGAGGTTCACGACCCACATGGCGGCGACGGCATAGTAGACCTTGTAGTATTCGACGTATCCATACCAATGCCAAGAGCCCCAAACGAAGACGATTTTCATAGTAAGGCTAGTGAGGATGTAGTTGGAGAGTGCCATCTGGCCGACCGCGGCGACGCGTGCGAGCAGCCATTTGAAGATGCCAAAGCGGGCTAGCAGAAGCAGCACCGCGGCGTTGCCGAGAGCGCCTGAGACGCGGGTGAGGTCGTAGGGGAAGTTGAGAGCGTAGGCGGTTGAAAACATGTCAAAGTGGCTTCGCCACGCGTGCCAGCATCCCCAGAACGTGATCGGCCATGCGATGCCTAGACCGATAATGGCGGTGAGCACGTAGGTTCGGGTGGAGCACTTGAGAGAGAAGAAGCCCAGGCGATAGAGGGCTATTCCGAGAAGCATGAGACCAACCCAGTCGCCAAAACCAAAATAGGCTCCTTTGAGTTCTCCCGTGAGAGCATCTTTGGCGTCCGCGCCTTGCGATAACCAGCCGTGCTGGTGCGCAGCAATATCCTTGTAGATCTTTTTGGTAGGCATGCGCCAGCGGTCCTGCATGTTCTGCCAGCTCTTCAGGTCAGAGATCTGGTCGTCAGTAAGGACCTGATGATGCGCGAGCGCGATGTTGGCTTTCTGGGCCTGCTTCATCGTGTGCATGGCGGCGAGGGTTTGGCCGAACTGTACGACGAGTGTGTTGATCAAAAGAATGATGCCGGCGGTCCAGAGGAGCTTTTTCGGCTTGAGACTGCGGAAAGGGAAGAGGAAAAGCAGAGCAGCCACGCCGTAGAAATACAGGATGTCGCCGTTCCAGATGAGATAGCAGTGGAGCATGCCGAAGAGCACAAGCCACATGTTGCGGCGAGTGTAGATGTCGGCGGCGCGAACCCCCGCGCCACGCGATTCGGCGCGGGCGGTGAGCAGGACAACGCCGGCGCCGAAGAGCATGGAGAAGAGGGCGCGCATCTTGCCTTCGGCGAGGATCCAGCGGAGAAACCAGGCTGCGGTGTTGATTTTCCAGTGCGGGCCGTTGAAGACGGGCTTCGCTGTGCTGAGCGGGACGGCGTAATTGGAGAAGCCGTAAGCGAAGTCTGTGATGTTCATGATGAGGATGCCCATGAGCGAGAATCCGCGGATAAGGTCGACGGAGGAGATTCGCTCTGAGGGCTCGACGGGTCGTGTGGCGAGATAGGGATCAATATATGGCGGGCCGGCGAGCTCTTCGCCAGCACCGGAGGGAAGGGGGGCTTCGTCGGAGACGATTGCAGCGGAGCTCATGCGCAGAACCTCAGTGAGTGAAGTGAGGCAGGGCCGATGATTTGTGGTGAGTATAGGGGACGCGCGGCAGATCTGCGCACGTTATCGGAGTGGGAACGATATCAGAGCTCGGCGGCTACGGTTTCGAGTGACGTCGCGTTGAGGTCCTCGTCTTTGGTCTCGCGGATGAGGAAAAGGCCGACGAGTGTGAGGACGGCCGAGGCTGTCAGGTAGTAGCCGACGGCCTTGAGCCCGTATTTCATGGCAAGCTTCGTCGCGATATAGGGCGCGGCGGAGGCGCCAAGAATGCCGGCAGTCGAGAACGCAAGTGAGCTGCCGGTGTAGCGGACAGGCGTGGGGAAGAGCTCGGAGACGAGGGTCCCGAGGGGACCGTAAGTGATGCCCATGAGAGAGAGACCAATGCTCATCATCAGAAACGCGCCACCGAGGCCGGAGGTGAAGAGCGGCTCGAATGCGAACCCAAAGGCCGCGATGGCGAGGGTCACGATAATCATGACGCGGCGGCGACCGTACTCGGCGAGCCACGCGGAGATGGGGATAGCAGCGGCGAAGAAGACTGTGGCTAAGAGCTGCAGAGTAAGGAAGCGCGAGTTAGAGTATTGCAGCGCCTTGGTGCCCCAGGAAAGCGCGAACACGATCATGAGATAGAAGAGCACGAACGTTGCGAGGCACACGAGAATGCCTGCGAAGAGCTCGCGGGAGTTGCGGTGGAAGACGTCGAATAGTGGGAGCTTGACGGGTTCCGAACGGCGCATGGATTCGGCGAAGACGGGCGTCTCGGTGAGCGTGAGGCGAACGTAAAGGCCCAGCAGAACGAGAAGAGCAGAGGCGAGGAATGGAAGGCGCCAACCGAAAGCGAGGAACTGTTTCTGCGTGAGGAAGCGTGAGAGAAGAAGGAAGACGGAGCCAGAAAGCAAGAAGCCGATGGGGGCTCCAAGTTGCGGAAACATCCCGTAGAGCGCGCGCTTGCGAGGTGGGGCGTTTTCAACGGCAAGCAAAACGGCGCCGCCCCATTCGCCGCCGAGACCAATGCCCTGGCCGAACCGGCAAAGAGCGAGTAATAGCGGTGCGAAGACGCCGATCGCTGCATACCCAGGTAACACGCCGATGAGGAATGTGGAGAGGCCCATTGTCGAAAGAGCGATAACAAGAGTGCGCTTGCGGCCGATGCGGTCACCAAAGTGGCCGAATAGCGCGGAACCGATAGGGCGAGCGAAGAAGGCGACGCCGAACGTTGCGAGCGAGAGAAGAACGGCAGACGCTGGGTTCGATGTAGGGAAGAAGAGCGAAGGAAAGACCAGGACCGCGGCGGTGGCATAGATGTAGAAGTCGAAGAATTCGACCGTGGTGCCGACGAGCGATGCAAAAAGAACCTGCCGCGGAGTGTTGATCTTGCTTGATGCCATGAGGTGAGGGTAGCAGCTGTGCGGTCTTTGTTAGCGAGCGAACGTGGCTATCCGAATGCCGCGCACGGCATTTGTGATCCACACCTCATCCGCGCTGTGGAGGTCTTCGGAAGTGAGGCTGGCTTCAGTGATGTTCGGTTTTGTGTCGAGCAGATGACGGCGGTAGACGCCGGCAAGCAGGCCGTCACTGGTCGGTGGTGTGCGCCATCGCGTGCCGTGGCGGACGAAGATGTTGTGGATGGCGCCTTCAGTAATGTGGCCGTGTTCGTTGATGAAGATGACGTCGACGAAACCTTGACGACGGCCTTCGGCGTAGGCGTGATCGAAGAGCGTGCGGCGCGTGGTTTTGTGTTGGAGCAGAGGATTGGTGGAATGAATCGGCGTTGGCCACAAGTGGATGCGCAGCGGTGGCGCTGAGTCTTCGGCGGGAATGGGCTCAGATGCGTTGAAGGTGCAGGCCCCACGGTGATCAAGCACAAGACGGACTTTGTATGGCGTGACTGCGTCGAGGACGGCGGCACGTTGCTTGACCGCGCACCGAATCGATTCCCGATCGAAGTGAAAATGGAAGTGTGCAGCAGAGGATTGAAGACGGTCGAGGTGGAGTTCGAGAAGGGCGCAGCGACCGTGCTGCCAGCGCATGGTCTCGATGAGGCCGAAGGTTTGATCGCGAAGAAAATCAGCTTTGAGGACACATTCGTTGTACTCGGAGATGGCGCTCGAATCGGCGACGAGGCCGGAGCCGACGCCCATAGTAAGGTGGCCGGAATCGAGTACCGCTGTGCGGATGGCGACGCTGAAGAGAGCTTCACCATGCGGCGACCAGAAGCCGATGGCACCTGTGTAGACGCCACGGTCGCGCCGTTCAAGACTGCGGATGAGCTGCATGGAGTGAACCTTGGGCGCACCGATGATGGAACCGGATGGGAAGAGGGCCGCGAAGAGTCGGTAGGGCGTGATCCCCGGGCGAAGCGTGGCGCGAATGTCGGAGGTCATTTGCAGAAGCGACGGTAGCCGCTCCACGGTAAAGAGTTTGCTGGGGTGGACCGAGCCGAACTCGGAGATGCGGCCAAGGTCGTTGCGGAGGAGGTCAACAATCATGACGTTTTCGGCGCGGCTTTTCTCATCGGCGGCGAGCGTCATAGCAAGTCGGTCATCATCAGAGGGAGTCGTGCCGCGCGGCGAAGTTCCTTTCATCGGGCGAACGACGATCTCGCGGTCGTGCTGATGGAAAAAGAGTTCAGGAGAGGCGGAAAGAATGTGGTGTGTACCGACATGGAGCATCGCGCCCAGGTCGACGGGCTGCGCGGCCATCATGTGGGCGAAGAGGTCGGCGGGGTCGGTGTTGTAGGGCGCGCGTACTTCAGCGGTCAGGTTTAGCTGGTACGTATCGCCAGCGGAGATGTACTGTTGCGCTTCTTCGAACTGCTGGGCGTATTGGTCGAGGGTGAGTGAGACGGCGAGATTGGTGAGGCCAGCTTCGGGCGGGGGCTGCGTCGAACACGGCGTGCACAGAATGGGCTCGGAGTAGACGCCGATGACTGCAAGCGGAGGAGTGTTTAGAGTGGGCTTGTAGTTTGGGTGGGCAGTTGGCTCCCAGTGGTAACCGCACTCATAGGCGAAATACCCCGCAACCCAGTGTCCCTGTGCAAGAGCCGCATCGATGATCGCGAAAGCGCCAGGGAGTTCTGCGAGGTCATGAACTTCGATCCACTTCAAAGGGTCTCGGAAAAGAAGCGAGCGGTTGTTTTGGGTGCTACTAACCGTGCTGCTTTCGAAGAGAATCGCGCCGGGTGTGTTCGAGACCAAGCGACGAGCGGCGACAATCGATTCCGGGTTAGAAGGCATTTTGAGGAAGGTCAATCGGCCGCGACGAGTTCTTGATCCTTGTACTGGAGGCGGTAGAGCTTGTAGTAGAGCCCTCTTTGGGCAAGCAACTGCTGGTGGCTTCCTTGCTCGCGGAGCTGACCTTTGTGCATGACCAGGATCGTGTCGGCGCGCTGCACAGTGGAGAGGCGGTGCGCGATAAGGACGCTTGTGCGGCCGGTGATCATGCGTTCGAGCGCTGAACGTACGCGGATTTCGGTCTCGGTATCAACGGAGCTAGTGGCTTCGTCGAGGATGAGGATGCCGGGCTTGTGTGCCAATGCACGAGCGAAGCTGATGAGCTGCTTCTGACCGGTGGAGAGGGTTGACCCGCGCTCCAGTACGGGCTCGTGGAAAGCGTCGGGCAAGGTACGGATGAAGTCGCCGACGTTAACCTGGTCTGCGGCATTCGCGACCTCGTCTTCGGTGATCCACGAGGAGCCGAGGCGGATGTTGTATTGAATGTTGCCGGAAAAGAGGAAGGGATCCTGCAGTACCACCCCGAAACGGCGACGCAGGATAAGGAGATCCTGTTCGCGAACGTCAACTCCGTCGACGAGGACACGACCGCGTTGTACGTCGTAGAAGCGCATCATTAGCGCGGTGAGCGTTGTCTTGCCAGCGCCCGTGTGGCCGACGATGGCAGCAGTCTCATCGGGACGAATCACAAAGCTTACGTCACGAAGGATCCATTCGACATGTGGCAGATCGCGTTCTGGATCAGCGGAGTTCGTAAGCACCGCAGCATCGTCGGTCGCTAACTTCTGGTAGGTAAACCAGACATTTCGGAACTCGATCTGGCCGGAACGATCGCCTGCGCGAGCGTGTCCAGGCGCGGCGATATCTGGCGGTGTGTCAAGTAGCTTGAAGATGCGTTCTGCCGCGGCCATGGCGGCTTGCAGGATGTTGTACTTGTCGCTGAGATCCTGGATCGGACGGAAGAAACGCTGCGCATACTGGATAAAGGCGATGAGGACGCCGAGAGTGACAGCCCCGGCGAGAGTGAAGTGCGCTGTGGACCCTGTGGATGTAAGGCGAAACGTGTGCGCAGTGAGCCACTGGCCGTGCGATTTGACAAACTCGGTGTGCAGCACCGCGCGGCCACCGAACCAGATGACGAGCGCGATTGCGAGTGAACTAAGGAACTCGACGACAGGATAGTAGAGCGCGTAGGCAAAGATCGCGTCAGTCCAAGCGATTTTGTTTTCGAGATTGACTGCCGAAAAGTCACGGAAGGCGCGGCGTTCACGATTGAAGAGTTGCACCACGCTCATGCCGGAGACGTACTCCTGAGTGAAGGAGTTGATGCGGGCCGTTGCACCCCGCTGGCGACGATAGCTGTCGCGGACGTGTTCGCGGAAAAGCTTGGTGGCGTAAAGAATACCGGGGATGACGGAAAGCGTGAGCAGCGCGAGTGGCCAACTCATTCGCAACATGATGACGACAATGAATGTGAGCGCGAAGACGTCCTCAAAGATGGCCAGGACCCCAGAGGTGAACATCTCGTTGAGTGCATCGACGTCGGAGGTGACGCGTGTCACGAGGCGCCCGACAGGGTTGCGATCGAAGAAGCCAACATGCATGCGCTGAATGTGGCGGAAGATCTGAGAGCGCAAATCAAACATGATCTTCTGGCCGGTCCACTGCATCAGGTAGGTCTGGACAAACTCAAGGCCGAAGCTGAGCAGTAGCGCTCCGAAGTAAAGGAGCGCCAACTCATTAATGCCGGCGATTGCGTCGGGGCTGAGCCGCCGGGCGAGCCAGCCGGGACTCCCGGTCGGAGCGAGGTAAGTGTCGACCGCAACCTTGACGAGATATGGGCCGGCGACGTCAGAGGCAGATTTGAGAAGGATAGCGCAGGCGGAGACGGCGGCTGCGAGCCGGTAAGGTAGGAGATAGCGCCCGAGGCGTCGCATTAGCCGTGAGTCGTAGGCCTTGCCGACGACATCTTCGTCAGGTCCGGAACGGGGTGAAGACGCGGAATCAGCGGCTTGCGACTTCGCCTGCTTTTCGTCGGTGACAGCGGCCATGATGAATAGATTGTAGAGGCGGGATATGGTCGCATGAAAGAATGGAATTGTGAGCAGATTGTCACAG
>Ga0206804_10031_pt2 | contig 11256 bp, 7 predicted proteins | sample Alteio_BWOrgCont_62_FD_152888 | JGI IMG/M metagenome (GOLD analysis project Ga0206804, IMG submission 152888) | Enriched cells from forest soil in Barre Woods Harvard Forest LTER site, Petersham, Massachusetts, United States -... | ecosystem: Environmental > Terrestrial > Soil > Temperate forest >... | reverse complement strand
AATTGTCGCTTTTGTCCATTCTGCTCGGCCTCGGCATGGGATTGCCGCAGGTTTACGGCCTCGCCAATCCGCAGAAATTCACAGCGTCCGTCCGCCAATTCCCGCGCAACTTTGTCGCCGGCATTGTGCTGATGCTGCTCGGTACCGCGTGGTTCGCCTGGAACGTGAACGTTGAACCCATCGCCGATTTTTCTGCGTTCAAACCGTACATGCTGGGTGGCTTCATTGCCGTTGGTGTCGCGTCGTGCATTTTCATCCGCGATTTTCTGGCGGTGCGCGGACTGGCCGTCCTGTTTTTGCTGCTCGGAAAATTGATGGTGGATACCGGTCGCCCGCACCTTGGCGAATCGCCGTTCGTGCTGGTGATTCAAGCATGGGCTTACGTCCTCATCGTCGCGGGAATCTGGCTGACGGTCGCGCCGTGGCGGCTGCGTGATTTTCTGAATTTTGCGACCGCGAATGAAAATCGCGTTCGCATCGGCAGTGTGGTGCGACTGGCGTTTTCCATTTTCATCCTCGCGTTGGGGCTGACGGCCTTCCGCTCCATGTGAATTATGTCACTCGCGGAACTTCGACGGGAATATACGCTTGGCGGTTTGCGGCGCGCGGATCTGGACACCAATCCGATCGCGCAATTTCAAAAATGGTTCACGCAAGCTGAAGCGACGCTCGCTGAAAAAAAACTGGATGTCAACGCCGTCACACTCGCCACGGCGGATAAGAACGGTTTTCCTTCCGCACGCATCGTCTTGCTGAAGAGTTTGAGCGAACAGGGTTTTACTTTCTATACCAATTACGACAGCCGCAAAGGCCGCGAACTCACAGAAAATCCCCGGGCGGCGCTGAATTTTTTCTGGCCGGAATTGGAACGGCAAATCGCCATCGCGGGCAGTGTGCAAAAAACGTCGCGCGAAAATTCCAAAGAATATTTTCAATCCCGCCCGCGCGCCAACCAGCTCGGCGCATGGACTTCCCATCAGAGTTCTGCGGTACCTGATCGCGCGGCTTTGGAAACAGAATGGCAAAAATTGGAAAAAAAATATCCGGCAGAAATTCCGCTGCCGCCTAACTGGGGCGGTTTCATTTTGCGTCCGGAACGGATTGAATTCTGGCAAGGTCGACCAAGCCGCCTACACGATCGTTTCAGCTACACGCGACAGCCGGATAATTCGTGGAAAATTGAACGGCTTGCGCCTTAAAAACGTTGATAAACTTTAAATAAAAACGGCGGCTGGAAAATTCAGCCGCCGTTTTTGTGATTAATCGATCAGAAATTATAAGTCACACCGCTGACAAGTTTTACGTCATTACGTTTGAAGCCCGACGCCGGCTGGCTGTTATAATTGTCATCCAGAACCACTGACAGGCTCAGACTTTTGGAAAGCGCAGATTCAATACCCAATTCAGCGTTCATAAGATAGTCACTGGGTTTGTCAAGTTGCGGCAGTAATTCAACGCTTTCCCAGACACGGGCTTTACCCTGGTTAAATTTGTGTTCGCCTTTTTCAGCGATACGCAAGGTCGCATAAGTGGTGCTGACATCGCCCAGACGTTGCGTGACCACACCGGGACCGACTTCACCGGATAGCGTTGTGGTGGCCTGTTTGATAAAATAATAACCGACACCGGAAGTGAGCGTGAAACGGTATTTGATCTCAGCAATCCCGTCATGCAAACCGTCACCACGGAGATAACCATACCATTTTTCGGAAAACAGATGATTCCATTGGCCAAAGCCGTGGTAGGAATTGTTGTTTTCCACGTCATTGGCTGCACCATAAGCGGCATCTGCGCCCAAACTATATTCATTGACCGGCGTTTTTTTATCGGTCAAAAACTTAGCCGTCGCCAGCAACGTATCACTATTCCCGCGGGTCAGGGTCAAGCCGGCGGTGATGGAACTTTTCCAGGGATATTTGATGACGGCATTGGTCGCGACATCCACAACGACCGGCGGCGGAACCACAATTTTATTGATGACATTCGTTACGGTGACCACATTGGTCACCGTCATCGTCACAATATTGGTGACGGTGGTCGTGACAATATTAGTTTCGGTGGTGACACTGGTTTGAGCAGAAACGCTCAGAACAGCTCCGGTCAGGATTCCGGCAACGACGGTGATAATTTTGTACAACTTCATATTTTTAAAACATCATTTTAAAGCCTCATTAAAATGAAGTATCGACTATGAATTATCGACACTTCCATGACAAGGTAAAACGATTATGGTTTGGGTTCGTCCAGCGTCACTTCGACATCCTCCACGATCACCTGGGCAACCGCCTGAAGTTTGTCGCCACTGTCGAGATTAACGAGTTTGACACCCATCGTGTTGCGACCGGCTTCACGGATGCCGCCGACCGGAATTCGCACCATCTGACCGCCAACGGTGATGAGCATGATCTCGTCCGTGTCACGCACGGTGAGCGCGCCGACCACGCCGCCGGTTTTATCGCCGGTTTTCATCGTGATGATGCCTTTGCCGCCGCGTGATTGGATGCGGTATTCGTCAAACGCAGTACGTTTGCCGATGCCGTTTTCGCCGGCCACGAGCAGGCTCGCGTTGGGAACGATAATCGCCGCTGCGACGACCGCGTCGCTGCTTTCCAGACTGATTCCGCGCACGCCACCAGCGGCACGGCCCATTGAACGCACGTCCGCTTCGTGGAAACGAATGCTCATGCCTTCTTTGGTGATAAGCACCACGTCGTCGCCGGGGTCTTTCACTTCATCGTTTTCGACGATGCTGCCGCGCGTCAATTTCACATCGATCAGCGCATCCGTCGCCTCGATGCCGATCGCAATGATGCCGCCTTTGCGGACGTTGGAAAATTCGGTGAGCGACGTTTTCTTCACTGTGCCTTGACGCGTCGTGAAAAATAATTCACCGGCTTGCGCCCACGTCACGTCTTCACGATTTTCATTCGTCTTCGAGAGAATGCGGATCATCGCGGCGACTTTTTCATCCGCTTTCAATTCCAACAAGTTCGCGATACTCCGGCCTTTCGCCGCGCGGCCCATGTCGGGGATTTCGTGCACGCGCTCGACGTACACGCGACCGGTGTTCGTGAAGAACATCAAATAATCATGCGTACTCGCGGTGAAAAGATATTCGACAAAATCTTTGTCGTCGGCCGTTTCACCTTCGCGCGTGGTCATGCCGATCACGCCTTTGCCACCACGTTTCTGCGCGCGATACGAACTGACCGCCGTGCGCTTGATGAGGCCGCCGTGCGTGAGCGTGATGATGACGCCTTCATTCGTGATCAAATCTTCGATGGCGATTTCGCCTTCGTCGGGCACGATTTCAGTTTTGCGCGGCGTCGCGTGTTTTTCTTTGATGACTTTTAATTCATCTTTGATGATCGCCATCACGCGCGATTCTTTCGCCAGAATATCGAGCAAATCTTTGATGACTTCGATCAATGCTTTATATTCGCCTTCGACCTTGTCAATTTCCAGACCGGTCAACTGATACAAACGCAATTCGAGAATGGCATCCACTTGCCGTTCGGTCAGCGCGTAACGGCCGTTTTCCACGCGCGCTTCGTCGCGGATGAGCAAGCCCCACGCCTCGACCTGCGTGCGACTCCATTCAAACGCGAGCAGTTTGATGCGCGCTTCGTCGCGGTTTTTGCTGCTGCGGATGATGTGGATGAATTCGTCCAGATTCGCGAGCGCGATGAGATAACCTTCCAGCAACTCGGCGCGTTCTTCGGCCTTGCGCAGTTCAAAACGCGTGCGGCGCAAAATGACTTCGCGGCGATGCTCGATGTAGCACTGGATGATTTCTTTGAGATTGAGCGTCTTCGGGCGGCCATGATCGATCGCCAGCGCATTCACGCTGAACGTCACTTCGAGTTGCGTGTGCTGGTAAAGATTATTGATGACGACTTTCGGATTCGCATCGCGCTTGAGCTCCATCACGAGGCGCGTGTTTTCGTCCGATTCGTTACGCATCGCGGAAATTTCCGTGATGATTTTTTCGTTCACCAGTTCGGCGATTTTTTCTTCGAGCGCCGCGCGGTTCACGTTGTACGGAATTTCCGTGACGATGATCTGCTCGCGGTTGCCTTTTAATTCTTCCACGCCGAGACGGCCGCGCAATTTCACACTGCCCTTGCCCGTCGTGAAATAATTCTTGATGCCCTCAACGCCGCAGATAAATCCGCCGGTCGGAAAATCCGGACCTTTGATGAACTTCATCAGTTCAGGAATCGTGATCTCCGGCTTATCAATCTGCGCGCAGACACCATCAATCACTTCGCCGAGATTATGCGGCGCCATGTTCGTGGCCATACCGACCGCGATGCCCGTGCCACCGTTGACCAGCAGATTCGGAAACGCCGCCGGAAAAACCGTCGGCTCCGTCATGCGCTCGTCGTAGTTCGGTACAAAATCTACCGTGTCGCGATCCATGTCCTGCATGAGCGCCGCGCCGAGATGCGTCAAACGCGCCTCGGTATAACGCATCGCCGCCGGCGGATCGTTTTCGATGGAACCGAAATTGCCCTTGCCATCCACGAGCCGTTCGCGCATCGCCCACGGTTGCGCCATGTGGACCAGCGTCGGATAAATCACCGCTTCGCCGTGCGGATGATAGTTACCGCTCGTATCACCGCAGATTTTCGCGCACTTATAAGGCTTGCGGCCGGGAAACAGCGAGAGTTCGTGCATCGCGTAAAGGATACGCCGCTGCGAAGGTTTCAAGCCGTCGCGAACATCCGGCAACGCGCGCGAAATGATCACGGACATCGAATAATCGAGGAACGAATTTTTGATTTCGTCCGCAACGTTGATCTTGGCGATTTTTTCGCCCTGCGAATAAGCGCCGCCGCTCGGTTGCGGTTGCGGCGCGATAGGTGAAGTCGGTTCAGTTTCGTCTGGCATGATTAATAAATAGTTTAACCGGCTTTTTCAGCCGTTGGAAAAATTTGGAAACCCGATAACGTCGCCGCATCACGCAACCGTCCATCGGTCGTGACCAGCGGAAAATCCTGCAGCAAATCCGCCGTCGCCAGATGAATGGCGTCCAACGTACGCAATGGCACTTGTGGATGACACCGCTCCAACAGATGAACCGCCTTCCGCAACACGGTTGCTTCCAATGGTTCGAGCTGGATTTCCTCATCGGCGATGCGCTTTTCAAATTCGCGCCACGCCCGCCGCCGTTCGGCTGTGGAAATTTTTCCGCCCCGCTCACAGGCCAGCAGCGCGGAAAAAACTTCCGTGCGGGACAATTCCGAAGACACCAGCGTCTTGCCCGCCAGCGAGCGGATAAAAAAATCGCTGTCGGGCTCGACAACCAGCAGTTTGACGATGATACAGGAATCGAGATACATGATTACCAGCCTCGTCCATCACGGTCTTCGCGGATGATTTCTTCCGCCGTCGGACCACCGCGCCACGGCGGCATGCTTTTCAAATGCTCCCATGTACCGGTGAAAACCTTCCGTGCCTTCGGCTTGCCGACCGACGATAAAACCGCTTTCGGTTTGCCATCCGAAGTGATGGTCACTTCCTGCCCGCCGGCGACTAATTCCAGCAAAGCCGAAAGCTTGGCTTTGGCCGCGCGTACCGGAATCGTCAAACCGATGTCCGGCATCACAGCGGTTTCACGCATGATCATCGGCTCGATTGCCGACGCCGGTTCATCCAACGCTTTTTTCAGCGTCACGGCTGATTTGCGTTGCCGGTATAATGGCGTTGTTGTTTTCATCTTCATGCACTCAATGTAGTCACGCGTGACCACATTGTCAATTTTTGTTCTTACACGTCAAGATTTCGCACGTTCAGCGCATTATCTTCAATGAATTGGCGGCGCGGCTCAACTTCATCGCCCATGAGGCGCACGAACATTTCTTCGGCTTCAATCGCGTCAGTCAATTCGATGCGGAGCAGTTTGCGGCGCACCGGATTCATCGTCGTCTCAAAAAGTTCTTTCGCGTCCATTTCACCCAGACCCTTGAAGCGCGTCATCTGGATGCCTTTTTTGCCGACCGCTTTGACACCGGCCAGAATTTCGGGAATCGAAAACAGCGCGGTAACATTCGCGCGTTCTCCTTCGCCTTCGGTGAGTTCAAACAACGGTTTGTCCTGCGCGGCGTAATGCTCGACCACGAGACCTTTCTTGCTCAACTTGCTGAGCAGATCAACGATGGCTTTGCTCTCCAGATGCAGATCGGAAATTTTCGCGCGACGTGTCGGGCCGTCTTTTTTCCGTTCGGTTTCCGTATCGCTGCCGAACAGATCATTGTTCGCCAGTTTGAAACTTTCCAGTTCTTCGCCGGTTAGAAAATAATGAACTTTCTCGTCGTTGCCGGAACGTACTTTCACCATGGATTGTGGCAACGCGCCGTCCGCCGCGCGTTTTTCCACGTAATCCGCAAAATCGCCGCCCAGCCGTTTGATGTACGTCGCGTGTTTATCCAGCGATTCCAGCAGCGCAAGAATTTCTTCCAATTGCTTCGGCGCGAATTCGCGACCATCCGCGAGATTTTTCAACTTCACTTCCTCGACGCCGTTCTGCAAAAGAATGCGATTCAACTGAATGTCGTCATCAATGTAATCAGTCTTCTTTTTGCGCGTGATGGAATACAGCGGCGGTTGCGCGATATAGACAAAACCCTGTTTCACCAACTGCGGCATCTGGCGATAAAAAAACGTCAGCAGCAGCGTGCGGATGTGTGAACCATCCACGTCGGCATCCGTCATGATGATGATTTTGTGGTAGCGCAATTTCTCGATATTGAACGCGCCTTCGCCTTCACCATCGCCGATGCCCGTACCGACCGCGGTGATCATCGTGCGGATTTCGTTATTCTGCAAAACCTTGTCCAGCCGCGCTTTTTCGACGTTGATCAATTTACCGCGGATCGGGAGAATCGCCTGAAACTTCCGGTCACGTCCCTGCTTCGCCGAGCCGCCGGCGGAATCACCTTCGACAATATATAATTCCGTATTCGCCGGATCGCGGTCGGAACAATCCGCCAGTTTCCCCGGCAAACCGCCACCGGTCATCGCGCTTTTGCGAACCGCTTCCCGCGCTTTGCGCGCCGCTTCACGGGCGCGAGCGGCCGTGAGACCTTTGTCGATGATACGTTTGGCGATCGGTGGATTCGCATCGAAATACGCCATCAACCCTTCGTACGTCACCGAACCGGTGATGCGTTCGACTTCCGGCGAGAGCAATTTTACTTTCGTCTGCGATTCAAATTTCGGATCGCTGTGCTTCACCGAAATCACCGCCGTCAAACCTTCGCGCACATCGTCGCCCGTGATCTGCGGATCTTTTTCCTTCAGCAATTCATTCGATTTCGCGTATTGATTGATCGCGCGCGTGACCGCACTACGAAAGCCGCTCAAATGCGTGCCGCCGTCAGGATTGTGGATCGTGTTCGTGTAGCAAAGCACCTGATCGTTGTAGCTATCGTTGTATTGCAGCACGACTTCGACGTGCACTTCGATTTCCTTGTCATCCAATTTTTCCTTCGTTTCTTTGCGGAATGAAATCGGTTTCGGATGCAACGGCTCTTTGCTCTTGTTCAGTTGCTTAACGAATTCCTCAACGCCATTCTTGTAATAGAACGTTTCCGGTTCGTTCGCGGTTTGACGTTCATCCGTAAAAAGAATTTCCAGACCGGAATTCAAAAACGCCAGTTCGCGCAAACGCTGCGCAATGATGTTCGTCTTGAACTCAATCGTTTCGCGAAAAATTTCCGTATCGGGCATGAACGTGATTAGCGTGCCCGTGCTTTTGGCTTTGCCGATGACGTGGAGTTTTTCCATCGTCTTGCCGCGCTCAAAACCCATCTGATAAATTTCGCCGTTACGCGAGACTTCCACTTCAAACCATTCGCTCACCGCGTTCACGCATTTCGCGCCGACGCCGTGCGTACCGCCGGAAAATTTATAACCGCCCTGACCGTATTTGCCGCCGGAATGCAGCGTCGTCAAAACGAGTTCCACGCCGGGCAGACCGGAATCTTTGTTGATATCCACCGGAATGCCGCGCCCGTTGTCGCGGATCGAAATCGAACCGTCCACGTGAATCGTCACTTCGATTTTGGAGCAATGCCCCGCGAGATGTTCATCCACGGAATTATCCAGCACTTCGCTCACGCAATGATGCAGCGCGCGTTCATCCGTACCGCCGATGTACATGCCGGGTTTTTTGCGGACCGCTTCAAGTCCTTTAAGCTGAGACAATTTTGAAGCGTCGTAATTTTCAGAAATCACTTCGTTTTTGACGACTGCCGGATCAGATTCTTGTGACATAAAAATAATACCGAAATCACGCCAGCTGCCGCTGTTTTAGGCGCGGATACAGATGGCACAACATAATAGAAAAACCTGTCATTTCTCACAATGTTAAAGTGCGGAAATTTCGGTCAAAAACACCATTAGTTGTGGACGTTTTTCCTTGCCAACCAAACCTGTTGTATTGCCAGACAACCGTCCCCCCCGTATTTGGGGGCAAATCTCACTGGCTTTTTTGTGCGGAAACATTATTTTGGCCGGATGTCTTTGACATCAAATTTATTGCCGCATCCTGACCAATTCGTCCGCCGCCACATCGGACCGAACGCCGACGAAACCGCCGCCATGCTTTCGCTCCTCGGCCACCGGAATTTAGATACGCTGATTGACGCCGCTGTGCCGCAAAAAATTCGCGCGCAAAAATCGTTGAACCTGCCCGCCGCGCGCAGCGAAGCTGAAGCCCTCGCCGATCTCAAACGCGTTGCCGGCGAAAACAAAGTCTTCCGCTCGTTCATCGGACAGGGTTATTACGACACCATCACGCCGCCCGTCATCCAGCGCAGCGTCCTGGAAAATCCCGGCTGGTACACGCAATACACGCCATATCAGGCTGAGATTTCGCAAGGCCGCCTCGAAGCGTTGCTGAATTTTCAGACGATGGTCACCGAGCTCACCGCGCTTGACATCGCCAACGCTTCAATGCTCGATGAAGCCACCGCCGCCGCCGAAGCCATGACGATGTCGCACCGGCTCAAAGACGATCGCAATGTTTTCTTCATTTCCGAAACGTGTCATCCGCAGACGATTGAAGTCGTCCGCGCCCGCGCCATCGCTTTGGACATCGAAGTCGTCATCGGCAGTTTTGAAAATTTTTCGTTCAGCGAAAAAGTTTTTGGCGCGCTCGTGCAATATCCCGACACGTTCGGCGCGATCCACGATTATTCCGGCTTCGCCGAAAAAGCCCACGCCGCCGGTGCGATGCTCACCGTCGCCACGGATTTGCTCGCGCTTACGCTCATCAAACCGCCCGGCGAATTCGGTGCGGACATCGCCGTCGGCAGTGCGCAACGCTTCGGCGTACCGCTCGGTTACGGCGGACCGCACGCGGCGTTTTTCGCCACACGCGACGCTTTCAAACGCCAGATGCCCGGCCGCATCGTCGGCGTGTCCAAAGATTCGCGCGGCAAACCCGCCATGCGCCTCGCGCTCGGGACGCGCGAACAACACATCCGCCGCGAAAAAGCCACGAGCAACATCTGCACCGCGCAGGCATTGCTCGCGAACATGGCGTCACTCTACGCCTGCTATCACGGCGCGGAAGGTTTGAAGAAAATTGCCGAACGGGTTAATGGATTAACGAACCTGCTTGCTGCCGGATTGGAACAACTAGGGTTACGCGTCCTGACGAAAGATTTTTTTGATACGATTCGTGTTGAACTAACAAATCAATCGGCATCTGACTTTTTCAAGGCTGCTAAAGAACGTCAGATGAATTTTCGAATAATTGATGAAAAATCCATTGGCATTTCGCTCGATGAAACTACGAGCATGAAAGATGTTATGGAAATTTGGGATTTTTTTGGTGCAGACCAGAAGGCAAGCTTTGCTGTCATGGCGAAAAGAGGAATTGCCTTTGCCCGCACCACGCCATTTCTCCAGCACGCTGTTTTCAACCGCTACCACAGCGAAACCGAAATGCTTCGCTACATCAAGCGGCTCGAATCGCGCGATCTTTCACTCACCGCCTCGATGATTCCGCTCGGTTCCTGCACGATGAAATTAAACGCCGCTGCCGAAATGTTTCCCGTTTCGTGGCCGGAATTTGCGAAGATTCATCCGTTCGCACCGCTGTCACAAACGCGCGGCTACCAGACGCTTTTCTCGAACCTCGAAGAGTGGCTTTCCGAAATCACCGGCTTTGCGGGCATTTCCTTGCAACCGAACGCCGGTTCGCAGGGCGAATACGCCGGGTTGCTCGTTATCCGCGCGTGGCACGAAGCGCGCGGCGAAAAACATCGCAACGTCTGCCTCATTCCTACGTCCGCGCACGGCACGAATCCCGCCAGCGCCGTCATGGCCGGCATGACCGTCGTCGCCGTCGCGTGCGATACGAACGGAAATATTGACGTCGCCGATCTCCGCACGAAAGCCGAAGCGCACAAAGCCGATCTCTCGTGCCTCATGGTGACGTATCCCAGCACACACGGCGTCTTCGAGGAAACCATCCGCGAAATCTGCGAAATCATCCACGCCAACGGCGGCCAGGTTTACATGGACGGCGCGAACATGAACGCACAAGTCGGTTTGACTTCGCCCGGTTTCATCGGCGCGGATGTCTGCCATTTGAATCTGCACAAAACGTTTTGCATTCCGCACGGCGGCGGCGGTCCCGGGGTCGGCCCGATCGGCGTGGCGGAACATCTCGTGGAATTTTTGCCCGGCCACAACGTCGTCAATCTTGGCGGCGAAAATCCCATCGGTGCCGTCAGTGCTGCGCCGTGGGGCAGCGCGAGCATCCTCACGATTTCGTGGATGTACATCGCCATGATGGGTGCAACCGGTCTGACTGAAGCCACGAAGTTCGCCATTCTCAACGCCAATTATATCGCCGCGCGTTTGGAAAAATATTTCCCGACGCTCTACCGCAATCACGGACTCGTCGCGCACGAATGTATTCTGGATCTACGCGCCTTCCACGCCACGACCGCCGAAGACGTGGCGAAACGCCTGATGGATTACGGCTTTCACGCGCCGACGCTCTCGTGGCCCGTCGCCGGCACGCTCATGGTGGAGCCGACCGAAAGCGAATCAAAATACGAACTCGACCGTTTCTGCGACGCGATGATTTCCATCCACGCGGAAATGACCGCCATTGAATCCGGCGCAACCGACGCGAAAAACAATCTGCTCAAAAACGCGCCGCACACCGCCGATCAAATCGCCAGCGACAATTGGAATCGCCCGTACAGCCGCGAAGCCGCTGCATTCCCCGCG
>Ga0206804_10332_pt1 | contig 11265 bp, 10 predicted proteins | sample Alteio_BWOrgCont_62_FD_152888 | JGI IMG/M metagenome (GOLD analysis project Ga0206804, IMG submission 152888) | Enriched cells from forest soil in Barre Woods Harvard Forest LTER site, Petersham, Massachusetts, United States -... | ecosystem: Environmental > Terrestrial > Soil > Temperate forest >... | reverse complement strand
TGGATCCGGGTGCTGCGCCGTGGATCGCAATACAACGGCAAAGCCCGCTTCGACACATGGATTTTTACGATTGCACGCAATCTGGTAATTGATCTTTCGCGCAAGCGCACGATGGCCAGCCTGGATGAGATGCGCGAAGCCGGCGAGGATGAGCGGCCGTTCGAGATCGCGCAGGAGGGTCCGTCGCCGCTGGAGCAATTCCAGTTTCGCGAGGACGCGGCTGAGCTGGCGACCGTGATGGGAACGCTGGAGCCGAATTATCGCGAGGTGCTCACGCTTCGCTTCCACGAGGAGATGTCTCTGGAAGAGATTGCGGGCGTGACGCGTGCGCCGCTATCGACGGTCAAGTCACGTCTCTATCGAGGACTTGCCGCGCTCAAGCCGCAGCTCGTGAAACTGCGCGCGCAACGGCGGCAGGAGGAGGCGCGGGCATGAGCTTTCCTCAACCTCCAAATTTTACGGCGCGGGCAACGGTGGTGAACCGCACGCATCGCGTGGTACGCCAGCGGGCTGAGAACATGCGCGAGCTGCGTGAGCGCTCACGCAGCCTCTGGGTGCCGCTGGTGATCTGCTCGCTGCTGTTGATGGTGCTGTGCTATTCGGTGTGGTTCATGCTGGATGGCTATGATGTGACGCCCAGCGGGATTCCGGATGCGAGCGATCAGATTATGCTGCTGCTGATCTGGTCGATTCCGGTGATTGGCGCTGCGCTGGGGTTGGTATGGTTCAAGCGCGAGCGCGAACATGCGAATGAGGGTGCGAGATGAGCTGGTGGATGACACGGCAAAATGAATCGTCTTCGAGCGGAGACGCCGAACTGCTGATGGTTCCGCGCTGGTCGATCGCGCTGGCCATTGTGGTATTTGCGGCAATGCAGATTGTGTTCCACGTAATTTTGCCGCACCACAAGCATGAGCTGCTGCCGATGCGGCTGATGATGGGCTTCTTCTGGGGCTCGCTGTTCGCGAGCTACGCGCTGCTTCTGGGCTATGTGAGCCGCGATGTTAAGCGGCGCGACATGTCCGCCGGCATGTGGATGCTGGTGTGCGTGGTTCTGCCCTGCGGCATTGGCGCGGTCGTGTACTTCCTTCTGCGCCAGCCTGCGCTTTCGCGCTGCCCGAACTGCTCGACGCAGATTGCTTCCAGCTACCACTTCTGCCCGCAGTGCCAGTTCCAGATGGCTCCGGTATGTGGAACGTGCCATCGCGGCGTAAGGATCACCGACGTGTTCTGCACGCAGTGCGGACATGACCTGGCGCAGGACGGTGCTCCGGCACGGTTGCGCGCCTACAGCGACCAGTAAGCCTCGCGCGCTAGAATGGCCCCCATGGGGAAACCCCTGACAGCTCTTATCGTGGACGACGAGCCTCTGGCGCGGCAGGAGTTGCTGTACCTGCTCGGCGCCGACGAGGATGTGACGGTCCTGGCACAGGGGAGCAACGGCATTGAGGCCGTTGACCTGATCCGGACGCACAAGCCGGACGTCATTTTTCTCGATGTCCGCATGCCCGGCCTCGACGGCTTTGCGGTGCTCAAGAAGCTGCTGTCGCTGGACAAGAAGTTCAAGATGCCGCACATCGTCTTCGCGACTGCCTTCGACCAGTACGCCGTAAAAGCGTTTGAGGTTAATGCGGTCGATTATCTGCTAAAGCCATTCGACGCAAAGCGGGTTGCCAGGACGATTGAAAAAGTGCGAGCACGCGTGGAAGTGGAGCGCCTGGAAGCGGAGAGCGGGGCTGCGGTAGAGGGTGCGGCTGTCGCTGGCGGTGAATCCAAACAGGGGATTAAAGGGATGGTGGCCGGCGCGCAGGCCAAGCTCGATGCGCTGCTCAAGATGCTGGAGGGCCAGGCTGCCGTCGGCTCCGGCACGCATCCCGTCGCGAATGGAGCGGCGATGCGCTCCGGCAAGGTGGTGGTGCGCGCACAGAGCCGGCTGCTGCTCGCCGACCAGAAGGATGTCTGCTTTGCGGCCATCGATGAAGGCCGGATCTCCGTGGTGACCAAGACGGTGGAGGGCGACTCCAACTGCAGGACGCTGGAGGAGCTGATGGAGCAGCTCGATCCGGACCAGTTCTGGCGCGCGCACCGATCGTTTGTGGTGAACATCCAGCACATCCGCGAGGTGGTGCCGTGGTTCAAATCTTCCTATCAACTGCGCATGGATGACCGCAAGCAGACGGAGATTCCCGTGAGCCGCTCACAGACCAAACGGCTGCGCGAGCTATTCAACCTGTAAATGGACTAGGGTGTCGGAGCGCCAGCAGCCGCCGCCAGCTTACGTTCCTTGCGATGCTGGCGCCAGGCGATGAAGTCCGGGTAGAACTCTTCCAGAAATGAGCCGACTGCGCCCTCCGCCGTGACCGTAAAGCCGCGTTCGATGGTGAGCCCGAAGCCGCGATCGACGGCAGGATAATAAGCGTTGGAGATGGCCCCGCCAATAAAATTGCCTATGACGTTCGAGTAATTGGGTTGCCATTTGCCGGCATCGCTTTTCGCGCGCACATTGGAGATCATCGAATACCAGAGGCGACGCTTGAAGGTGCCGTGGCCGAGCCGGAAATAGCGCGGGTCCTGGTGGAGCAGCGATGGAAGAACGGCGTTACCGAAGAAGTTGCCGTCAAACCCATCGGCATAGGACGCGCCAAAGCGCTTGAGATAGCCGAGAGCTCCCCAATGGTAGTCAGGGTATTCGTTCTGAGCTTCCTCTATGCCTGTATCGAGCGCAGCGATGGCAAATTGATAAGGGTCAACTGAGCCTTTAAAAAAGAGATGGAACTTTTGTTTGGGCGTGAGGGGCTCGGCCTCGCCACCGATTACTTCGTTGAAATTAGGAATGACGCCGAGCATGCGCTGATGCTCTTCCTGCTTGAGCTGCTTTTCAGCCTCCGCACGTTTTTGTTCCTCTGTCTGCGGGGCCTGCTGGTTTTGCTGAGGGGCTGGCGCGGGCACTGCAGGCTGCGTGGAGGCGGGAGTCTGCTGCTGCCCGTCGCTGCTGGAGAATTGCTCGCCGGTTGATTGCGATGCCAGCAGAGAGGCTACCTGGGGTTGAGGCGCCTCCGGCAGAGCAGGCGAGGGCATGACAGCATGTGAAGACTCAAGGTCTTGCTGAGCACCGCAGATTGCAGGAAATGTGATTAAGGCACAGAGGCAGAGGCTTAACTTATACACCTCCTAAGTTTACTAGCTCCGGGCAAAAGTTTGTCTCCGGCATGTAGTTTTCATACAAATAACTGGAGCGAAAGGTAATGGAACGACCAACAGCAAAAGGCGTTGCAGCTCTGCTAGTCTTGCGGCAAGAGAGGCCATCGGAAGTGACGCAAACAAAGGCGGACTACAGTGGGCTGGAAAGAAAAATTGCGCGCCTGCTTGTGCGCATGGCAATGGTGGTGGGCATTGTGGTGATCGCTGCCTACCCGGTGGATTGGGCGGTGTGGAGGGTGAGGGTGGCAATGGGTGGAGGGATGGATACAATCCCGGTGAACCACTACACGGTTGCGGAGTTGAAGAACAACAAAGAGGACTACTACGTTGATGGAACGACGGCGGTGGACTGCAGCAAGTCGTTGTTTCCGGAGGCCGGAAGCGGCGCGTGCTGGTGGGTGCGGCGGCACATGGACGTTATTACAAAGTACTAGCGTGGGCGCGTATCGCGCGGGATCTTGGGCGGGTGGTTGAAGTCGAAGCGGTAAATTGCTCCGACCGTGACCGCAAGAGAATTGAGCTTGCCAGTTGTGGTGACAGGTACGCTCTGATGCCAGAGCTGCACGTCGACTTTGAGGGCGTAGTGGTGGGTCAGGTCGACATCGACACCGCCCCCCGGCGAAAGCACGTTTGAGTTGGTTTGCTGGTAGAGGGTCAAACCATCGAGTGAGATGTAGCCGCGACCCTGATAGTCGATGGCGCCGCGGCCGAAGAGGAAGTCGCCGTAGGGATGGTAGCGGCCGAAGGGTCGTTCGATCTTGATGCCCGCCAGCACGTTCTCTTCGCTAGCGATGGTGCCCTTGGAAAACGGATACGTGCCGCGAATTTCGACCGAGGGCAGAAAGCCGTGGTACTGCCAAACGCGCAGGTCGACGCCCGCAGAGATGCCCAGATTTCTTCCGCCGTACCAGAGGTTCGATCCATTGCCATTAGTGATTACGGGCAGATTGACGAGAGTCCCCGTTGCTCCACCCCACGCGGACAGCGACATGGGCTGGGTTGCGGTGTAGAGGGACTGGGCTGATGCGCGCGAAATCATCCCGGCACAGGCAGCGAGCAAGAGGGCTGGCGCGAACAGACAAAGGGGTCGAGGGCCGAATTTCACGCGGGGCAAACCTCCAGCAGAGTGCTAAGTGGAGTGTAGACGGAGGGCGGCGAAAGTGAAATAAGCGGGCGGTGGGCGGTGCGCCGGCGGGGGATAGGTGTAGGATGTTTCGCGAAACATTTTGCAGGCCAATTTTGCAGGACAACGGAGGTGTGCGATGGAAACTGGAGTTGTTCAGAAAGTTCGTGGAATTGCGCGTGATTCGATCGGCTGGTCGATTGCACTGAGCGTGCTGTTGATTGTTACCGGGCTGATTGCGGTGTGCGCCCCGCTCGTGGCCGGTGTCGCGGTTACGGCGATTGTGGCGTGGCTGATTGTGCTGGGCGGGTTTCTGCACCTCTGGATGGCCTTCCATGTGCGCGGCACGGGCGCGCATCTGTGGGAGGTGCTGGTTGGCTTGGCATACATCGTGGCCGGTGTTTACATCTTGATGCATCCGCTGGCAGGGCTGGTAGGGTTGACGATCGTGCTGGCGGTCTACCTGCTGGTGAAGGGGCTGTTCGAGCTGGCGCTGTCGGTGACGCTGCGTCCGCTGCCGGGGAGCGGCCTGCTCATTGTGGATGCGGTGCTGTCGATTCTGCTCTCCGGGCTGATCTGGTGGCACCTGCCGAGCACGGCGACGTGGGCGGTGGGTCTGCTGGTCGGGTTTGGGATTTTGTTCAGTGGGGTTTCGCGGCTGACACTGTCGCTTGCGGCGAAGAAGGCGCTGGCGTAGAGGCAGACAGTAGTGGGTAGACAGTAAAAGAGACTCTGAAGCCATGCCCCTTCGATTCGTGGTGGGCCTGAGGGATGGGCCGGGAGCAGACCCCCACCCATCCGCTGGTGAAGCGTCGCGCATGAATGGACCACCCGGATTTGTGGTTGGGCCACCCGCCCATCAGGCGTGCTTATGGTGGAGAGCAGGTCCGGGGTGCGATGCGTGGGGAGGGTGGTGGGCTTCGACGGGCTCGCGCGAGGCGACATTGCGAGAGGCGACATCCCGTGAGGCGAGGGCGTGCTCGATGGTGTCGAGCAAAGGGACGATGGAGATGGGCTTCAAGAAGAAGTGCCAGCCGCGCTGGGCGATGTGAACGAGCGCCGACTGGCTGGGCGGGTTGCCGGACATGACGATGATGGGCGTGGCAGGATGCGCGGCGCAGAGGTGCGCAGCGAGATCGAGGCCGGAGAGGTGCGGCATCTGGATGTCGGTGATGAGGAGGTCGAAGCGCGGGGCGGCGTGGACGATCTCAAGCGCGTGGCGGCCGTCGGAGCAGGAGAAGACGGTGTATCCCTGGGAGACGAGGATGGAGCGGATGAGATGGCGGATGTCGGGATCGTCCTCGGCGAGGAGGATGCGGACGGGTGGATTGTGGGAGGGAGTGTGGTGTTCGGCGGCTGCAGACTTCCTGGCGGGCGCTGAATTCGAGTCGGAAAACTGCGCAGGGGACTTGGAGTGAAGATGGCCCATTGGATTGCCTCTGAAGGGGAGAGAGTGCGTCCGAGGTGAACTGTAGCACGGCAATTTTTAGGGCGACAAACCGTGAACAGACATAAGTGCGGATTTTAATTTTCGAACGAGCTGGAGCTTATCTCCAGCGCAAGCGGCCTTATGGAAGATTGGACGCTTGCGAGCGGCAGGAGGTAGCCATGAAAATTTTGTGGAGAAGATTGTGTTGGGAGTGAAGGAGTTGGGGAAATGGATGTGAGCGGCAAAAGTTTGGCGCAGTGGAAGGGCCCATCTTTAGATGGGCCGTAAACGGACGCCCCCTCTTCTCCTCGCGACTTTAGTCGCGAACGTTCGGCTGTTGATAGGCGGAGGAATAGGGGAAGTCTTCCGGCCGTTGGCAAAGGCGGTCGAAGACGGGGTTCTGGTGGATGTATTCGCGGCGCGATTCGAAGTCTTCGCGAGACTGGATGAAGTGGTCGGTGTAGCCGCGTTGCCAGACCTCGAACTTTGAGGCGAGGCGATGTGAGAAGCCGCCTCGGATATGCTTCATCGCTTTCGGCAGGTCGTCGGTGGTGATCAGTAGATGAATGTGGTCGGGCATCACGACAAAGGCATGAAGTTTGTAGAGGCCTTCGCGGCGATAGTGTTGCAGCGTGTCGATGAAGAGACGTGCATTAGCGGCGGATTGGAAGAGACGCCAGCGATTGTGGGTGATCGCCGTGATGAAGAAAGTGCCCGAGGAAATGGTGCGCAGCGGCCGGGACATAGGTGGAATTATAGATATGGTTGGAAGCGAAGATTTCGGAATTGCGGAAGGGCCTATCTTCAGATAGGCCGAAACGGGAATTCTTCCCTTCTTCTCCTGCGACTTTAGTCGCGCATCACGGGCGTTCGTGGCGCGATGAAGGAAAGCAATTTCGTCGTTCCGCTTCGCTGCACTCCTGCCTTCGGCAGAGAGGAAGGGACTTCGGCCCTGCGCATTTACGGCCTATCTGAAGATAGGCCCTTCCGTGGGGTCACGAGCGGTTGTCGTGGTTTGGGAGATGGGCGGGAGCGAACTACGATTATCTGCCTAGCGCTTGGCTTCTGCTGGTAGTTGCTTTATCTCCATTGAGGCTGAGGCCGGTGGCTTTCTGTCGGCAACCACCTCTGCCTTCCTTTTCACAAATGAGGCCACCAGTTCCGACTTTCTCCGATACTCTTCTTCCTTGAAGATTCCGCGCATCTCATCGGCAGCATTTGCAACTCGATCAAGCTTTGAGCTTAGTTGTCTGAAGAAGATGTTCCACCCCATTACCGTTACCGCAATCGCTTGGAGCCCCGCGATAAGCCGTATATAGATGCTGTGCGGCAAATCCGTGAACGCGAATGGTATATACAGCGAGTCTGCTATCGCATTCCACAACGAGAAATGAATCCCTTGTACACGTGCTATTCCGAAATATACAGAGGCGAAAAGCAGGCTTACGTAGAGGTAGAACGGAATGGTTATCAGTGCAGCGACAAACGCTGTGCATTTGGATAGGAGAGTGCGATTGTCTGCGATGAATCCGAAAACAGCTTCAAATACTCGAAGCCCGTTCACTTCATTTGCAACGGTGTCGGTTCCTGACCCTTCTTCCCATGCCAAGACGAGTCCGATCTTTGATCTCAATTGCTTGATGAAGCTGTCCTTAATTTGCTGAACCCAAGAGGACGTGTTTGTTAGAAATCCCCACAAGCTGATTACGGCTCGGAATGCCCCTGCCAACGTAATGGCGCAAGCGAAAAGAATGATCGGTTTGTAATGCAGCGTGATTGTAAGAATTGACCAAAGGAACACGAACTGAGTGAATGGTCTCGCTGCTTTTTTCCAAAATGTATCTGCCTGCGCTTCGGTAGCTTTCTTTATTTGCTGGATTGCATCTGGAAGTGATTGCTTCTCTCCGTTTGCAGGAATGATCTTGGGCTGGTTTGGCTTAACCGTAATGAGACTTACCGGTGCTAACACTGCTCGTTTCTTGATGTATTTGTAGAATGCTTTGCAGCCGGCCCATCCCAATCTGAAAATTGTGAGGAACGGCCATATAAATACATAGACTAAGTCGTAAAGAACCGAAAGCCAGCCACTTCTAGAAAAATATGAATAGTAAAGAATGAAGCTGAACAGTATTACGTTGTATGCAATTCTCGTTGCTGACTGTGACACCGTTGCCGAAGGTATGCGAAATAGATTGGACACACATAGTGCATGGACCCAGAACGTTACCGAGAGAAGTTCTCGAATGACTTTTCTGACTGGATGCGCTTTTGTCATCTTCTCTCCTTCCCTGAGCTGTCAATTTTCCCTTAGCACTCCAACTTGTTATCTGCTAACTATTGTGCTCAAAAATGCCCGCAACTGCGGGCATTTTTGAACTGAGATGAATTTCTAGCTGCAGCCGCTCGTCGAGCCGCATTCCATGCAGCGGTAGCAGGCGCCGTTGCGGGTCATGATGGCTCCGCAGGTGCTGCAGGAGGGGCTGTCGCCCATGTCGTACATCTCCTTCATGGCGGTGGCGGCGTGGAATATGCCGCGGTCTTCCATCGAGGGGATAGAGGACAGAGGAGTAGAGGATAGACCGCTCTGGGCAGTGAGGTCGGGAGCGATTCCCTGCTGCGGAGCGCGGCGGTCGTTGAGTTGTGAGGCGTCTGCGTGGCCGTGGGCCAGCGACGTCGGTTCAGTGGCGGCGGGATCGGCGTCGCCAAAGGTGAGGGCGGGAGTGGCTGAATGGTTCCCTGCACCTGAGGTAAGGCGAGCACCCTCGGGGTCCTTCGACTCCGCGCTGCGCGCATCGCTCAGGATGACACCATTGTTTACACCCTTCATGCCGGCGAAGAGGTCGAGCTGGTGGCCGGAGAGGAAGCGGAGCTGCATCCAGCGGAAGAGGTAATCCATGATGGACTTGGCATAGCCGATCTCTTCGTTGCCGGTCCAGCCGGAGGGCTCGAAGCGGGTGTGGGCGAACTTCTCGCAGATGAGCTTGAGCGGAACGCCATGCTGCAGGCACATGCTGATGGCCGTGGCGAAGGAATCCATGAGGCCGGAGATGGTGGAGCCTTCCTTGGCCATGCGGATGAAGATTTCGCCGGGAGCGCCGTTGGGATACAAGCCAACAGTGATGTAGCCCTCATGCCCGGCGAGCGTGAACTTGTGCGTGATGCTGGCGCGCTCCGCAGGCATGCGGTGGCGGACAGCGCGCGGCGGCGCTGACTGATTCTCGTTGTCGAGCGAGGTGTTGGTGAGGTTGATGAGCTGCGTGAGCTGGGCCTGGAGTGCAGCTTTTTCTGCCTGGGCTGTGGCGAGCGCGGTGACGAGAGCTTCGTCGACCCTGGGTGCTGAAGCGGCACCCTGCTCTTCTGCTGTGTGAACTTTAGTTCCCTTCTTGTCCGCGTCAGTCTGTGCGCTGACGTTGAGAGGCTGCGTGCCCTTGGAACCGTCGCGATAGATTGCGACTGCCTTGAGGCCGAGGCGCCAGGACTGCAGGTAGGCGTCGGTGATGTCGTCGACCGAGCAGTTGTTGGGCAGGTTGACGGTTTTTGAAATTGCCCCGGACAAGAAAGGCTGAGTCGCCGCCATCATCTCGACGTGGCCCTGCCAGGCGATGGAGCGCGTTCCCTTGGCGGGCTTGAAGGAGCAATCGAAGACCGCGAGGTGCTCGGGCTTGATGCCGGGAGCGCCTTCGATGGTGCCGGTGGCGTCGATGTAGTTGACGATGGCCTCGACTTCGGAATCTTTGTAGCCGAGCTTGAAGAGCGCGCCGGGGACGGTGTTGTTGACGATCTTGATCATGCCGCCGCCGACGAGCTTCTTGTACTTGACGAGGGCGAGATCGGGCTCGATGCCGGTGGTATCGCAGTCCATCATGAAGCCGATGGTTCCGGTGGGCGCGAGGACGGTGACCTGCGAGTTGCGGTAGCCGTGCTGCGTGCCGAGCTGCAGAGCGGTATCCCAGGAATCCTGGCTCGCTGCTTTCAGTTCATCCAGTTGAGGCGCGATAAAGCCAGCGGCGTCTATGTACGCTTCGTTGGTTCCGCGCTTCAAATCTTTATCGATGTTATTGACCGATGCGCGGTGCATGCGGATGACGTCAAGGAAGGGCTCGCGGTTGACGTAGAAGCCGGGGCATGCGCCGCCCTCGATGTGCGCGGACTGGGTGAGCGGTGTGGCTGCGCCGAGGGGCGGGCAGTCGGCAGCGATGCGCGCGGACTGGGCGTAGGCGTCGCCGCAGAGGATGGCGGTGAGCGTGGCAGCGTAGGCGCGGCCGGCGTCGGAGTCGTAAGGCAGGCCGCGGTCCATCAGCAGCGCGCCGAGGTTGGCATAGCCGAGGCCGAGCGGGCGATAGTCATGCGAGTTCTTGGCGATCTGCTCGGTGGGGTAACCGGCTGCGTCGACGATGATTTCCATCGCGGTGGTGACGACGGCGATGGCGTGGCGATAGCTTTCGACATCGAAGGCGCCGCCGGGGGTGAGGAACTTCATCAGATTGAACGACGCCAGGTTGCAGGCAGAGTCGTCGAGGAACATGTACTCGCTGCAAGGATTCGAGGCGTTGATGCGCGCGGTGTTCTTGCTGGTGTGCCAGCGGTTGATGGTGGAGTCATACTGCATGCCGGGGTCGCCGCACTGCCAGGTCGCCTCGGAGAGCTTGTGCATGAGGTCGCGGGCGCGATAGGTCTTGACGGGCTCGCTGCCCTTGACGGTGCGCGTGGTGAACTCGAGATCGTTCTCGACGGCGTGCATGAACTCGTCGGTGACACGGACGGAGTTGTTGGCGTTCTGGAAGAAGATGCTGGTGAAGGCTTCGCTGTCGGGACCGGAGCCGTCGTAGCCGGCCTGCATGAGGGTCCAGGCCTTGCGCTCTTCATCGACCTTGCACTGGATGAAGGATTCGATATCTGGGTGGTCGACGTTGAGGATGACCATCTTTGCAGCGCGGCGGGTTTTGCCGCCGGACTTGATGACGCCAGCGAAGGCGTCAAAGCCGCGCATAAAGCTGAGCGGGCCGGAGGCAGTGCCGCCACCGGACAATGTCTCCATGGAACCGCGTATTGCCGAGAGGTTGCTGCCCGCGCCTGAACCCCACTTGAAGAGCATGCCTTCGGTCTTGGCGAGGGTGAGGATGGAGTCGAGCGAATCGTTGACAGAGTTGATGAAGCAGGCGGAGCACTGCGGGCGTGAGTAGCCGGTGACAGAGAAGGCTACCTTGCCCAGCGTGGCGTCCCAGTGCCAGTTCTGCGCGTCGGAGTTGGGCTCGAGGCGATCGCAGCCGACGTTGAACCAGACGGGCGAGTTGAACGCGCACTTCTGATTGACGAGCAGATGCGTGAGCTCGGCGAAGAAGATATCGGCGTCTTCGGCCGTGGCGAAGAAGCCGTCGCGGATGCCCCAGTCGCGGATGGATTCGGCGACGCGGGAGATGAGGGCGCGGACGCCGCTCTCGCGCTCGGGCGTGCCGACCTGGCCGTGGAGATATTTCGAGGCGACGATGTTGGTCGCGGTGACGGACCAGTC
>Ga0206804_10331_pt1 | contig 11267 bp, 8 predicted proteins | sample Alteio_BWOrgCont_62_FD_152888 | JGI IMG/M metagenome (GOLD analysis project Ga0206804, IMG submission 152888) | Enriched cells from forest soil in Barre Woods Harvard Forest LTER site, Petersham, Massachusetts, United States -... | ecosystem: Environmental > Terrestrial > Soil > Temperate forest >... | reverse complement strand
CCTGCTGTTCATCTGTTTCTTCGGCGGCAAGGACGCGCTGAACCCTGGCTGGCTGTCGGAACGCTTCCCAACTGAAGTACGCGCCACCGCAGCAGGTTTCATCTATCACCAGGGCGCGGTTTGGGGCGCGGCCGTCGCGCCGATCCTGACTTACTTCGCGGTCAACCAGGGCATGGGTTTCGCCAAACCGATGATGTACGGCACGATGGGTGCGCTGGTCGTGTATATCATCGCGGTCTTCCTGGGCCCCGAGACCAGGGGCATGGTCATGACTGCCGATTTGGAAGTGATCGAGGCCGAAGTCACGCTCGGATAGTCCGCAACGCCGCGGCCGTGGCGCGTGCACTGACCAACCGGGAAGTGCACGCGCCACTGAGAGCGACCCACCTCGCCCACGAAGTGGGAGAGGTCGACGCGAAGCGTCGGGAGAGGGTGCGTGTGCTGAAGCGTACCTCCCGGTTCGTTAGCGTGAGAGTTTCGCGAATCAGATCCGTCTGGCGCCCTTGCGCCACGCTCAATCAAAGAAAACAATGCGCCCCGAGGCAACATAATCGCGGTCACGCCGCCAAGGGGAGCAAACACCATGGACCTCGGATTGCAGGGCAAGCATGCGATCGTGACTGGTGGCGAACGTGAGGATGTTGCCCCAGAACACCGGCACCGACACCTGGGCGGGCGTCCAGCCCAGTTCTTTCGTCAGATAGGTGCCGAGCATGGCCCAGACCGCGTAGTAGGTGCAGAAGTTCGCGGCCATCCACATGACACCCGTCAGGGTGTTGAAGAGATATTTGGCCTTGAAGATCGCGAACAGCGGCAGGGTGACCTGCCTTTGCGTGGCGTTCTGGATCTTCTTGTTTTCGGCCCAAACCTCGGGCTCTTTCACGTACATCCGGATCCAGACGCAGGCCAACGCCGGTAGCACGCCCAGGATCAGCATCCCACGCCAGCCGTAACCCTTATGCCAAGCTTCCAACGGTGCGTACAGGAAGCCGTAGGCCAGGGCGGACAGTGCGAAGCCCAGCCCCCAGGATCCCTGCAAGACGCCGGACATCAACCCGCGAGACCGCGCTGGCCAGGACTCCATCGCCAGCGCCGCCCCGGCCGGCCATTCCGCCCCCATGCCGATGCCCAACAGCGCCCGGACCACGAACAGGAAGGTGAAACTGGGCGAGAAGCCCGCGGCGAAATTGCAGATGGAATACCAAAGAATGGAGATCATCAGAGGCGCCCGGCGCCCCAGCCGATCGGCCAACCAGCCAGATGCCGTCGCTCCACCCAGGCGCATGACCAGCGTCACCGAGAAGATCGCGGTCACGTCGAGCAGCGGAACCCCGAACTCCTGCGCGATCGGCGCCATGATCAGAAGGAAGACGGTGAAGTCGAAGGCGTCGAGCGTCCAACCCATCCAGGCGGCGCAATAGGCGTACCACTGGTCCTTGGTCGGTTCTTTCCACCACGGAACGTTTGTCGAGCTTCCGGCGTATCCAGACATCGAATGGATCTCCCTGCTTATGGCCAGCCTGTTGGATGGGCTTATTTTTTGCCCATTCAGAACGGAGCTTATCAGCGATTTCATGTCAAATGCAACCAACGCCGGGTTGATCGGGTGAGTGGCCGGATGGACCCTGATGGTGCGAAACTCGCAGTCGGTAAGGGAGCTCGTGCGATCCATGAAAGAGAACAGCATAAGGCGGGCGGTGCGCGAGGGGCGGGCCGCGCTTGGGACCGGGCTCAAGGAGTTCGCTTCACGCGGCGTGCCGTGGATCATCGAGGCGTCGGGCTTCGACTACTGCATGATCGACCACGAACATGGCGCGTTCGACCTTGAGACGATCGCCGATCTCGCGGGGTGGTTTCAGGCCACGAACGTCTCGGCAATCGTGCGTATACACAAATCCTTCACATACCTGATTCCCGCGATCCTCGATCAGGGGATCATGGGCGTGCAGGTCTCGGAGGTCGATAACGCCGAGGAGGCACGCGCAATTGTGCGGGAGGCTAAATTTCCGCCGATCGGCAATCGCGGAATCTCGGGACAGGGGATGCACACCGGATACCGGAGTTTTGGCGCGCGTCACGCGACCGAATATGCGCCCTGGGCCAATGCCAACATCGTCGTCTGTGTGTCGATCGAGTCACTCGAGGGACTGGAGAATGTCGAGGCGATCGCGGCGGTGGAGGGCATCGACATGATCGCCTATGGGCACTCGGACCTGAGCGCGCGGCTTGGCGTGCATCTTCAGCTTGAGCACCCGACGTTCAAGGCAGCGGTGCGCCGGATCGCGGAGGCCTGCAACGTGCATGGGAAGCTGGCGCGAGGTTCGGCGGAAACCGAGGCGCAGATCGAGGAGTACTGGCGGCTCGGGTGCAAGGTGTTGAACCTGCCCGGGACCGACGTCAGCACGTATCTGGATGGGCTGAAGGCACGCGCCGGGCGGGCGCATGCGCGGTTGAAATCCATCGGCGTCCCAACACCGTGAGGGGTGCGGGCTACCCCTGGGTCTCCGCTTTCGCGGGGATGACGGTGAGTGTCGGCGATGACGGGCGGTTATCCGCCTGCACCGCGGAATCTCGCCCCTGAGGGAGTCTCTGAAGCTTTCGCCAGATCTCGGGGTCGCGGTTGTAGAAATCCGGGTAAAAATGCAACGTCCCGTCAGGATCCGCGGACGCGGTCTGGTAGACCACGAAGACGGGCACCGGGGTCGGGAGATCGTGTCGGGTAGTGCCGCCCATCGCGATGCCTTGATCGATCCGAGCAAGGGGTTCCTGCAAGAGCAGCGCGGCAAGTTCGCGCGGATTCTGTACCCGGATGCAGCCGTGGCTGATGCGGCGGTTAGCGCGATTGAAGATATATCTGTCCGGAGTGTCGTGCAGGTAGACGTCGAACTTGTTTGGCATGTCGAACATGATCAGTCCGAGCCCTGCCTCGGGTCCCGGAAGTTGCTCGACCTCGCCACCCGCCAGCATGACCATCTTGTTACGCGTCAGATAGTCCGGGTCGCGGCTGATCTTCGGCAGGATCTCCGCCGTCACGATGTCGCTCGGGATGACCCATGGAGGGTTGTAAAAGCTCGCGTCGATCACGGCGCGAAACTCTGGGCTCTGATTGTGCTCGGCATCCTGGCCGACGACGATCCGCGTGGAGAAGACCGGCTCACCGGCGCGATAGAATACCAGGCGTTCGTCGGCAACGTTGACCCAGACGCGGTCCGCCGGCAGATGCCGCGGCAGCCAGCGCTGGCGTTCGAGGTTCACCTCGATCTCGCGCAAGCGCTCCGTCGCGGCCTTGTTACCCAGGGCGCCTGAGCGGTACTTCTGCAAGGCCTGACGCAGCACCCGATAGGTGGGCGTCGCCGGCGACAGCGCCTCGATCACTGCCGCTGGATCGGAACTGTCGGTCGCGGCATCGAGCACAGCAGCCACATCGATTGGCTCAGGCATCAAAATCTCGTCATCTCTTCGGCGCTCAACCGGCACAGCGCCGCGGGCCAGCGCGTCGGCGTACGACAGGAAGGCATCGGAAAGCAGCAATTCGCGGTCGAGCGGCGACAGCATCGCTCTGCGCTGTAGCAGGGTGGCGTGAAACAGCTCAGGGTCGAGACCTTGGTCGCCCGCCCGCAACACGGCTTTCACCAGTGAATTCGCCTGCTCTTGCCGGGTCGGCCAGACTGGCTGGAAGCCATGACGCTGGTAGAAACGCCGTAACAACTCAACATTCAGGCCTTCACCAGCGACGACTGACGCAGGCGCGGCGTCAATCACGTTGCGGAGTTCAGTATTGGCTTGCGGTGCCGGCACAGAGATCGCTTCGGGCTCCGGATCCGTACCGCACGCAGCCAACGCAAATGCCGAAACGAGAGCGGACGTGCCGCCTGCAATCGTGGCGCGCCGGGACATTTGAGCCCGACCAAAGCCGACCTTGCGCCACGGCGCACGCATTGGTGCCACTCCTCGACCTATGCCAACTCACGCAACTGGGAGTTTGACTCTTCGTTGAGAATTGTCATTAGATTTGATGCTATCTACACGCAACCCAATGCAAGGAGGAACGGATGGTCGCCGTGTCCGAAACAGTGGCTCGTCACAGGTTCGTGCGTGGTGCGGCGATGGTTGTCGTCGTAGTTCCCTTGGCGCTTCTCGGGGCATGTTCTCAACCGTCGCCCCCGCCGCCGGCACCGACGCCTGTCCAAGCGGCCCCGCCGCCGGCTCCACCTCCGGCTCCGGTTCCACCGGCGCGCGGCTAACTGTCTGATCCCTGGCTTCGACGACACCCGACGGCTCAGGTCCGTCGGGTGACGGTGCCGTGAGAGGCGCGCTGCTCAGGGCGGATTCAGCCTGACTGGAACGCAGGCGTCGGGGTAACTCGCCGCTATCCCTTCAGGGCCCCAGCCGTCAGGCCGTTGATGAAGTATCGCTGGAAGAAGATGAACAGGCAGGCGATCGGAATGGTCGCGATCGTCGACGCCGCCATCGCAGCGCCCCACATAGGAGCGTGCTGGTACGGCTGACTGTAGTTCGTCAGGCCCACTGCAAGCACGTTGAGATTGCGGTCCTGCACGATCACCAGCGGCCAGAGGAAGGCACCCCAGGCCGCGATGAACTCGATGATCGCGAGACTGATCAGCGGGGGCCAAAGCAGCGGCAACACGATGCGCAGGAACATCTGGAACTCGCCGGCGCCGTCGATGCGTCCGGCCTCCAGCAGCTCGTCGGGGAGGTCAGCGATGTATTGCCGCATCATGAAAACACCGAGCGCGTTCATCATGCCGGGGATGATCAGGCCGGGATAGCTGTTCTCCCAGCCGAAACCCTTGACCTCGATGAACAGCGGCACGACCAGCACCTGAAATGGGATCATCAGCGTCGAGAGCACAAAGAAGAACAGGATGGTGCGGCCTGGGAAGCGATACTTCGCAAATCCGAAGCCCGCGAGCGCGCCAAAGAACACCGTGACCGCGACATGGACGACGGAATACAGCGTGCTGTTGAACAGATAGCGCCACAGTGGCGCAAAATCAGCAGCCTCGCGGAAGCGCGCGAGGCCCTGGAACTCGTGCGGCCACCAATGGATCGGAATTGCCTGGATCTCGGTCTCCGCCTTGAACGCGGAGGTGACCATGAACCAGATCGGAAATGCGAAGATCGTGGCGGCGAGGAGGGCCGCCAGGAACAGGCCCGGGCGCGCGCGGCGAAGCTCAGGCCACACGGCGGTTGAACCAGAGCTGGATCGTGGTCACGGCCAGGATGATGACGAACATGACGACGGAAATCGCCGACGCATCGCCCATGCGGAAATACTGAAAGCCGTATCGCAGCACGAGCAGTCCGAGCACGAGCGTGGAGTCCGCCGGTCCACCCGGACCGGTGCTCAGCACATACTGCAAGGCGAAGGTCTGGAACGCGTTGATCGTGCTGAGCGCCGCGACCAGCACGGCGGTCGAACGCAGCATTGGCAGGTCGATGTGCCAGAACGTGCGCAGCGGTGAGGCGCCGTCGAGTTGCGCCGCCTCACGCAGCTCCCGCGGCACGCCCGCCAGGCCCGCAAGCCAGATCAGCATGAAGAACGGGATCACCGCCCAGTCGTGCACCGATATCATGGCGAGTGGCGCCAGCACGGTACTGGTGAGCCATTGGATTTCCGTGACGCCGCGGAATGCGCCCGCGAGCCAGGTCATGATCCCGTTCGGGTGCAGCAGCATTCGCCACACCACCGCGACAACGACCACGGGCGGCAGCACGGGCAGGAAGAACAGCGTCTTGAGTATTTGCCGGCCGCGGAACACCTGGTTGAACAGCAACGCCGCCAACAGAGACAGGACCCAGACCGGAAACGTGGCGCCCGCGACGAAAGCGAGCGTGTTCCAGAACGCGGTCACGAACAGTTCGTCGTCGAGCAGGTTCCGGAAGTTGTCGAGCCCGACAAAGTTCGGCGGATCGAGCAGGTCGTAGTCGGTCAGGCTGATCGCGAAGCCAAAGACCACCGGGAACAGATTAAACACCGCGAAGAACGCCACGACAGGGGCCACGAACACCAGCCCCCACCAGTGGTGCCCGACGCGGCGGCGGTGAACAGCGGCCACGGACGGTTACTGCTTCAACAACGTCTCCGCGCGTGCCTTCTCGCGCCGCAGCACTGCATCCATCTCCTTGTTGACCGACGGTACCACGCTTGCGACCGGCTCGCCGCCCTGGATCATTCGATCGCGCCCACGCGTGAGCACATCCACCACCTGGCTGTAGCCGACAACGCGCGGCGCGAATTTCGCCTTCTGCAGCTCATTGAGGAACACCATGCTGTCGGCGTCGCTGGCCAGCGGGATCACGTCCTGGCGCGGCACGAACAGCCCCGCGCCCTTGAACAGTTGCGCTGCGTGATCAATGAACATCCGCGCGAATTCCCAGGCGGCTTTCTGCTGCGCCGGCGACGAGCGAGCGTTGACCATCATGTAGTGGGCGTAGGAGTCATAGCCCTCGTCCACTTTGCCGTCGGCGAAGCGCGGCAGCGGCCTGACGGTGTAATTGACCTTGGCGTCGTGCATCTGCGGGATGCCCCAGATGCCGAAGCTGCAGTCCGTGGCAAGCTTCTTCCCGAGGAAGTCGGTGCGCGTGTCGGTGTATTGCGGGCCGCCAAGTTTGTACTTGTTCACCCAATCGACCAGGAACTGCGTCGCCTTCAGCGCCGCGGGTCCGTCGTAGGTCGCCTTGTAGTCGCTCTCGTCCACCAGGCTTGCGCCGAGCTGGTGCATCATCGTGTTGATCGTCAGCCAGTAGACCGGCCCGGAAGGCCAGTCGAAATCGAAGCCGCGCCGTATCGGCACGCCGTTGGCATCGCGTTTCGTCAGCTTTTCGGCGATCGCCGGCATCGCCTCCCATGTCGTTGGAAAGTCCTTCGCCGGATCGAGCCCTGCTTCCTTCCACATGTCGTTGTTGAGGTAGCACGCGTAATTGCTGACTTCTGTCGGCACGCCATAAAGCTTGCCGCCGAAGCGGATGCCCTGGAATCCGCCGGTGTATTGACTGTTGAGCGCCTTCTCGTCGGCATAGCCCATCGCCGCATAGTCAACCGGTGCGAGGATGTGGGCGTTGTAGTACTGCGCGACGAGCGAGACAGTCTGGTTGAACACGTCGGGACCGGCGCCGGCGGCGAACGCGGTCAGCAGCTTGGTCGCGTATTCCGATACAGCGATGACTTCGTAGTCGACCTTGACGTCAGGATGCGCCTTCTCGAATTCGGCGACGATCTGCTTGTCGATCGGAATGCGCGGCGGATGCTCGTGCATCCAGACCTTGATCGTCACCTGCTCCGCGCGGGCGCTCGTGCCACTCCACGCGAACGTCGCAGCAGCGATGCCGCAGAGTGCGGCGCGCCAGAATGTCCGGACCGACATCGTTTCCTCCCCTGTTCGGCACGTTTGCCGCGCGACTGTTGCCTCAGGTTACCGCGATTGCCGCGGCGAGGACCATGTTCAGGGCGGCGAGATCCATTTTCGCGTCCGTCTCGTTCGACACCGCGACGATCCGGCGCGCGTCGCGCAGGATGAACACACGCTGATCCGACGCGCCGGACAGCCAGGCTGCATCGGGCGGCAGCGCCGGGAAGCGCCGGTCGGCATTCGTCCAGAATGTCGCCGCATAACTGGTGCCCCCATGCGTCGCGGCGAGCGCATAGTCGACCCAGCCTTCCGGCAAGAGCCTCTCGCCGTTCCACATGCCATCCTGAAGGTAGAGCACGGCAAGTTTCGCCCAGTCACGCAATGTCGCGAAGGCGGCGCCGGAGCCGATCAGATTGCCCGCGATGTCGGCGGACATGCGGTAGCTGCTCATACCCAGGATATCGGGCAGCAGTGAGTAGATCGTCTCATGGTAGTTCAGGCCGTGCAGTTCGATGCGGTCACGGATGATCGCCGCGAGCACGTTGATGCCAGCGTTTATATAGCGGAACACGGCACCGGGCCGCACGGCAACGATGTTGGCTTGTGCCGCAGCGAACGCGTCCGCGGCATCGAAATAGACCGCCGCGCCCTCGAAGCCGAGCGCCGGTCCATTGTCTCCGAGGCATGCCATCGCCAGCCCGCTGCGCATCCGCAGAAGGTCATCAAGCGTGATCAGAGCGTGGATGCCGCGAGGATCGCGCCATGCCGGCGCGGGCGCAGGGATGTGGACGCCATCCAGCCAGCCGAGATTGATCAGACGGCCGATCAGCGTGCCGGTCATGGACTTGTTCATTGACCAACTCGGCGTCACGCGAACTGGCGCGCCACCGGTGCCGTAGCGCTCGAACAGGATCCGGTCTGGCGCTGCGACGAGGACGCCATAGACGCCCGGTGACGTTGCGAGGAAGTGGTCCACGGCGCAGTCGAGCCCGGCGCCGGTGGCGGGCGCCGACGGCACGTCATCGCCGAGCGGCCAAAGCCGTCCCGATGGTGCGGCCCGGGCGATTGGTGATGATGTGACCGGGTCCGGTTCACGTCCGCCGGTGACGATGCCGCCCCAGCCGACGGGCGCCGTCGCACCGCCGCTGACGGGCGCGCCAAAGTCAGGATCGGTCCAGACGACACGCACGGCGCGGGCGGACGTATCCTGCGTGATGGCGATTGCGCCGGCCGCAAAGGCGGATGCCAGACGTGCCTTGCGCGCGCTGGCATCGGGTATTGCGTCGAGCCCGCCGGCCGGCGCCACGCCGCGCCAACGCAGCCGAGCCAAGGCATCTGCCCAATCCAGCTTGCTGACGAACGCCATGTCGACAAGGCGCTTGGCGGCAAAGTTCATTTCACGCTGTCGCAACGCCCGTTCGGTCACATCGTAGACCAGCGGCGTGGCAAGGCCGGGGTGACCGCGCGGCACAAAGGGCACGCGGCTGTCGATTGTTCGCTCGGCGACTTCGGGGAACCAATCCGGATGCAGTGTCGGCGCCGTGCCGAGTCCAGGCGCGTCGTTCATGAGGCCCTCCTGACTTGCAGAAGATGGGCGCGCGATGAGTCGCAGACACCGATTGTTCGGTGCATCGTTCGAACGGACCGAATGCTTCGCTGGGTCGCATCCATCATGTTTTCTCCTCCCGCAGCCGACCAACGATCATCCGGCAGACAGCGACGTTGGGAAAGGGGCAACTCTCCGCAAGCCTCGGACGCGATGATGGCAGCGCACGGACGGTTCGGCATTGGATATTGCGAAATCAACATCGCTCAGTGAGCATGTCAGGTAACAGGATCGAGTCGTGACGAGCATTCGGGATATTGCCTGGCAGGTTGAAGCGGACGTCGTAGTTGTGGGTTCCGGTGCCACCGGATTGCCCGCGGCGATCGTGGCGCGCGAAGCGGGTGCGTCGGTGATCGTGGTCGAGGCGGAACCGGATATCGGCGGCCACGCGATCACCAGCGGCGGCAACGTGCCGTTGGGGGGTGGCAACAGCGCGCAGCAAGCCCATGGCATCGAGGACTCACCCGATCTGATGTTCCGCGACCTGACCGACTGGTCGGTGGTCGAACCGAACGGCTTCCCCGACTATCGCTACAACGACCACGAGATCGTCCGCGCGTTTTGCGATCACGCCGCCGCCACGCATGATTTCCTTGTGGAGCACGGGGTTGTGTTCATCGACCAGGCGCCGGATGCGCGTGGTGGCAACGCTGTCGGCAACTCGGTGCCGCGCGAGATGCATTGTGCGGCGATGGATTGGCCGATGGTGCAGACCGGCAAGCCGGTCGATCCGGCGGTGCGCGCGACGACGTCGACCGGCAACGGCATGATGCGTCCGCTTGAGGCCGCGGCGCGTAAGCTCGGCGTCGAGATCATGTTGCGGCACCGCATGGTGGCGTTGCACCGCGAGGCATCGCGCTCCGGCCGCGTGCTCGGCATCGCGGTGGAGGCCGATGGCGCCTGCTTCGATATCCGTGCGCGCAAGGCCGTGATCGTCGCTACCGGCGGCTCGACCGGCAACGTGAATTTCCGCCGCATGTTCGACCCGCGTCTGACCGAGGAATATTGCGGCCTCGCCGGCATGCCGTGGTCGGACCAGGATGCAAGTGGCGAGATCGCCTCGATGGACATCGGTGCCGCGTTGTGGGGGCTGTACAATCAGGCGGGTGAATTCGGCTACAGCGTGACCAAGCCCGCCGCCATCGGCTGCCAGTACAACTATCAGAACCTGCGTTGGCAGCCGGGAAGTGCCGTGTTCGACAAAGCCCGTGCCATCGGTTTGCAGGTGAACGACTGGCAGGATGTCATCACGGTCAACATGCTGGGCCAGCGGTTCTATGACGAGACCGGCCGGGCGTTCACCACCAACAACTACAATTCGATCAATCCTTACGTACAGGGCAGTTACCTGAACGCGAAAAACATCGTCTGGAATCCGAACAACTGGCTGAACGCGGCGATGGCCGGGATTGGCGATGGCAAGAACGGCGGCGGCCCGATCTGGGCGATCTTCGACGCCGATGCCTGTGTCCGCGAGAAGTGGCTGCCCGAGCCGCCCCATGTCGACGTCGCCGCAGGGTTTTTCTTTTGTGCCGATAGTATCGCCAAGCTCGCGCGGAAGATCGTCATGCAATATCAGCGCGTGACGATGCCGCCGGAGAATTTGGAACAGACGGTGGCGCGCTACAATTCATTCGTGGAGACGGGCGTCGATGCGGACTTCGGCAAGCCCACGCCGTTGCACAAGATCGCCACGCCGCCGTTCTACGCCGCGTGGGCGACGCCGGTCGTGCACGACACGCGCGCCGGCCTGCGCATCAACGCACACTGCCAGGTGATCGACATGCACGGGGAGATCATTCCCGGGCTGTATTGCGGTGGCGAATCAGCGGGCGGGTTCAGCCAGCACGGTTTGGCGCGTGCCGCCTGTCAGGGGTTCATCGCGGGTCGTCACGCCGTGTCGGGATAGGGCGACGGCCGGGCCCCTCATGCCCGAATCAATCGACGACGGTCCTTATTTGCAGACCATTGTCCCATTTGGCATGCGAGTGGCTGGGTGTCCCTTTGTCTTCATGCAGTAGTCCTCGTTTTGCCCCCCGGGGACGCAATTGCCATTTCCATCACGATGGTAGTTCTCGCCGCAACCGCCCAACGCGAACGCTGGCGGGACCGCCAAAGGAAGGGCGGTGGAGAGAACGACGGCACCCAGAAACGCGAGCCAAAACTTTTTCATCCTACGCGCCCCCCTCTGATCTGTTCGGACAGCCGGACTGCCATCTCCCCGGCAAACGTTAAGCACCGGTCTGAAATCGGTCAAATGTCCCATCCTCCCGCGCACCGTACCTCTT
>Ga0206804_10330_pt1:7500-11273 | contig 11273 bp, 6 predicted proteins | sample Alteio_BWOrgCont_62_FD_152888 | JGI IMG/M metagenome (GOLD analysis project Ga0206804, IMG submission 152888) | Enriched cells from forest soil in Barre Woods Harvard Forest LTER site, Petersham, Massachusetts, United States -... | ecosystem: Environmental > Terrestrial > Soil >... | reverse complement strand
GCTGTACAACCTCGTCAGCGTCGGCCCAGCCCGGGACGCGGTTCGGGTTGACGAAGGACGCAACCTGGATGTGGTTGATGCCTGTCTCAGACAGCGCGTCGATCAGCTCGATCTTGCGATCGGTTGGGATTGGCCCCTTCTCGAACTGAAAGCCCTCGCGCGGGCCTTCCTCATTGATCTGCACGAAACGTGGGAAGTCGGACATCCGGACGCTCCTCGGTCGTTGGCACAACTGATACCGCGATTTCCGCCGCCTGGAAAATGCCGTAGGCTCCGCTCCCGAACGCGGGAGGAAGCAATGACAAATGCTGGCCGGTTGCGCGCACTGTTGCAAGACGACGCGATGGTGATTGCGCCAGGCGTCTATGATGGATTGACCGCAAAACTGGTGGAGCAGGCGGGCTTTGCCGCGGCTTACATGACCGGCGCGGGAACCTCGGTTTCGCACGGTTATCCCGACTTCGGCCTGCTGACGATGAGCGAGATGGTGGAGAACGCCGCGCGCATCGTGCGGTCGGTCGATGTCCCGGTGATAGCCGATGCGGACACGGCGTATGGCAACGAGCTGAACGCCTTCCGAACCGTGCAAGAGTATGAGCGCCGAGGCGTGGCGGCGATCCACATAGAGGACCAGGTTTCGCCGAAGAAGTGCGGGCATCTGGACGACAAGGAAATTGTGCCGCGCGAGGACTACATCGCGAAGATCCGCGCCGCGGTGGCGGCAAAGCGCGACGGCAACTTCATGATTATCGCCCGCACCGATGCGCGTGCCGTGGCGGGGCTCGATGAAGCGATCGCGCGGGCCAATGCGGCCCTGGGCGCCGGCGCTGACATGGCGTTCGTCGAAGCGCCACAGACGATGGAGGAGCTCGCCGCCGTTCCGAAGCGTGTGGCAGGTCCGTGTCTGTTGAACGTGGTGCGCGGCGGCAAGACGCCGGAGATCGATCTACGCGAGGCGCAGACGATGGGATACCGGCTGGCGATTGTGCCAGGGCTGCTGTTGAAGGCGGTGATCGGCGCCTGCGACGAAATGCTGGCGGAGTTGAAGGCGACGCACGTGCATCCGGTGCCGCGCACAGACATGACAGTGCGCGAGGCATTCAACCGCGTCGGTGCGACAGAATGGGATGCGCTGCGGACGCGCTTCCGCGACGAGGTGGTGCGTCGCGCGGCGGAGTAGAACATTGGGAGGAAACCAACATGGCAACGGTGGGCAACGGCGATTACGTCTACGAACCGGTGGTGGACTGGGCGAAGCTGCCGCCCGGCTGGTCATTCAAGGAAATCGGCTCGGTCGGCGTGGACAGGAACGACAACGTCTACGTGTTCAATCGCGGCGAACATCCGATGATCGTGTTCGATCGCAACGGCAATTTCTTGCGCTCCTGGGGTGAAGGAATATTCCCGCGCGCGCATGGCGTGTTCATGGCGCCGGACGATACGATCTGGCTGACCGACGATGGCGACCATTCAGTGCGGCAGTGCACGCTGGAAGGGAAGGTGTTGCTGACAATCGGCATTCCAGGCAAGCCCGCACCATACATGAGCGGCGAACCGTTCCACCGCTGCACGCACACGGCAATGTCGCCGCAGGGCGATATCTACGTCTCGGACGGATATGGCAATTCGCGCGTGCACAAATATACGCCGAACGGCAGGCTGTTGCTGTCGTGGGGCGCGCCTGGCACCGATCCGGGCGAGTTCAACATCGCCCACAACATCACCTGCGACGCCGATGGCTGGGTGTATGTGGCAGATCGCGAGAACCACCGCGTGCAGGTGTTCGACGGCAATGGACGGTATGAGACGCAGTGGAACAACCTGCATCGGCCGTGCGGGCTGTTCATGCCGCCGGGCAAGTGCCCGATCTGCTACATCGGGGAGCTTGGCTCGGTCGCGTCGGTCAATCGCAACCTGCCCAACCTGGGGCCGCGCGTGACGATTGTTGATAACACCGGCAAGCGCATCGCCCGGCTAGGCGGAGTGGGGCCGGGCATGGGGCCGACCGAGTTCCTCGCGCCGCATGGGCTGACGGTGGACTCGCGCGGCGATCTGTACGTCGGGGAGGTGTCTTGGACGAACTGGCCGCAGACTTGGCCGGACAAGCCGCGGCCCGACAATCTGCGTTCGCTGCATAAGTTCCGGAAGGTCTGATAACGCCGCTCGTTGTGCGGTGCAGCAGAAGTCTGCCAGTCTCAAGGCTGTCGTAGGAGGCAGACCATGAGTTTGAGGGACAAGGTTGCACTGGTCACGGGTTCTACCAGCGGCATTGGGCTTGGCATTGCGAGTGCCCTTGCCGCGGCTGGCGCCGACATCATGCTGAATGGCTTCGGCGATGCCGGGCAGATCGAGCAATTGCGCGCCAGCATGGCAGCGGAACATGGGGTGCGTGTCGGATATTCGGCTGCCGATATCTCCAAGCCGGAGCAGATCGCCGCGATGGTGGCGGAGACGCAGTCGAAGCTCGGCTCGCTGGACATCCTGGTGAACAACGCGGGCATCCAGTTCGTGGCGAGCGTCGAGGATTTCCCCACCGATCGGTGGGACGCGATCATCGCCGTCAACATGTCGGGCGTGTTCCACGGCATGAAGGCGGCGATCCCCGGCATGAAGCAGCGCGGCTGGGGGCGGATCATCAACGTCGCCTCGGCGCACGGACTGGTGGCGAGCGCTCAGAAGGTGGCCTACGTGGCCGCCAAGCACGGCGTGCTTGGCATGACCAAGGTCGCGGCGATCGAGCTGGCCAACGATGGCGTGACGGTGAACGCGATCTGCCCCGGTTGGGTGCTGACGCCGCTGGTGCAGAAGCAGCTCGAGGCCAAGGCGAAGCAGGAAGGCACGGACGTGGAGACGCAGAAGCTTCGCTTCCTGTCAGAGAAGCAGGCCATGGCGCAGTTCTCCACACCGGAGCAGATCGGCGGACTGGCAGTGTTTCTTTGCTCGGACGCTGCGAAGACGATCACCGGTGCGCCGCTTTCGATCGATGGCGGTTGGGTGGCGCAGTGATCGCTGCAAGGTGTAGAAGCAGGTCATGCAGGAGGCCGCCCGCTTTGCCGCGATGATGCAGCGATCCGCCGAACTCAAGCGGCGGATCGCGGTTGAGCTGGCGGATGCCGTTGTGGGTGTGGTCGATGCGTGCGAGGCCAGCCTGCGTGCGGGCGGCAAGGTGATCTTCTGCGGCAATGGCGGTTCGGCGGCGGACAGCCAGCACCTGGCAACAGAGATGCTGATCAGGCTGCGTGGTTCGGTGGAGCGTGCCTCGTGGCCGGCGCTGGCACTGACGCTGGACACATCCATGCTGACTGCTGCGGGAAATGACTACGGCTATGAGCGCGTGTTCGAGCGCCCCTTGCGCGGGTTGGGTCGAGCGGGGGACGTGCTGTTCGGCATCACCACCTCCGGCCGCTCGGCCAACGTTGTGCGGGCACTGCAGGCTGCACGAGAGATGGCCATCGTGACGGTGGGCCTGCTGGGTGGCGCGGGCGAGCCGGCGCGTGGCCTGTGCGACCATTTACTTCTCGTCCCCGACCAGGAAACGGCGCGGATCCAGGAATGTCACATCGCCCTGGGCCACGCGGTGCTGGAGCTGCTGGAGGATCGATTGGTGGCGCGTCCCCTGTGACCATCCTGGTGACCGGTGTGGCCGGGTTCATCGGCTACCATGTCGCGGAGGCATTGCTGGCGCGCGGTGAGCGCGTGGTCGGGGTCGATAACCTGAACGACTACTACGATGTGCGGCTGAAGCAGGCGCGTCTGGCGCGTCTCGAGGACAA
>Ga0206804_10328_pt1 | contig 11375 bp, 7 predicted proteins | sample Alteio_BWOrgCont_62_FD_152888 | JGI IMG/M metagenome (GOLD analysis project Ga0206804, IMG submission 152888) | Enriched cells from forest soil in Barre Woods Harvard Forest LTER site, Petersham, Massachusetts, United States -... | ecosystem: Environmental > Terrestrial > Soil > Temperate forest >... | reverse complement strand
GAAGATCAGACGCGGCTCATCGTCGGCGAACTCCGCCGCCTCGGAGTGCCGGTCGATCTTCCGAAGCATTTCGGTTTTCTGCTCCAGTGGGAAATCATCGGACCGTTCAGTAACGGTGAACGGCAAGGGTTCGAGACGGTCTATCCGCCCGAAAAGGAGATTCGGCTCGACGCGTCGTATCCGGGAAAGGATGGACCGGTCAAATGGCAGCCCGCGGTGAGCGGCGATGAATACGGGAAGTTCGATTTCAACAAGCCGTACGGCATGCTCAAGGAAGTGACGGGCTACGCGGTGACGATGTTTGACTCGGCGACGGAACGAGACGCCGAATTGCGGCTGGGTTGCAAGAATGCCTGGAAAGTCTGGCTCAATGGGCAGTTCCTGTTTGGTCGGGACGAATATCACCGCGGCCAGAAGCTCGACCAATACAAGCTCAAGTGCCATCTGCGAAAGGGGGCGAATACCATCCTCGTGAAATGCTGTCAAAGCGAGCAGAAGGAGACCTGGACGGTGGAATGGGAATTTCAGCTTCGCGTCTGCGACAGCGCAGGGACCGCCATCCTGGCGGCCACCACGCCCGCGAAATAGCTGCTATGCGTCTCCCCACCATGCGTCTTTTTCCCTGGTTGACGGCTTTTGTCGTGGGTTTCTGCCCCTCCGTTCCAGCCGCCGATTGGCCGCAGTTTCGGGGTCCCGACAGCACCGCCGTCGCACCCGACGCGGTGATCCCGACAGTGCCGAAAATCGATTGGAGCGTGCCGCTGCCGGGCCGCGGACTGGCTAGCCCGATCATTGTCGGCCAAAAGCTTTTTGTCACCTGCGCCAGCGGCCCCGAGCAAGAACGCCTGCATCTCTTTTGTCTGGATGCGACCACCGGCGGCCAGCTCTGGGAACGTCAATTGCAAGCCACGGGCCGGACGATGACGCAGCCGAAAACGTCGGTGGCCTCCTGCACCCCGTGCAGCGATGGAAAGCGGATCTTTGCGCTCTGGAGTTGCAACGATTTCGCCGCTTTCGATCTCGACGGCAATTTACTGTGGCTTCGCGGGCTGACCGAGGATTACTCCAACGCCAGCAACAGTCTGGGGATGGCCTCGTCGCCGATTGTCATCGGAGACACAGTGGTCGTGATGATCGAAAACGATAGCGAGAGCTACGCCTTGGGGATCGACGTCAAAACCGGCGGCAACCTCTGGAAGCTGGACCGCCCGAAGGCGGCCAACTGGACGAGTCCGCTGCCCTGGCGCGCGGACGCGCGGGCGCTCCCCGCGGTGGTGCTGCAATCGTCCAAAGGTCTGCTCGCGGTGGATGTGACGAGCGGGAGTCGCTTGTGGGAATACACCGAAGGAGCTTCGACCACGAGTTCCAGCGTGGTGGCGGACGGAGTGATCTACGCGGCTTCCAACGGTATCACCGCCCTGACACCGCAGAGTGCCGACCCGTCGCCCAAGCAACTCTGGCGTTCGAGACAGATCAATCCCGCGACCATTAGCCCCGTGGTGCTCGGCGATCGTATTTACAGCATGAACGGCGCCGGGGTCATGTCCGCGGCCGAAGTCAAGACGGGCAATATCCAGTGGAAGCTGCGCGTAACCGGGCCGTTCAGCGGCTCACCGGTCGGCGCTGCCGGGCGCCTCCTCGTGGTCAGCGAGAAAGGTCTCGTGCAAGTGGTGGATGCCACCGCGCCGGAAGGGGCGATCATCGGAACGTTGCAATTGCCGCTGAAGCCAGGGTCGAAAGAGCTGGTGCTGTGCACGCCCGCGATCAGTGGAAAACAGGTGTTTATTCGGACGGACAGCACGCTCTGGCGGCTTGGCGAATAAGCGCGGCGGATGAGTGATGGGTGTTACGCAATTGTAACCTTTTGCGGGACAGGTTCCGATGTACTCTCGGCAGCGACCTCGCCGTGACTACCGCGTCTTCCACTGATCCTCCCGCATCCGACCACCCGACGAACGTGGACGGCCAGGCTTTCGATTGGTGTGCGCTGGTCGCGCATGCCGAGGCGGTGCAGGCCACCGAGCCGACGGAAACGGCTTTCGAGAAGTTTCGCGATCATCGCCAGGAATACATGGCGGTGCTGGAGGAACGGATTCCGGTGGGCGTTTGCGCCCGACGGGAGATTGGGATGCTGCTCGGGGGACGTTACGGCTATGCGCTTTTTGCGCGTAAACCCGTGCGGGCGCACATGGCGTCCGCGTCGCTCTCGGTGTCCGTGGCCATGTCCGTGGAAGCGGTGTTGCGGGCTGTTTTTTCCCGCGCCGCAGCCGAGTTTTACGATGATGTCATTCTTGTGGATGGCGCGGGACTATTTGTCGGGTTGATCCATGTGCACACGCTGGTGCGCCTGCAAACATCGCTGCTCGAGGCGCATGTCGACCAATTGCAAGTGCAGCGACGGGAGATTGCGATCAAGAACGGCCAGATGGAGGCGGACCTGGCGCTGGCGCGCGAGATGCAACTCACGCTTCTGCCCCGCGAGTTTCCGGCTTTTCCTCCGGGCGCTCCTCCCGAATTGAGCCGGCTGCGTTTCGCGCATCGCTATTTACCGTCGACCGCGGTGAGCGGAGACTTGTTTCACGTGCTGCCGCTGAGCGATCAACGGGCGGGTATTTTCATCTGTGACGTGATGGGGCATGGAGTCCGTTCAGCGCTCATCACGGCGATGATGCGAGTGCTGGTCCAGGAGGCCTGCACGCATGCCGAAGAACCGGCGGCGCTGCTTTCCCGGGTAAACCGCGGGTTAATGGAGATCATTCCAGCGGAAACGGGCGTCATGTTTGTCACCGCGACCTACGCCGTTTTTGATATCGAGACGTGTTCGGTCCGTTACGCCAACGCCGGACACCCGGCGGCGCTTTATGTGCAGCGCAAGAACGAGGCCGTGGAAATGCTGTCCCTGCCGCGTGGCGATTTCAATCCGGCCCTCGGGATTTTTCCCGATGTCCATTTTCACGATTATGAGCGGCGGATGGAGGATGGCGACGTGATGCTTTTTTACACCGATGGTTTGTTTGAAGTGGACGACGGGAACGGCCGGCAACTGGGAGGATTGGGCCTGGTCGAATGCGTGAGGACGCAGGCAAAACAGCCCCTCAGCCGAATGGTCGAAGGGATCGTCACCGCCGTGCAGTCCTATGCCGGGGACGGCTTTGACGATGACGTTTGTCTGCTCGGCGTCCAGATGACGGGGCATTAGGGGCGGCTGAAGGAAGTTGCGCTGGTCAATTGAGTTGACCGGTTCCGTCAATCGCGGGTTCATTGTCCCCATGAGCCTGGCCATTCCACGCCCTTCCCTGGCCGAGCAAGCGGCCGAGACGTTGCGCCGGGCCTTGGGCGAAGGGATGTGGGTCGGCCAACTGCCCGGGGAACGGGAACTCAGCCGGCAACTCGACATCAGTCGCCCTACCTTGCGTGCGGCGCTCGATTTACTCCGCACCGAGGGCTGGCTTAAAGTCTCGCCAGGGCGCCAGCGCGTCATCGTCAACCGCTCCCGCGACCGCACTACCCGGCGATCGCTTACCGTCGGAATGTTGACCCCATTGCCCTTGCAGGAAGTGTCGCCTTTTGCGCTGTGCTGGATGGACAAATTGCGGGAGATACTGGCCCGTGCGGGGCTGCAACTCGAGATTCATAGCGGGCGTCGCTGGTACTCGCGCCGACCGGAAAAGGACCTGGCGGCCCTGACGCAACGGGCACCGGCGGCGGCCTGGCTGCTTTTCGTGACCAATGAACGCATGCAGCGTTGGTTTGCGCAGGAAAAACTCCCGGCGGTGCTCTCCGGGTCGTGTCATCCGGGCATCGAACTTCCCTCCGTCGACTTCAATTACCGCGCGGTCTGCCGCCATGCCGTGGGCCAATTCCTGCGCCGCGGCCATCGCCGCATCGTCCTCCTCATCCAGGACTCGGATACCGCCGGCGATCGTGAAAGCGCCGAGGGATTCAAGGAAGCCTTTCAAACCAAGCTGGGCGTGGCCGCGACGCCGATCGTCGCCTATCACGAGGGCACACCGGAAAGCATCCGGCAGCGACTGCACGGTCTGTTGAAGGCTGGGTCGGCGCCCACGGCCTTCCTGGTCGCCCGCTCGATGCCGGCCTTGATGACCGCCAGCGAGTTGATGCGTCGGGGCTGGCAAGTGCCACGGGACGCCGCCATCATCTCACGCGACAGCGATCATTTTCACGAATACTTCTCGCCGCCGCTGGCCCGCTATTGCGCAGATCCGGAAATCCATGCCCGGCGCTTGGCGAGAATCCTCCTGAAGCTGGTCCGCGGCGAAACAAACCAGAGCTTTCGGGTCCGGATCATGCCGGAGTTCTTTCCCGGAGAGTCTCTCGGTGAAGTGCGATCAAATGCCCCGTGAAAGTCAGCTCAAAACCGGCGAACTCACGCTGGACGCCATCGCCTGTCATGAAAAACACGACAAGCTACTCGGTGGAAATTCTCGTTGTCCCCCGTAGGCATCAGCCCTACCAAGGAGACCCAACGAATCTGAATCGTCAATCTTCATGGCTCAAACTCCCCAGTTGTCGCGCCGGAAAGAGAGAACGAACAGTGTCATCGGCGTGGTCCTCTTCGGCTTGCTCGCTCCGGGTGCGGCCTTCGCCGAGTCGAGCACCGGGCGTTTGTTGGAGGCTTCCCATAAGACCCAGTTCATCGTGACCGTCGGAAGTGTCGGCATCGTTCTCTTGATCGGTTGGACGGCGTGGAAGACACGACGTGAATTAGTGGCGCGACGCCAGGCCGCGGAGTTGCAGTTGACCGCTCGCCGCGATGCGGAAAGTATCGTGGACGCGGTGCGGGAGCCATTGCTGGTGCTCGACCAGGAGTTGCGAGTGGAGAGGGCCAACCGCGCTTTTTACCAGTCGTTCCAGACCTCACCGGCTCTCATCGAACGGCGGTTGTTCTCCGAGATCGGGGATGGGCAGTGGAATCAACCGCGCCTGTCCGCCTTGCTGGCCGGGACGTTAAGTCACGATACGAAATTTGACAACGTGGAGTGGGAATATGACCTGCCCGGATTGGGCCGCCGCACGATGCTGCTCAACGGGAGCAAGCTGAACCGGCCCGGCGATGGCGCTCCAAGGATCCTGCTGACCATCGAAGACGTGACCGAGCGAAAGCGGGCCGACGAAACGCTGCGGGCCGGCGAGGAACAGTTTCGCATGGTCGTTGAGGCGATCGAGGACTATGCCATTTTTATGCTGGACACCGAGGGACACGTCGTGAGTTGGAACCGCGGCGCGGAACATCTCAAGGGCTATTCGGCGAAGGAGATCGTGGGTCGGCATCTTTCTCGCTTTTATCTGCCTGAGGATGTGACCGCCGGTCGGCCGGAGCGGATGCTGAATACGGCACGGGAAACGGGCCGGGCGGAAGAGGAAGGCTGGCGTCTCCGGCAGGATGGATCGCGCTTTTTCGCCAACGCGACCATCACCGCAATCCGCGGCGAGAACGGGGAGTTGCGAGGGTTTGCCAAGGTGACGCGGGATGTCTCGGAGCGGCATCGCCTGTCGCAGATGCATGTGCATTTCAGAGCGCTCTTTGACTCGTTGCCCGGCTTGTTTTTGGTCATGACTCCCGACTTTAAGATCGTGGCGGTGAGTAACGCGTATTTGCAAGCGACCATGACCCGCCGGGATGACTTGATCGGGCGCGGCTTATTTGACGTCTTCCCTGACAACCCTGACTTGCCCGGGGCCACCGGCGTCACCAACCTGCGCGCTTCACTCCAGCGCGTGCTGAAATCCAGCCAGACCGATACCATGGCGATACAACGGTATGACATTCAGCGTCCCGACGGCGTATTCGAGGAGCGCTACTGGAGTCCAATGAATTCACCCCTCCTGGGGGCGGATGAGCGCATCGAATACCTCATTCATCGGGTGGAGGATGTCACTGACTTCATTAAACAGAGAGGCGTGGAAAGCAATGGCCAGGGAGGAGTTCATGCCCGTCTGGAGAGAATGGAATCAGAGATCTTTCGGAGCTCGCAGCAGGTCCAGATGGCTAATCTACAATTGCGCGCGGCTAATTCGGAGCTCGAGGCATTTTCCTATTCAGTATCTCACGACCTGCGCGCTCCGCTCCGACATATCGACGGCTTTGCCGATCTGCTGGGCAAATACGCAGGCTCGGCTCTCGACGACAAAGGGCGGCGCTATCTCAAAACAATCTCTGATTCCGCCACCAGAATGGGAGCGCTGATTGATGATCTGCTGGTTTTTTCCCGCATTGGTCGCGCGGAAATGCGGTGCCATAAAGTCGATCTCAACGCGCTGGCGGATGAAGTCATCCATGAATTGCGGGTCGAAACAAATGGCCGGAATGTCGACTGGAGGCGTCAGGGTTTGCCTGTAGTGGAAGGCGATTCTGCCTTGTTACGCCAGGTGCTGGTCAATCTTTTCTCCAATGCGGTGAAATATACCCGGCCACGGGACCCGGCCATAATCGAAATCGGATTGGTCCCATCAGCGATTGAGAATACGATCTATGTGCGCGACAACGGTGTGGGATTCGAAATGACTTATGTAACAAAGCTTTTTGGTGTCTTTCAGCGTCTCCATCGGAACGACGAGTTTGAAGGGACAGGCATTGGCTTGGCCAATGTCCATCGCATCATTTCCCGGCATGGTGGCCGGACCTGGGCGGAGGGAATCCTGGGCGAAGGCGCGACTTTCTATTTCAGTCTGCCAATTGGCACGATGCCTTCTTTAGCAATGCCTCCAGCAACAGCCCTCTCTCCAGAAACCATTTCCACTCCATGACTACCAAGGTAAAACGCATACTCGTCGTCGAAGATAGCGAACAGGATATCGAACTGACCCTGGCGGCACTCGACGGCCACAACGTGGCCAACGAGGTGGACATCGCTCGCGACGGTGCGGAGGCGCTGGATTACCTTTTTCGGCGGGGGACTTTTGCCGGCCGGACGACAGGCTTGCCGGTCGTCATCCTCCTGGACTTGAAGATGCCCCGCGTCGATGGGCTCGAAGTCCTGCGTCAGATCAAGGCGAATCCGGAAATGAAACAGATCCCGGTGGTCATGCTGACCTCCTCGCGCGAGGAACAGGACTTAATTCGAAGCTATGAACTGGGAGTCAATGCCTACGTGGTCAAGCCGGTCAATTTCCAGCAGTTCATGGAATCGGTGAGACAGCTCGGCTGTTTCTGGGCGGTCATCAATGAGCCGCCACCGCATCCGTTGTCGTCCCCATGAGCAAAAAACATTCAACTGCAAAATCCACGGCTCACGTGAGAATCATTCACCTCGAGGACAATCTCCTGGATCGAGAGCTGGTCGCCGCCATCCTGGAAAGCAACGGCATCGACTGCGAGATGATCTACGCGCAGGACCGGGAGAGCTTTCGCGTGGCCTTGGAAGAGAAGGAGGTGGACCTGATCATCTCGGATTTCTCGTTGCCCGGTTATGATGGCGGCAAGGCCCTGGAGATCGCCCGGCGGACCCGCGAAGATGTGCCCTTCATTTTCTTTTCCGGGACCCTCGGGGAGGAAGCCGCCGTGGAGAGTCTGAAAAATGGGGCGACTGATTATATCCTCAAGCAGCGCCCGGAGCGGCTGGTCGCCGCAGTGCGACGGGCCCTGAAGGATGGGATGGCGAGGGCGGCGCGGGAACGTATGGAGGAGGAACTGCGGCAGCGCGACGCGCTGCTGCGCAATATCATGGAGAATGTCGATGATCTGGTTTCGGTCGTCGATCCGGATGGAAAGATCATCCTCTCCAGTCCCTCGCACCGGAGACTGATCGGCGAGAACGCGCGACCGGTCGGGAGTGTCTTCTTGTCCGACGTTCATCCGGACGATCAAGAGAGCATCCGCGCGGCCTTTCAGCGTGCCTTTACCGATGGTTCCAGCCGCCACGTGGAGTATCGGCTGCTCCTGCCGGACAATCGGGTGCGTTATCTTGAGGGGCAGGGGAACCTGATGTTCGACGAAAATGGCCGCAAGCAGGCGGTGCTGTGGGTGGCGCGTGATATTACGGAACGGCGCGTGGCGGAGCGGCGCATCCTGGAGCAGGCGGCCCTGCTCGATGAGGCCCGCGACGCGATCTGTGTGAATGATCTCGACCAGCGGATTCTGTTTTGGAACCGGAGCGCGGAGCGGCTTTACGGATGGTCGGCGATGGAGGCCCTGGGTCGAAATGCCAACCAGTTGCTCTGCCAGGATCAGGTGGCCCTGACCGCGCTCAAGACCCTGATTCAGCGTGGAGAATGGAATGGCGAATTGCACCAGACGACACGGACCGGCGAACATGTGACCGTGGCCAGCCGCTGGACGCTGATTCGCGATGAAACCGGCGCCCCCAAGTCGATCCTGGTCATCAACACGGACATCACCGAGTTGAAGAAGATGGAGGCGCAATTCCTCCGAACCCAGCGCATGGAAAGCATTGGAGCGCTCGCCGGCGGTATCGCGCATGACCTGAACAATGTCCTCGGTCCGATCATGATGGCTGTGGAGGTGATCCAAAACGACCCCCGGAATGAAAGCAACGCCGGGCTCCTCGAGTTGGTCGGAAGCAGCGCCCGGCGCGGTTCCGAACTCGTGAAACAGATCCTGACTTTTGCCCGCGGCATCGACGGCGGGAGAACCTTGCTCAAGATTTCCGAACTCGTCACCGAGGTGGTGAAACTGGCGGGCGATACTTTTCCGCGCGGCGTCACCGTGCGTTCCGAGATTGCCGGTCATCTTCCGCCAGTGCAGGGGGATGCGACCCAGGTCCACCAGATCCTGCTGAACCTGTTCGTCAACGCGCGCGATGCGATGCCCAACGGCGGAAAGATTGAGGTGCAGGTCAAGGAGATTACGGTCGAGGGACGTTTCACTCGATTTCATCGCGAACCCGTCTCCGGATCCTTTCTCCTGATTGCCGTGTCCGACACTGGAACCGGTATTCCGGCAGAAGTCCTGCCGAAGATCTTTGAACCCTTTTTCACCACGAAAGAGCCCGGCAAGGGGACGGGATTGGGGCTTTCCACGGTGCTGGGCATCGTGAAAGGGCACGGCGGTTTCGTGGAAGTGACCAGTGAGTTGGGGCAGGGGACGACGTTTCACATCTATCTGCCTGCGGAAACCGCGGCGCGGGAGGAGTCGAAGCAGGATATCGCCGAGCCCAGCTACGGTCGCGAGGAAGGCATTCTCGTCGTGGACGATGAGATCGCCATTCTGGAGATCACGCGGGAGACGCTGGCGGCATTCAATTACCGTGTGTGGACCGCGAACAACGGCGACGAAGCGATTGCCCTTTTTCGCCGACATCAGGCGGAAGTGAACTTGGTGATCACAGACCTGATGATGCCCGGCATGGATGGCTCCGCCCTCATCGAGGCACTGCGGAAGATCAAGCCAGAGGTCAAACTGGTGGCCGTGAGTGGCCTGCCGTCGGCCTCTCAGAAATTGGGGGTCGATCGCTTTTTGAAGAAGCCCTACGGCACGGCCACGCTGCTCCAGGCGGTTCGCGCGGCCTTGGACGCTTAGAGACGCGCTCTTGAAAGAGCGAAGGCGCCCACCTTGCGGAGGGCGCCTTCATTTGGAGGGCGATAAGCCGAATTCTGTTCCGTCGCGGTGACCCGCGCCGGTGACGATCATTTCTCTCAACCCGCTTTCGCGGACCGCCGCGCGCCTCGCGGCGCGCTGATGCGACTAATACCCGGAAGCTGCTCCGCTGACGGCTTGCGCCGCCGGCGTGGCTGGGCAGGCGGCCCGGCTCCCTGTTTTGTCTTGCACCGCATGGGGTTTGTCGTGCCCCGGAGCTTGCGCGCCGGGCGGTGGGCTTTTACCCCGCCTTTTCACCCTTACCCGCGACTTGCGCCCCGGGCGGTTTCTTTTCTGTGACACTGTCCGTCGCGCCGGGCTTGGGCCCGTCGCCCCCGCGCATTCTACGCGGCATGCTGCCTTGTGGTGTTCGGACTTTCCTCTACCGGCTTGCACCGGCAGCGATCATCTGCCAACCGGCCGCACTATGCGCCCGCATCGGCGGCCACGCAATGCCGCAGTTGCCCGTGCAGTGGAAGGTGCTTTTTGAAATTGAGCAGACCGCCTGGGAAGGCTACACCTCGGCCCCCTTATGCCCGAAAACGATCCTTCGTCGACCAAGAGCCCGAGTCCCTCCGGGCCGGCGGTCTTCGTTTTTGCCGCGGTCGGGCTGATTCTGCTCTCCGGGGCCGTCGTGCTCGGGTGGAAGCTGAGTCGTCCGAAGATGGATTTGCCGTCGATCGTGGCCACCACTCCTATTCCTGCGCCCGCGGCCCCACCGGAGAAACCGAGTGTTTCCAGTGCGGAACGTCAGCAGGTTCTCAAGCGCATCGATCTCATGCCGAACGTGACGGCGGAGAACAAGGAGCGCCTGTATGCTTATGTCGAACATGCGAAGAATCTCCAGCGGCTGCTGACCGTGTCGTTCGAAATCGGCCGAACGCGGATTTCGGATAAAGAGACCGCCCGGGTGGTGAAGGCGAGCAAGCAGATGCCCTTCGCCGGCGTGATCCGCGACCCCGCGGCGATCTTCGTGGTGCTGGGTTACGCCGACCAGCGGGGCGAGGAAAAGAAGAACGTGCAGATTTCCACGGTGCGCGCCACCAGTGTCATGGAACTCCTGCGCAAACATTGCGCCGTGCAAAACGTGATCCAGACCGTGCCCATGGGCAGCCCGGAACTCTTCAACCCGAAAGATCCCGCGGAGAACCGGGTGGCGGAAATCTGGACGGTGCAGCCGTAACGTGATACTCGGGGTTTGATTTGACTCAACCGCAGCCTGGCATAGCGGCGGAGATAACGCACTAAACGTCGTCTCACATTCTCGGTCACGATTTCCTTTGCCGTCGCCGATGACTCTATGTCCCCGGCGCGGCCTCCAGATTGATCGCCTCCGGCGGTCCTGCTTTGCCAATCGGTCGTCAGCTTTCCAACGTGGCGTCCTGTTTCGGAGCGTGCGGCTGATCCAGCACTTCCCGCAATTTGTGCGCCAGCGCCGAGGGCGTGAACGGCTTTGGCAGCAGCGCCACGTCTTTGTCCAACACGCCTTGATGGACGATGGCATTCTCGGTGAAGGCGGAGGTGAAAAGAACCCGGGTGTGCGGATTCGACGCCCGCACCCGGTCAGCCAATTCCCTGCCGCTCATGTGAGGCATGACGACATCGGTGAAGAGCAGGTCGATGTGTCCGATGTCACGCTGTTGTTTTAAGTGCAACGCTTCGATGCCATTGGCCGCCGCCAAAACCGTGTAACCGAGACGTCCTAACAAGGTTGCCGCCATCTCCCGCAACGCGGGATCGTCTTCGACCAACAGAACGGTTTCCGTCCCGCGCGGTAAATCGGGTGGGTTCAACCGCAGGATTGGGACCTTCGTCTCCG
>Ga0206804_10325_pt1 | contig 11400 bp, 11 predicted proteins | sample Alteio_BWOrgCont_62_FD_152888 | JGI IMG/M metagenome (GOLD analysis project Ga0206804, IMG submission 152888) | Enriched cells from forest soil in Barre Woods Harvard Forest LTER site, Petersham, Massachusetts, United States -... | ecosystem: Environmental > Terrestrial > Soil > Temperate forest >... | reverse complement strand
GAAACCTCGTAATTCTTGATCGCGACGCCCTCGCCCGGCGCGCTCTGCCCCGCGATGGTGATGTCGCTCTTTATGCTGACGGCGGATTTGAGGTCAATATACCCGCTCACATCGAACACCACGATGCGCTTGGGCTGGCTGACGGCGTCGCGGAACGAGCCTGGGCCGGAATCGCTCAAATTGGTTACATGGTAAACTTCGCCCCCGCGGCCGCCGGTGGCCAGTGCGCCGAAACCTTCCGCGCCGGGAAAGGAGGGCAAGTGCTTGGGGTTGGCGAGTTCCGCAGATTTCTCTGCGGCGGCGGTGGCCGCTGCGGATGCCTGGTTCTCCGCTGCCGCGTTTTTAGCATCAACGGAGTCGGCCCCATCGGTCGCCGCCGCTGGTTTTGTGTCTGAGGCGGCCGCGGGCGCGGCGCCGGCGGCTGCGGGATTACTCGGAGCAGTCGCGCCGCTGGCCAGCGCGGCAATGGCGAGAAGAGCGGTTAATTGCAGGAGGCGGAAACGCATAGGCATTCACCGCTTAACTCGCGGGTGTTGAGTGCGGGGTGGCGTTCGTGGCTGCGGTCGGACTGGTTACGCTGGCCGGGATGACGACAGTGGCCGGTGTCGCTGGAGGTGTCAGAGGCGTGCCGTCGGGTTTGTAAGCTTCGTTTAGCTCCAAGCGCAAGTAATCGTAGACGAGTCCGCTTTGGAGAGTTCCACCAGGAACAGTGATAGTCAGGGTGTTTTCGCCTGCTTTGAGCAACGATGCGTCAAATGTCAGGTGAACTTCCTGCCAGACACCTCCCGTAGTGTTATAGCGAATGGCGTTGGTGCCGAAAGGTTGTAAGGAACCGACTCCTTGACCGTTGACGCCCACAGCGACGGAACCCCCGGCGCTACCGCCACCACCGCCACCGTCGGCTCCAGCCAGGGCCACGCGGAAGATAGCGGAGCCTTGCGCCGCTTTGTCCATATTGAACTTGATTGTCCAAGTCGTCGCCCGGCCATTGCCATAGAGACGCCAAGGGCCATTCGTGTCAGTCTGCGGGTAATCTTGCAGCGAATAGGCCCTGACCCAGCCAAAACGTTGATTGGCGGGATCCTTGGCTTCGGGATTAACAAAAAGGCTGGGATCCGCCGTCGCGTGCGGTACTTCCTCGAAGAACCAATCCTTGTGGTAATCGCTCTTGCCGACGGTGTAGGTGAGGTCATTCGGATAAAGCAACGCATAGCGCAAGTTCCAGCCCCAGAGCCAGTAGTTGGCGCCGTCGCCCTTGAAGAACTTGTCACTGCTGCGATCAGGGTAGCCGATATCCCAGAGTTGCGTGCCCCAGCGCACGGGCTGCCACACGAGTTTACCCAAGTCAATGTTCTTGCCGGCTTCGACCGTGATATTGGCCTGCGCGAATTCACCCAGCACGCCGTCGGCAAAGGCGTGGAGCGTGTAATTGCCGGGACGGACTTTGGTGATGGTGAATTTGCCGTCCTCAGTGCCATCGTTCCAGAATTCGTAATGTTTGCCGTCCGTCACCCAAGTCGTGCCGCCGGCTCCGAAGCCACCGCGCCCGCCCCCAGCGCCGCCGCCGGAATCGGGATAGGCCAGGCCGACAGTCAGGTGGGGAAGATTGGTGCTAGTGCCCTTGGGCGCCAACGGGTCGTTGAGAACGAGCTGGCCCGTTACGTTCCCGCGCTCATTTAAATGCGGGTAATCCACGCCATTGACCCAGTCATAAGGCCACGCCGTATTTTCCTTTTTCGCCTGGGCGAGGGCGTCCGCAAACAAGGCGTTCGCGTTATCCGTCCAAGCTTGGGGGACCGTCGGATTGCCGGCGGTTGCGGCCAGCGTGTCCAAGTCCGCCTGCGAAGGCGTCTTGAAATTACTCAGCGCGTTGACATAAACAAAAATTGGGCCGACGACCTTGGTCCATTCTTCGCCCGCTGCCACGTTGCAGACTGTGTTCCGGCCATAATGGCTGCCTTTCCAGTAATCGAGAATGATCGGGGGCGGATTGCCATTGTCACCGAAATGGCAGTCCAGTTCCTGCTTGGAGGCGCCGCCGCTGAGGTATTCGATGGTCGGGTTAATGAACCAAATGCCAATGTGATCCTTGGTGCTCGACCAGCCATAGGCCGGGCACTTGTATTGCACGCCGGAGTAGCTGTATTTGTGCTCGACGGAATTTTTGTAAACGCCCACGTCCATGATGCGTTGTTCCTTCGCGTGGACGACCACCCCGGTGCCCCAGTCGGTCGGCGCGCATTCGAGCATATTGCGATCCTTGTCCACCGAGATCCAGTCAAAGTTCCGCGTCATCTCGATGATAAAACGGCTTTCTGCGCCGACACTGCTCGCCGGATACGAGGCCGGATGGGAAAAAATCCCATAGGTATAAACGCCGCTCTCGCCGCGGCCCAGAGTGTAGCGGATTTCAAGATCCATGCGAATGCCGCCGGAGGGCGCGCCGGGCGCGCTGGGTGACAGGCCAACCTGGCCCCCGGTAACACCCTTGATGGAGACTTCGGCGCGCGCGCCGCCGTTTTTGGATGGGTCAATCGTGATGGAATCCGTCAAGCCGCCTACCGAGGCCGCGGCCGCAGGGGTTTGTTCCCAAACGCCCCCATTGCTCATCGTTTCCATGCCCTTGTAGATCAAGGATGAAATATTGCTGGTGCTTTTCGAAATCGTCACTTTGACGATGCCGTTGTCGAGCGTATACGAGCGGGCATTTTCAGTGACGGTCACGGGCGCGGAGACGGAAGGTGTTTCCACCTTCGGCGCATCCGCCGCTGGGGCAGTGGCTGAGGCCGGGGCATCCGCCGCGCGCAAAGCGGGCGCAGCCAAAACTCCAGCCAGCGCGATAGAAAGGGACAGCCGGCCAAGGCCGGTAATAACGGGAAGCTTCATGGGGATAAACTTTCTCAAACAGGGGTTGAAAACGCAGGAAAAAAATCAACAAAACCAGGGGCGAAACGCGCCCATAAAAAACCATCGCCCAGAATAATGCAAGCCCGGAAGGGGCGGAGGGCTGATCCGCAAATGGTAAAGGATAAGTGATAAGGACTAAACTCAAAATCCTAAACTGACCTCCTTTCGCGATCTTTGCGCTCTTCGTGGGGAAAGCCTATTTTTCGTTCTCCGCGTGCCCTGCGCTCACTTCGGTAAAAAATAACTTTTTATACTTATAGCGCGGCAACTGGTGCGGCAGATTCCGCTGGGGGCGCGGCGGGAGGCGTGGCCGCCGCGGGAGCGGCTCCACGGGGCGCTCCGCGCGCGCCGCGGGCGGCGGAGGCGGGGCGCACCTGGACTTTCATCATCGAGGTGGGCGAGGGCGGCAGCCAGCCGTTCCAGCGCATCCATTCCTCGCACAGTTTTTCCCACAGCGCAGTCGGGCCGAGGTCGGCGCTGGTCCCGGAACCGTGCGGGCCGTCAAAATAAAGGTGCATTTCAGTCGGCACCTTGGCTTTGATCAACGCTTGGTAGAACATGAGCGTGTTTTGCTCGGACACGGTGGTGTCGCCCTGGGTGTGGATGAGGAACGTGGGCGGCGTGTTCGCGGTGACGTGTTTTTCGAGCGAGTATTGGTCAATCATCGCCTGGGCAGGCTTTGCACCCAGCAAACCCTCCTTGGATTGTCCGTGCGCATACGGCGCTTCCATTGTCAGCACCGGGAAGGCGAGAATCATGAAGTCGGGCCGGGCGCTGACCTTGTCAAGTTCCGCGCCAGTTTTGCCGATAGGATCGTCGAACAACGTGCCGGCACTGGCCGCGACGTGCGACCCGGCAGAGTCGCCGAGCACGCCGATGTGATTGGGATTGAGGCCGAATTCCGTCGCATGAGAGCGCACGAGGCGTACCGCGCGCATCACGTCCTGCTGTGGCGCGGGCGCCCCATATTCCTTGCAGCGGTAAAGCAGGATAAAGACCGTAACGCCCTGGGGATTGAGCCACTGTTGCATGCCGCCACCGATATTGACGTGCTGGTATCCGCCGCCCGCGCAAAAAATGATGGACGTGCCATTGGCGGTGCCGGCTGCAGCCGGATAAACCAGCATTCGGGCATTGGTGATGCTGGTGTAGGTGGTACCCATGATTGTTTCGGCGGGGATATCCGTCTTCAGTCCCGGTACGCCCTCAGGCCAAAGATCAATGACTTGGCCGGTCTTGAGCGGGGTTGGAATGTCGGCGCTGGAGGTCGGGGCCGTGGCGGCGGTAGTAGCCGCCGGAGCAGAGACGGGAGCGGCGGATGGAGTCGCGGAAGCCGCGGGCGCGGCATCAGCGGGGGCGGGCGCATCGGCGGCAAGCGCGGCGCAGGCGAGCAGCGCGATGGTGAAAGCGGACAATCCAAAAAGTTGGGAGGGTTTCATAATGGGGTGGGGGTGCAGATTAAAGGAAGGCCCGGCGGGAAAGCAATTCGCGAAGCGACAATGCTTTTACAATATCCGACTTGCTGATTCCGGGAATCGGCCTACGTTACCAAGCATGCGGATAAAATTTCGCGTCGCATTGTTTCTGGCCGTCTTGTGGAGTAGCTTGGTCGCGAGCTTGCCGGTCGCGCGGGCGGCGGATGCGCCGCCGGATGCGGCAGTTTGGAGTGAATACAGCTTGGGAGAAGCAACCAATCTTAAGGCCCTCGTGCGCGTGAAGCAGATTGCTTCCCTGGCGGATTCGGACTGGCTGCAAATCGAAATCACCAACAACGGAACAGCGGCGAAAATCAAGGACTTTTCCATCGAAGTCCCGGCCGCTTTTGGGAATCGCTCGACTTCGAGCCTTGTTTCGGTGCCTACAATTGGCGTCGCATCGGCCCGGCCCAACATGCGTTCTATCGGTTACACGATACCCGTCGGCAAATTCAACACCGCCGAACCCGGCGTCCAGGCCGCGCGGGTTTTCGGATCGCCGCCGGCGGATTTATCGGCGGACTTGCCGGTTACCGCCAGAATTATTTTTAAGTTGGTTTTGGATGACGGTCGGACCATTGCCACGCCGTCGGAAGGTGTGACGATTCAGTTCACTTGGACCAGTCCAAAGGGAGCGCAACTGGATAGTTTGCAAAAGGAACTGGTCGCATTGCTGGCGAAAACGGTGCGCGGCAATGGCCCGCCTTCCCCCGACGCCGTGGGCGGCGCGCACTTTTCGCCGTATCTCAGTCGGACGGAAAATGCCCGGCTGAGTTCGCTGCTGCAGATGCCAGCCGTCACGAAGGCGGTGACCCTGGATCAGGCGCTCGCCACCCTCAAACAGCGCGAACTGGATGACAGCCTGCTTGAAGACCCCTATAATTGGTTCATGTGGATGGTGGACGCACAGTGGCCGCATGACCCCGCGCTGATTGCGTTTTACCGCGACGCCATTGTCAACCGTGGCGATGGGGCCATCATGGAGTTGTTCTCGCCCATGCCTGGCATTTGGGATGATTCCTTTGTCGAACTGCTGGTCAAAGGATTGGAAGCCCGGGCGCTGCGGCTGGCCAATCCGCCCGTCCCGGCGCCAGCCCGGGGGCGGCCGGGCACGACTTCACCGCCGCCCCCGCACATGACCTACAGCACGGAGGATGTCTTTGAAGACGGATTCAATGTCCTCGACCGGCATTATGCGGCCTGGGCCAAGGACGAATCCATCCCCCCGCGTTTGAGCAAAGCGGTCCTGACGGCGTATCCTTCGCTAACGGGAAATACTAGCAGCGGGGCGCCGCTGGGCAGCCAGACTTTCAGCAACGCCATGATGCTGCTGGGGCACACCCACGACCGGGCGATGATCGCCATCCTGCGGCCCTTTTTGTCGAACAAGACGGTGGACGGGAATGGAGTGGAATCGCTCAAGCACACGCCATTGCGCGTCTGTGAAATGGCGGCCAATGCCATCTATGCTCTTTTGGGGGAACCGCCGCCCTACATGGGCATGGAGCCGGGCGTGGGAAATTTCCCGCCCGGGCCTTATGCGGAATGGGACGAATGGGACCAGCAAAACGCCGCGTTGGCGCAGCGTTTGGATGCCATGCCCAAGGACGAAAAACCGCCCGCGCCCTGATTGATTTGTAACCAAGCGGTTTCGAGGGGGTTATCTAAGGTGACGAACATGCCATCTGAATTGCCCAACGAAACCGTGGAAGGCCACGCCGCCGAGCCGCAATTGCGCCCGGCGATGCGTTCCACCGAGGAATTGCCCGAGCCATGGGTGCGGCTGGCGATGGCTCGCTCGCTCGCAGCCAAACGGCGTAAATCTTCCCGGAAGCTGGCCGTGGGCCTGGGTATCGCGGTGCTGGCTGGCTGCATAATTGTCTGGTATTGGGTGCGGTCACGCTGATAGTATGGCTCCGTTGCAGGATGGCCCAAACCGCCCCGACCGACGAGGTCGCGCGGTATATGTGTTTTTTTCGCTTTACAAGTGCGAAAAAGGGCTTGACGGGCTGGCCAGGATTGATAGGTTTAACCCTTTCCCCTCGAAACGCCTGGGCAACCAGGCATCTATTTCGTCGGGCCCCTGTAGCTCAGTTGGCAGAGCGCGTCCTTGGTAAGGACGAGGTCGACGGTTCAAATCCGTTCGGGGGCTCCAGGAAAATAACAACTTCGCGCGCAAATCCAAAACACCCATGGCAAAAGAAAACTTCAATCGCACCAAGCCGCACGTCAACGTTGGCACCATTGGCCACGTCGACCACGGTAAAACGACGCTGACGACGGCCTTGCTCAAGGTCCAGTCGGACAAGAAACTGGCGACCTTCAAGTCGTATGCCGATATCGCCAAGGGCGGTACCATCCGCGACGCCACGAAGATCGTCACCATCGCCGTGGCGCACGTGGAATACGAAACCGAAAAGCGCCATTACGCCCACGTAGACTGCCCCGGCCACGCCGACTTTGTCAAAAACATGATCACCGGCGCCGCCCAGATGGACGGCGCGATCCTCGTGGTCAGCGCCGCCGACGGCGCGATGCCCCAGACGCGCGAGCACATCCTGCTCGCCCGCCAGGTCGGCGTCCCCGCCATCGTCGTGTTCATCAACAAGGTGGACTTGCTGGATGACCCGGACCTACTCGACCTCGTCGAGATGGAAATCCGCGACTTGCTGACCAAATATAAATTTGACGGCGACAACACGACCATCGTCCGCGGCTCCGCCATTGCGGCGCTCGAAGGCAAGCCCGAAGGCGTCAAAGCCATTGGCGCCCTCCTCGACGCGGTGGACAAGGACGTCCCGACGCCCGTGCGTGAGATTGACAAGCCCTTCATGATGGCCATCGAAGACGTGTTCTCCATCACCGGTCGTGGCACCGTGGCCACCGGTCGCGTGGAACGCGGCAAGATCAAGGTCACCGAGGAACTCGAAATCGTCGGCCTCGTGGACACGATGAAGACCACGGTCACCGGCCTCGAAATGTTCCGCAAGCTGCTCGACGAAGCCCAGGCGGGCGACAACGTCGGCGTGCTTTTGCGCGGCGTGGAAAAAGAGCAGGTCTCGCGTGGCCAAGTCTTGGCCAAGCCGGGCACTGTGACCCCGCACACCAATTTCAAGGCTGAGGTTTACGTCCTCACCAAAGACGAAGGTGGCCGCCATACTCCCTTCTTCACCAATTATCGTCCGCAGTTCTTCATTGGCACGGCCGACGTGACTGGGATATGTTCGCTGCCCAAGGGTGTCGAAATGGTGATGCCGGGCGACAATCTCGCCTTGGAAATCGAACTTAATAAGCCCACGGCCTTGGAAAAAGGCCAGCGCTTTGCCATCCGCGAGGGTGGCCGCACCATCGGCGCGGGCCGCGTCACCGAAATCACCAAGTAGCACAGGGGCGTAGCTCAATTGGCAGAGTAGCGGTCTCCAAAACCGTTGGTTGTGGGTTCGATTCCCTCCGCCCCTGCCAGTTTGGCCGATTGGGCAACCCTTGGCGCCTTGCGCGTCTCTTCTTAGCATCCACGCTTTTCCGGCCTTCGGGCCGTTCCCTTCATGGCCGCGTCAACCACCACCCCGAAACGCAATATTTTTCGCCGCATCGCCATTTTTTGGCATGAGACGGTCGAGGAATTGCGCAAGGCTTCGTGGCCGACCTGGCTTGAGTTGCGCGATTCGACCGTTCTGGTGATCATCACCGTGCTTTTGCTCGGCGCTTTCATCAGCATGTCGGATTTTTCCCTCTTCAACCTCGTCACCTGGCTGTCCAACCACGCGGCCCCGGGCAAGTGAGCTTCCGCTCGTTTCACCCTCTCATCCTGTCATGTCCGCCCCCGTCGCCACTTTGACCGAACCGCGCTGGTATGCGCTGCAGACCTTCTCCAATATGGAGGGGAAGGTTAAGCAATACCTCGACAAATTCATTGTGGTCGAGGAAATGGGCGACTCGGTGCTCGAAGTGCTGGTGCCCGCCGAAACGGTAACGGAAATCAAGGGTGGCCGCAAAAGCACCAAGGTGCGCAAGTTTTATCCCGGCTACGTCTTCATCCGCATGCGGCTCTATGACGAGGACAGCAAGATTTTGCAGCGCCCATGGTATTTCGTGCGCGGCGTGCAAGGCGTGATTGGCTTCATCGGCGGCGACCGGCCCATTCCCCTCAAGCAGGATGAAATCGACCGCATCATCAATCAGGTCGCCGAAGCCCAGGGCAAGGAAAAGCCGAAGATTGAATACCAGCTCGGCCAGGAAGTCAAAATCACTGACGGTCCTTTCCATAACCTCACCGGGCGCATTGACGAAGTCGATCCCGCCCGCGGCAAGCTCAAGGTCTCCGTGTCCATTTTCGGCCGCTTCACCCCGGTCGAGCTGGAATACTGGCAGGTCGAGCGCACCGAACAGGCTTAAACACTAAAGTAAAAAATTCGAATTTCGAATTACGAAACCAACCCATCGCCCATTTCATCACTCAACAACTTTAATTTCACCCGTTTTTCGTTTCGTAATTCGTAATTCATCATTCAAAAGTTTTTGTTTTTATGGCCAAGAAAATCACTGGAATCATTCGCTTGCAGTTGCCGGCTGGAGCCGCCAACCCGGCGCCCCCCGTCGGCCCGGCGCTCGGTGCGCACGGCGTCAACATCATGGCCTTTTGCAAGGACTTCAACGCCCGCACCAAGGAGCAGGCCGGCCTCATCCTGCCCGTCGTCATTTCCGTTTTCCAGGACAAGTCCTTCACCTTCATTCTCAAGTCTCCGCCCGCCAGCATTCTGTTGAAGAAGGCCGCCGGCGTCGCGTCCGGTTCGAAAACGCCGAACAAGGACAAGGTCGGCAAAGTCACGAAGAAACAAATTCTCGAAATCGCCCAGATGAAAGTCAAAGATCTCAATTCGAACGACATGGAAGCCGCCTCCCGCATGATCGCCGGCACGGCCCGTTCCATGGGCATCATTGTCGAAGGTTAAAACCACTTACCACTCTATTTTTCGGAGAACCCAGCCATGGTCAAACTTACCAAACGATTCAAGAAGGCGCACGAAGCCGGCGACCTCGCCAAGCCTTTTGCACTGGCCGACGCCGTCAGCCTGCTGCACCGCTTCCCCGCCGCCAAGTTTGACGAAACCGTCGAACTGCAGGCCCGCCTCGACCTCGACCCGAAGCAGAGCGACCAGACTGTGCGCGGCACCGTCGCCCTGCCCAACGGCTCCGGCCGCAAGGTGCGCGTGCTCGTGTTCACGGAGAACCCTGCCGAGGCCACCGCGGCCGGCGCCGATTTTGCCGGGCTGGAAGACATGATGAAGAAAATCACGGATGGATGGATGGATTTCGACGTGGCCATCGCCACCCCGAATGCCATGAAATCCGTCCGCTCCATCGCGCGCGTGCTCGGCCCGAAAGGCCTCATGCCCAACCCGAAGTCGGGCACCGTGGTGGATGACGTGAAGGCCGGCATCAAGGCCGTCAAGGCCGGACGCGTCGAGTTCAAGATGGATAAGACCGCGAACGTCGCCATCGTCGTGGGCAAGCGCTCTTTCACCACCGAAGCCCTCGCGCAAAACGCCGCCGCCGCGCTCGAAGCGCTCGGCAAGGCCAAGCCCGAGTCCTGTAAGGGCAAATACATCAAAAGCCTCACGCTCAGCTCGACCATGAGCCCCGGCGTGCGGATTGACGCCAAAGAATACAGCCAGTTCTAAAACAAAAAACCTTCCTTATTTCCCATGAGACCCGAAAAAAAATTCCTGGTTGATGAAGTATCCGGCCACCTCGGCAAATCCGGTTACGTTTTCCTCGCGGACTACCGCAAGGTCACCGTGGCGGACGCGGCGGACTTGCGCGCCTCGCTGAAAACCCAGCAGGCCGAATATCACGTCGTCAAGAACAGCATCCTCAACGTGGCCGCGCGCGAGCGCAAGCTGCCGGAGCTGGATGCCTCGTGGCTCACCGGCCAGACGGCCATTATCGTGGGCGGCCGCAACCCTTCCGAGGTCGCGAAAATTTTGACGAAGTATTTCAAGGACAAGGAAAAGCTCGCGCTCAAAGGCGGCATCCTCGGCGCCAATCGCCTGAGTGTGAGCGATGTCGAAGCCCTCTCCAAACTCCCGAGCCTGGCTGTACTGCAAGCGCAACTGCTCGGCCTCCTGTCCCAGCCTGCGACCAGCCTCGTGCGCGTGCTTCAAGGCGTGCCGCAAGGCCTGCTCAATGTCCTGCAAGCCAAGGGTGCCGCCGCCGCGCCGGCCGAAGCCCCTGCCGCGCCCGCCGCCGCCTAATTTTTTTCACCCTTCTCAACTAAACCTAAAACTTCCAAGGAACTTCGTTAGGAGCAACGTGCTCTTAATTGCCCCGCCCTGGGGCGCTAACCGTTCAAGGAAGCTACCAACATGGCCGATATCACCGAAGATCAAGTCGTCGAGTGGCTGAGCAATCAGTCCGTTCTCGCTGTCGCCGGGCTCGTCAAGAAGCTCGAAACCAAGTGGGGCGTTAGCGCCGCCGCTCCTGTAGCCGCCGCCGCTGCTCCCGCCGCTGGCGGAGCCGCCGCCGCTGCTCCCGCCGCCGAGGAAAAGACGGAGTTCACCGTCATCCTCAAAGAGGCTGGCGCCAACAAAATTGGCGTCATCAAGGAAGTCCGCGCCGTCACCAACCTTGGCCTCAAAGAAGCCAAGGATCTGGTCGAAGGCGCGCCCAAGACCCTCAAGGAGAGCGTGTCCAAGGCCGACGCCGAGGACATCAAAAAGAAGCTCACCGCCGCGGGTGCGACCGTCGAGATCAAATAACCTTTCGCCTGAGCCTGAGCATTCTCATTGCGATTTTTTTCCGTGGCCTGACGGCCCTGGCATCACGCCGGGGCCGTCAGGTCTCGTTTTCGTCTTAAAACCGACGCGCCTTTTCGTCCCACGCCTTTTTTTCCCACCGCCCAACCCGGCCCGACCATGTCCAACATTCCCACCGAGCGCACCAACTTCGGCAAACTACGGGAAGTCATTTCCCCGCCGAACCTGATTGAAAACCAGATCAACTCGTTCCTCGAGTATCT
>Ga0206804_10323_pt1 | contig 11519 bp, 11 predicted proteins | sample Alteio_BWOrgCont_62_FD_152888 | JGI IMG/M metagenome (GOLD analysis project Ga0206804, IMG submission 152888) | Enriched cells from forest soil in Barre Woods Harvard Forest LTER site, Petersham, Massachusetts, United States -... | ecosystem: Environmental > Terrestrial > Soil > Temperate forest >... | reverse complement strand
TCCCATTCACCGACTGCAGAGCGCTTTGCTCTGAGTCAAATGGCGGACTCGCCACCGCATGGATCTCCAGTTTCGCCGTCGACTTAATAATGTCTTCCACGTGATCGACATCGCTGATACCCGGCAGCTGCACCAGGATCTCGTTGTCGCCCAGGTTGTACTGTTCAATCTGCGGCTCGCTCACGCCCAGCGCGTCCACGCGCGCCCGGATCGTTTCAATCGAAGTGTCAAGCGTCCGCTGTTCCAGCTCATTGATCGCCTGCTGCTTCATCGTCATCGTGTAGGTGCCGTTGCCCGATGAGTTCACGTCGTACACCTGGTATTCATTGCCTTGCAGCACAGACTTCACGTCGCTCTGGTTGTTCGGCGTCGCTCCGGTGATCGTGACTGTCTGCGGATGAGTCGTATCCAGCTTCGCAGCCGTCACACTGTACTGCGCCAGCGCCGTATTCAGCGACTGCATGTCGCGGTCCGTCGCAGAGTTGATCGCCTCTTCCACATGCACCTTCAGCACCAGGTGGATGCCACCCTGCAGGTCCAGCCCCAGGTGAATGCGGTTCAGTAGCGACTGCTTCAGGCCACCATGCGGAATGCCGATAATGCCATACACGCACACCAGCAACACCGCGACGATAAAGCCTGCCTTCGTGCCCAGATTCTTGGTCATGTTCCTTCTTATTTCCTCTGCAACTCCGCGCTCACTCTTGCTCCGCGGCCATCGCTCTCAAACTTGTTTTACTTCGCGTCCTTCGCGCTTAACCTCTGCGACCTTCGCGTTCAAAGCCTTTGCTCTTGCCGTTGCCTTTGCTTTTCCTAATCCCTAATCCCTGTTCCCTAACCCCTGCTCTTAGCTCTTAGTGTCATCCGTCGTCACAGCCGCAATCGCGCTCTTGGCGAACTCCAGCTTCACGCCGTCCGGCTGCGTGCGCAGCACAAGCGTGTCATCCTTCACGCTGATGATGGTTCCCTTGATCCCGCCGTTGGTGGTGACCTTGTCGCCGGTCTTCAGCTGGGCCAGCATGTTGTTCCATGCCTTCTGCTTGCGCTGGTTCGGCACAATCAGCAGAAAGTACATCGCCACGATCATCACTACGAAGATCGGCAGGCTGCCGAAATTCCCAAATCCAGGCATTGCAAATCCAAGTATCGACATACTGTTCAAACGATTTTCCCGCTGCGCTCACCCGGACACGCGCTTACGCGCTCCAGTCTGCGTCTTTCCTTAGGAGATATCGGGGGATTCTGCTCCCTTGCCGGAAGCGCGCCGGTCGGCAGTTCCACGCACCCGGGCAGCTCTCGCACCCGGACACACGTCCGCCGTTCCCGGCCAATCACACCTGAGCATTAAGCATCGCCCGTCCGCCCCCCGCTGTCAAGAAAACCACCCCTCGCCGCCTTCTAATCCCTAACCCCTAATCCCTCCCTTACTGCGAAGCAGTAAGGGTAAGCGCCACGCCACTCAAATCCGTATCACCCACCGTCACGGGCTGCGACAGCGGCTGGAAGCTTGTGACGCTAGCCGTGCTGCTTGTCCCGCGCTGTTGTCCCCGGTTGCCAAACTGACCCGTCGCCGTTGTGCTCGCGCCCGCAACCTGCAGCGTATACGTCCCCGGAGGCACATATTTCACCATGAATTGCCCATTTGCGTCGATCGCTCCCTGCAATTGCAGCGTGGGGTCGGTGGGATCGCTCAGGCTCACGCGCCCGCTCGCTACGCTCAGCCCCGGAGACGACGCCGACGCGTGCCCCGTGACCGTGCGCAGGCTATGCAGGTCAATCACCATCCGCACGTCGCTGCGCTCATCGCCTACGCGCACATTGATTGGCTTCGCATCCGCCTTGTGGAAGAACCCAGAGCCGTATACCCGTATCGGCGGCATCGGCGCGCCGCGCTGAATCCCCCCAAACCCACGGCCCTGGATCATTGTCACTACCACGTAATTCCCGCTCGGCAACCCGGAAACCCGAAAACCGCCGCGGTCATCCGTCGTCGTGCTGGTCTGCGCACCCGGCGACTGGATCGCCGCCAAAGCCGCCGGCAGCGCCACATTCGTGTCAGTGCCCATCGCTTGCACGGTCAGCCCCGCCGCAGGGCTGCCATCCTCCCAAAGAATGCGCCCGGAGATTGTCCCTCCGCGCTGCATCGTCACCGTCACGCTGCTGGTCGCATCCGCTGCCACATGCACCACCGGAATCTGTGCCAGCAGCGCCGCTGGATCGGATCCCGCGTTCACCCCCGCCTGCAGAATCGACCGCTCCGGAACATACCCCGGAGCCCATGCCGTCACGTAATAATCGCCCGGCGCGACACCGCTTGCCAGGAACGTCCCATCCACCTCGGTCCGCGCGCTCGAAATCCCGCCAAACCCCCGAAATGCGCCCTGGTCGTTCGTGTTGGATGCAGCCGTGTTGATCAGCGTCACCTGCACAAACCGTGCCGGTTGCTGCGTATCGGCAGCAATCACGGTCCCACTCACTGCGCCCGTCGGCCCAGCCCGCTGCAACTGCGGAACCTGCACCTGCTGCGGCTGCTGTGCCACCATTACCGTGCAGCCCGCCACCAGCAACGCCACTATCGTTCGACGCAACATCTTCTCCTCACTCATCCGCAACCGAATTGGACTCTCAGGCTTGCATCTAGCTTAGAACTTCCGGCTGCTCATTGGACGAATGAAGCCACAATTCCTCCCCGCGCCCTAGGCCCTGCTTATCCGGCTCCACCCATCTCTTTCTTGCCTCTACCGAAAACAGCGTCTCCTTCTTCCAGTATTCCAGCAGCCAATCCGGGTCGCTCAACTCTGTGTCCATCAGCGCATTGCACCGGACAAACAGCGGCTCATCCGCCTCGCGCCCGCGCAAAAACGCCCGCGCCGCGCGGATTGACGCCTGCGTAATCGTCTCGTGGTATCCCGCTATATCGGTATTTTGCCCGCCCACCGACTCGTTGTACGCGCGGATCAACCCCGGCAGGTCGCGCTCGGGCAGCATCTCCGGCCTTTCAGTCAACATCCACAGCGTCGAGGCCCAATGCGCCGCATGCGTCCACCGCGCCTTCGGCACCGTCCGCGCAATCATCCCCTCGCCCAGTGCCCGCACCTCATCATCATTTGTAAAACGCACAAACTCGCGCTTGGCCATCGCCACCCCCCCTACAAATATGCTCAAAGTATTCATTCCACTATATTTAGGCTTGGACTCTCTCTGCAAAGTCTTCATTCCTTAGTAGCTTACAAACAAAGTCTAGTAGGTAAATAACTTAGTGGGTGGGGGGTCACTTTAATTTGATAAGCCTTTGAGGATGTGATGTTTGGCGGCACCCTGACTCCAATCATCGCAAAATTGCGATGATTGGGCCACTCGACTCAGCTTGAGTCGAACTCTTTCTACGGCTTCGGCGCCGGCTTTTCGCTGTCATCGCCAAAGAGCGCACCGAAGTCCGGCGGTTCCTTCTTAATATTACTGTCCACCGCCAAGGCCACGTTCTGCCCGGTCACATCACTGTCCGTCACAATCACATTCAGCTTGCCATCCACATAACTGCGGATTGTCTTCGTGCCCGGGCCAAAGAGATTTGGCTTGTCTTTGTCTGTTTTCGGCTTTGGCTCCGTATCTTCCGCGTCCGTCACCTTGAGCGAGTATGTCCCCGGCGGCACAAAAGTCACCGTAAAGTTCCCTGCGGCATCCACTGACGCCGAGCGCGAAAAGTCCTTATCCGCCGTGTCCTGCAGCCGCACCGTCGCCGAGTTGATCCCGTGCCGGTCCACCGACGACGACACAGTCCCGTTCACCGAGTGCAGGCCGCCCAGCTTCAGCGTCATTGCCTGGTCGCGCAGGTCTTCGGCCGCGTGCAGCGTCACCGGCTTGGCGTCGGCCTTGTGAAATGCTGCGGGCAGATACACCACCAGCGGCGTCACGGCCATCATCTTGCTCAGATTCATCGCGCTGCCCAGCCCTGTCTGCTGTCCGGATTGCACCGTCGCCTTGACCACATAGTCTCCCGGCGCCAGCCCCGACATCCGAAAGTGTCCCAGATCATCCGAGATCGACAACGCGCTCAATATGCTTGCCATTGCCAGCATGGCGAACTGCGACGGCGGCTGTTTGGACTCGCCCTTTGCGGGAGCCACCGACATGATGGCACCTGTCACCGGACTGCCGTCATCCCAGGAAATTGTCCCTGAAACCGCCGCGCCGCGCTCCATCGTCACATTGGCCATCGCCGTATGGTCCGCCGTAACATGAACTACCTGCACTCCGGGGAGCGGCTTTTTCACATCCGCGCCACCATCAATCAGCGCCTGCACCTGGTTCAACGGCGAGATATACCCTGACGCTGCCGCAAATACGTAATAATCCCCCGGCCCCACATCCGTCGCCGTGTAGGCGCCGTCTGTGCCGGTCTGTGCCTGGACCATGTTCGTCTTGCCAATCGACTGCAGCGCATCGGTCATCGCCTTTAGCTGCTCGTCTTCGCTCGCATCAGGATTCGGCTTCACCGCCAGCGTCACCTGCGCCGGCACGCCGAACAAAATCACGGACGCAAACCGCGCCGGCCGCTGTGTGTCGCCGCAGGTCACATGCCCGGTTACCATCCCCGTCCCTGCGGCTGAAGCCGCCTGCTGCGCGCACGCCGCCGCGGAACTCAGCACCATCACCGTCACTGCCACTCGCCATAAAATCATGCGTCCATCCTAACCCGGCAGTGGTTAACCTCCGCGACTAAAGTCGCGGAGTAGAAATGGAGGAGGTAACCGTGACGGCCTATCTGAAGATAGGCCCTTCCGATTCGCCAACCGCACTTCAGATAGGCCTTCCGATTCATTCGCCAATCCTATTCGCTAGCTCCTGCCTTACCCGCTCCATCGTCTCTAAATAAAAGCTCAAATTGTGAATGGAGTTCAGCGTTGCGCCCAGCGGCTCGCCGCCCGCGAATAAGTGCCGCAGATACGCCCGCGAATACCTTCTGCACGTGGGACATGTGCAGCCTTCATCGATCGGCCCATGGTCTTCGGCGTACTCCTGCTTCTTGATATTCATCCGCACCACTGCGCTCGACCGGTCCTTCGGGTCCTCGCGGATGAAGAGCAGACCGTGACGGCCAGCGCGCGTCGGCAGAACGCAATCCATCATGTCCACGCCCATCTTTGCGTACTCTTCAATCTCGTCCGGATAGCCTACTCCCATCACGTAGCGTGGTTTGTCTTTCGGCAGATGCTCGAGCGTCAGCGCAATCATCTCGCGCGTGACTTCGCGAGGTTCTCCAACAGCGAGCCCGCCGATTGCGTAGCCGGGAAAGTCCATCTCCACCAGCCGCTCGGCGGATTCCTTGCGCAGGTCCGCATACATGCCGCCTTGGACGATGCCGAAGAGAGCCTGATATTGCGAGGGATTAGGGATTAGGGAACAGGGATTAGAGTCACGAGGTTGAGCCTTATTATCTTGCTCTGAATGCTTTTCTAATCCCTGTTCCCTAATCCCTAATCCCTGTCCCCACGGCACCTCATGACGATGCTCCATCCAATATTTCTTCGACCGCGCCGCCCACGCATGCGTCAGGGCCATTGAATTTTTGGTTCGTTCCCAAGTCGCAGGAGTCTCCACGCACTCATCGAACGCCATCATCACGTCCGCGCCGAGAGCAATCTGCACCTCCATCGAGTGCTCCGGCGAAAAGAAGTGCTTGCTGCCATCCAGGTGCGACTGGAACTCGACGCCGTTGTCAGAGATTTTGCGCAGCTTCGCCAGCGAAAAGACCTGGAAGCCGCCGGAATCCGTCAGCATCGGCCGCTCCCAACTCATGAACCGGTGCACCCCACCGGCCCGCCGAATCAATTCATGCCCCGGCCGCAAATACAGGTGATATGTATTCGCGAGAATGATCTCGGCGTTTAGCTTTTCCAGCACATCCTGCGGCACAGCCTTCACCGTCGCCGCAGTCCCCACCGGCATAAACACGGGTGTCTGCACTACTCCATGCGGCAGGGTCAGTTGCGCGCGCCGCCCAGCACCAGATTTTTCATGCGAAATTTCAAATTGAAGGGACATCGCCCTTCATTGTAGAAGGCCATCAGTGCCCCTTTGGCCTTGACGGCAAAGGCAAGAACAAAAGCAAAGGAAAACGCTGAGACGCAAAGGTCGCGGAGGAACGCTACGTTAAAGCAAAAGCAAAGCAAATCCTCTGCTCCAATGGAAAATTTGCTTAGCTACTCGACGTGCGGCGCAGCCGGTGCAGGCGGAGGCGCTGGTGCTGTTGGCGCGGCTGCAGGTGCCGGAGGCGCAGGCATCTCTGGAGCAGTCGGCGCCGCAGCCGGGTCAGGAGGTTCAGGCACTGAAATACCACCAGGGCCAATGATGATCGTATGCACCCCATCTCCCTTGTCCCAATCCTTTATCCCCTTGTCCCAGCCCTTCATCCCTTTTTCGATCGACTTCTCCAGTTCCTCGCTGTCGATGTTCGGCATCACCATCATGTTTGGCCCCAGCATATTCATATGCAGACCCATCCCATACTTCAGGCTATTGATCTGCATCCGCAACTCCAGCATCTCCGGATCCAGCGTTGCGAGGGATGACAACGCCCCCAACTCACCCATGCCAATTCCGAAGCCCGCACCCAGCCCGCTCATCCCCGGCATCATGATCCCCGCCGGATGATGACTGATCCTGTGAATGAACGTCAGCTCCTTCGGCTCTACTTCGATGATTGCGCTCTCATGCAGATCGTCAGTACGGCGCTTCTCGCAGATGTCTGTCGACTCTCCACTCTTAATGTGCCGCTCACGCACCGAGCAATGCCAGTCTCCTGTATTCAGGCGCTCGCGGATTTTGTCCACGTCCGCCATGTTGTACATCCCCGGCTTGTCGTACTCATACGTCCGCACCGTCTGCAGCACGGTATCGTGGGCCTTGTCTTTGTCCTTGCCGCTCACCATCGCCAGCGCATCCGGGTCCATCGTAATTTCGGTCACGTCGACTGCATTCTTTTCGAAGACCTCAGTCCCCGCAAACAGATCGTCTTTCGTGTTGGAGCCTGGCTGGCCTCCGCCATAGCCCGCGCCCTCACCTTGTCCCGTTCCCACTGCCGTAACGGTGTTCGCCTTGCGGTTCACAGTGGTCTGCGCCGAGCCGATTCCGGCCATCACCAGCACCGCCGCAACTGCCATCGATTTCATCGCCGTCATCTTCATGTTGATTCCCTCTTTCTTCTTTTGCTCTACGGGCTAAAGCCCAAACTTTTTGCCTGTCCTACGACACGGCTAAAGCCGTGCCCTTCCAAAACCGATTTACGAATCACGCTCTACTCTCTATTGATCCAAATTCACGCCGGCCTTGCGCATCTTTTCCCGCGCGCGTTCCAGCGCCCGATCGGTAATCTGCGTTGCCTGCTCAAACTGTTGCGTTGCCTCTGCCTGCCGCTCGTGCATGCGGTGCACGTGCTCGCCAGTCATAAACACCCCGGCCACCAGCAGCGCTGCTACCGCTCCACCCGCCCAGGGGCTCATCATCCATCGCCACGGCTTCGGCATCACCAGCAGCAGGCCACCGCGTTTCGGCCTGAACCACAGCTTGCCCGTGCGCTTCTGGTGCTCCTGCGCTTCGATCGCCGTCTCCAAAAATTGGATCAGCGTCGGCGGAGCGTCCACCCGCTCCAGTGCCTTCTTCAACTGGGCCTCCAGCTTCTCAATCGCCTCGTTCTCTTTCATTTCTTCAGGACTATCCACGCATGTACTCCTTCATCGTCACGTCGGCCTTCCGCCGCAAAAGCTTCAATCCGCGCTGCAGGTTGCTCTTGACCGTCGGCAGCGGCTGTCCGAGCAGCTTCGCAATCTCATCCGGCAGCATATCCTCCTGGTAGCGCAGCACGATCGCCACGCGCATCTGCTCCGGCAGCGTTCGCAGCAACTCCTCCAACAGCACAACCACCGCTGCGTTCAATCCCTCGGCATTGTCCTGCGTGTACTGCTCTTCCATCCACTCTTCAGCCGTCGCCTCCGGCTGCCGGGACTTCTTTCTGAGCGCATCGGTCGCGCGGTGCACGGTCACTCGCCGCAGCCAGAAGCGCACATGGTCCTCGTTCTCCAGCTTGTCTCCGCCGCGATGCAGCTCCAGGAACACGTCCTGCGCTACCTCCTCCGCCGCGCCATGCTCTCCGGTGACGCGCAAAGCCAGCGAGAACACCATGCGCTGATGGGCCTCGATCAGTCTGCGAAACTCCCCGGATTCCATCGCCATCTGCGCGCTCACCTACCTATACGCCCGGATAGACGCGACGGGATGCAAAAGTTTTCGGCAGGGTCCAGGGTCCAGGCAAAAGCAAGGGCAAGACAACAGCAAAAGCAAAGGAAAACGCGGAGGCGCGGAGGACGCAAAGGAACGCGGAGAAAAGCGAAGAAAAGATAGCTTTCCTGCCATTAATCGCTATCCAGCGTCTTATCTCGGCACCGTCTCCGCCAGCGCCACTGCTTCCGTCAGCGTCAGCGGCTTCTCCAGCTTGTGGAACTGCTGCCGCACCATGTCCTGGTTCTTGGAAAGCGTCTTGAAGAAAATGATTCTGCCGTTGACCACGCTCACCACGTGCGAAGTCCGCCAGTCATCTTCCACCTCGGACCGCTCCGTCAAAAAGTGCGACCCCGCGTGCACCGTCGCCAAAATCCCAAACCCGATGCTCACATCCTGCGGCAGCTGCCCTTCCAGCCGATGAATGCGCAGCTCCTTCTGGTTGATAAGAATGTACCCGCTCATTGCGTGCATCACCTTCTCCTGCATTCCATTTGGAGAGTAGTTCGGGTCCGGCCGCAGATCGATGTGCCAATCCGGCCCTTCAGCACGCATGTTTTCCATGATGAACGCCTTCTGCAGGATCGACATCATCTGCCGCGCCTTCTCTTCATCGTCTTTCTGCGCATGTTCCTTCGCTTCAAACTCGCTCTGGTGGGCCAGGATATCGGCCAGCCGACCGCGCTCCTGTGCCTCCCGCTCAGGCGGCAGCTGCTTTCCATCCTCCTGCATCAAAAACCGGATCCGTCCCTGTGGCGTCTCCACCACGTGCTCCATCCACAGATGCCCGCCCGTACGATCGGACCGCTCCAGCGCGACGTACTCATACATCCCACGGCGCGTCATGGCTTCCTTCTCGTTCTGCAGCATCTGTGCAACCACGTCTTTAGCTGTAGGCGAGACTGTGGCCTGCGCCTGCACATGCACCGTTCCCACCACCGCCAGCAATGCAGGCACTGCCCAGCGCACAGCCATCATCCACATCTTCATCGGTCGCTTGCTCCCTTAACAAAGAGTATCGCTGGTTAGATGCCGAATTGCTCTGGCACCCAACCAGCGATTGCAACCTGAGGACTCCAGGCCGCTTCCTCTCTCAGCTTTGCAGCCTCTAGAACTTCACCATGATGGCAAAGGTTATCTTCGACTCATCGTGGCGCAGGTCAGGGAACCAGATATGGCTGAGCGCAGCCACGCCAATTCCCGTTCCGCCGCCGCAGGCTGCGGCAACCGAGCCGGGCCCGGTCAACGGAGTTCCAAATCCCAGCCCGGAATCAGTAGCCACACCATTGTTCAAGCAGAGGTAATCCGCCGGATTCCCAACCGGTGTGCTGGTCGTTCCTCCCGGAGGTGTTATCCCACCGCGCCCAGTCCAATAGGGTTCCCTTGCGTTCCGATAGCCATACTCCGTGCGGAACGTAATGTACTGGCTCGGCATGTAGTCATAGGTCACCGTGCCGTCCGTCGCATGGAACTGGTCGCCCGGATTCTCCGTGAAATAAGGGGTCCCGGTAATTGCAGTGGCTCCATTGATCGGTGGCAACAGCACCAGGTAGCGGCCCGGATTATTAATCTGTCCGCCACCAACCGTCAGCGCATAGCGGTCCTTATCGAACCAGAAGCGGTTGTACAGCATCCATCCCAGGAAGCTCTGTTTCTGGTTCACCGTCCCATTGCTGTTCGGGCTGTTGCCGTGACACGAAACGCCGTCTCCGGTTTCGCAGCCCGCATCGCCGGTCAGCGAGAACGCCATCTTGTCCAACGTCTTTGCAGGATTGTCGTAGTACTTGATCTCAATGCTGTTGTCCGTATGCAGGCGCGAACGGTTCGGGTTGCCGAGCGAGTCTTCGCCGTATCCGTAGTTGTTCGAGATCACGTTGATGTACTTCGTCGGCGTCCATTTAATCTGTCCGCCAAGTCCCGGCTTGCTGTTGAACCGGCCATACGACTGCCATCCATTGATAAACCACGGCTCAATCTTCAGGTGCTCGGTTACAAAGAATTGACCACGGACTCCGTTGAAGAACCACGGCGTGTTCGACGAAACGAACGACGGCTGATATGCCCAGTTATCGAAGTTGTAGTAGCTGAACAGCCCGATATAGGACATGAAGATTCCGGCGTCCAGATTGATGCCGTGCATCTTGTTCCAGTGGTATCCACCATACGCCTCGGAAACATACCGGTACGCATTGTCCAAGTCCCACTGTCCGCGCGCCGGGCTGCCATCGTTGCGGGCAGTCGTTACGGAATACATCCCGAACTGCGTCATAAACCGCGCATGCACATTTTCGATCAGGAAATCTCCGCCCACTCCCAGCTGCTCGACCTGGACTTCCTGCGAGCGAAAGATCTCGCTCGATCCGCCGATCGTGTCATCCGCCGGATGATTGAAATCGAGGTTGTAATTCGTGTCGACCCGAATCTCCGGAATGAAATACTTCGTCGCCATTGGCGTGTCTTTCGTACGCGGATTTCCGTTCAACCACGTCCAGTCGGCATCAGAAAACGGCGCCGCTGGCCCGGTACTCGCGGGAGGCTGCGTAACAGCAGTGGAACTCGCCACTACCGTAGGCGCTGGTGCCGCTGATGTTGACACACCAGCCGGTGCGCTCGTTGCTGCTGGAGCAGCAGCAGCCGTCGACGGAATCAATGTATTGTGTTGCGTCGAAAAAGTCGGCGAGTTTGCGTTCTTGATCGCGTCAAGCTGCTTCTGCACTGCATCCAGCTGCTGTTGCAGTAGCTGGATCTGCCGCAGCAGCTCCTCATGCGTCTTCTGATTGTCTTGTGTTGTAGGTGTGGTTGCATCCTGGGCCAACACCGCCTTCGGCCCTGCCATCAAAATAGTGCCAACGAACGCCGCCACGGCTACCCGCAGCAACATCCGTATTCCGGTGAGTCTCATCTCACATCTCTTTTCCGGCAAGCCATAAGGACAGCAAGAATTGAACCGAGCCAGCCGCATAACTTGACCTCGTCCATTCGATGCCCTTTAGAGCCACCAAAACATAAAGAAGTTACAAGGAAACCGTAAGGAAACCGTAAGGATTAGCCCTTTCAAGTCATCGTCAGGAGAATTGTCGCCAGGTGCGCCATTCATCGCACAGTCTTATCTCGCGATGGGTGGGATAGCATGATGCCAGTCAGTGAACGCACTACCCTCCACTCGAAGCCATGCGCCTGCTCCTATTTCTCCTCGTCGCCGCTCTCGCCTTCCCGCCGCAACAGGCTGCGCCACCTACTCA
>Ga0206804_10312_pt2 | contig 11570 bp, 6 predicted proteins | sample Alteio_BWOrgCont_62_FD_152888 | JGI IMG/M metagenome (GOLD analysis project Ga0206804, IMG submission 152888) | Enriched cells from forest soil in Barre Woods Harvard Forest LTER site, Petersham, Massachusetts, United States -... | ecosystem: Environmental > Terrestrial > Soil > Temperate forest >... | reverse complement strand
TCAAGGACGGCCAGGTCACGGCGATCAACGCCTACCTGCAAATTTTTGCGCTGCCCGATTACCAGAAATTCCGCAGCGCCATGCTCATCATCATGGCCAATCCGCCCAAGCCGATCTACTCCGCGCCGGTCGATGCCTCAAAGTAATGGTTAGTGGTCCGACGTAGGCTTCGGAAGCTGCGGCAATTGGGGAAGCGTGGGACGCGCATTGGCTGGCGGCGGCGGATTCGATGGAGACGGTGCTGGACTCGACGTCGATGTCGGCACCAAGGGCGCGGAAAGTCCGAAGCGCGCCGCATCGTCCGGGCAGAGTTCCCGGATCGTATCGATCTCCATCTGGGCGCGCGCTTCTTCACCGTGAGCGCTGTAATACTGAGCGAGCTTCAGCCCGACCCGAATACGATCGACGGGAGCTGTCTCCTCGGCCAGGGCTTTTTTATAGGCCTCTTCGATGGAATTGGGCTTCGCGGGATCGTCCAATTTTTCCAGCATATCACCCAAGCCCTCCTCGGCCACCGGGCCGGCGCCGGGAGTATCCAGCACGTTCTTCAGATTCTCCGTCGTGGCCACGAGCTTGTGCATCTGGAAGTCCCGTTTCACTTTTTGCAACAGAAGCCAGTCGTCATGGTCTGTGTGCGGAGTGACCGCCTCGTCCAGGGCGGAAACAAGCGGGACACGAAACGGTCGATAGAGCGGGTCGCCCACCACCGTCAGCATCCAGGAAAGCCCCCGTTCCGAGGCGTAGGCGGCCTCGGCAAAATAAGCCCCCTGCAACAGGCGCCGAGTGAAGATATCCATGTGCGGCGTCAAGGCGAGATAGGGCTCATAGACCATCCCCATCGTGGCATCGGCACCATGAGCGATGAGCGGGCCCACCCAATGGCTGTTGTCGGCCCGCACCGTGGCGGCGCTGAAAGAGTGGAGATGATAGGCAATCGCGCCGGGCACAAACCGATTCGGTAGCGTAACCCAGGGACCGAACGCCTCCTGCGAGTACCAACCCTCATAGATCGCCACCTCGTTGCACGGATCGGTCGGCGGCAGCAAATCGTTCTTGTCGTCGAACTTCACGGTCCACCCGTCCTTGACCAGCGAGTCCCGCGCTCCACGCAGCCAGATGTCCCCCGTGGTATAGCCATCCTTCAGGTCCGTCAGGCCACGCGTATCGACGACCGCGAGACCGGCCAGCCGATGCTCCTCGGCGTAGAGGCAATCATCGATCATCCGGCGAACATCCGCCGTCGTGGGTCCATCCAGGCGAGTCACCATGACCATATTCTTGGCCAGTTCCGGACCGATCCGCTTGATCCCCGTCCCGAAGTCATCGAAGAAAACGTTGGGAACATAACCGCCCTTCGGCGCGCCGTAAACCGGCAACATCGCCAGTTCGCTATCGACGGCGGCGGCGTTGGTCTGCAATTCGGGCTGGCGCTCCATCGCATCGACATCGGTTGGGTCGGAGGCGATCTTCAGCGGAACACCCCGCATTAAGACGATGGCCCAGATATCGTTGCGCGTGGCGACGAGCAAATCGAGAGACCGGTTGCCGATTTGCGCCCGCTCGCTCTTGCGTTCCAGCCAGCCCTTTTGCGCCAGGTAGGAAACAATCGGCCGACGGATGGTCTCTTCAAATTCGTCCCGGGTGATTTCCTCGCTGGTGGGAGACGTAATCGCCATCACACGCTCGGCGGGAATATTTCGCTTGGCGGCGTAGTAACGCGCCAATCCCTCGCTGTCGGGATCCTTCGAGTTGTAAACCACCAGCAGGTGCGCGGCGAGGTCCTCCTGCTGGCCGAAGAAATTGAATTCGTGGAACGTGTCGGGGAATAGATCGTTACCTGGCGGATTCACCAAGGGAGGAGTTGTGCCTGAATTGTCCGGCCGCAACGAGAGACTTGGCTGGTCGCTCGGCCCCGGTGCGGCCAGCTCCGGATGACTCTGCAGAAAAGTGGACGCCGCCGCGTTGGTCGAGAGCGTCGAGGCTATGGGCGGAGGTGCGGTGGGAGGGGCGTTCGTTGTAACGTCCGCATCATCCGCCATAAGCCAAGGGCTCAAGATGAACCCAAGCGCGAACACAAAAGCCCACCTGATACATTGCCCTGCCCGCGCCGTGGCGATGCGATTGTTGTCCTGCTCCAGAATGGCTCCAATCGATTTCGAGATTGCGAAACCTACCCCACAACGAAACGGATTACGAACCGATTTCTGTTTATGGAATGTATGTAATATGAAAATAATATTAGTTTTTTGCCGGCGGAGCTTTTTTCAGGTCATCGCGATAGCGGGCGTAATGCGGATCGTTTCGCAAAACCGCCTCATATTGTTCCGCCGCCTCCGCCGCATGGCCGGTTTGCAGCAGGAGATCGCCCAACTTCTTGTGGGCTTCCGTATAGCCGGGATTGATTTCGAGGGCGGCCTTGTATTGCTCGATGGCCTCTGTTATCCGTCCGGTCTGAGTCAAAGCCAATCCCAAGTTATAGTGCGCATCGGCCATACGAGGATCGAGCCGCAAGGCTTGCTGCAAATATTCCACGGACTCCCCGGCATGGCCCGTCTTCAACAAGCCGGTGCCCAAATCGTAATTCGATAAGGCGAAATTAGAATTAAGCCGAACGGCTTCTCGAAATTGTTCCACCGCTTCGTCTAACCTCCCCATCTTCGCCAGGGCGAGACCCATATTATTGTGTCCTTTGGCGTAAGTAGGACAAAGGCTGATGGTTTGCTCAAATTGTTCCATGGCTTCCGATGGTCGTCCTTTATCCAGCAGGACAAGACCGAGATTATTATGGCCCGGCCATGCGTCTGGATTATGCTGGAGCGTATAAGTCCAAAGCACCTCCGAATTGTGATAGAGACTTGCGTACCCTCGACTCTCCCAAGCCAACCACGAGAACAGCAGCGCAACTATCCCGACGAAGCAGGCGCGAACGGAGACCGCGCCCCGCTCGATGATTTGTTCCATGCCCGCCGCGACCAAGCCGATCCATCCGATGATCGGAATGTAAAGAATGTGATCCATCACCCAACTGAATCCCATATACGGCGCCTGGTTAAAGCCGACGAAGGGGGCCAGGGTGATTAAAAAGAATCCAAGCCCGAGCAGGACATGCCGTCCCCAGCCCGTTCTTTTCCTCCAGCACACGTAGCCCGCTCCGCCGAGGATCAGCCAAGGTAGATAGGGCGTCGGCGACAAAGGATCGACGGCCCACTGCGGGTACACCGTCTCCAACCCCACCGGCAAAAGGCTCTTGGAAAAATAAAATGAGATCACCGACCCCGCAAAAGCCACCCGTGAAAAAAAACCACTGACGGGGATATCACCCATCTCCAACCCGGAGGCGTGCATGGCCCGTTGCAGCGACCAGATGGCCGCCAACCCTATTCCAATCGAGGCGGCAAAGAAAGGAATGCTGGATTTCAGATCGCCCAAGCCCACGCGCCCGCGTTTCCACCATGCATAAAGCAGAATGACGAAGGGAAACATCACCATCGAGCCCTTACAAAGCATCGCAATAAGAAAGAAACCCAAAGCCAGAAAATAATCCCTCCGCTTCCCATGCTCCTCGTAATCGATATAGGCGCACATCGCCAACAGGAAGGGCGGCAGGGAAAGCGTGTTTTTGAGTTCGGCAATCCAAGCCACCGATTCAACCATGACGGGATGAACAGCAAAGAGAAGCCCACCCAACCACGCCAGTCGCAGGCCGAATTTACCCAACAAGCGCCAGATCAGCAGGGCACTGAGCGAATGTAAAACCACGCTGACAAGGTGGTAGCCAAGCGTATCGTTTCCCCACAGATGCCATTCCAACCAGACGATGCTGACTTCAATCGGTTGGTAATCGAACAGACTTCCCGGCTCAAACCAGATTTTCCAGAGTCCGGCGGGGTCGTGGACAAGAGCGTTATCCGCAACGAGCAAGGCGTCATCCCAAAGCCACTCTCCACGAATTGCGGGCGAATAAATCCAGAACGTCATCACCACGATCAGCGTTGCCGGAATCAGGAGCGGCTTCCAATCGATCGGCCCGGTCTGGCCGCGGCTTGTTTTATGATGGGATGATCCAACGTCAGTCTTTGAAACGTGACGCTTCGCTTTCATAAACGCGACAGGTCGAAATCGATTTTCATTCCGTCGTAGGCGATCTCGATTCCGGAGGGAAGGTCCCGCAGACGATCAACATGCGTTTTCTCGTGGGTCAAATGCGTGATATAGCTGCGCCCGGCGCCCATCGCCCGCGCGGCCTCCACGGCGCCATGGACGGTCAGATGAGTCGGATGCGGCTTGTCGCGCAAGCCGTCGATGATCAAGACCTCCACGTTCTTGACGATCTCCCGAATCGAATCGGGGACAGAGCCGCAATCGCTCAGGTAGGCGAGCAATTTGCGTCCACCCTTGGAAAACAGAAAGCCGGAGGTGGAAACAGCGCCATGCGGCACAGGCAATGGCGTCAATTCGATCCCGGCCAATTCAAAAGTAGTCGTGACGTAATGGGGCACAACGTGGACATAGCCCGGAACCAGCGTCCGCGGATTGAATGCATAGTGGAAGATACTCTCCACCTTCGTCAGCGTCTCCGCCGATCCGTAGATGGGCAACGGCGCCGCTTGAATTTCGCAAAAGCGGCGCAGGTCGTCGAAGCCCATGATGTGATCGGCGTGGGCATGGGTGAAAAGCACCGCATCGACATGATCGAGCCCCTCGCGCAAGGCCTGCTGCCGCAGGTCGGGCGTCGTATCAACCAGGATGTTGCCTTCCGGCGCGGCGAGATAAATGGAGGAACGGGTTCGTTTATCCCGCGGATCGCTCGACTGGCAGACGGCGCAGCGGCATCCGATCATCGGCACGCCCTGAGATGTACCCGAACCGAGAACGGTCACGATCAAGCGCGCTGACGACATGCGTTCCAGCTTGCCCGCTACGTGGTGAATTTCACGCCAAAACCGTGAATTCCACCTTGTTTTCTTCCGTGCCTGCTCTAGCGTCAACAACAGTATGAGACATCTGGCCGCCCTCGGCGCGCTCTGTTTTCTGGCCACCACGTCGCTCGTCTCGGCCCAGCTTCAAGTCAGCGTTCAAACCGAACGAAATGATTTTCTTCTCTATGAGCGCGTCGATCTGCACATCACCATCACCAATGTCGGCGAATCCGATCTCGTCCTCAACAACGATGAGGGGCATCCGTGGCTTTCCTTTCTCGTCACCCGGCACAACCGCCTGCCCGTGCGGCAGGAGCGCCGGGCCTCGTTCAAGCCGGTCAATCTGAAAGCTGGCGAAACCAAGACCCTCAAAGTTGACCTGACGCCCCTTTACTCTTTCCGGGAAGAAGGCCAATACAACGCCGCCGCCGTCATTAATCTCCCCGGCGCGGGCGATCTTCTCTCGGACAGCGTTCCGTTCACCGTCCTGCGGGGCCGTCAGATCTGGGCTCAGACCCGACCGGTGGACGGCAGCCAGCGCGTTTACTCTCTCATCCGGTTTTCGCCCCAGCCCGACAAGACCAATCTTTACCTGCGGGTGGAAGATCCCTCCGCCAACCTCATTCTGGCCAACCTCTCGCTGGGCGAAGTGGTTGCCTATATCGAGCCCGATGTCTATTTCGATCCCCAGGGCAATCTCCACGTTTTGCAACCCATCGCCATGTCCACTTATCTCTACAGCCGCGCCGATCTCGATGGGAAAGTGGTGCATCAGGGTATCTTCAAGACATTCCAGGACATACCGCCAAGGCTGGCCAAGCTCGACGATGGCAACGTCATTGTCAGAGGCGGACTGGAGGAAAATCCCAACACACCGCGCGAAACGCTTTCCCAAGGTCAACAAAAGGCAAGCGCCCAGGCGGATCAAGTGCCTCAGCCTTCAGTCGCTCAGCCCGTCGCCTCGCCTGAACCGCCTGTCGCCCAGCCAGAGGCGCCCGCCGCCCAGCCCACCGCCACATCACCTTCTTCGCCTTAAGCGGATCGAAGGGTCGCCAACCGCTATCGGCTTTCGCCTGCATGCGACTTGAAGCCCTCCGTCTTTCGGACATCCTCATTCTCGCAACCACTCATTATGCTCGATTTACTTAAAATAGGCGGCGCCAAGACTTGGATGGTGCCGGAAATCATCCAGACAAACCGCCTGCCATCACGGGCCACGGCCTATCCCTATCCTAATCAGCGGCTCGCCCTAGCCAATGATCGCGACGCCTCGCCTTGGTTTCTTCCCCTCAACGGCGACTGGGATTTCCATCTCGCCCAGAAACCGGAAGACGTTCCCGCCGATTTCATTCAACCCGGCTTTTCGCCTGCGGCCCATGAATCGTGGATGAAAATGCCAGTCCCCGGCAACTGGACCTTGAATGGCACGTTCGACAAACCTCATTACACCAACGTGCAGATGCCCTTCCCGGATGAGCCGCCGCACGTGCCGGAAAAAAATCCAACAGGCTGCTACCAGACCGTCCTGGACCTCCCCGAGACATGGCGGGATCGACGGATCGTCCTCCACTTTGGCGGAGCGGAAAGCATCCTCTACGTTTACGTCAACGGCGCGTCCGTCGGGATGAGCAAAGACTCGCGCCTGCCCTCGGAATTCGACATCACCTCTTTCGTCACGGTCGGCCAGAAAAATATCGTCTCGGCGGTCGTCGTGAAATATTCCGACGCCTCCTTCATCGAAGACCAGGACCAATGGTGGATGGGCGGCCTGCATCGCGAAGTTTACGCTTACTCGACCGCGCCGGTTTATCTCTCCGACCTCTTCGCCGTCGGCAATCTCGAAAACACTTATCGGGACGGACGCCTCAAGATCACCGCCAAACTCGGATTCTCGGGCGAGCCTGAGGAAAACTGGCAGGTCGAGGCGCAGCTTTACGACTCCAAGGGCAGGGCCGCTTTCCGCAAGCCCCTTCGCGCCGTCGTCGTCGTCGCCGCTGCGAGGGACTCGTGGCCTCGTATCCAGGTCGAATTCGATCAGGCCGTCAAGAAACCCCTGCTCTGGTCCGCCGACGCGCCTCATCTCTACCGGCTCGTCGTCACGCTGAAGGACCCGAACGACAAAGTCGTCGAATCAACTTCCACGCGCATCGGTTTCCGCTCCATCGAAGTCCGCGACCGGATGCTATTGATCAACGGTAAGCGAGTCCTCATCAAAGGCGTCAACCGGCACGATCACCACGACACCAAGGGCAAGGCGCTCGATCGCGAAACCATGCGCCTCGATGCGCTCACGATGAAGCGCTTCAACGTCAACGCCGTCCGCACCTCGCATTATCCGAACGATCCCCACTGGCTCGATCTCTGCGACGAAATCGGCCTCTACGTCATCGACGAAGCCAATCTCGAATCGCACGCCTATTATCATCAAATCTGCCGCGATCCCCGCTACGCATCGGCCTTTCTGGAACGCGCCGTCCGCATGGTCGAACGCGATAAAAACCACCCCTGCGTCATGCTCTGGTCGCTCGGCAATGAAAGCGGTTACGGCCCCAATCACGACGCCATGGCCGGTTGGATTCGCGGTTATGATTCGAGCCGACCGCTCCACTATGAGCCGGGCGTCTGGCTGCATGGCACGCGCAAGCAGCCTACTAAAGAGGCTTATAACTCGGGCTACTGCGTGACCGATGTCGTTTGCCCGATGTATCCGACCATTGAGACCATCATCAAATGGGCCACGGACAAGAAGCATCCCGATCGCAAGCGTCCGCTGATCATGTGCGAGTACTCGCATGCCATGGGCAACAGCAATGGCTCCCTCGCCGATTACTGGGACGCCTTTGAGAAGTATCCGGGCCTGCAAGGCGGCTTCATTTGGGAATGGATCGATCACGGCATCAAGCAGACCAAGGACGGCAAAGAATATTGGGCCTACGGCGGCGACTTCGGCGATCAGCCCAACGACCTGAACTTCGTCTGCGATGGCCTTGTCTGGCCCGACCGCACACCGCATCCGGGCTTTTACGAATTCAAACATCTCGCCCAGCCTGTGAAAGCGCTCGGCTACAATTTTAAGACCGGCGTCCTGGAGCTAAAGAACAAGCAGGACTTCGCCACGCTCGCCTGGATTCGCGCCGAGTGGGAACTCAAGGTCAGCGGCAAATTCATCGCCAGGGGAAAACTCCCCACGCTCAAGACGGCTCCGCAGACCAGCGAGAAACTCAAGCTCAAGTTGCCCATCCTCACCCTCGAACCGGGACAGGAAGCCTTCCTGAATTTCCGCTTCTCCGCCGCGCAGAAAACGTCGTGGTGCGAGGCCGGCCATATCGTGGGTTGGGACCAGATTGCGGTTCCGCTTAAGACCGCAAAGACCGCCAAGCCAAGGAAGCAACCGAGCAATTGGCCGGTGGAAGTCACGCGCGGCGATACCGCGCTCACGATCGGCAACGACAGGCTCAAGCTCACGGTCTCGACCGGTTCGGGTCTCATTGACTCGCTTAAGTTCAAGGGACATGACTTGCTGGCTGCCGGGCCGCAGCTCCAGATTTGGCGCGGGCCGACCGACAACGACGGCATCAAGGGTTGGAAGCAACCGTGGAAACCGCTCGGAAAATGGCGTGAACAGGGACTCGACCAGTTGACCCTCAAGGCTGTCTCCACGCAGGCCGTTTCTCAGCGCGACGGCAGCGTCCGACTGGTGTTGGAACACGTCGCGTCGTGCGCCGCGAGTAAGAAAGCGGTGCGCCATGAACAGACCGTCACGATCTCGCCCGAGGGACGAATCCTTGTCGAAAATGTTTTTACCGTGGACAAAGCCGTGCCTGACCTTCCGCGTCTCGGCGTGGTGCTTACCCTTAAGGCTGGTTTTGAAAAGCTGACGTGGTTCGGGCGCGGTCCGGTCGAAAACTATTGGGACCGTAAACGGGGCGCGCTGATCGATCGCTACGAAAGCACCGTCACCGGCCAATACGTTCCCTACATTATGCCGCAGGAACATGGCAACCATACCGATGTCCGCTGGCTTTCGCTCGAAAATGGAAAGACCGGCATCCGCGTCACCGCTCAGGGTTCCCTGGAGTTCACCGCCAGCCACTACACCGCGCACGATCTCTACGCAGCGATGCATACCTACGATCTCAAACCCCGTCCTGAAACCATCCTGAGCCTCGATTATCATCAGCGCGGCCTCGGCACCGCGAGCTGCGGACCCGACACGCTGCCGCAATATCTAATCGGCCCTGGGAAATATCGATTCGCCTACGCCATCGAACCGTTCGTGGTATAGCCGCCGCCGTGAGGCGGTGGACGCATCATCACCGATCCACGCTCTCACGAGCGCGGCTACAAGTTGATCGCGCAAGCTGCTCTCGACCGTTATAATCGAATCACAATGGTCGCCGCCCTTCGTCTCCAGGCCCAGATTTTCAACCTGGGCGTACAGAGCAATCTCATCTATCGCTGGAATTTTCTCCTCCGCGTGCTGGTGAGCTTCGTCCCCCTGCTCGGCTCGGTTTACCTCTGGAACGCTGTCTTCGCCGGTCAGAAAGCCTTCGCCGTCTATACCTTCAAAAGTATGGTGGCCTATTTCATCACGCTCATCCTGATTGATACGCTCACCGTCCCCAACGAGGACGATTTCCAGATCGCGGAGGACATTCGCGGAGGCCTCATTAACACCCTGCTCCTCAAGCCAGTCGATTACCGCCTCTACCGCTTTCATCTCTACGCCGCCGCGCGCATCGTCCACGCCGCCTTCGCCGTCGTGCCTCTCGCCATCGCCATGATCTGGCTCGGCTACTATTTCACCGATCTCCCCTGGCTGGCGAACCTGCCCGCCGCACTGCTGGCCACGCTCGGCGCCGCGCTGATCCAGTTCTTCTCCTGCTTCACCCTTGCGATGATCGCCTTCTGGATTCTCGATATCGGCAGCGTCACCTTCATCATCTACTCCATCGAGTTCCTGCTCGGCGGCCACATCTTTCCCGTCGATGCCTTTCCCGAATGGCTTCAGATCATCTGTCTGCGTCTCCCATTCGCCTACGAAACCTACTTCCCCGCCGCCATCCTCATCGGCAATGTCAACGGCCCGGCCTTGTGGTGGGGCTTCCTCTGGCAATGGGCTTGGGTTGGCTTCTTCTACATCCTCAGTGGTATTCTGTGGAAGCGAGGTCTCCACCAGTACACCGCCGTCGGAGGGTGAATAACTTGTTAGTAAGTTGACGACTATCTGCGATTCTCCGAGTGAAAGTGCTTTGTGAGTAATAAAAAATAAATCCCAGCTTTGAAAGAGTGGCGGCCAGAGCCTAGCATCTACCGATGGACGAAATTCTGCGCTATACCGACCTTGCCCACGCGATCCAATTGGCTCGCGCGCATGATTTGAGTGACCGCGATATTGTTCGAGCACTGACAGGCTCGATGTCCTACGAAGAGGCTCGGAAAATAGCGCAAAGGGCAGCACCTTTGCTGGAAATTTCCATCAAGGAATTTATGGAACTACGAAAGAATGACTAAGCTGATTCCACTTTCGCAATGAAGCGTTCGCTATAACCTTGCTTTAACAGCTCAGCCTTACGAAGAGGCTTGCCACTCTTAGCCGCCTTGACTTTAACAGCTTTAAGAAGCTGCGAAGTCGCCTGATCTAGCAAATCAGCTTCGCTCTTGCTCTTCATTTGCTTAGTTGTCGCCACACCTCAACCATAACCACTGTTATTAAGACTGGCAAATCCGAACCTTGAAAAACTGTTTCAAAGGCAGTTAGTAACTTGACCAGTCGCGGAAATCACCTCTCATCCGCTTGGGAATAAGCTGTGAGCAAACAAAAACAAGTCTCGGCTTTCATCCTTGGGTCGATTGCCCAAAGATCACCTCCCACTAATTTTCCCAATACGCCCATGATCATGCCCGCTTCCGACACCACACAGCCCAAACCCTCCAAGAGAAGCCGCCCCAACAACACGTCCGAGATGCTTTCGCCCACGGTGCTGTACAGCGCGGAAGCCGAGAAGGCGGTGCTTGGTTGTATGATGGCGCAGCCGGCGGAGGTCATCAACGACGCAACCGTCGCGCTGCTCAAGGAGGATTTCTTTGTCCCTGCGCACCAGGAAATTTTTGCGGCGCTGCGCGAGATGTACAACTCCACCCAAGCCATCGATGTCATGACCCTTCATCAGTGGCTCACCGACCGCAAGCTGGCCGAGGCGGTGGGAAGTCCCGGCATCCTCGCCGAACTGCTCGTCGGTTTCGCGACGCACCTGAACGTCGGATCCTACATCAAGATCGTCAAGGAGAAGAGCCTGCTGCGCTGCTTGCAGATGGCCTGTTCGACCATCGTGCAAGACATCGCCGATATGCCCGATTCGGTCTCCTCCGTGCTCGACCGGGCCGAGTCCGCGATCTTTCACGTCACGAACCTTGGCCTCACCCAATCGACTGTCCCCGCGCGCGAGGAAATCGACAAGGCGATCAAGCTCATCGAGAATTTCCAGAATCGCAAGGGCCACCTCCAGGGTCTGCCCACTGGTTTCCACAAACTCGACGAACTGACCGCCGGCTGGAAACCGGGCGAAATGATCGTCCTCGCGGCGCGTCCCGGCCAGGGCAAGACCGCACTGGCACTGACTTTCATGCGGCATGCCCTCGACCAGCGCT
>Ga0206804_10088_pt1 | contig 11588 bp, 14 predicted proteins | sample Alteio_BWOrgCont_62_FD_152888 | JGI IMG/M metagenome (GOLD analysis project Ga0206804, IMG submission 152888) | Enriched cells from forest soil in Barre Woods Harvard Forest LTER site, Petersham, Massachusetts, United States -... | ecosystem: Environmental > Terrestrial > Soil > Temperate forest >... | reverse complement strand
TTGGGAACAATGTCCGACAGCTACGGCCTCGGGGTTGGGTGGGGGAGTTTCCGGACGTCCAGCTTGTTGCCTGGATTGGTGGCTAATAGCGGGGCATTTGGCATCGCTGCCGTACTCTGGCTGGTCTCGCGTATCCGCCGGCTCACGAAGCGTGCCGCTGCAGCGTCACCCCGACACCCGGCACGGATTCTGGTTGATGGATTTTCCGCGGCCCTCTGCGGTCAACTTTCGGCCGCTTTGCTGTCCGCCCCAACCATCGGTTCTCTCGCATTCTTCCTTCAACTCGGCTGCATTGTCGGCGCCGCCGCGCGGATGTCCGTTGAACGGAGTCCGGCTTCGGCCATTCATCTCAGGCCGCGCGCAGCCTGGGAAAGCTAGTACCTTATGCAATCGGTCTTCCTCAACGGACGCTTTTTCAGCCAGCCCTTGACCGGCGTACAGCGTTTTGCTATGGAAACGACGGCGGCGATTGATCGGCTTACGGCCAAAGGAGAGTGGCCACACACGACAGTCATCGCGCCGCGCAACTCAGTATCGATCGCGCCACACTTCAAGCGGCTACGAGTGATGGAATTTGGCAAATCGCGAGGCAGTATCTGGGAGCAGACGGAGCTGCCCATCGCCTCTCGGAGCGGCATGCTCGTCAACCTGGGCAACACGGGCCCTTTGCTGAAAGGCCGCCGCCAGATCATCGTGATCCACGACGCAGGGGCATTCGACACACCTGAGTCTTACTCCCTGCAATTCCGTACCTGGTATCGCGTGCTGCAGCGCAGGCTGGCCGACTCCGGAGCGAAGATTGTCACCGTATCGGAGTTCTCGCGCGAACGGATCGCGCACCATTTGAAGATTTCGCGAGACGAAGTGACCGTTATGCACGAAGGCGCTGATCACATTGTGCGCGTTCCACCCGACGCAGGTACGCTTGATCGTCATGGACTCAAAGACGGCCGATACGTGCTGGTGGTCGGCAACACCGCCGGTCACAAGAACGTCGATTCGATTGGCAGCATTGCGTCGCTGCTCAAGAGAAAGGGCATTGAGCTAGCCATTGTCGGGTCGGTGAAATCCTCGATCTATCGAGCAAACGCAAATGGTGCCAGTTTCGGGCGCGCCCTTGGCCGCGTCACGGATCCCGAACTGCGGGCATTATACGAGTCGGCATATTGCCTGTTGTTCCCGTCCCGATACGAGGGTTTCGGCTTGCCACCCGTCGAAGCCATGGCATGCGGATGCCCCGTACTGGCTTCGCGTGGCGGCGCAATCCAGGAAGTGTGTGGCGAAGCGGCTCTGTACTTCAGTCCGGACGAGCGCTGCTCGATGAGTGAAGCAGTTGAGCTGATTCTGAATGACGAAGGATTAGTATCTTGCCTGCGCGAGAAAGGGTTGGAGCGCGCTGCCAGATTTCGTTGGGATGCGTCCGCACAGGTGCTCGCTCGTGTAGTGAAGACATTTTATCGGTAGTTGCCATGCAGCGCACCACACCCACTCCTGTGACTGTTTCCGCGGGCCGATGCAAAACTGCGGAGGAAGTGCAGCTTATGTTTGCTACCAAGCTCGGTCGGCACTGGCATTTTGGCCATGGAGATCGGCCGCATTTTCGGCACAGTGACCGACGCCAATGGCTCGTGTACGATGAATACGAATGGTGGGAGGCGTGGCTCGGTCATCACCCCGTCGGACGCTTCAATTCGTTGAAGGAAGCGACGGCTGCCCTGGCAAGAGCACGCCGAAATGAGGCTATCGCGGCGCTCCGATGCTGACTGCGTGCTCCACGAACGCGGTAATTTGTTGCCGAAAGCGTTCCTGAGAAAAGCGCTGCGCATTCACACGGCAAGCATCGCTGCTGATCAACGGTCCCAAAGCTTCAAACTCAGTCAGCGCCCCCGAGACCGAATCAGCAGTCTGTGAATCAAAGAGCACTCCAGTCGGGTCAGGTTTACCCGGTGGCACGACAATGTCGCGTGCCCCGCCATGGCCAAACGCAATAACGGGAGTACCGCACGCCTGTGCCTCGACCATCGCGATCCCGAAATCCTCCTCTGCAGCAAATACGAACCCGCGGGCTCTTTGCATAAGATTGATCAGCTCACACCGTGCTACCGTGCCCCGGAACTCAATATTGCGAGCGCCACGCGCGGCCGATTGCACCTGCGCCCGATCCGGTCCATCACCCACCACGATTAGCCGGCGACGTGGATCGCGTGCGAAGCACTCGACGACGACGTCGGCCCGTTTGTAGGGAACGAACCGGCAGGCCAATAGATAAAAGTCCTTTTTGCCAGGTGCAAATGCAAAAGCATCTGTATCCACAGGAGGATGGATCACGGCAGCCTGCCGGCGATAGGCTTTGCCGATCCTGCGGGCGATATAGCTGGAGTTTGCCACGAAATAGTCCACGCCGTTAGCACTGCATACATCCCACTGACGCAACCTGCCAAGAAGCCAACGTGCGTATGCACTACGAATTCCTGTCTCGAGGCCCCCCTGCTTCAGATACTGGTGCTGCAGATCCCAGGCATATCGCATGGGGGAATGGATATAGCTGATGTGGATCTGATCTGGGCCGGTCAGCACACCCTTTGCCACAGCGTGGTTGCTCGATATTATGAGATCATAATCGCTCACATCGAGCTGCTGTACGGCGACAGGCATCAACCCAAGATATTTGCGAAAGAGGCGCTTGGCGAACGGCATCTTTTGCACAAAGGACGTGCGGATTTCCTTGCCTTTCAGGAAGCCGCGTTCGGACTCAGGGAGAAAGTCGACGACCGCGAATACATCGGCTTGAGGAAAGCAATGCAGTAGCTGTTCCAGGACCCGTTCTGAGCCGGCATAGGTTTCCAGCCACTCATGCACGATCGCGATCTTGAGACTCTCTGTCGACCTTGCAGTGCTCGTTTCGCGATGACCTGGCGGAGAAACATCAGACAAGCCAAGCTGAGGATCCAGCAGCAGCATCGGACCATTCTCGGGTCCTCGCATGCGGAACAGCTCGGCCACGTCCCCTTCAAGCGCGGCATATTCCCCGTCAGCGCTCATCGCGCACCACCCTGCTTGAGCACGGCCGGTATTGTCTTCAAAAGGATTACGAAGTCATGCCAGATGGACCAGTTGGTCACATACCAAGTGTCCAACCTCACGCGCCGATCATACGAAGTGTCGCTGCGGCCGCTGACCTGCCATAGACCTGTCACACCTGGGCGTACTGCATAGTAATGATCAATCTGTTGGCCGTAGAACCTTGCCTCGTTTTCGACAATGGGGCGTGGTCCCACAAGGCTCATTTCCAGCCGCAGGACATTGATTAGTTGGGGCAATTCGTCGAGGCTGGTCTTACGCAGGAAGTAACCCATCCGCGTGATTCGTGGATCGTCTTGCAACTTTTGCGTTGCATTCCATTCCTGCGCGCGCTTGGGATCGGTCGCAAGGATCCGTTCCAGCGCCTCATCGGCGTCCACGACCATGGTACGGAATTTTAGGCAATGGAAGTAGCGGCCATGCGCACCGAGGCGCCGATGGGCAAATAGCGCGGGACCGCCGTCCAATCTAATCAAAATCGCGATTGCAAGAAGGCATGGGGCGGCAACCGTGATGAGGAGTGCCGCGGCCACGACATCAAGTCCCACTTTGAAGAGCCGCCCCACCCTCTGTAATGGTGGTTCGCACCGGGATAGATGTATGGTGCTATTGCCGAAAGGCTGCGCTACTCGGCAGGAAAAACCCAGCGGTACAACGAGCGAGAAGGGTATCCGCTCCCGCAGAGCCGCATCAGCCAGTGCGCAGGTTACGAGCACGTCATCCTCTACAATGATAATGAGATGCTCGCAGTGATGCCGCGCCAGCAGAGGCCGAAGTTGCGGCCCATATGGGTCCGAGAGCAGGGACGATGGATCGACATGACCTACGATCCGATAGTCGAGAGGGTCCAGCGCGATCTGCGACAGCTCAGGGCTTGTCGCCATGTTGCTGCGGCTGACGACGAGGCTTGGTAACGTCCACACCCCAATGCTCGACAGAATATGCTTAACGAGCCGATTGCCGAGTGGTGCGCAGATTGTAAACAGGCCGAGCGCCAAAACCTCTGGAACGCGGTGTGCCGTCACGCTGGACAGAATTGCCGCCAAGGTCTGGATCGTGAGCTGAAAGAGACCAGCGGCTACGACGCAACCTGTCTCGCTCCAAAAAGGAAGGCGCTGGCTATAGCGACCACGAACATGAAAATACGCGAGCAAACTTATGGACGGCAGAAAAAGCGCCAAGCCCAACTCATGCAATGTTAGGGGTTGGAGCAGGGTCCCCTTGCCATTGCCTGAAAACCATGCCTGCACGAGTGCAATTGCCAGCAGGAAAGTAATGCAATCTGTTGCCACCAATACGCTGGAGCGTACTGCTGAGTGAAGCGACGGATAACTTGACGCACCACTCCCAGCCGCCGGGAACGGTGCGTGTGCAGCGAGCTGGCTGCCAAGTGGTACCAAATACGCCTCCCGTGCGATCCATCCAGCCCGGGCGAAATGTAAGCGGCTTGTGATGTCGTGAGGAACGACCACTTCAGGCGTATCTGGCGAGGACCATTGGTCGTAACTAAACGAAAATCGGTAGTATTCCGCCACTCCAATCGAACACAGTTGACGATCGTGAGCTGCATCGTTAAAGTGGCATCAATCTTCCTGACCTTGCATGTCAATCTGGGATACTTCTGAACAGTCTGGGCGGGACTGCTGTCGAGATCGGTTGCTCAAAAGCGGAATCGAGAATGTCGAACAGCTCGATATCTGATGCGAGGGCATTCTCGCCGGAGTGCGAGTCGCCGCAGGAATTCGTGCAGGCGCAAGCTTATGCAGCACTATATCGCTCATCGACACCTGCGGCGCAGTTCCTGCGCCGGCGCCTCGCCCATGTATTAAGCTGCCTCCGGGCTGTTCCTGGCGGTCGCTTGCTGGATGTGGGATGCGGTCCAGGAATCCTGTTGAATAGCCTTGACGGCAAAAGATTTGAACGCCACGGGGTCGACTTGCGCTTGGCAATGATCAGACAAGCGCAGATGTTGGAGGGCGAGGGCAGCATGTGTCTATCGATCGCCCGGCTGGAACAACTGCCCTACCCGAATCGTGCTTTCGACGTGGTCCTCGCGCTTGGTGTGCTTGAGTACCTTCCGGAACTTCGGGATGGTCTGTCTGAAATAGCACGGGTTGCCAAGCCAGACGCCACGATCATCATCAGCATGCTGAATAAGCAAAGCGTATACTGGCGATGGCGCACAAACGTCTGGGATGTCTTCGAGCGGCTGCGCTCATTGCTGATAGGCCGAACGGGTTCATTGGAGAGCTTCACCATTCATTCCAGAGAGCACCTGATTGGCCACATGAAGGATCTTCAGATGATCCCGCGGGACGTCGTCTATTACGACGTAAATGTTGGTGTAGAGCCACTGGCGTCCAGATTTCCTCGAATAGTACGTAAGGTGAACTGCCTACTGGAGTCTATGTTTGGCTCAAGGTTCTCCACAGGCCTTCACACTGCTTTTCTTGTAATCGCGGTTCTGTCGCCCTGATTCTGTTACGAAGCTGGTCGGGCCGCCGGCATGGAACGGGTGATCGCCATCGACATCGTGCCCGAGCACCTCAAGACAGCAGCGGCCGCCGGCGTCATAATCGTCGATTTCATGCCGCTCACGGGTGAATATCTACGGCTCCGAAACGGTTTCGACGATATACGTCGGACTAGTGGCGATGCAGCCATATCGGCGGGGCTTTTCTCCGGCATTTATGGGCCGCCAATCCTAATGCAAGCTCCAGTGCTAACCGCCGTTCACAATGGCTGATAGCTGGCGGAACTTACACGGTCACTTTCAGACCGGCTTTGCGATGCGGGTGACTACCGGGCGCGAACTGGCTTCAGTCGCATCGACGTCATGGTGGGATCGTGACGTCATGGTGGGATCGCTGAAGCCAATGACCCCGTGTCCCACTATACGCTGCAGCACAGCGAGTGCTCGCAAGCGTGTTGCTGGCTCCGTGGTACACTGCCAGGGCGGTGACCGAGTAGATCCGCTCCCGCTCATCCCCGCCCCGGGTAATCCACCGTCAGAGCGAAGCCAGTCGCCGTTTCGCACTGAACCGGCGTTGACAGGATGGTCTGCTAGACGGACTCATCACGCAGTACGCAGGATGCCCGGGTATAAAGGAGGGTATGTCTGAACTCAGGGCACATAAAACTCACTATTTATCAGTATGTTACATTGCCCAGTCGAATGGCACTCCCGACCCTAGCCGCCCGTTTCTGCCCGTAGCCTGAGCATTCGACGCTCCCGGTCAACCTGCGCCCGAGACTTCGCCGTGACTACTACGGCGGCCTTGGTGGTGTCGTTCCAGCTTGTTTCGGACGCTCACTCTCAGATGATTCGGGCTAACTCTAAGGTTGATGTTCCGTTTGGTTGTGGCCCTGCGATTCCTAGAGAGCTTCCGCCCGAAATCGGCGGTCGTCGCAAGGCCTACCGTCGCCGCAGTGCTTCGTTGACAGTCTGCCAACCGGCGACCCGCTCGGCCACTTGGGGATGATCTGCGAGATAGCCCTCCACACTCATCCGTCGGGCCGGATCGAGAAACCCGTCGACATATGCGTGGAGATCATGCTCGCTGATCGGCAGATCACTGGTCGTCATTTTGCTCTCCGCAGCATCGGCCGCTCGCGGCCCTACACGAAAGGTCCCAATCGGTCCCGGTCACGCGGTTCCACCGCGACATTACCGAACCAACTGGAACATCCAGCATTTTGGCTACCTCGTCGTACTGCAACCCCTCCACGGCAACCAACAAGAGGGTCTCGCGCTGCCCATCGAGATGCGCGTCAAGACCGTGCACGACTTCTTCAAATTGTACCCTGACCTCTTGTGAGGCGGCCACAGCGACATCAACCTCACCACGGGCGCTGAATAGCCGGGCAGAATTGGTCATCCGGCGCCATCGGTTCACAAGGATGTTGTGCATGATGGTGAACAGCCACGGCCTAAGATCGCCCTCAGTTCGCTGCGTATTCATCCGGTCGAGAGCACGGACGATGCAATCCTGAACGAGCTCATTCGCGTCAGCGATATTCAGTAACAGTGACCGTATGTATCTACGTAGCGAGGGGACGTTCTCCTCGAAATTAGAAATCGCTGCCATTTTGCCCATCAATCATAGTTGCCGCTTTTGCTCGCGTGCAGACACATACAATCACGGAGAACATCTATTCCCTCGCATTTTCGTGAGTGAGTCGGGCGCGCGCGCTCGGCCTTCGTAAAGGTAATGCATGAGCCCGAACAACCGAGGCCGCACCCTATCTTCCGTGCCTAACATCACAGTTGTGATCTTCTAATTGCGAAACGCTTGTAACTCTGAATCTAAGGGTCACCATGATTCGGAGATCATGGAGGACAGGAGCATCGATCGAGGCAACGCTGAGTTATGGGCATTGTCGCTGCAGGCGGTGACCTGCCGGCTGCGTCCACTATTTGCCCAGGCGGCGAATGCGGGATTGTTCCTGGATGGCCTGCTTGGCAATGAGCGTGCGGGACGGGGTAGATGCGAGCCGAGGCTACGGTGATCCTGGGCCTTGAGGGTAGTAAGGCCCCGAGGGTCGCGGCACAGATTGAGACACCTCGCCCTCCTGAACCCCATCATGCGGTGGCCGCGCGCGGACCGCGAAGAGAAGCAAGTGATCCACGGGAGCGAAATCAGGCAAGAAGCCACATCGGGCACCTCTTCAGTCGATGCCTCGCGACGAATCGAAGCACGTCGAGCCGGATCAACCCTGCTCCGCTAACCGATTAAAATGACTCGCAGAGCGTTCGGACAAACACTTAGTCTACAGCCAACTCCTCGGGCCATGCGACGCCGTTACTGGTTCGGTTGACCAGCTATTATGGGGGCATGTTTCTTTGTGGATGCGCAAGCCCGGTGTGCTATGGCTCGTTCTGAGCCAGAACTTCCTCGCTTCTGCGGCGTACGGAGACGCGCTGACTGTGCAGCTCGGAAATTGGACGCTGCGCCCATACGTGCTGCTGCAACTAGACGAAGGCAGCACGTTCGGCCAGACCCTTGGCGGAGGCCAAGGGACCAGCTTTAACCTGCGCAGGGCGCGTGTGGGTGCGCAGGCTACAACAGCGGACCAGTTCTCGATGGACGCCATCTGGGATTTCGGGGGTACACCGGATAACCACTCAAGCCTGTACGCAGCGGATCTTGCATATATTGGTTTCAAGCCTTTCGTCATTCGCGGTGGCGTCTACAAGTGGCCGTTCACGCTCGAGTACTCGCAATCCTCGGCGGATATCCTGTTTCTGGAGCGGGCAAGCATCGTCAACATCGTGGGCGGCCTTGTCGCCGGGGCGGACCGGGTCGGCGGTCAGTTCGGCGCAGCGCGTGAGCGATGGTTCGCGGCCGTGTTCCTGACCGGCGGGCGCACTGGGCCCGACGCGCGGAGCGATCAGCGCGCGGTCCTGGGGCGCGCTGCTGGTTTGGTTATCAAGACGGACAACGTGGCGCTACATCTTGGCATCTCGGGTGCCTGGCTCAACCGCGTCCCGAGTAGCGGAGGCGGTGTCCACACGATCACCCTGTCCGATCAGCCGGAGCTACAGATCGATAATGTACCTCCTTCCTTGTCGACCGGCCCGATCGCGTCCCAGAGCGCGTTGATAGGTGGCCCGGAGGTGGGGCTCGGCTGGGACAGGCTTTGGCTGCAAAGTGAGTGGTACGGCATCAAGGTAGAGCGTGGCCCATCCAGTGCCGGCTCTCTCTTTTTCTCCGGCTGGTACGCGCAAGCCGCCTACACCTTGATCGGCAAACCGCGCCAGTACAGACCCAGTGTAGCGGCCTGGGACAGCCCCTCACCGGTTGAGACATTCAATCCGGCAACCAGATCATGGGGCGCAATTGAGGTCGGCGCGCGGTTCTCCACGGTCGACCTTAACGATCAGGGAGTGCGTGGTGGGCAACAGCGCGTCTCGTCGGCCGTGATCAACTGGTATCCCGCCGAGCCCCTACGATTCAGCCTGGAGTATGCACACGCGGACGTTGTCGGGGGAAAAGCGCCACGCAGCCTCAACTTCGTCGCCTTGCGTGGCCAGTTATTTTTTTAGGCCAAACCGGGCGATGTTCAAACTTCTCTGCCGACTCACCATTGCGCGCGAAGGCAAAGCGATCCTGGACGCCGCGCCGAGTCAATCGACATCCGCTCGATGGCGGGAGTTGGCCAGGGCGGTCATGCCGGCCTCCACGATCGGGCGAACACACATTTCTGGCCGAAGATCGGCAACGCGCTGCTGATCTCGATTGCCGCTGCCAGCGTACAGCTCTCGCCACCGCAGGTCGTGGCCAGAACTACAACTCGCAACAGATCGCAGCAGCAGCGCTCAGTCAGCAATTCGGCGAGCTGGGGCAAGAATACGCGCGTGCCGGTTTGTCGATCCCGAACACTCTCGAAATTCACCTAGCTACCCATCTGTCGAGATCGGGGCAAATTATTCAGTGCTCGAAGCCGTCCGCGCCGCCACCCTCCCAGAAGAACCTGAGACTGCAGGCCGATTTCGACAAGGAGCCTAGCGTTGAGCCAGAGCCTCCTGGTTTCTTCGGTTGACCTTTGCAGCGAGGCCCTCAGTCAGAGTCCGGAATGCGTACACAACGGTGCTTGGGAGGCACGCTCAGTTCCGCCTCAATAATATGTCGCGAGAGCAGTTCATATCGCTCGCGGTTGCCCGAAGTGTTGGGCCAATTATATGCCCGGTGATCGTTACTTCGTCCGGAATATAGTCAGACTCTTCTCCCCCGGTCCCGTACTCAAGGTGCGCTGTGAACGAACCATTCAGTGAAATCCTAACTGGGACCTGTCGGGTCTTAAGCGGATCGATCTGGAACGGATAATCGAACCCGCCCTTTGCGATGACCAAAGATCGGGAAAGATCAGATGCTGCGCACACATAGCCCCGACCCCTGACCAAGGAGCTGCTGCCCCGATACGTTCCGTCATATCGGTGAACGGCAGCAAAGCCTGCTGATGCCGTGCCGCATGTCAACGCAAGTGCCAGCACACAGATGGTGCCGGACAGCATTCGGTGGGGCATGGATCTATCGAGAATTGCCTTAGGGGTGGAAGTAGCCTCAACACCACCAACGTTGTCTGATATTCTACTCATCTTCACTGGCTCCGCTGTTGTGTACATTGGACATACTCACGGGGCTTTTCTTCCTGTTTCTTCGCGGTGATTGCCAATATTTCACCCTGAACTGGGGGACTGTCCCGATATAGAGAAATAGCCGATGGCGATACGCCAGGTCGGGCATGGAAACGGCCGATCAATATTCGATGCGCTGGGTTTTTCGTTTGGTTGCGACCTGGCGATGCCCAGAGAGCTCCAGTCTGAAATACTATTCCATACTGATATCGACCGGCGGTCGTCGCACAGCCTACCATCCCCGCAGCGTGGCCGAGACCGGCTCCTCGGCCTTCTACGCAGCGGCCTTCCGCAGTGCTTCGTTGACCGTCTGACGGCATGTCTCCCCAGAAATCCGGGTACTCGTAACCACTCTCGGTGGTCGCGGCATAGGACCCGATCGATGCATCGCTCGGCGCCGTCGCCATCGCGGTATTGCCTATGGCGGACTTGGCAATTACGCCGGACAGCTCGGTGAAGAAGGTGTTCGGAGTAGTGCCTTGCCCGTTATCGGCCATGGCAGGTGCGATGCCGAGCCCAGGAACCGTAAGCGGGGCTAGCAGCGTGGTCGAAGTGAATTGGATTTTCATAGTTGTGCGCCTTCTCTCGTGCTAGCTAACTTGCCAGCGCGAGGGGAAGATGCATCAAACGCGTTAGGCGCCCCTTCGCCTGACCATAAAATCAGGCTTAAGTAGTTTCTTCACGTCTGCACGTAGCCCGCACCCGATACCGTGCGACTACGTGGCGCACGAGATGCTCCAACATCAGAAACACCCGGTGTTCCAGATCGATCACGTGATTGGCGCGTGATACGCTGCGGGCCTGTGTATTAAGGGACAGCTCGGCGACACGCGGAACGGCTTGGCCGCGGGGCCTTGTCGGCACCGCTTGCAAGCCCTTCCACCCGGTCCACGATCTCGGCACCTTCCCACTGGCACCGTCGTGGCGAGTGGCTGAAACCGAGCTGAGAGTTCGTACCCGCCGTTCCGACGACGAGAGCGGAAGACGCAGGGCCTTCGATCCGTCCAACATTCTCTCTCCGGCCACTCGTGCGGTCTACAACACGTTCAACATCGGTCACCATCTGACCACAGCCTTGACGCACCGGATCTTGAAGGAAGAGGCTTTCGACGCGTCGAGGATTTCATTGGCCGCCATCACCTGACGCTATACCTCGTGCTGCCGCATTCCGCGTAGCGTCATCAATGTGATGACCCGGGTGGCGGGCATGTATGCGAGTCGGGCGCGAGCTGCGCGCCGGCGATCCGTGATTGTCGGAATGCACTAGAGATTGCTGAAATCCGCTATGTTACGTTCCCGTCGGGGGGGCGCGCCCTGTATTCTGTTGACGAAAAATGAAAAAGACCCCGATCCTCCTCCGAGGAGTCGC
>Ga0206804_10014_pt2 | contig 11613 bp, 6 predicted proteins | sample Alteio_BWOrgCont_62_FD_152888 | JGI IMG/M metagenome (GOLD analysis project Ga0206804, IMG submission 152888) | Enriched cells from forest soil in Barre Woods Harvard Forest LTER site, Petersham, Massachusetts, United States -... | ecosystem: Environmental > Terrestrial > Soil > Temperate forest >... | reverse complement strand
ACTCCAAGTTCAAGTGAAGAGAGATCACTTATTTACCTTTCTGCTTTGTACCGGATTAAAGTGGCAGGGCGCGTTGGTCCGCGTAGTGGGTGTCACCGCCAGTGCCTTCAGGTTGTTTTTGGTCAGCAACGTGTTGAAGTCTTTGATCTGTTGCTGGATTCCGTTCCAGGCGGCCAGTGTGCGGTTGTACTCAGTGCAGTCTTTCTCCCAGGTAGCGATCTGGGTTGGGGTGGGTGGCATGTCGAGGCCAACCTGAATCATGCTGACCATGGTGTTGTAGGAGTTGTTGAGGTCCGCGAAGGATTGCATCGCATTGGCGTCGGGAGGACGGCGATTCGCGCCTGCGCCACCACCACCGCCGGGAGGAGGCACAACGCCACCGATCTTCGTCAGATTGGCATCGAGCGTCTTGGCCCCCGCAGCGACGTCGGCGGGAAGGCTGCCCTGCATAAGGGACGCAAGCTGGCTCCTCACAGCATCGACCTCATCATGGCCTACAAAGCTATCCTTCATCCCTTGAACTGAAAGCAGTGTGAGCCTGTTCTGGATGCGCAGGGCGGCCATCAATTCGGCGGTCTGACCGACGCGCGGATCATTAATGACGGTGACATTGCTGGTATAAACCTTGCCGTCCACAGTCAGCTTCAGGGTGTAGACGCCCGGGACTACCTGCGGTCCATGCGGACCCGGCGTTGTGGAGCCAGGTGTCATGTTCATCTGATTCTCGAGGTCGTGCCGCAGGGCCGGTGGATCGTCGTAATTCAGATTCCAATTGATGCGGTTGAGCCCGACATGCGTACTGAGGGAACGGGACTCGGGCGTAGCCAGCCAGTAATGCGGATACAACGCATCTTCGATGGGTGGCGGCAAGGTGCTGGACATCGTTCGCACAAGATTGTTGCGCTCATCGAAGATCTGCAACTGAATGGGCCCGCTGGGTTCACGGCTTAGGTAATAATCGACAATCGCGCCATAAGGCACGTTGGTCGCGTGGGGCACTTCGATAGAGAACGGTTGGTCCCAGTTGCTGTTGATACGGGCCCGGATGGCGTCTGCAGGTTTGAAGAGATATGCAGTGGAGGAGCCGATAGCCTGCGTGTTTGCGGCGATCTGGCGCAGCGGAGTGATGTCGTCGAGAACCCAGAAGCCTCGGCCGTAGGTGCCGATAACTAGGTCGTTCTGGTGATGATCGGTATGGACCTCGAGGTCTCGGACAGAGGTGCTGGGTAGGTTCTGGCGCAGTGACTGCCAGTGATCGCCATTGTCGAAGCTGACGTAGACAGTCGTCTCCGTGCCGGTGAAGAGAAGGCCGGGTTGTTGAGGATCGGCGCGCAGGCTGTTGACCCAGCTACCGGTGCGCTCGTCGGTGGGCAAGCCGTTGACGATGCTGACCCACGTCTTGCCGCCGTCGGTGGTGCGCCAGATGAACGCTACGTCGACGTCGAGATCGGCGGGCAGAGTGACGCCGCGCTCAGAGGTGATGCGTCCGGCGACGTAGGCGGTGTTGACGTCGTTGCCTGTTTCGATGGTGTTGAAGCTGATGTGAGGCGGCACGTTGGCGATGTTGGTGACGTTGTTCCAGGTCTTGCCGTGATCGAAGGTGTTGTAGATCTGGCCGTTGCTGCTTACGGTCCAGATGATTCCCGGCTTGACCGCGGAGATTGAGAAGTCGTTGATGGAGGGTGGGGTGGGGGGCGGCCCACCGCGCGCGGGTTGCGCCTGTGGCTGAGATTCTGGCTCCGGCTTCTTCGCACCGCAGGCGACCTGTGGCGCGCCTTTCACTGTTGTGAGATCCGGGCTGGCGACTGCGAAGGAGTGGGCGCCGTCGCGCGAAACAAGCAAACACTGATAGGCGACGTAGAAAGCGGTCGGCTCGAAGGCGATGTCGAACTTCTTTTGGAAGTCGTGGCCAGCGGTGTATTTGGTGGAGTCAGCTCCGAAGTTAGGCGCGACATTCTGCCACTGACCGGTCGCCAGGTTGATTTTGATGAGACCGCTGCCGCCTCCGCCGGGGCCATAACCGACACCGTAGATGATGTTCGGATTTTTGGGATCGGGCCTAACGATGCCGAACTCCGACGAGGGCACAGGGTTCCAGTCGATGAAGTTGATCTGGCCCCAGTTGCCGCGGCTGCTGATCATAACGGCCCCGGTGTCTTGCTGTGCGGCCATGATGCGGTATGGATACTGGTTGTCGGTGGCGACGTGATAAACCTGCGAGATGGTTTCGGTGTACCAGAGACTCCAGGTTTTACCGTTGTCGAGCGTGACACTGGCGCCCTGGTCTGAACCGACGAGCATGCGATGGCCGTCGGTGGGATCGATCCAGAGCTTGTGGTAGTCCTCACCGCCGGGCGCGCCCTTGAAAGGTCCGAACGTGACACCACCATCAGTGGAGCGGTACATCGCGGTGCTCATGGTGTAGACAATGTCCGGATTCTGCGAGTCCACAAAAACGCCGCTACTATAGTTGCCCTGCCCGTTGCTGATGCGGGTATCTTTTCCGGCCATGTGACGCCAGGTGGCGCCGCCATCGTCAGAGCGGTAGAGTCCCGAGCCGTTTTCGATGTTGGCGCCGATGATGTACATGCGCTGACTCTTGGTGTGCATGGCGACGGCGAGCGCAACCCGGCCTTCATAGGGAGGGATCTTAATCTGGATCCACGTCTTGCCTTCATCGGTGGATTTGAAGGCCAACGCCGGCTTGCTCCTGGCTCGTGGGCCCCTATCACCGGCAGCGCCACCGGCACCGCGCTCGCCACCTGTGCCCTGCGTGGCAGCCAGCATCACGCTGGGTTCGTCGAACGCGTACTGCAGATCGCGCGTGCCGTCATAGCCGTCTGGCTTCAGGACGTTGGTCCAGCTCTGTCCGCCGTCGGTCGAGCGGTACACACCACCGCCGTGGTGAGTGGCGTCGCCAAGGGCCGAGACGATCACCAGCTTGGGATCTGCGGGGTCGACGATGATGCTGTCGATCTTCACGGTGTCCTCGAGCCCGATGTGCTGCCAGCTCTCACCGGCGTCGCTCGATTTCCACATGCCGTTTCCGAGGCTGCCGCCGATGGGATCGCCGGCTCCGGCGTAGACGATGTTGGCGTCAGAGGGCGCGACCTGAATGGCGCCCACACTATCGACGCTGGTCTCTCGATCGAAAACGGGAACCCACGTCACGCCGGCGCTGGTGGTCTTCCAAATCCCACCCAGCGGCGAGCCGAAGTAGAACGTGCCGGAGTCGCCGATGACGCCGGTGACGGAAGAGATGCGGCCGCCATGGAAAGGCCCTACGTTACGCCACTTGAGTCCAGCATAGAGGTTGGGATTCACTTGGGCCGACATAACTAGCGTCGACGCCATTACGCCGAAAAAGACAAATACCCAACACGCTGCGCGCGACCTTCGCGTCATGATCTACCCTCGCAAAATTCCTGTCGATTGACGAGGTAGTATACGGTGACCCAGCCTTTGAGGACTCACGCGATATCGGAATTCTTGCCCCGTGTTCGAAGCAAGCACCTCACGGAGCGGCATAAGCTGGATGGATAGATGAAGGCCGATCGCCGCGGTAGGCGGAAGAAGGCAATCATCGCTGACTTCAGGGAGTGTTCCAGCAGCGCGAGAACCAAGTTAAACTGATGTCCGTCGACACGAAAAAACTTCAGGTTTCACACCGCCCCCGAGTCAGCGTGCTTATCCGTTCCGATTGAATAAGGAGCGGATTTCGGACGCCGCGCTATCGTGAAACGACAAAACGTTCCATGATCGATCTCATTTAAATTCCCTGCAAGGAACAACGGCATTCACGAAACCCTCAGATTTATCAGGGCTATTTGCGACTGCGCCACGCTGTAAGTAGGTACATTTCCCTGCAAGATTCCCTGATACCAGGGAGTTCACCGCCGAGACGAGTTCGCAGCAGACTGATCCACCGCCATCAGCTTCCCAAATAATTCCCCAAGAGAGTTCCGAGAACATCCTCCCGTATCATGAGGGGCAAGTCCCCGGGAGGAACTCCTATGTCCGCCGAGCTGGCCCACCATCCTGCACTTGTGGCGGATGCCCCTGCGACGGAAACGTGCCAGGCTGCGCGCAACGCGTCTGTACCCTGGTACATCTGGGCAGGAGCACTGGCTGTCACGTCAGCTTCGATCGGAGGCCAGTGGGATGTTTCGTGGCACCGGTCGATCGGCCGCGACACATTCTGGACGCCCGCGCACATGGCGATCTATGCCTGCGGAGTGATCGCGGGCATCGTCGGTCTATACCTCGTACTCACCGCAACCTTCGGCAAATCCGCCTACGCGGCGCGCATGCGCGAAGCTTCTGTCGAGATCTTCGGGCTGCACGCTCCCCTGGGCGTGTTTGTGGCCGGGTGGGGCGGCGTAGCGATGCTGACCTCCGCACCGTTCGATAACTGGTGGCACAACGCGTACGGGTTGGATGTGCAGATCATCTCTCCGCCTCACACCCTCTTGATTCTCGGCATACGGGCAATCGATGTCGGGATGTTGTTTCTGATACTTGCAGCGATGAACCGCGCATCGGATGCGGGTGATGCAAACTTCAAGACGTTCCGTGCGCTGCTTCTCTATCTCGGCGGCCTGCTGCTCGGCGGGCAGATGTTCTTCATCATGGAGTACACGTGGGACGTGATGCTGCATCGCGTCATCGCTTACGTGTGCCTGGCGATAGCGGTTCCGCTGGTGCTGGCCATGATCTCGCAAGCGTCGCGCTTTCGCTGGGCGGCAACGACGATCACCGCGATCTATATCGCCTCCCTGATTGCGTTCATTCTGATCCTTCCGCTCTTTCCGGCTCAACCTAAGCTGGGCCCGGTCTTTTATCCGGTGACGCATTTCGTTCCGCCGAAGTTCCCTATTTTGCTGATCGCGCCGGCGCTGGCGCTGGACCTCTTCTGGCAGCGGGCAACGAACTGGAAACTGTGGCAGATTGCGCTGGTCTCCGGAGTGATCTTTGTTGTGGTGCTGTTCGCGGTGGAGTGGCCCTTTGCGAAGTTTATGCTCTCGCCTGCGAGCGACAATCGCTTCTTCGGCTCAATCTACTTTGATTACACGTCGAGGGCAGACGGTTTCGAGCGGACCCGAAGGTTCTTTCGGCCGGATTCGGGTGTGACGCTGTGGTTGGGGCTACTGCGGGCTTCTCTTTACGCGGCGATCTCGACGTGGCTGGGCTTGCTCTTTGGCCGCTGGATGCGCGGAGTGCAGCGATGATCGTGTCCAAGTGGAAGACACTGTTCTTCGCTCTGCTTGTAGCGCTGCTGTGCACGAAAAGCGCGGATGCGCACGTCGGCAATAAGGACATCTATCAGACCCTTGAAGTCGGGCCGTACAGACTCTTTGTCACGATCCGGACACCGCTAGTGGTTCCGGGCGTGGCAACAGTCGAGGTGAGATCCACCGGCGCGCCGATTCAGGGCCTGACGATTACGCCGCTTCCGTTGACCGGAGAAGCTTCGAAGCATCCGCCGACAGCAGATGCAATGAAGGTTTCGAGCAGCGACCCGAACTACTTCACGGGATCACTTTGGATCATGGACTCAGGGTCGTGGCAGGTTCGCTTCGGCGTCGATGGCGCGAGCGGCCCTGCGACGGCGAGCGTGCCTGTGCCGGCGGTCGCAACAGCAGTGCTGCGCATGCAGCGTCCAATGGGGTTAGTGCTGGGACTATTTGGCTGCATTCTTGTTCTGGGAGTGGTCGGGATCGTGATGGCAGCGGCGCGCGAGGCACGGCTGGTACCGGGAGCGACGCCTGGGCCGGCGCGACGGAAGCGCGCGGCAATCGCCGGTGCTGCAGCCTTCGCCCTTTGCGCTGTCGCGATCTACCTCGGCGGCAAATGGTGGAACGTAGAGGCGGCGGATTACAAGGCAGAGATGCACCGCAACTCCGAGCTGCGGCCGACCCTCGATGGCAATCATTTGGGTCTTTTGATTGGCGATCCGGATCCTGCCGCGAAGGGAGGATGGAAGGAAGTCGAGAACAACGACCTGCTGACGGACCACGGCCACCTGATGCATCTCTACGCGATCCGCTGGCCGGAGATGGATGCCGTGTTTCACCTGCATCCGGTGCCGAATGGTGAAAGCGGATTCAGCGATCCGCTTCCAGCGATGCCGGCGGGAACATATCACCTCTATGCGGATGTAGTTTTTCGCAACGGATTTCCGGAAACTGAGACAGCGACACTGACAATTCCGGCAGGAATGATGGGTGGACCGCTTGGAAGCGAGGATGCGAGTGCAACCCCTCCACCACTCTCAGCGGAAGAACTTGGTCCGAGTTACAAGCTTCCGGACGGATACACGATGGTGTGGGACAAACCCACGACTCTAACCGCGAATGCACCTTACAACCTCGTCTTTCACTTGCTGGATCCACAAGGCAGGCCAGCTGCGGACATGCAACCGTACCTGGGCATGGCGGGACATGCAGCGTTTGTGAAGACCGATGGGACGGCGTTCGCTCACACGCATCCCGATGGCTCAGCTGCTATGCCCGCGGTGATGCTCGCAGACGAGAGTTCGAGCCTGTCAATGAATAGGATGTCGGACGCGAGTGCGATGGATATGAATGGCATGAATATGAACGGTGAGCCGATCTCGTCAACGGTGTCCTTCCCTTATGGCTTTCCCTCCGCGGGAACGTATCGCGTGTTTATCCAGATGAAGCACGGAAGTACGGTCGAAACCGGCGTCTTCGACGCGAAGGTGCAATAGCTGGCGTGAGCTGTGCCAGTCAGCGGACTTGTACAGCCGTGCTGAGGTGACGGCAAGGGCGAGTTGCTATGAGTTGCGTTCCCATGCCGTGCACCGACACCAAGGCGCCAACAGGCGTTGTCCCTGGGTTCGTCGCCGTAAACAGCCGTTGGGTGCTCGCAGCGACGGTTCTCGGCTCAAGCATGGACTACATCGATGGGACAGTTGTAAACGTCGCGCTTCCAAGCATGCAGAACTTGCTTGGCGCTACCGGAACGCAGGCCCAGTGGGTCGTCGAATCGTACGCCCTATTCCTGGCGGCGCTGCTGCTGACAGGGGGATCATTAGGCGATCGATTCGGGTTCCGAAGGATCTTCCTCTTCGGGGTCGTTCTGTTCGCAGTTGCCTCGTTGGGTTGTGGCCTCGCACATGGAATCAGTCAGCTTCTCTTTGCGCGCTCCTTACAGGGAGTCGGCGGAGCTCTCTTAGTGCCAAATAGCCTGGCGCTGTTGAGCAGCGAGTTCGAAGGCGCAGATCGCGCGCGAGCCATTGGGACATGGTCTGGCTTCGGCGCGATTATGACAGCGCTCGGACCAGTGGTTGGCGGATGGGTGGTGCAGCATGCTTCGTGGCGGTGGGCATTCCTTTTGAATGTCCCTGTAGCGATAGCGACGGTTTGGATAACTCTGACGAAGGTTCCCAACCGCGAACATGACCCGGGAATGTTTCCACTGGACGTCCAAGGCGCTTTGCTGGTGACCGCAGGTCTGGGTTGTGTGGTGTACGGAATGCTGGAATGGTCGAACGGGCACCTGCTCTCACGGGTGGCAGGCACTGCTGGGCTCGTTTTCCTTGCGATGTTCGTTATCACCGAGCGAAATGCGAAGTCGCCGCTGATACCTCCGGAGCTATTTTTGAACAGGACGTTTTCTGGGGCGAATCTGTTGACGTTCTTCCTCTATGGTGCACTCTCCGCTACTTTCTTCTACCTGCCTCTGAATCTCATCCAGGCACAGGGCTACACGCCGACTCAGGCAGGGGCTGCCCTGTTGCCGATGGTCTTACTCATGTTTTTTCTCTCCAGATGGGCGGCAGGTTTGGTCCAGAAGTGGGGAGCTCGCCTGCCACTCTGGATGGGCCCACTCATCGCCGCAGTTGGATACGTCTTGTTTGCGCGACCGCGAGTCGGCGGCTGCTACTGGTTGAACTACTTCCCCGCGATCACGATTCTTGGGCTCGGGATGACGATCAGCGTGGCACCTTTGACCACTGTTGTCATGAGTTCCGTGGACGACAACAGGTCTGGCATCGCCTCGGGAATCAACAATGCAGTTAGCCAGATGGCAGCGCTGCTCGCTCTTGCATTGAGCGCTCCTCTATTCTTTGCAAAGTTCAGCGCCGAGTTGAAGACTAATCTCGCTTCGTCGCACGTCCCGGCACAGGTCGTTACTCAAGTAGAAGGACAACGGCGGCAACTAGGCGCGATCCGGGTTACGGATGCTCGAGCAAAGACGGCGGTTGACGAGGCATTCGCCGATTCTTTTCGATTGATAGTGTTGCTCGCCGCTGGATCAGCTGCAGTTGCTGGTTTCACCGCTATGGTCACAATTCGTGATGAGCGTCTGACCCGAGTCCGCAGCTGAGTCCCTTCAGCAAAGAATGGTGCCACCCTAAGCGAATTTCACGAACTTGAGCGCCACTGAGTTCATGCAGTAACGCAGGCCTGTCGGTCTGGGGCCATCATCGAAGACGTGGCCAAGGTGAGCGTCGCAGCGTCTGCACGACACCGCGGTACGTTCCATGCCTAAGGAAATATCGGTGCTTTCACGAACATTCTCCTTGGCGAGCGGCTGCCAAAAGCTGGGCCATCCTGTACCAGAGTCGAACTTTGTATCGGAACTGAAGAGTGGAGTGTCGCAGCAGATGCAGTGATATAGGCCCTTGTCGTGCAGATTCCAATACTCGCCTGAGTATGCATTCTCCGTGTCGTCGTGGCGTGCCACCTCATACGCTGCTCGCGACAGTTGCTGCTTCCACTCAGCGTCGGTCTTCATAATCATGGGAACGGTGACCGTATCTCCTCGCTGCCCGGAGACGGAGAACTCGACAATCTTCACCTCCTTCGGAGGTTTAGCCCCCGCCTCTACAATCGGGATTCCGTGACGAAGACTGAAGGCGAGTGCCGCCGCAACACCACTTCCTGCGAGGACGAACACTCGCCGGCTGATCCGCTTGACGCTGTCATTCTGTTGCTGAATCATAATGCCCTCCCGATTCTCATCCGAACGTGAAGGAGAATGCCTGTACGCCCGGGTCTTCGAACTCAATCGTGAAGACATGGTCTTTAATCGCGCCACTCTGCCGCACTAATTGATAGAGACGGTATGCGGTCACAACGCCATTGCCTTGAGCGTCCGTGTCCACACCATGATTCTCTCCCGGAGCCTGCCCGTCAATGGTCACTCGAAAACGAATAGGCTTTCCGTCTGCACTCGGGCCCAGCACAAGATGAAGATCACGCGCATGGAAACGAAATACGATCTTTCCTCCGGCAGACTGCAGGATCGCAACTTGCTCATGGTCGATCCAGTCGCCTACGAGCCCCCAGTCGTTCAGGGAGGGATGCGTCGGCTCCGTGTAGGTCTTTGCCGCATCTCGCTTCAAGCCGCCGGGTGATGAAAAGTTCTCAGCCCGCTCGTAGCCGATGTAAGTTTCAGGCGAACGAACGTCTCTCATATCAGCGGCGGCCTGTACACCTTGCCCCTGCACGCTCACAGTGCTCGCGGGCATCGGCGTTGCACTCGCTTCCTTCAACAGCTTCTGTATCCATTTTTCAGACTGGTCATAGTCGCCTTCACCGAAATGTTCATAGCGAACCTTTCCCTTCGCATCGATGTAATATTCGGCAGGCCAATACTGGTTGTGAAACGCATTCCAGATCTTGTAGTCGCTATCGAGCGCAACCGGATAAGTGATGTCAAACTTTTGCACTGCCTTCTCTACGTTTGGCATCAGCTTTTCGAAGTCAAACTCAGGCGTGTGGACCCCGATCACCACCAAGCCGCTGGCCTTATACTTCTCCGCCCACGCGCGGATGTAAGGAACGGATCGAATGCAGTTGATACAGGAGTAGTCCCAGAAGTCGACGAGGACGACCTTTCCCTTGAGTTCCTTGGCAGTCAGAGGCTTGGAGTTGATCCATCCAGTTGCTCCAGACAAACCCGGGAGCGGAGAACTTCCGACAATGCTCTGCGTGTCCTGCGCCTGGACAAGACGGCCAACTAAAACTGTGCAGCTCAAGACCCCGGCAACCGTCCCTGCGATCGCCAATCGAACTTTCCTCCAACGAAAAGTCATAACCATCCGACTCCCTTCCGTCGTGCAGACTACTTATAGTGAACCACCGACGCAGTCTGCGACACGAATTGGTCATTAATGCTGATTGAAGAGATAGCGCACGGTCTGACGCGTCAGCGTGGGCGACGCCTGAAACTCGACGAAAGTCTCGGAGTCCAGACCCTCAAAAGTGTTACTAAGGCTGGCCATGTTCCTGGAGAAGAACGGCGGCCTATTGGCTTCCCCGAAGGCGTTGCCTCCACTCCTGTGATCGAGCAACGCGACGAGTTTGAGCAGTGGAACCCGTTGCGTTGCGTGGTTGAAACCGGCCGTACTAGTGGCGGGGTCCAGATGAGCGATCGACGCACCATCTGCAGACAGCATCGCGAGCAGTGTGCCGGAATCCGATGCGAACACGCAGGTGTTCCCTTCTGCGGCGAAGACCAGAGGAAACGAACCATCGAGCTGAAAGAAAGAGGTCTTCGCGTTGTGCTGCTCGGCCCAGCGGAGACCTGTATCGCCGATCGAGACGCGAGGCGAGAGTGCCGCACTAAGGGCATGCTGCCAAGCAACGGTGTCGCAGGAAGCATTCATCGTGAGCACGACTCCTGTGTGGATTGTGTTGAAGACGTTGCTGCCGTCACGTGATTCCCCACCATTGTCCAATTCCTTTGCACTGGAGATCGAAAGCATCGCAGCAGGAGAGTTGGCATCCAGGAGCGATCGAAGTGCAGCGATGGCAGTCGCGCGTGCGTCCGTCGGTGTCTCTACAGTGTCTATACGGTCGTCCAGGTCGGATGGATCGCCCGCGATGGGAACCGTCAACTCGGCTGTCGGGGCCTCCTGAGGATTCGAAGCGTTGGCATCGGCGCGCGCGAGGAGCTTGTCGTCAAGCTGAGCCAGTGTGTCGTCTGCGGAGGGATGTGCGACGGCGCGGTACACAACACTGGGTGGAAGAAAACGCAGCACGGGCGTAAGGTCGGCGTTGACAGAGGGCTGTACCGTGCCGGAAGGCAACAGGAATCGCTCTTCGCGGAAGCCGCCCGGCCCCCGGTAGAGATCGCTGAGTGCAGCAGTGTAGCGGCGCATGGCAGTGATGTTCTGCTGCACCCAGTAGCTGCGGAAATAGGGCGACCGAGTGATTTTGGCGAGATCGAGAGTGAGGCGCATGTCTCCAGGCTTCTCGTTCGCTGCTGCAACGCTCGCGGCGTACCAGGGATCTGCAGTCAGCGAGCGGCCGCCGGGATGGGCCATCTGCTCAAGTGCGCCCGCGATGAGATCCTCACGTGTGGCCAGCACCAGCAGGTCGCCACGAACTGCGAAACCTACCGTGCGGGGGCGTGGATTATCGCCGCCGCCATCTGATGGGTCCCCCGGTGACGCAGTGGTCGTACTAGCGGCATCTTCCGAATTGCGAATATAGAACGCCACGCCACCGGCCTGACGCTGCTCGAACTTATTCCGCAATGCGAGCAGTGGCATTTGAGCCGCCTGCTCTGGTGAAAGACGAGTGATGTAAAGAAACTCCAGGTTGCCGGTTCCCAGAGTCTCCTCGCTTGGTATGACAT
>Ga0206804_10321_pt1 | contig 11615 bp, 5 predicted proteins | sample Alteio_BWOrgCont_62_FD_152888 | JGI IMG/M metagenome (GOLD analysis project Ga0206804, IMG submission 152888) | Enriched cells from forest soil in Barre Woods Harvard Forest LTER site, Petersham, Massachusetts, United States -... | ecosystem: Environmental > Terrestrial > Soil > Temperate forest >... | reverse complement strand
GCGCCATTGGTCGTGTATTGCAGGCCGGGCTTCGCCGAGAAATCCGCGTTCGTCGGCTCGAAGAGATCGACGAAGGCGATGTCGCGCTTTTTCGCCACCTCCGCCACCGCCGCGGCATAGAGCTTCAGGTTTTCGTTTTCCTTTTTGCCGTCGGGCAGAAACGGGTCATTGGGAGATTCAAAGGCGATGGGCGAGACCAGGACGAAACGCGGCGGCGCCTTGGTGTCGTCGCGCGGATACTTCTGGGCGTAGTCGTCCAGGAACTTTTCGTAGTCCTTCTTGAACTTCTCTACTCCAGCCGATCCGGCGAACGACTCATTGTAACCGAAGAAACAAAAAAAAAGATCGGTGCCAAAGGCAGCGATCGGATCGTCCAGCGCCGTATAATTCGAAGATCGCTGTCGAAAGGCGACTTCATCCGCCGGCCGGGCGAAATTTCGCACCACGAGTTCCAATTTTGGAAAGCGGGAATGCAATAGCGTTTCGAAATAGCCGAATTTGCCGAAGTGCTCGGCGAGCGCGTTGCCGACAAAAGCGATGCGCTCGCCCTTGAAAAACTCCAGGGGCAGCTTGCTCGCCGCCAGCGCCGGACGCGCCGGACGGGGTTCCGGCTTGAGCAACTCCGAACCCGGTAAGGTCTCTGCCTTGGTCTCCACCTGCGCGCTTTTCTTGGGTTCCACGGGTTTCGGTTTCGGTGGCTGCGGGGTGGGCGCCGCCAGCGGTTCGCCGGGCATGGCTTTGCCGAGTTCGAGATCCGAGACTTTCATTCCCTTGCGGTAGCCTTTGAAGCCGAAGAACGACGGCTTGTACTCATCGACAATCGTCACATCGGCCTTCGCCGGCACTTCCAGGCCAAGTCCCCAAAAGACGCCATTGATCACCATCCGGCGCAGGCCTTCGTTTTCCAGGTCCGTGGCCGACCCCATGGTCGTCGTCAGCACCTTGTTCGTTTTCCCGTCTTCATTCTTCACCTCGCGGGTCCAGACCACCGGCATCATCGGCTCATTCACCCCTTGCTCCACCTTGTCGGCCCGCGTTTTCTTATAGTCCGCCGGCGGCGCATCCGCCTTCATGCCTTCGAGGACTTCACCCCGCACGAGGATTTTCGCATCCGCCGGGGGCGCCGCCTCGTAAACGTCGGTCATTCCGAAAAGATCGCTCACCCCGCGCAGCACCGGATCATCCTTGGCGCCAGATTCGATAATGCCCTTGGTCGCTTCGGATTTGTGCTTGCCCCAGTGGCTCACCCAAGTCTCGCCGAGCACCTGCCGCCCGAACCCCTTGACCCATTCCGGCCCGCCGAAATTGTAGGCGTACTTCGCATACTCACTCCCTTTGGGATTGGTAAAGGCATGCGTCGCGGTGCGGAGGGCGACAAAGGGCACCCCACGCAGATACGCCTTGGCGAAATGGGCCATCGTCTCGTCCGGCCAATGCCGGAAGCGCAACGCCATGATCACCGCATCCGCCGTATCCAACGCTTCCGGATGCGAAAGCGATTCGCCTTTGTCCGGATTGATCGTTCCGTCGTCCTCGACAGAAAACAGCACCGTCGCTTGGAAGCCCAGCCGCTGGCTGAGGATCTTGGCCAGCATCGGCAGAGACTCCTCGGAGCGGTACTCCTCGTCGCCCGCGAGCAGCACCACGTGCTTGCCCTTCCCCGGCCCATCCTTGCCTTCAAAAGTGAGCCACGTCTTTTCCTCGGCGTGCGCGGAGACGGAAGTGATGGCAAGTGCCGCGGCGAGCGGAACGATCAGGCGATGGAGCTTCATAACGATGGAGGTGGGGAGCCCGCAAAAGCGGGAATGGAATGTATGCGCCTTAATGAGTCCGCGCGGCAAGACCTTAGCGGGGAAATGCGGGTTTCCAGCTTCTGGTCCATCTCGTGTTTGCCGTTACGTCATGCCATACCCCACGCGAGGATGAATCCCACAAACTCAGAATCGAAAACTCTGAACGAGAAACCCAATCTGGCCGATGGCGCGAGGCACCAAGTGGACGAATTGGGGTGAACAAGTGGAATCCCGCGCTTCCCCTGCGCTTGACCGAATCCGAGGTGGCAATCAGTCTCCTGTTATGTCCGCAGACGACCAGACCGGGGATGGAGCGTTAGGACGGGGACAGAATGAGGGCGTTAGGGGACATGCCGACGAACAGGTTCCAGCCTTGACTCCGAGTGGCCTACTGGCAGAATTGCGGAATGCCGATCATGCCGCCAGCGGAGCTCAAAAAGGCTTTGAAGAAGCAATCGCCGCGCACTTCCGAAGAGATGCTGGCGCAAGCGCGCAGGCAGCAGGACTTGATGCGGGAGCCGACGAAGCCGAGCGAGAGCGACAAAAGCGTGCCGTCGCCGATTGGGCGCGAAAAAATGGACGCAGCATAACGCGGCTTCCTCAGCCATTCACGTTCAACAGCCCGAAAAATGTGGGCGGGGCGGAACATGATGTTTGGCCTGACGCTCCGTCGAGGCGCTGGCTGAAGGTCACCAAGCCATCTTTCGGGGTGTATCCCACGGCGAAGAACGGAAGTTGGACGCTCAGCCGAACGACGCCCGCGCAATATTTGGAAAAGTTGGCCGGCATCAAAGAACTCTTTGGCGTGGAGACGCGGGTTCATGGCGTATTGCTGGATGTCCGCGGAAATCCCTCGTTCATCGTCTCGCAGGCGGATATCGCGGGAGAGGCCATCGATCAACCGGCGATCACCAAGCACTTCTCAGCCTCTGGATTTACGAAAATCGATGATCAATCCGCGACTTATTACAGGCCCGCTGACAATACCATGCTCTTCGACGCGCATCCCGGAAACGTGGTCGAGAAAGACGGGCAACTGGTCGGATACGACGTGGGAGTCATTCATCCGACCGGCGAGCTCCGTTCACTGGCCGAGCGAGACCACGCGGCGGCCCTGGCGCGACGTCCGCCACCGCATGCTGACGGCAGCTTTCTGGATAAAGCTCGACTGATCCAAAGAGAGCGGCACGGCGAGGCGGATGAGGAAGCACCGGAATCTGAGACTTGAAAGCCGGGTAAAACTGCTTCATTGCCAATTCCGACACTAGGAGTACTGCGGACAGGAATGTCCGCTCTCCGTTTGCGATCTCGATATGAATCACTCCATTTCACCTGAACAACTCCTCGGACAACTCCATTGGCGCTACGCGACGAAGGAATTCGACGCCGCGCGCAAAATCGAACCTCAGCTTTGGTCGGCGCTGGAGGATGCGCTCGTTTTGAGTCCATCCAGTGGCGGCCTGCAGCCGTGGACGTTCGTCGTGGTCGATGATCCGGTGATCAGGGAAAAACTCGTGCCGGCTTCCTTCGGACAGACAAAAGTGAAGGAGGCATCCCATCTCGTGGTCTTTGCCGCAAAACAGAATCTTAGCGAAGCAGACGTCGACGCGCACCTCCAGCGGACCGCCGATGTCCGTGGGGTCACTGTCGAATCATTGGCTCCGTTTCGCGGAATGCTGGTTGGCGGGATCATCAAAGCGATGGATCAAACTGCGCTCCGTGCATGGGCTGGCCGGCAGGTCGGCATCGCGCTGGGCAATCTGCTGACCAGCGCCGCGATGCTGGGCGTCGATGCCTGCCCGATGGAGGGCTTTGTGCCCGAACAGTATAATTCCATTTTGGGCTTGGGAGAAAAGGGGCTCAGTGCGGTCGCGATCTGTACGCTCGGATATCGTTCACCGTCGGATGCCTACGCGGCCTTGCCGAAGGTGCGCTTTCCCAAAGCAGACGTTTTAATTCACATCTGACTGTCGATACTCGAGTTGTTATTTCCCCGGTTTCAAATACCGGTCGAAGAACGCCAGCACCACGGGCCGCAGGTCCCGCTCTTTCGGTTCAAGACTGAAACTGTGCGGCGCGTCGGGGATGATCTCCATCTCGTAGGTCGCTCCCGCCAATTTCAAGGCTTCGCCAAATTGCTCGGATTGCGACACATCCACGGTCTTGTCCGCAGTGCCGTGGAGAATCAGAATCGGCGTCGAATTGGGCCGCGAATAGGTCAGTGGCGAGGCTGTTTTGTAAAGTTCCGGGGCCTCTTCGTTGGTCTTGGAAAACATCACGCTGTCGTGCCAGTCCAGCATGTTGGCGATGCCGTACATATCCACCCCGCATTGGACCTCACAGGAATAGCTGCCGTACGGCCCCTCCGGGTCCAGCCCATCATTCGACCGGGTCAACGTCACCAGCGAAGCCAGCGTTCCACCCGCCGAACCGCCAATCACGCCGATGTGATTCGGATCGATCTGCAACCGGTCGGCATTGGCCCGCAGCCACCGCACCGCGGTCTTGCAATCAAACAGATTTTGCGGCCACACCGGACGGCCGATATCCGCGAGCGCATAGTCGATGCTCATCCCCACATAGCCATTCCGCGCCAGCGTGCTGCCGATATTCAGCTCCCGCGCGGCATCGCGGTGTCCGCCAGTGAAACCGCCGCCGTGAATGATCACCACAGCGGGAACCCGCTGCCCTTTCGGGATTTCCGACGGCAGATACAGGTCCGCCACTTCCGTGCGGCCAGCGGCGAGGTACGGCACTTCGCGCTCGATGCGAATATCCGCGGGTTCCGACGCGCGGAGCGGTACCGTGCAGACATAGAGGGACGACAAAGCAAATAGGAGACGTTTCATGGGGATTCGGGGGACCGGACGGATAACACATCCGTGCCGCCACGACAAGGCTCCGCATTTTTGCGTAGGGCGGAGAATTCTTTGGCCCTCTGGAGAGGGAATGATGCGCTTTTGGGGGGAGAGGCAGGGATGCCTCTTTTACTTTTAGGGAATGGCGCGCTTCCAGTTTATCCGCGGCGACGGCGACGAGCGAGGAAGGCGCCGAGTCCGACGGTGAGGAGGGTGGCGCTGGTCGGTTCGGGCGTGGGGGCGACGACGAATGAGGCACCGGCCTCGGTCGTGCTGGTGCTGGCGAGAGACGGCTCGTCGATAGCGTCGAGATGCGTGGGAAGCTCAGAGTGCCCGATGGTCAGCACCAAGCTGTGGCTCGTTTCGCTGAGGCTGGCGTTGTCGGCCGAGAGAGGAAAAGAGCCCACCAATTGGAGAGTGAAATCCGCCGGGGCAAACGTGGTCGAGGCGAAGGTCACGAGCGGATAAGTCCCCGGCTGGATCCCGGAGTTGAGTAGATCGATTTCAAACGTGCCGGCGGTGCCCTTGGTCAAAGCGCCGCTCAGCAGGAGTTCATCGGGCGTTGAGCCAATTTGGAAACTCAGCGCTCCGCCCGCATTCCACAGGAGAGACGAGCCATGGAACTTCGTTCCCGCCACGGTCGGCGAGTTGACGCCAGGCTCAATGAGTCCGCCGTTGTTGAGGGTCATCGCGCCACTGACGGTTCCGCTGCCGCCGATCGTTCCGCCGTTATTGATCGCCACCGGACCGCTGCCGGTGGCTGAGCCCGAGGTATTGGTGGCGACGAGCGATCCCTGGCTCACGGTGGTGCCACCGGTGTAGGTATTGGCCGTTTGGAAATTCACGCCAGCTCCGTTGGCATTCACATGACCCGCGCCGCTGATTACACCCGCATAATTGGCGTAGTCCAAGGTCAGGACGGTCGCGGCTTTCGTCCCCAAGTTCACCGAGCCACTGCCAACGAGCTTAAAGACGGTAGTGTTGATGTCATTGAGGGCCAGCTTGGCACCGGCGTTGATTGTGACCGTCGTATCATTGGTCAGGGTGCCGAGACCGCCTCCATTTTGCAGGGTGCCATCGGCCACGGTGATCGCGAGAGGGCCCGAGCCCACGGTCACTCCGGGTCCGATGATGACGGTGCCGGTATTTGCGGCGCTGCCAAACGTCACCGCCGCCGTGTTGCTCGTATCGAGGCTGTTCAAGACGAAAATGCGGTTGGTGGCGGCGGAAAGCGTGGCGTTGTTCGTCCCGGAGGCGAATTGCACGGTATTGTTCAAGGTCACCGAAGCGCCGCCGACAAATGGTGTGGGAAGCGCGGTGCCGGAAGGCGGGTAGATGGCGCGAAGTTCCGCGCCGTCGTCGAGCGTGACCGACCCGGTACCCAAGGCATTGGAGTTGCTGATCGCCAGTACCCCGAGACTGATCTCGGTGCCACCCGAATAGGGATTGCTGTTCGTGAGCGTGAGCACGCCGCCGCCAATTTGTTGCACGCTGCCGGGGCCGGAGATCACGCCGTTGAAGTTATAGGCATTGGCGCGGTCGAAAAGGAGGGTCGCGGTGCTGTCGCTGAGCGCGATATTCCCCATCACGGATCCCGCGGTGAATTGACCGCCCAAATCCAGGGAACTGTTGGCGGCCACGGTGGTGCCACCGGTGTAAGTATTGGCGCCAAGGAAGTGGGCCTGGCCGGCGACGATCACGCTGCCTGGGCCGCTGATGACACCTTCGATGTCGGCGAGCGCCGTGAGCGTCAGGACCGTCGTGGCTTTCGTCCCCAAATTAACCAAACTGCCAGGGCCCGTGGCGATATTGGACAACGTGATGCTGAAGTCATTGAGCGCCAGCTTGGCGCCGGGGTAGACCAACATCGCTGGGGAGTTTGCCGTCAGCGCGCCGAGGCCGCCGGTATTGCCCAAAGTGCCATACTGGACGACCAGGCCCGTGGTGCAGGTGGTGGTGGCGCCGGGACCGATCAGGACCGTACCGGTATTCCCAGGGCTGCCGAAGAGGACGGTGTCCTGTCTCGCGTCCAGGTTATTGATCGTGAGCGTGCTGCCGGCCGTCGCCGAAATGGTATCCTCATCGAATCGGGCCACCTTCACGGGACTGTTCACCACGGTGGTGCCGGTGGCGCGCAATTCGCCGCCATCCTGCACGCGGATCGGTCCCGTGCCCAGGACACTGGCGTTGCTGAAGGCCAGCACGCCGAAGTCCACCAGCGTTCCGCCGGAATAGGTATTGTGGCCGGTGAGCGTGAGGACGCCGGCGCCCACTTGCAGCACATTGCCCGCGCCAGAGATCACGCCGCCGAAGGTGTAGTTATTGTTGCGGTCAAAAATGAGCGCCCCGTCGGAACCGACGGTGACATTCCCGACCAGCGAGCCGGAGGTCCCGGGACCGGTGATCCCATTGCCCAGGTCGAGCGAAGATTGCGGAGCGATCGTGGTCCCACCGGCGTAAGTATTGGCGCCAGTGAACGTCATGTCTCCGCTGATATTGACCTGCCCCGCGCCGCTGATCACGCCCGCGAAAACGCTGCTGCCCGGCAGCGTGAGCGTGGTGACGGCCTTCGTGCCCAAGGTGACCGATCCATTGCCCTGCAACGCGTTCACCGTGAGACTCAGGTCATTCAGAGCGAGCGTCGCGCCCGAGTCGACCGTGGTGCTGTTCGCGGCCCCCGTGAGCCCGCTGAGGCCGCCGCCATTGCGCAGCGTGCCGTTGCGGACCTCCACGTCCAACGTGGATGGCGCATTGCTCGCCGAATTCACCACGACGGTGCCGGCATTGCCAGTGCTGCCAAAAAATAGCTGGGTGGCATTGGTGCCGTCCAGCGAGGCCAGGGTCAGCGTTCCGGTCGTCGAGATCGCGCCACCTGGTGTGGCGGGGGAACTGGCAAAATTCACCAGATTAGCGAGGGTGAATGTCCCGTTACTCCGCAATTCGGTGCCGACGCCGCCGAGCGTCACGGCGCCGGTGCCCAGCTCATTGGCATTGGTGATGACCACGACTCCGGAATTGATCTGCGTGCCGCCTGAATAGGTATTATTGCCGCTGAGGGTGAGCACGCCTCCGCCGATTTGCTCCACGACGCCGGCGCCGGAGATGACGCCGGCGAAGCTATCGGTATTGGTGCGGTCGAACTTGAGGACCGAAGTGCTGTCCCCCAGGGCGATATTGCCCATCAATGATCCCGCGGACGTGCCGCCGCCCAAGTCCAGCGACGCATTGGGAAGGAGGCTAGTGCCTCCGGTGTAAGTATTCGTGCCGGTGAAGGTGACGGACCCGCCAATCGTCACCTGGCCCGCGCCGCTGATCACGCCGGCGAAATCGGCGGTGCCTTGCAGCGTAAGCGTGGTGGTGGTCTTCGTACCCAAAGTCACGGCCCCATTTCCTTGCAGCGCGGTCACCGTGAGATTCAAATCGTTCACGGCCAACGTCGCGCCCCAGTCGACCGTGGTGCTGGCCGCCGACCCTGTGAGTCCGCTGAGTCCGCCGCCATTGCGCAGGGTGCCGAAGGCGACCTCGATCGTGGCCACGCCGCTGTTATTCGTCACTGCAGAGGGCGCGACCGACACGGTGCCGGTATTGCCCGCGCTCCCGATGGTCAGGGCGCTCAGGTTGGTGGCATCGAGGCTCGTCAAAGTGAAGGTGCTGCCCGTGGTCGCTGAGACCGTAGCCACGGTCATCCCGCTGGCGAAGTTCACCGTATTGGGCAGCGTCACCGTCCCGACTCCGCGCAGTTCGGTGCCGGTGCTCAACGTCACCGCGCCCGCGCCCAGCGCATTGTTGTTGCCGACCGCGAGCACGCCCGCCGTGACCTGCGTGCCGCCGGAGTAGGTGTTGCTGCTCGTGAGCGTCAGCACGCCCGATCCGCTCTTGGTCACGCCGCTGCCCGCGAGCGTGCTGCCGACCGTGAGATTGCCTTCCACGTCGAAATTCAGCCCGTTTGAACCGGACAGCGTGCCACCATTGATGCTGGTCGTGCCGCCGTTGGTCGTCACGTTGCCGCTCGCCAGGGTCAATGTGTTGTTGATCGTGAGCGTCCCGCCGGACTGAAAGAGGAGCGAATTGATGGTGTTGTTGTCCGCAGGGCCGCCCGTCGTCACTGCCCCGCCAACCACGAAATCAGCCGTGACCGGTGTCCCCACCGGCGCCGCGTTTTGGATGATGGGTCCGGACGAGAGGAGCAGGGAAAAAACCGTCCCGTCCCCGTTAACCCCACCGCCGATCGTGGTGCCGTAAAACGTCCCACCGTTATTCGACGTTGCGAGACCAGCACCGCCGAAGGCCCCATCGGGACTGTCCATAAATGAGTGAATGAGAGTGAAGCCAGTGCCGTCGAGATTGATGCTGTAGATCTCGCCCTTCCCATCGGTGCCGCTACCGTCGGACGTGCCGTAGAGTCTGCCATTAGCATAGGTGAGGGATCCGGGATCGAGCCCCGATATCGAACTCGGCGCGAAGCTGTAGACGACATCGTAACCGGTGCCATCCGTATTGATGCTGAAGATCGTGCCCGAATGGCCGCTTCCACCGCCGGTCGTCACCCCGTAAAGCTTCGAACCAACCAACGTCAGGGAGCTCGGCTGCTGACCATCACTGCCAAAACTGAAGGTGTGGAGAAAGGTGAAACCACTACCGTCAAGATTCATGCTGAATACCGCACCTCCAGAACTTGCAGCACTGTAGGCCGTCCCGTAGAGCTTGGAGCCGGAGAGGATCAGCGGGCCTTCAGGAGTTTCGCCATCGGTCGAAAAACTGTGGAGGATGGTGTAGCCAGTGCCAGTGGTACTCATCGTGAAGACCGTGCCGTAGCCTAAGCCTCCGCTGCCAGTGAGGCCGCCCGTTGCGGTTGTTCCGTAAAGCGTTGAGCCGGAAATCGTCAGCGCGCTCGCGGGAAAACTGCCGTCGGTCGGCCCTCCCGTGAAATCGTGGATGACAGTGAAACCGCTGCCGTCCGTATCCATGCTGAAGGCGGTCCCGAGACCGGTGGGGCCAGCGTAATCCGCCGACCCGTAGATCATCGAGCCGGAAATCGTCAGCGCGCCTGGAAATTCGCCATCGGTATTCCCATTGAATTGATGAAGGATGGTATAGCCGGTGCCATCGGTATCGATCCGATAGAGCACGCCATCGCCATCGCTTCCGCCGTATCTGGTTGTCCCATATAGATACGAGCCGGACAGGGTCAGAGACGTATAGGGACTCTCACCATCGCTGGGCCCGCCTGCGAAAGGGTGCAAAATGGTGACCTGAGCGTGGGAGACGGCACCCGTCACCAGGCCAGTGCAGATGGCGACGGCGAGCCGACGGCGGTGTTGTCCGAGGCGGTGAAAGAGGGCGGGGGTGGTTCCGGCGGGCATAAAATGATCCAAGTGTCGTTCGAGCAGCGCGTTTTTAGCAGGGATTTCCCGGTTTACTTCATCTTTGTGGCAGGTGGGTCGGTTTTTTTCGATTGTCTCTCCAACCAACGCAACGACTGCTAGCGCAACACCCGCTAAGATTTGACGCCCGGAGCGACTTGACGCGACAGGATTTGCCTCTTCCGCTTTTCGTGAGAGAAACGATCCGATTCCTCCCATGATTTCCCAATCCCATCGCCTCCCTTTCATCCTGCTGCTCGTCCTCTCGTTCGCCTCCGCACGGGCGGCCGACCCCGGTCCCCTGGCGTCTGTCCTGCAAGCCGTGGTGGATAAGCACATCGTCGGCGGCGTGGTCTTCCTCGTCGCCGACAAGGACAAGGTGCTGGACCTGGAAGCCGCGGGTTTTTCGAACCTCAGTGCGAAAACCCCCATGCGCACGGACAATCTGTTCTGGATCGCCTCCATGACCAAGTCGCTGACCGGGACGGCGCTGATGATGCTCGTGGACGAAGGCAAAGTCTCCCTCGATGACCCAGTGGAGAAATATCTCCCCGAGTTCAAGGGCCAGATGGTGGCCGAGGACAAGGACCATCCCCATCCACCCCAACACCCGATTACCGTCCGCGAAGTCATGGACCATACGAGCGGCTTGGTGAAGGCCAACGACCCGGTGCTCAAGCACCCTCCGACGCTGAAGGAATGGGTCGCAGGGATTGCCGCGCAGCCGCTCTCCCGCGAACCGGGAACCAAGTTTGAATACAACAACTGCGGCATCGACACAGGCGGACGCATCATCGAGGTCGTGAGCGGGATTCCCTATGCGGAGTTCATGCAACAGCGACTCTTCACCCCGCTGGCGATGACGGATTCGAGTTTCTGGCCGAACGTGGAACTGGCCAAACGGCTCGCTTACAGCGTCAGGACCACGGCGGACAAATCGGGGCTCGAGGATGTCGCCATGAACAAGACCGATCTCTCCAAAGCCGTGGAGAAATTCGGCCACGGCGTAACGATCCCGGTGGAGGTGCTCGACAATTTTGGCGGCGGGATCATCCCGCAGTACGGCGATCATAATGCGGAACCCGCCGGGGCCCTCTATTCCACCGCGACGGACGTCGGGCATTTCTGCCAGATGCTGCTCAACGGTGGGTCATGGCAGGGCCAGCGCTACCTTTCCGAAGCGGGTCTCAAGCAAATGACCGCGGTCCAAACCGGCAGCGTCCCGGTGAATCCGCAGGAAGGTTACGGCGTCGGCTGGTTTGTGAAGATCAAGGACGACGAAGGTCCAGCGGTGGGCAGCTACGGCCATCGCGGCGCGCGGAAGACCTGCATGTGGGTCGATCCCACCCACCAACTCGCCATGGTGCTGATGGTCCAGAATTGGGAAATGACCGGCGAACAGCAAAAGGAACTCTATAACTCCTGCTTCAAATCCGCCGTGGAGAAATTCGGACGGAAGCCGTAAGCGAAAGTTAGGGCAATTGCCAAAAATGACTTCCGATTCTGAGCAGCCCGAAGGGCCGAGGCGGCGGAGGGGAATAGGGAGGTTGGAGGGCGGGCGAGCTGCAAGATGTTAGCCGGTGGTAGCACCACCGGTCCTC
>Ga0206804_10320_pt1 | contig 11635 bp, 8 predicted proteins | sample Alteio_BWOrgCont_62_FD_152888 | JGI IMG/M metagenome (GOLD analysis project Ga0206804, IMG submission 152888) | Enriched cells from forest soil in Barre Woods Harvard Forest LTER site, Petersham, Massachusetts, United States -... | ecosystem: Environmental > Terrestrial > Soil > Temperate forest >... | reverse complement strand
GAATTTTCCAAAGCCATTGCCGCAAACCATAATAACGCAGACGCCTACACCAACCGTGCCCTTGCCTATGTTAAATCCGGCGATTTAACCGATGCGGTCTCCGATGCTACCCAAGCCATTGAGATCAACCCCAAAGATAGCATTGCCTATTATCTGCGCGGGGCGATTTATTATAAGCAAGGTTTTGGGATGCAGGCCATTGATGATTTTAGCCAAGCCATTGCCATCAACCCCAAGGTGGCCAAAGGCTATATGGGCCGCGCTCTGACCTACCTTCGGGAGAATGGCCCTAATGAAGCCATCGCTGATCTGACCAAGGTCATAGAAATCAACCCCCATTACCCAAGAGTTTATTTTAATCGAGCTGTTGCGTATTATCAGTTAAAACAATATGATAAAGCATGGGCCGATGTACACAAAACCCAAAGCTTAGGCGACACTGTCAATCCTGATTTTATTGCAGCTTTAAAAAAAGAATCTAATTAATTCTCATTCCAATAATTATTATTGTCATTCCCGCGAAAGCGGGAATCCGGGACATGGCCGATGCTCATCGATTGCAACCAATATACTGCTGACCAAATTTATTTCTTGATGATCCAGCTTGTCATCCCGAGGCCGATTGCCTGGGTGCTTTCGGATAATGGCACGGGGACTTATAACTTGGCACCGTTTTCTTTTTTTAACGCCATTACCAGCAATCCGCCCATTCTCATGCTTTCAGTAGGATGGAAGGATGAGGCCAATCGCAAAGACACCTGGGTCAATATCGCTGAACGCAAAGATTTTGTCGTGCATATTCCTTCCGTCGAACAAGTCCATGACGTCAGCAATTCCTCATCTGTTTTGCCTCACGGCGTTTCTGAAATTGATAAATTTCATATCTGCGTAGAGAACGTCGAGGGATGGCCGCTGCCTAAGATCAAGGCTGCCAAGGTCGCCTTCCTGTGTAAAAAATATGCCATTCACGCAATAGGCGAAGATCCCCAGGGATTGATCTTAGGCAAGATCAACCGTATTTGGATAGATGAAGAAGCTGTCAGCCAAAATAAAAACCGTATCATCATAGACCCTGCCAAGATCAACCCGCTGGCCCGTTTAGGCGCAAACCACTACGCAAGTTTAGGAGAAATACTGACCGTCCAACGGCCCGATAAACCCAAGGAGGCGTGACCATGGCTCAAAACAAAATCACCGTTTTCAAAATCAAAAACCGCAGCGGCTATGCCGCTATCTGCAAGGAACATCTCACCGAAGGCAAAAGCAAGGAAGAAGCCAAGGCCCGTATGACCAAGGCCTTGAAGCGCACTGTCAAGAAAAAAATAATGGGTCCGGAAATCACGGATTATCCCCTGAATTTAGTTCACAATCTTGTTGATAAGTCCGTCTTTTTTGTTAATCTTAAAAGGGGAGTATTAATGACCTTTTTATATAAAACTGAATGAGCTATTATAAATTATTAAGACTATATAAAGAACCTTTCTCCACATCCCCGGATCCGGATTTTTTTTATGAATCCAAAGAACATAAAGCAGCACTTTACCGTCTGAAAATTGCCATTGATCTCAAAAGGGGCATGGGCCTTGTCATTGGTGACGTGGGCACCGGTAAAACAACACTAAGCCGTAAGCTGTCCCAGGACTTGTCCAATGAACCGAATGTCATCGTCACGATCATCCTTAACCCCATTTATGATACCCCTCAACAATTTTTGGCTGATTTGATGGAACGTCTTCATATCCCTTTTGATGTCCTTGATCCGCAGCGCCTGACTGTTTTGGATTATATGAAAATAATCGAGAGGTTTCTCTTCGAGCAGGGAGTGGAACAGCGTAAGACCATTGTCCTGATCATCGATGAATGCCAGAAAATGGGGCCGGCCTGCCTGGAAGTTTTGCGTTCCCTGCTCAATTATGAAACCAACGAATACAAGACCCTTCAGCTGATTTTATTGGGGCAGCCTGAATTCCTGCCTAAGATCAGTCAAATTAAAAATTTGTGGGACAGGATAGCCCTTAAATATGAACTTTATCCTTTGGACGAAAGGGAAGTCGAGTCCCTTATTCAATTCCGGTTGGCCCGGGCAGGGCATGATTCCCGGGAATATCTTTTTCATGAAAACGCCATCAGGGCCATTTTTTGCCGTACTCAAGGTTATCCGCGCCGGATAGCCATGCTCTGCCATGACGCATTGGAATATTTGGTGATGTATAAAAAAACGATCGTTGATAAGGAAGTCATACAGGCTATTATTCAAAAAGAAGTCCAACCGGTATGAAAAAGGAAGTTTCTCCGGAAGAAAGATTGTTTAATGCCATCCGGGAGGGGAAAAATCCGCCCGAAGCCAAAAAACCCAAGCATCAGGATATTTGGCGGCAGATGATGGAAGGTTTGGCAGGTGGTCCGCCGGAGACCCATACCGTCGACGTTCCCGGCAGCAGCATTAATTTGAAAGCCATTAATGGCATCCTTGTCCTTGTTTTGGGAGTGCTTGTTTTTTGGGCGGGGGCGGATATTTTAGGCCGCCGCCCCGGGGTTTCTGAATTGGCCCGGAGTGCGCTGGCGGAGTCAGGGGCTGTTCCTGTTGCGGCGTCCCCGCAGGATTTTATGCCTGTAGAAAATTACACGCAGGAGGCCGAAAAAAGGGACATTTTTCATCCCATACCGCCGCCCAAGCCCCGGTTGCCTGGCCCGGCAGCCCAGGTTCCGCAGGCGTCCCAGGCGGACCTGCAGGCCATGATTAAAGATTTAAATTTGTCAGGCATATACCAGGGGGATGATACGGAAGTGATGATCGAAGACAAAGCAGCCAAAAAAAATGTATTTTTTAAAGGTGGGAGACCAGATCAGGGGGCTTAAGATCAAGTCCATTCTTCAAGACAGGGTCATTTTACAATCCGGCAACAGTCAGGTTGAATTGCTATGAAGATACAGCACATGTTGAGGACAGCCTTCCTTTTTCTTTTTGTCTTTGTCCCTTTTTCATCGGGGGATGTTTTTTCTTTGGTGCCGCCGGCTGCTGGCTCCATTGAAGAAGGCTTGAACCACCGCATCGCGCTTGATCTTCGCGACATGGACATCGTGGATGCCCTTAAATTTTTGGCCATGAAGGCGGGTATTAATATCATCGCTGCCAAGGACGTCGAGGGGCGGGTGTCCCTGTTCCTTAAGAATGTCACCACCAGGGAAGCGTTGAACATTATCCTGCAGGCCAACAGCCTTGCTTATGAAACCAGGGGAGATGTCCTTTATGTGATGAGTGATAGGGAATACAAGAGCATCCATGGCAGTAATTTTTCCGATTCCCGCGTGGTCAAGATCATTAATTTAAAATACGCCAAGCCTGATTCTGTTTTTAAAGCCATCGATATATTAAAAAGCGATATCGGCAAGGTGATGGTGGACGAAGAGTCCGGTGCTGTCATTTTGGTCGACACCCCTGAGAAAATTGTTGAAATGCAAAAGGCCATCAATGATTTGGACAGGGTGACGCTGACCAGGACATTTGACCTCAAATACGCCAAGGCCAAAGATATCCAGGCCATCCTGGCCCAGAGGCTGGATGCCAAAAAAACCGGCACCGTTGCCGTTGATGAACGCAATCAGCACCTGATCATCACGGCCTTCCCCGATCGGATGAAGGAAGTCGAGGACTTGATCAGGGGCATGGACCAGAAAACAAAACAGGTGCTTATTGAAGTCAAAATCATCAAGGTGATCTTAGACAAAAGAAACAGCATGGGGGTGGACTGGAACAAGGTCTTTGATGAAGCCAAACTTGAAGGCCTTAATTTTGGGGGTAATTTTCCCCTGTCATCCGTTTCCCTGGACAATTTGCCCACCTCTCCGAATTATTTTCAAATAGGAGGCGGCACCCGGCTGGCATCGGCCGTGGTGCAGATCCTGCAGGAATTCGGCGAGACCCGTAACCTTTCTTCACCCAGCATTGCGGTGGTCAATGGCCAGGAGGCCAAGATCGTCGTCGGAACGACCCAGGCCTATGTGACGACGACCGTGGCCTCGGGCACTGTCGCCTCCACGACCGCCGCCCAGGTGGCTTTTATCGACGTGGGTGTCACCCTGACGCTGACACCTTTTATCAACGATGACGGGTATATCAGCATCAAGCTCAAGCCCGAGATATCCACCGCCGGTACCCCGCTGACCTATACCATCGCCCCTCAAGTGACCAACCAGGTGCCGCAAGTCGATAAAACTTCCGCGGAGACGACGGTATTGATCAAAGACGGCAGGACAGTGATCATCGGGGGGCTTCGCAAAGATGAGAAAGTCAAGAGCGTCAACCAATTGCCTGTCCTGGGACAGATCCCTTACCTGGGTTCCCTTTTCAGGAACACCTCCACGGGGGTGGAGAGAAGCGAGATCGTTGTCATGATCACTCCCCACATCATCAGCGGGGATGGTGATGGCATCCCTGACAACAGCACAGCTGCGCCGATAGATCCGGCGTCGGCACCTTTTGATACAAGTAATGAGGACGCCCAAATCAATGAAGAGACCCAAATCAATGATGAGGCCAGGCCTGCGAATGGGGCCCAAGATGTCCAACCGGTACAGGAAGACGACAATCTAAAGCCCAAGGGGATGAGGAGTGATGATTAAGGCATGTCTCTGGCTCGGTATTTCTTTTTTTTCCTTACCGTCGTTATCTTGGGCCCAAGACAATAATGGCACCAGCCTGCAAACGGCCTTCAGCGCCAATGCTTATTTAAAAAAAGAAAACCAGGAGTTAAGGGCCCATCAGCAGCAGCTGATCAATGCCTTGAAAGCCCTTACCCAGCAAAACACCGCCTTAAAACAATATCTTTATAAAGTCCTTCAGCAAAAAGAAACCCCACTGCCGTCTTTGTCCAATAGGCAGTTGGTGCCTTTACGCAAAGAGCTCGAAGATGCCCATTATGACCTAGGCGTTATGCTCCAGGAGCAGGAGAGATTTGATGATGCTATCAAAGAATATGAAAAAGTCCTGCAGATAAACTCCGATGATGCGGACGCCCATTACAATTTGGCCTTGATTTATGATGCCCATCAAAATGATCCCCAACGGGCCATTGAACATTATCAGAAATATTTGGAACTTGCCCCTCATGACCCGCAGGCCGATGGGGTGAGGGATTCGATACAAAGGTTGGATAAAATGTTGGGTGGCATAAGCTAAAATAACAGGTATACTTTAAACAAGGGCCTTAAGCTATATTATTATACGTCCCGCTGGGGCTCCAAGGAGCAGTATCATGACAAGCAAACTAAACACCCTGGGTTTAACAGGCACATTGGCCATCATGTGCCTTTTTTTATGCCCGTTGGCCCAGGCCAATGATATTACCGTACAAAATGTCTTGCAGACACAAAATTCGTCAACCCAAACAATGACCATACAGTTTGATATTTCCTGGAACAATTCATGGTATGACAATATCAATAATGACGCTGCATGGGTTTTTTTGAAATACCTGGACAATTCCAATTTAGCCGCTCCTCCTGTTTGGCATCCGGTTTATTTGAATGTTTCCCCAACTGACAGTTGTGCCGGTTCCAGCTGCTCTGTCATAAAAAATTATTACTCCATACCGACCGGCGTCATAAACCCCACTGGTTTTTCTCAAGGGGTATGCGAGAGCATGAACGCCGCTAATGCAAGCCCTTGTACCAACATAGATATTATTGCGCCTATAGATTATTATTGCGATCCCACCACGTATAACAATACATGTGTGATCCATAATGTCGGTTCCGCGACCAGCCCCAATGTGCCGTATTGTTCCGTAGGCGCTGTCCCTTCAGGGACAGGAGCGACTGTAAACACCACCAATACTTGCGGCACATGTTCAGGATCAACCTGTACCCTGACCGGCGGGACAATCACTCCTGGCTATATTACTGTAGGTGCTTTTATCCAACCGCATCAGCAGGGGGCATTTGCTTCGGCTTCAAATACAGGGACGCTTTCAGTCCAACAAGTCAAATTTATTTGGAATTATGGGGCCCAGGGCCTTACAAATTCCCAGGCCCTGCAAGCCGATATACAGGTCATGGCCCTTGAAATGGTGTATATTCCCAGTTTAAGCCCTGCGAGTAGTTATGCTTCCCTTGATTCAAGTCATTCGACGTATACATCTTTAGGGGATGGCTCCGCATCCAATAACAATGGTTCGAACGCGACTACTTCAGGATCCAGTTTTGAAACAAGTACAACAACCTTCACCGTTTCAGGGAAAAACTACGATCCTCCTTATTTAATGACGATTAACACCGACCAAACAGAACCAAATTTTACAGTCGGGGCCGCAGCAGCAAGTCCAACTGCCACAGTAACCTATTCTGCTGGACCCAGTCCTAATGTGACAGTGCTTGATACCTTCCCTAAAGGAACGAAATCTTTTTATATCATGAAATATGACCTGACACAGGGCCAAATGGTGAGCTTTTTAAACACCTTGACGCGTTATCAACAAGGCAACTTAATAGCTAGCGGTATAAAGGGAAGGACCAGCCCTATCAACATCTATGCTTTTAGTAATTCGGGCGTGGTTTCCAACCGCAATGGCATCATGGTTCCCACGAGTTTCAGCAGTACCAGTCCGATCACATGGCCTAATAGTTATAATCCCAGTGGTTCTCCTTTTTATGTGGATCCGAATCCGGCCCATAATGTGGGGCCATGGATCGCATGCAATTATGTTGATTGGAGGCATAATGATGCTATTGCAGCATGGTCTGGATTGCGTCCTCTGACGGAATTGGAATTTTCAAGGGCTGCCCAGGCACCCCTGACAAATTTACAATACCACGGGATTGTTACTCTTAAAAATTTAGCGCCTCCTAATTATTTGACCTATCCTTGGGGTACAACAGCTGTTAATTGGCCCACAGATTCCTTGTATTCAGGTCTTATCAATGCGGGACTGACTAATGAGGGCGTCAACTGGACTTCAACATCGGTTTTAGGGCCAAGTGATACGGGAAGTACTGCCGGGGGAAATGGATTAGGCCCCTTTCGCGTAGGCTGGGCATCTACCTGTTATAGTGGTACCACCGCAGTAACTTGTTCTCCGTCACTTACAGCTGCCCAATCAGGCGCCTCTTATTGGGGGGTCATGGACTTGGCAGGTGGGCTTAATAAACCGGTAGTTTATATTGAAGCCCAAACCGGCGCTGGCCCCACAACATGGGGGAGTGTGCCTTTTTACGGGACCAATGGCAATGGTAATTTGTCTACAGGGTCCAGCGGCGGGACATTAGATGGGTTTGCCACGAATTCTGATTGGCCGGGCTATAGTAGTGTTGATGGGGCCGCGGATGACACAACCGCCTATACCGCTGATTTTGGCGGCACGCGAGGGGGGAGTTGGAATACAACGAATTATGTCGGCCGTCCGGAAGTTCGTACTAGTTTTCAAAATTCCAGCAGTACCAGCGGCGATTTTAGGTCTGATGTGGGGGTCCGTTGCGCAAGGTCGGCCCCGCAACAATAAAAGATTATGGACATAAAAAAAGTTGCTTATATTTTTTTGCTGTGTATGGCCATGGTGCAGGGGGCTGATCAAGCCCTTGCTGCCAACTACAATGGAGGTGTCGGAAGCGGCTGGTGCGTTGATAATGATTCCTCCTACACATCGAATTGGGGCAGTCCCGGGCCTTACGCGCTGGCGTTTCAATATGATTCCGTCGGTACTCCGACGTGTTCTTATTCCTTGATCCATATGTACCCTGGACAACCTTTCTCATCGCTGGGAGGGTCGAATTCCGGGGCGACCGGTTATTTTGCGGCAGACCTTCAGAATTACGCTGATAACACCAGTGGGATTTGCAGTGTTTCAAGCGGATATGGGATCCAACAATGCAGTGACTATGTTGTTTTGAATTTAAAGGATGGCAATAATGTCTTATTGGGTATTTATGACAATGGCAACAGCAGTTGTCATTATTCATCAGACCAGCTTTGCCCTACCGCCCAAACACAGGCCTCAAGCGGACAGGCGGATTTTAGTTCCTATTATTTTGAAACGGTAAGTTCCGCCACGGGCTATAAACTCTATGCGACAGACCCTACATCTTCTTTGCAACAGACCCCTAATGTTACATTTACCGTCCAATCGCCGATCGCCATCGGGGCTGTTTCTGATAGTGCCACATGGGTCAGCGGGGTCATGGACAGCACCCAGAACATCAGTTGGACGGATTGCAGGATTTCAGGGGCCTGTCCATACGCCAAACCTCTTGATTGGAGCACCAGCACACCTTATGGCTACAATGTTTCCTCTTCGACTAATGGAGGGACCACCTGGTCTAGTTTGGGGGCTTTAAGCGACCAGACAACGACTTATTGGGCGTCAAACGCGCCTTCTTTAACATCTTTCATAACTCCCTATGTCAGTACCAGTACCAGCGCCAAAATCCAGGTGGCGGATTCCAATGATCAAAATCTGAGCGGAGGAGGAGCTGATCCCGACCAGAGTACATATACCGCTTCAACCACCGTTACTCTTTTACCTTCCAGATTGCATGTGTTCACCCCTTCGACGACGACCCTTCAAGCGAGCGTCACTACTTTTAATGACGCCGTTACCATTGAATCGGAAAGCGGCAGCACCTGGACCTGGGACCAAAATGTGGGAGGCTCTACGACCAATCCGGTTTCATTAGGCTTAATCACCTGTACCAGTTCTTTGTCCAGCTCATGCGGTTCTACGTGCACTGCAACCGGTTTTACAGGAACAACGACAAACCTGGCCCCTTCGGTCACCGGCAGCGCTCCCAATCCAACAGCGCAGTTTACAAACGTAATAATTAATAATTCAGGATATTATGAGTTATGCGCCACTAGCACAAACGCGCCTTCCATGCCTTCCTTAAACAGCAGTGTTTTCCAGGTGACGGCTTCTTACACTAATTTAGTCGTCAGCAATTTGACCAACAGCACGGCCACCAGCGGGTCTTATTTTAATGTAGGGGACACGACCCCCACCATTACATGGAACAACAGCATTGCGACAACCAGTTCCGTCTTAAGGATAAGCACCGACCAGGTGCATTGGAACCCGACAACTACCGGAACAATCACCAACACAAGCGGTACTAATTATTCGGCCACTTGGACCGTGCCTGACCAAATTTCCCCGACAGTCTATATCCAAATTTGTGATTCTACTCTCACCAACTGCTATGAAGCGCCGAATTCTTTTAAAATCCTTCCTAAAATCGTGGCCACGACCAGTACTAATAACACCTGGGCAGTAGGAGACCCTGACAGCAGTAAAAATATCAGCTGGACGTATACCGGATATATTGGTGCCGGCAACACATCCGGCACCGGGGTGGCCCGTAATTTAAAAATTTCCTATTCAAGCACCGTCGGCGGCCATACGTACTCAAATACATTGGATTCAGACAGCGGCATCGTCAGCGGGAGTTATTGCCCCAGCATCAGCACTAATCCCGCGACCGCAACTGTTTGTACCATTCAATGGGACCAGGCGCTGGATATCATCAATGATATCGCCAAACAGGCCTATCCCGCGGACGCATCCACGCAATCCAACTTGTTCCAAGACATACAGGCGTTCCTGTTAAGCAACGGGAATGGGGCCAATGATTACAGTATTCCGGTCACTATCACGGTCAAGGACCTGCAATCAAATGTTTCGGTGAATTTTTTAGTCAACGTCATTTATTATAACATTACCTGGGTGCCTCTCTCGTCTGACGGTGTCAGTGAAGTCACGCCCATAGAAATTTCAGACACCCAATTGACTAATACAATAGTAAGTGGCCTGCCGGTTGTTTTAAAAACATCCTATGGATATGAAAACTATTCAAATGGCACCTATTTGAGGCTCTATCCTTATAGCACTTATCAGACGGACCTTTTGCAGACCAGTACTAATCCTGTGTATGCTGAATATGTGGATAATAATTGGGTGCCGTCAAGTTATCAAGAGACCATAACTGTACTGATGAAGCCGGCAGCTCCCAGCGCCTATAATGTTTTTTCCAACTTGACTTATAATTCTTCCGGCACAGGTACAGGGACTTATGCCATTAATTGCTGGATGCAGGACCCTACCAGCAGTGATATAGTGACCAGCTATAATACCACCAGTCCTGCCGATACATGTTCAGTGACATTAACAGACGCCACAGGGGCCACTGTGGCGACCCTGACCGCTTCCGCAAGTTCATCCTGTACGCCAAGCCCTGACAGCGGTTGTCTGGATCCCACATCCTATGTCTTTAGAATACCGTTGAACGTGGCTATTCTTAATCTAAACAATATTTATTACGGCGCTGTCACTGTTACCCTCAAAGGCGGAAGCACCAGTTATTACACCAACACTTCCTACAATCTTGTTGAACCAACGATGCTTAATAACCTGAATAATTCCATCGGTGCCGTGAATTCAAATTTGACCAACACGGTCAATGCCATTGATACAGGAGTGACAAATCTTAACGGCGAAGTCAACTGGACGAACGTAACCGATATCAAAGCTAAAACAGATACCATTAATTGGACGGACATCCAAAGTATAGGGGCAGCGGTGGGGGAGAACCAAACCACCACCCTGTATTCACAGGTCAGCCAGATCAACCAGGACGCGCAGACCAGCTTGCCTGAACAAATAGATCAGGTAAGTTCAAGGATACTCAACCGCTCAAGCTCATTTCCGGCACAGACAGTCCGCGTGCTCTATCGGGTCAGCAGATCAGCCAATAACCCGATCCCGGGGGCTTCAGCGCCTCAAATTACGGTTTATAATCCGAGTAACGGCCTTGCTATTTCAGGGCTGAACATGACTGCGGACACGGAGAATGGGGCCAACAAGATTTGGTATTATGACCTTTCTTTTGGGGTGGCGCCATTAACAGCGACGGGTGACTATACCATTATCTGCAATGATCCCACCACCGGCAGTTCGGACAGTGTCATCATGACCTTGCTTCCGGGCAATAGTGCTGTCAATTGGGACGCTGTTTCGACCTTGGCGACAAGCGCACAGCTGGCACCTTTGGCCACCAATGCGCAATTGACCAATGCCGTCGCACCCTTGGCCACCAGCGCGCAATTGACGGCAGGGTTAGCACCCTTGGCCACCAGCGCGCAATTATCAACGGGATTAGCACCGTTAGCAACAAGTTCAGGGGAGGCCAGTTTAGTGGCACCATTGGTCACGACGGCACAGTTATCAACAGGATTAGCACCGTTAGCAACAAGTTCAGGGGAGGCCAGTTTAGTGGCACCTTTGGTCACGAGTGCCGAATTAACAGGTCAGTTGGCACCATTGTCGACGAGTTCAGGGGTGGCCAGTGCGGTGGCTCCGTTGGTCACGACGGCACAGTTATCAACACAGTTAGCACCGTTGGCCACAAGTTCAGGCATAGCCAGTGCGGTAGCTCCGTTAGTGACGACAGCGCAATTATCAACAGGGTTAGCACCGTTAGCAACAAGTTCAGGGGAGGCCAGTTTAGTGGCGCCATTGGTCACGACGGCACAGTTATCAACACAATTAGCACCCTTGGCAACAAGTTCCGGGATGGCCAACGCCGTGGCGCCATTAGTGACGACGGCGCAATTATCAACAGGATTAGCACCGTTGGCAACAAGTTCCGGGAT
>Ga0206804_10318_pt1 | contig 11739 bp, 16 predicted proteins | sample Alteio_BWOrgCont_62_FD_152888 | JGI IMG/M metagenome (GOLD analysis project Ga0206804, IMG submission 152888) | Enriched cells from forest soil in Barre Woods Harvard Forest LTER site, Petersham, Massachusetts, United States -... | ecosystem: Environmental > Terrestrial > Soil > Temperate forest >... | reverse complement strand
GCCGGCGGCGTTTTGAAGCGTGCCTTTGTTTTCCATGGTCTTGTCGCCGAGCATCTTGCCGGTCGTTTCCTTGACCTGGCCTTTCACTTGCTTGACGTCGCCTTTGACCTGATCTTTATTCATGGGATTCTCCAAATTGCGTTTAGGGTTGAGCGCCGCACTGAATGCCGGTGCCGGTACTGAGAAGAATGAAATCATGGCGTCTCGCGGTCTGTGCGCAGTCGCTCATAGCGGTTCGGCGGTCGCCGTATTTACACTGAGGCTGTGGGGTAAGGCATCGACGATGGAGGCGCCGGGGATCACCTTGATGGTTGTTCGCCGGCACGACCTGATTCGCGATATGCGCAACAGGTATAAGGTCCGGAAGCAAGCCGCCGCGCACTAAAGTGAATTTCCAATCCGATCCCGGGGCTGATCCCGGTTTGCCGAACCCAAGGCGCGGCAAATCGGAATTCCCAGCGGTGAAAGAAGCTTGCCGGTCAGGTATTTGGCCACCCTCTGTTCGATAGCGTGCAGAGCGCCCGCGGCGTTTTGGATATCCTGCGGCGAATCGGGAAGTTATGTTCCGTCGCTTCCCGCGTACGGTGTCTATATGCCCAATACACCCACTCCCCAGCAAAACCATCTCCTGGCCGCACTGCCGGCCGAAGTGCAGAACCGTCTGCTGCCTTATCTGGAGTTGGTGCCGCTGTCTTTCGGCAAGGTCCTGTATGAATCCGGGGACACCTTGCATCACGTCTATTTTCCGACCGACTCCATCGTGTCGCTGCTTTACATGATGGAAAACGGCGGGTCGGGGGAAACCTCGATGGTAGGCAATGAGGGTTTGATCGGCGTCGCCCTGTTCATGGGCGGTGAAAGCACCTCGAGTCGCGCGGTGGTACAGAGCGCCGGAACCGCATACCGACTGTCGGCACGCCGGCTCAAGGATGAGTTTCATCGCAATGGGGAGCTACAGTTCCTGTTGCTGCGCTACACCCAATCGCTCATCACGCAAATGTGCCAGACCGCGGTCTGTAACCGGCATCACTCGGTAGACCAGCAGCTATGCCGCTGGCTACTGCTGTCCCTGGACCGTCTGCCCAACAACCACCTGGCGATGACCCAGGAGCTGGTTGCCAACATGCTGGGCGTGCGCCGCGAGGGCATTACCGACGCCGCCGGCAAGCTGCAGAAGCTTGGTGTAATCGAATACCGACGCGGACATGTCACGGTTCTCGACCGGGACAGACTCGAAGAGCTGAGTTGCGAGTGTTACGCCGTGGTCAAGAAGGAAACCGATCGCCTGCTGCCTTGTCCGCCTCCTCCCCGTGCCGAGCCAATCGAAAGGGTGCGCGCGAATCTGGACATCAAACTGCTGGCAGCCTGAGTTTGAGCTTTGTGCCGGCCCCGATTCAATATGACGGCACTCGGCAAAAGGGAGCCACCGCCACAAACTAGGCCGGTTCATTCTTGCGGGCGCCGCGAATATTCAGCGCGGCAAGGGCAAGCTGCAAGGCGATCAGCGCATAAGCATGGTCATGCCAGCCCCAGGCGATCCATAGCGCATTGCTCAGCAGAAAGCACCAGAAGCCGAGCTCGCGCCAGCGCTTGGATTGCGCGGCGATGAGCCATGCGGCGATTACCGTCGCCAGCATTGCGGGCCATTGAACAAGATCCACGGCGCCTCCGCCAGACGAATGCCAATCCGACCTTGATGTTAAATCGTTACGGGATTCCTAGCTTGCCGTCACGTTGGGCAGCAGGCGGTCGAATTCCCTCTTGACCACGGCATAGCATTCACAGGCGGCTTGCTCAAGTCGTGGCCGATCCAGCACCGTGAAGGTGCCGTGGCTGTACTCGATCAGGCCAGCCGACTGCAGTGTGCCCGCCGCGTCGGTGACGCCCTCGCGGCGCACACCGAGCATATTTGCGATCAGCCCCTGGGTCATCATCAATTTGTTGTCAGGCAGGCGATCCAGGCCGAGCAACAGCCAACGGATCAATTGCTGCGGCACCGAATGATGCTTGTTGCAGGCCGCCGTCTGCGTCATCTGGGTGAGCAGGGCCTGCGTGTAGCGCAATAGCAGGTGCTGCAAGGCCTCCGAGCGCTTGAATTCCCGCTTCAGCTCACTCCCTTTCAGCCGGAAGGCATGGCCGTCATTCTGTATCACCGCCCGGCCCGTCGTGGCCTCACCGCCCATGAACAGGGAAATGCCGACCACGCCCTCGTTTCCCACCATGGCGATTTCCGAGGAGTCACCGTCCGCCATCACATATAGAAGCGAGACAATGCAATCGATCGGGAAATAGGCGTATTCCAGGATGACGCCGGTTTCGTACACCACCTGGCCGAGTTTCATCGGCACCAGTTCGAGGTGGGGAGACAGGCGCTCCTGTTCTTCCTCCGGTAGGCAGGCCAGAAGACGGTTCTTCAGCGGTTGGGCGGACAATGTCGCAGGCTCCTCGGTCGGGGTGGAGTGCCTGCTTCGCGGTGGCGTTGGACACAGTCCGACCGATTCCAGTGATATACCAAATACGACTTGCATTCCGTGCGGTTGCGTACCGTTCGGTTCTGCGCGCGGGCCAATGGCGTCACCATCCGCGCAGTTTATGTACGTTGCCAGACAGACCCCGTCATACGTCAAGCATGACCATTGAGCCATATGGAGGTTGGCTCATGAACAAGCAGAACAGTGCGGCGGATGTTGCAATGCGCGGGGCGAGCAGCCTGATCGAAGGCGGCCTTTTCTATCCGGTGGGTCACATCGTGGCGGGATTGCCCGATCAGCAGGATGCGCGGCAGGTCTATCAGAAACTGCTGGCGCATGGCCTGTCTCCGGATGAATGCGTCCTGGTGTCCGCCGCCGCCATGGTGGAGGCGGCGGAAAAGGATCTGGATTCCGGAAGTGTCATAGCCGCATTCGGCAGCACCGCGCAAATCCGCGAAAAACAGTTGCAACTGGCCCGCGAGGGCTGCCATTTTCTGATGGTCAAGGTTTCTTCCGATGAGGACAAGAATCTTGTCCTGAAGGAACTCGCCCAGGTGCCGGTGCGGTATGCGGTCCAATATCACAGGCTCGCAATTGAAAATCTGATTGCCCATATTCCATCGGCGACCGCGGGCTGCGGACCTGCGCGAACGAGTTAGCTTGCAAAAAGCAGGACCGCGCGCACACTCCCAGGCACCCTGACAGGGCGCTCCGGCCAACTGGCCGGATAAAGCACCCGCCCCCCGGCCGAGCTTATGCCTCAGGCGCTCCGCGCCATTCGCCGTCGTCGTGCGCCAGGGCGTAGTCGATCGCCGCACACACTGCCGCCACCTGCGCGGCGATGCACTGCTCGCTGCTGGCGCGCGGGCTGTCGGGATAGACCTCGGTGGTGGTCTTGTAGGCTGCGTTGGTGATGCCCGCACACAGGCCAAGCTTCTTCAGCGAATAGTGGATGACGCCGGGGGCGACGACCGGCGATCCGATGATATTGCCGTCGCGATCCGCCGCGGCGATGTGGGTGACTTTCGCCACCGCCGCGATCACCGCCTGCTGGAACGCGGTTTGCGGACGCTCGCTGTCGTCGACCAGGTAGAAGCCGTCGGGAATCTCGTCCGCAACATACGCCACGCCATCGCGGGCGGCCAGCGCCGGACGAAATTCGGACTCGTCGGTATCGGTGGTTTCATGCAGATCGACATGCACCAGCACCCGCTCGCGCAAGGGCGCGACCAGGCGCATCAGGGCGGCCGACTCCTGCGCCGGGCTGTCTTCGAAAAACGAGCGGTTGGGGTCGACCGCGTGCAGGTTCCAGCGCTGGATCGTCTCATAGGCCCAGGGGCTGACACAGGGCGCGACGATGAGATTGACCCGGCCGGCATAGCTGGCCGCGTGCCGATCGACAAAGCGCAGGGCCCCAAGCACGCCGCTGGTTTCATAGCCATGCACACCGCCGGTGACCAGCACACAGGGCAAGCCGTCCCGCCAGTCCCGGCTCCTGATGCAAAACAGCGGGTACCGATCCGGGTCGTGATCGAGGCGGCCGTACTGCACCACCTCGTAGCGGGCACGCAGGGTCTCGATGACGCTCAGCACATCCGATTTATAGCTCCGCCTGCAAGTCCGCAGCGTCTGCCAGGCCGACACTTCGGCGGCGCCCCAGGGGCGTCCGGGCGTGCCGATCGGATAGGGTTCACTCGTCGTCATCGGGTGTCTCGCTCTCAAGCAATAGGTATTGGGGCGTACGGTAGCATCGACTTGAAGCACCGAGCGCGCCGCGCAGCCTGCGATCAGCGCGCGGGACCATCCGGCTTGGGCGTCAGTCCCACAGTTCAAAGGGGGCGGCCTCCAACGTCACTTCTCAATTAGGGGGTTTCCCCTCTCCGCTTGCAGGAGAGGGTGGCCGGCAGGGCCGGGAGAGGGCCTTCGGGCCAAGGAAAGCCCCTCTCCCCCAACCCCTCTCCCGCAAGCGGGAGAGGGGAGCTTGGTGAGTGCGGTCCTTAAAAAGTGCCATTAAGGGTCGGCCCCCTTTCCCCGGCATGCCCTGTTTCGGCCCACCTGACAAACGCGGCCTCCTCCGTAACCATTTGATAAATAAAGCTTATGCCTGAAGCCGCCAGCGGCGTTTGGCGCTGGCGCGCTTGACAGGCAACAGGGCTATGCCTCGAAATGCAATTGTTGCAACGCAGCAATTTTGAGGAAATACCGATGGGCAGCACCTGTATTGAGCTTGATAAGCCGGCCGGCCACGCCGTGACGGCAACGGCCGGCGGGACCGGTCGGCGTCATCAGCAGCAGCGAGGAATACACCGCAAGCGCTTCCTGCGCCGCGCGGCGGTTGGCATTGCCGGCACCGGCTGGGCGTTCTTCGGCGCGGCCGATCTGCACGCCGGGGCGGGACCCAAGAATGGCGCCGCAAGCGCGCCTTGGCACGACATCGCTTTTGAAGATGGCTCCCTGCGCAGCACCGGCCTTGCCGGCATTTCGCCGAGGATGGCGTGGCTGCCCTTTGGCGACAGCGCAATACTCGACCGCAAGTACCAGCAGCGCGATGAAGCGGACGACCCGGCAATAGAGCAGTTTGCCGCCGATGTGCGCGAGCGCCTGCCACATTTTCAGACCACCTTCGAGCAGGCGGCGCTGCACAACGGCATGGATTGGCGCCTGCTTGCGGCCATGGGCTACCAGGAGTCGACCTGGAATCCGCGCGCGGTCAGCCCCACCGGGGTGCGCGGCATCATGATGCTCACCCTCGATACGGCCGACGAGCTCGACGTGGACCGCGACAACCCGGCACAGAGCATCCGCGGCGGCGCCGAGTATTTCGAACAGATCCGGGAGCGCCTGCCGCCCCAGATTCATGAACCGGACCGCACCCTGATGGCGCTGGCGGCCTACAACCAGGGCATCGGCCACCTGTCCGATGCGCGCAGGCTGGCCGCGGAACTGGGCGGCAGCCCGGACCGCTGGAAGGACGTGCGCGCCGCCCTACCCCTGCTCAGCGACGAACGCTGGTTTAGCAAGACGCGCCACGGCTACGCCCGCGGCAACGAGGCGGTGCGCTTCGTCAGCCGCGTGCGCGACTACTACGGCATGCTGACGACGATCCCGACCGACGACAGTGTGCACATGGCCCCGCACATGATGGTGGCGAGCGCCGGGATGTAGGGCGTATTGCGCAAGCGTTGCGACGCTGTCACGGGTGCACCCTAATTACAGTGTCCGTTTTATCCGGGTCAGCTCACTCCGACCCCTTTTCTTTGGCTTTATTGGTTTGCGTCGTCGACGTACTCGATCGCTACACGCTTCCCTGCTGCCAGTTGTTCGGCCTGCGCCCAACTCTGGACCTCATAGTACGAATGACTAAGCTCAGTGCCGCAGGAGGGAGGCAAAGAATCGATGTCGCCGGGGCCTTCGTTGTACACGGACCGGAGTTTTCGGATTCCAAGAAAAACTCGTTTTGCATCTTTACCCTGAAGCGTCAATCCGTCATCAAGAGACTCTAAATCACGTCCGATTTTGTCGGCGAGCCCCAGCGCCAGGCTCCGACTCTCCGCTTCAATCAAGTAGAAATCTTCAAATACCGGAATCCCATCAACGGAGTCATCGGTTTTGATGGCAGTGATAATGCTGGCAGTGAACCAAGTCATGGCCATTGGAAACGGTCCTTCCCATCGCAATTGAAGCGTTTCATCGCTTGTTTGATCTTTATTCGATTATTCGAGTCTGTTTCATTTTTGAATCAATGGGGTCAGACACGATTGATTTCGACAGAATATTCAATCGTGTCTGACCCCTTTGATTTTTGACGCCTCATTGATTCGCCTTAATTCATATCGCCGACCGCTGCACGAGCAGCAAACAGCCGGAGGCATTCTGGAATAATCGACGCATTTTGGTTAAGTATTTTCTGGACTTCGTCGTCGTACGCAGGCTGCCAACAACCTAATCCATGGAGAGCTGCTTTTTTACAAGTAATATTATCTAACCAAAGTGTTTTTTCAAGATTATTTAGAATGATGGAGTCAATGATCTTCATTTTCTGCGTTCGCGGCGCTCCATGCCTCGGGAACACATACCACCACATAAAACAAAGATAGTTATACGATGGCAGATGCAAATTTGCCGGGCTATCCGTATTCGCACATGCTTTTGCGAATACTTTTTCGAATACCTCGAACATTGACGAAATCGCACTTTCCCTCATCGAAAGAGGTACTTGATCGCTTAAAAATGAAAAGCACGTTATGCCGCAGTATCGATCAATCAAATATTGAAGCCCTAAAACGAACTGGGTTTCAGAGTGATTGGCCCAAATAGTTTCAATCTCCCGGAAAATTTGGAGGGCGCCGTCCACAATGAACTCGTCTTTAAAGTCCGGATCGAAAAAGTCTTCAGCAAAAAACCACTTCGGATCCCCAGCTTTGTATGCCCTGTCAAATAGAAATGACTTAAAGTCGCTATATGATTTGTCCGTCATTCGTATCACGTTTCACTGTTAGTCTTTGCAGTGACAGTCAATCGCTTTTTGTGCTCTAGCAATTTGATTGTCCAAGTCTTGCGGCAGTTGTGGGCCATGTACAACATCGACCCCGTCGTGCCATTTGTTTGTAAATGCATTACGAAGCGCTTTGCAGCTCAACGCCCTACTCAGCTTGAATCTGGCAATCTGACATGGAGTCAATCCTGGCGGTGGTGGCTCACTACACACTCTATCGAAATCAAAGGGGTCAGTTCAGTCGTTGATTCGATCGTATTTCCCGCTTGTTATGAAAGCCCGATCCTCGGGGCTTGTCGCTTTATTTCGCGCCAAGCCAAACGCATGGATTCCCGAAAAGCCTTGATCTCTTCTGTCTTCCAAATTGGATGATACGATTTTCCGATTGGGGTAACCGCAGGAATATTGCTACCCAAAAAAAGCTTCTCATAAAACTGAGACAGCTTGTCATTTTTCTGCGCATCAAGGATGCGACTTAGTTTGAATGTCCGCATTAGATCTTCAATGATTCCGAGGCCGGTGAGTAACACAGAGCAGGTACTAGTTAAGGAATAGCGCCCTGATTTCAAATTACGCACCTTGTTCCAAAAATTATCAAAATCAAATATCTCGGATTTCTCGCTACTAAAGACAACGTCTAGCTCCTTTGAAATCTTGCGGCGAGTTTCGTCAGAGATTCGTCCAACAAGGAGATCGCCGCTGGAGGCTTTCAAAAACTGATCCTCCACATCACCCCCAGTCATCCAGTAAAGGTGTATCTGCTTCTCTCCAGATTTTAATATTTGAACATACACCTTAGATTGCGAAGTCATAGTTAATGATCCGATTCGTGGCCTGACTATCGTTTTGGTTGGCACCTTTCACAGTTCTTTTGTATTTTATTAAATTCAGAGCCAGGTCCGCGTTCAAAGGCTTTTCCCCCACCTTGATAATGTAGAAGCAAAATGCGCCCTGCGTACTCTTTACAACTTTCTCCAGACTGACGCGGATAATATTTGGAACAACTCGGAACATTGCGCACGAATCAATGGGGTCAGACACGATTGAATATTCTGTGCAGCCAACAAGGTTGATCGGATTCCCGCCGACGTAGGCATAGATAATAAATGGCTGCACATCAAGCCATGTCACGCACTAGAAATGTAGTGCCGTCCCAGTGTAATTCTTTTCCATCCAATCCAGAAACTAGATGAAGTTGAGGAACAACCAAGTAGCGGCCACTTCCAATGTAAATTTTAGCCGCATGGAAATTAGAGCCGAGGACAACCGCTTCATCGTAGAAACCAACCATCCATCGCTCACGGTCGTCGCCGCGCTCCCTGCCAAGCAAAAGGCCGGGAACAGCCCGGAACTTGGTAATTTGACGTAGACGCTCGCCGAGCTTCTCTTCGGCAGATTGCGTCATGGCGAAAGTTACCGAGGTGTCTTCTAGCATAAGCGCCTACAAGGTTGCAGGACAGAAGTTATTGACTCGTTGCGGATCATTGAGAAATTGTCCGGCCATTTCTGGAGCGATGTAGTGCTGTATTTCGCGTATGCCGTCCGGGCAAAGGTATTCGCAAGTGATGGAAATCAATGGGGTCAGACACTATTGATTTCGACAGAATATTCAATCGTGTCTGACCCCATTGATTCGTGTTACCGGCAACGTCCACCAGAATGCCGCCGATACAAATGGGATTGGGGCCCAATAAGCAAAAAGGTTCACCTGGATTTGGGACCAGCCCCGAGGGATCGGTGTAATTGAGCGGATTCCCGCTGGCATAGGCATAAATAGTGGCCCCTGACGCGAGCCGTCGTACCGCAGCAGGGGGCAGGCTCGCCGCAGCGCCGATTACTCTCTACTTTTGTGGGCCATTTCCGCCGGGTTGGTTCGCATACCTACTAAGCACGCTGTCGATGACTTGCTGCCGCTCAGCAGCGTAGCTTTCCTTGTTAGCCCCCTCGCCATACTTCTTAATTTCTGCAGCATTGTTATGAGGATTCTCCAGGCGATATTTCACCACCGCCCGAATGAACTTCTCTCGATCATAGCTGCCCAGCCGCGCGGTGGCGTCATAGCCCAGCGTCGCCACGCTCTTGCTGGTAATGCTGCCGTCGGCGTTGTAGCCCAGGCTGGCGCCGCCGATGCTGGTGTCGCGGTTGCTGGCCGGATCGATGGTGTAGGCGGTGGTGGTGCCGTTGACGATCTGCTGGGTGCGGTTGCCGGTGGCATCGTAGCTGTAGCTGATCGGGCCGCCGCTGCCGGTGTAGCTGTTGACCCGGTTCAGGGCGTCGTAGCCATAGCTCATGCTGCCGCCGAGCGCGTTGAGGTTGCTCAGGGTCCAGCCGCTCGCCCGGGAGTTGGTGTCGTAGCCGATGGTTTCCAGCGGGTCGGAGGCGATGCGGCCGTCCAGATCGTAGCTGCGGCTGGGGGTTTCGCCGTTGGCCAGGATCCAGCCGACCGGGCCGGCAAAGGGCTGGTAGACGATGTTCGAGACCAGCGGAGCGCCGTTGAGGGTGAGCGAAGCGATGTTGCCGTTGGCCCAGGTGTAGCCGATGAGCTTGCCGGACGGCGTGGTCATGCTCAGCGCGTTGCCGCCGCTGCCGTAGGCGTACTGCGTGGTGAGCGTTGTCGCGGTGATGAGCGCCTTTGATTGATCCCTTTGATTCCAACCCGCTATGCAGCCATTAAAATTTTCTACTAATGGCTACTCACCCCAAATAGTATTCGCAGCTATTCTGCAATGAGAAATGAAATCCTGCTTCCAAGTCCCAGTGTTTCCTCCAACCACAACTGACATTCATCGTTATCCCAATTGACGCTTCCAATCTTCACGACGCACTCCTCTCCGCGCCGCCAAGTCAATTGAGCTTGGATTTGATCAAATCCTTTCAAGCTAGCTCTTACACGTTCCGATCCGTCTATGCCAATGATCCAGAAAATGGAATTCCTCGCCTGTATCTTCGGATTGAATGGGCTTTCTGGCGGAGGGACATTTGCATTATCACTTTCTGTCAAACTTAAAGTGATTTTGTCGCCAACCTGAAATATCTCATTATGCCAAGTGACGATCTTATCTCCTCCAGAATCATCCGACCTCAGTTCATGAATACGAAGAACCATGGGGCCTTGTATGGCGGACACTAAGCTAGCTGATAAAAATGAAGTGTCCAGATCGCCGGCAATGCAGACTTTCTGATTGTTTATTACAACGTTGATTGTGGGCATCTGATTCAGAAGAAACTGATAAAGGGAGGAAATCCTTTAGGCACGTACTCTCGGCTGTATTGCTTAGCGTCCTGATTCCATTTTTGCTTTGCCCATATCATGGAGCCATCATCCGGCTTAAGATGATCAAATAGGATGCGCATCTGTCGCATCAATAGTTCGCCATGTCGTAGCTCACAATTTGTGCAACCCCTACCCCCGGCGCTCTTGCATAGATTGAAAACTCATCATCATCACAATGCTCTTTTAGCAACGGGATCAAATCTGTTAGATCAGCGCCCGCTCTAAATGCTACCTTGGCAATGTATTGAGCCAATTCCTTTTCCATATTTGGCAATCCCACTTTCAACGCAAAATCAATGGGGCCAGACACGATTGATTTCGACAGAATATTCAATCGTGTCTGACCCCTTTGATTCGAAGCGGCGCTCGTCATCCCTGACTTGAGCATCCTGATTCCTCCGCAAGCAAGTAAACACGAACGGGAAAAGCCTGTCCCGGGCAGCCCGCGAGCGGGCATCGTTCATCCGGCCTGTTTGTCCCGCCTGACTTTTCCGAAATGGATGGTGATGAAAAGCCCCAGCACGAACGCCCCCAGCAACAGGACCATGAAACCCGGGTTGATGCCGAGAGCCACCGGGTCGATGGAAAACAGCCAGGCGCCGGCAAGCAGATTGAAGAAGCCCCACAGGAAATTCACCAGCGGCGACGAGTCGCCGACGCCGTGAGGCTTGGCGAACGGCGAGGGAAACGGCACGCCCTGCAAGCCGCAAACCAGGTGGGGGATGCAGTTGCAGAGCAAGGCACCGGCGATGAAATTGGCGATGTAGTGCATGTCGTTCCTGTTGATTCGATCGGTTGATTGATGGGCCGCTACCGCCGCCGGCTGCGCAGGCGGGCGGCCACCTGCGCCTCCAGCAGCGGAAACAGCTCCTTGTACAAGGCATCCTTGCGCTGGTCCATCTCGGTACGCGAGTAATAGCCACGCGTAATGGCGCCCGTCACCTTGATGCCGGTCGGCACATGCAGCAGGCGGCACTCGGCACCCATCGAGGTATCCGCCCGCGATGCTTTGGAGGCGCGTGCGCGCGGTTCCGGCGCGCCGCCGCTCCATCCTACCGAGACCTCCTCCGGGTCCAGGCGCCACGGTCCTTTCCGGTTCATGCGGCCGCCGCCGCAAGCCTGTTATTTTTTCTGCGCATTCAGATCCGCGATCAGCTCTCGCAAAATCTCGTCCAGCGCCAGCTTGGTGATTGTCGCCTTGATCGCCGGAAGCACTTCGGCCTGCACCATCCGGCACATGGTGGCGGACGACTATCCGCAATACCTGGTGAACAATGCCGGCGAAGCCAAGCTGCCGAGTACCGACAGGGCAGGGCAGTATGTACTGACGCCAAACACCCAGGGCAGCAGCTACGAATTCCGGGCCATGGCGACGGGGGAGGCCAATCTGTGGATCGTCGAGTTCGGCAGGATGCTCGACGACACCCTGATGTCCGCCGATGTGCAGAAGGCGTTCGGCTCCCTGCAAAAGGCCGCCGACAGCTCCCAGAGCCAGAATG
>Ga0206804_10316_pt2 | contig 11772 bp, 9 predicted proteins | sample Alteio_BWOrgCont_62_FD_152888 | JGI IMG/M metagenome (GOLD analysis project Ga0206804, IMG submission 152888) | Enriched cells from forest soil in Barre Woods Harvard Forest LTER site, Petersham, Massachusetts, United States -... | ecosystem: Environmental > Terrestrial > Soil > Temperate forest >... | reverse complement strand
GCGAAGAAGCGGACGGCGTAGCGGGAAACATTTCGTTTTGGTCCTTTTTGTTCTGTTCCAGTTGCTGCTGGTGCAGCTTGTAGCCGTCCTTCAGGAAATGAATGAGCCGCTGCGCGCCTTTTTTCGCGATGGTGGTGTGGTGCATAATCCGGGCGACGTCGCCTCCCACGACGTTCATCGTGACAAGGTTGATGGCATTGGAAATGTCGGTGATCACTTCGCCTATATCCGCTAGGGCTTGATGGACCTCGGGCAAGAGTTCGTCTTGTAGCGAGCGGGTTGATTCTGCATGGGCGATCATCTTATTTCTCCAGGTCCGGATCCTTTGCAACTTTGGCTGTAGGTTGATCAGCGCTGCGGCGAGTTCGTCCTTTACGCGCCCGGGAGGAAGATTGTCTCGCAACCATGGAAGGCAGTCGTTCTGCTGGTTCTTGTACTTGCTTTCATCTGTGAATTTCGTGATGTGAAGGATGATGTCTTGGATGACGCTTTCCCGGTATATGCAGAAGACATCCGGGCACGTGTCGTTCATTAACTTCATGTGCTCCATTGGTGGCGCGAACAGGTAGCTCCATTCGGTCCACATGTACCCGATATGGGTACAGTGCCGTTCGAGCTTTTTGACTGCTTTGTGAAGGTCGGGTGTGAGAACCAGTCTTTGGAGTCCGTTCATGTTGGTTGGAGCATTACAGGGGCATTTAAGACACCTTTGTGGGCGGGGGCTCTTCGAACTCGTTCTCTCCAAGATAGGCTTCTCTAAATGCGTTGATCGCCTCGTTTATATCTTCGGCAGTAGGTGGCCGTCCTTCGGAAATGCTGGCGAGCTTTGCGAATAGAGCTTCTCGTCCACGCTCCATCGACGCGTTTTCGTTCATCCTTTTTTGCGCGATCTTGCTTAGCTCTGCGAAGTTGGCTTGGATTGATGCTTCGGTAGGCCAGGAAGTCTTAATCGTGTCGATTTGTGCGCGAGTGAACGTCACGGGCCGTATATCGTTTGGAGTCGGATCAACTCCTAGGGGATTCTCGATATGCCCGACGGCTAAATCTGGGCCGGAATAGTTATCGTCGAGGAGTGCGAGAATCCTAATGCACCCGAAAATGGTGACTTGGGCGTAGAGCAGATGTTCGGTCGAACTGCCTACCAGCGCGATCGTGTGAGTGACGGTGCCTTTGTACCCGGGGAAAGGTTCCAGTTGAAGTGACCAGAATATCGAATCGTGTAGATTTCCCACCCCGTCTACTACGGGGCTGAGTTTTTTGGCGATTGCGCGGTCTCCACCTTTGAGCACGTAGAAATCGAGCGCTGTTTTGAAGAGGGATCTGAATATTTCGGGAAAAGTCAGTTTCGCGGGGAAGGCAATTGGCGCGGTGAATTTCTCGCTTACACGTTTGGCCTCTGCCAAAGTTTTTTCTACGTCAATACCTGAATATTTTTGCTTCAGATCTTCCAAGCTGCGTCTTGCCTCTTTTTCACTCCGGGCGATGAGGCTTATTTGTTTACCCCCTCCCGCCAAATCCTTCTGATTGAAAGTAAAATTTTGGAGTTCTGGTTTGCCCGATGAATCCATTTTGATTTTCGTTCCGTCAGGGGCAATTCCAGCAATCTTAGGGTGATTGCCACGGCTGCTAGCACGGCGGACATTCAGGGCAACGGCCAGGGGTTGGAGTGCCTTGCTAAGATCGCCGTCGGGGTGGGATCCCCAATTCGAATTACAGTCCTCGCAGAGTAGATCTTCGCTGTGGAGGCGTCCTCCTAATGCCTGAAGAAAGAGGTGTTCGTCCGAAATTTTGTCACCTTCTAGTGCGGTTGAGCATCGATAGCAGTGCAGCATGATTTAAAGTTAGCCATGGCGCCGCCTTTGTCAGCGCGCTTTCGGAGGTGATTATGAGATCAAACTTGATTATTATACGCATGGATAATAGAGTGCAAAGCCCATGGCCGTTATCCCTGACAAGATTCTCCAGCTACGACAGCTCTTGGAGGCGCGTTTTGGAGCGACGGAGCTGAAGGCAGAAGAGAGCTTTTCCACTGGTTTTACGGCGCTGGACGAGGTGGGAATTCCCCGCGGGGCGCTGACGGAAGTGGTATCCGAGCCAGCCAGCGGGCCGGGCGGGACGCTGCTTTTGTACGGGCTTCTCCATGCGGTTGCCCAAAGAAAGGAACGGGTCGTCCTGATCGACGGCAAGGATTGCTTTGCACCCAAGGGGCTGCCGAATGGCGATTTGACACGGGTGCTATGGTCTCGGTGCCGTGTAACCTCTGAAGCGATCAAGGCAGCCGATCTCGCGGTGCGAGACGGCAATGTGCCCCTCGTTATTCTGCTTCTTACTCTGAATCCTGCCAGTGAGCTTCGCCGGATCCCGGCAACAGCTTGGCATCGGCTCCAGATGGTGGCGGAAAAAACGGCCGTCACAGTGCTCGTTTTTACGCCGCGAGCGCAGGTGGGCTGTGCCCGACTGCGTCTGCTGGTGGGCGGGGCCTTTCCTTTGGATGCACTTCAGCTTTGCCGGGACGAGGTGATCCCGGCTCTGAACCTACAAATTGAACGACGACGAATTGGAAGGAGATATGACGATGAAAAAATATGCAGTGCTTCATGTGCCTGAGTTTCGGTTGCAATCGGTACTCAGGTATTTACCTGAGGTGCGTAAGGAGGAGCCCGCCGCTTTGATGGAGGTGCAGGGCTCGAAGCTGCGCGTTGGAGAAGTCAATGCGGCTGCGGCGGCGTGCCAGGTGCAGTTGGGCATGAGTTCGACCCAGGCATTGGCCCGTTGCCCTGTGTTACACATGGTTGCCGCCAATCTGGGCCATGAACGCTCCGCGCAGGCCGCGCTCTTACAGACGGCGGAAGTCTTGTCTCCCTTTTTGGAGTCGACGGGGCCGGGAGTGGTGACGATTGAGCTGCCGCCGGAACGAACCTTTAGCACGGAAGATTTTCTCGGGAGAATCGTGGTGCCTTTGCAGGCCTTAGGATTGCAGGCGAAAGTCGGAATGGCGGGGACGCCGGACCTGGCGCTTTTGGCCGCCCGGCGCGGGAACCCGGTTTACATCGTGCGCAATGCTGCCGCGGTGCTTTCGCCGTTGCCAGTCAGTGTGCTTCAGCCCTCGGAAGAGCTGGCTGCCGTGTTGGAATCGTGGGGTGTGCGGTCGGTTGCCCAGTTGGTGGCGCTACCCATGACGCAGGTGTGCGAGCGCCTGGGACCCGAAGCCGTGGAGCTCTGGGAACGCGCCAGGGGTGGGCGGGTGCGCCCTCTTGACTTGGTCAAGCCGCGGGAGTTTTTCGTGGAAGAGATCGATCTCGAAAATTTCGTCGAATTGCTGGAAACGTTGCTCTTCCTATTGCGACGGTTTCTCGAGCAGCTCACGACCCGGTTAGGTAACGCCTATCTCGTGGCGGGCAAGATGCGATTGGTGCTTCGTTTTGAGGACGGCAGCTCCTACCAGCGAGTGTTTACCGTTCCTCAGCCGACTTGCGATGTGGATGTGCTGTTTCGGATACTGCATACCCATCTCGAAAATTTCGTGTCCGAATCCCCGATCGTTGGATTGGAACTCGCGGCGAAGCCAGTACGACCAGGTGCCGAGCAGTTCGACCTATTGGAGAAAGGTGTTCGTGACCCGCATCAATTGGCGGAGACGGTTGGTCGACTTCAGGCGCTTTTGGGACCGGAACGGGTGGGGACTCCGCAAGGAGACGCGTCTCATCATCCCGACGGTTTTGTGCTGCATCCCTACGAAGGTGTCGAGTTCTCTGATGAGTTCGATGAAAGCCCTCTTTTGGGTGTGCCGTGGCTTCGGTTTCGGCCCCCGGTACCGGCGAACATTGTCCTCAATGACAAGCGCCCCGCTTTTCTTTATTCGTCGCGGACGACCGGTCCGGTGTCGGATGCGCGCGGGCCATGGTTATTGGAAGGCGACTGGTGGGAGTCCTGGAATTGGTCACGGGAGGAATGGGATATCGCGACGGAAGATGGGGTCTACCGGCTCGTGCGCGATGGATCGGATTGGTTCCTCGATGGACTTTACGCATGAAATGCCATGGCCTACGTCGAACTTCACGGCAGGTCCGCCTTCAGTTTTTTGCGGGGCTCCTCCCTGCCGGAGCATCTAGCGGAGGCCGTGGCGAAGCAGGGACTGCCGGCCATGGCCGTGTGCGACCGGGACGGTGTCTACGGGGCGCCGCGATTTTATACGGCCGCGAAGGAGCACGGGTTTCGTTCGATCGTCGGGAGCGAACTCACCCTCGAGGATGGCAGCGTGGTGCCGGTCCTGGTGAGGAATCGTGCGGGTTACCAAAATCTTTGCCGGATGGTCACGCGGGCGAAGTTGCGCGCGCCGAAAGGTGAGAGCCGAATCCTTTGGAAGGAACTGGAGGAGTTCCGGGAGGGGCTGATTGCCCTGACCGGCGACACGGAGGGGCCGCTTTACCAGCCGGTCTTCCGGCGAGATCGCCAGGGAGCAAACGCGGCCTTGGAGCGAATGACCCATGCGTTCGGCGCCGAGAACGTCTACGTCGAGTTGCAGCGGCATCGGGTCCCTTACCAAGAGCGGATAGTGACTGGGCTGCGGCAGTTGGCGGAGGCCCATGGCTTGCCGGTGGTGGCGACCAACGGCGTCACGTATGCCGAACCGTGGGGCCGAGAGGTGCTCGACGTTTTTACCTGTATTCGCCATCACACCCATCTCGACGCGGCCGGCCGACGGCTGGCGGTTAATGGGCAGCGGTACGTGAAGTCCCAGGAAGAGATGGCGGCGCTCTTCTCTGATCTTCCTGAAGCTCTGGCGGAGACCCAGCGGATAGCGGAACGACTGGAATTCACGCTGAGTGATCTCGGGTACGAGTTTCCGAGGTTCCCGGTTTCTGCCGGAGAAACCATGGATGGCCAATTGCGGAAGCTCGCCTATTTCGGTGCCCAGTCGCGATACGGGTCAATTACCGGGCCCGTGCGCCAACAGCTCGAGAAGGAACTCGACCTGATCGGCCGGCTGGGGTTTGCCGGTTATTTTCTCATCGTCTGGGATATCGTCAATTTTGCCCGTGAGGAGGGGATTCTGGTTCAGGGTAGGGGGAGCGCGGCCAATAGTGCCGTCTGCTACGCGCTCGGCATCACGGCGGTTGATCCAGTTGGTGGGAAGCTTCTTTTTGAGCGGTTCCTATCCGAAGGCCGTAAAGATTGGCCCGACATCGATCTGGACCTGCCGAGTGGTGAGCGGCGGGAGAAGGTCATCCAGGAAGTGTTTCGCCGGTATGGCAAGCATGGCGCCGCGATGACGGCCAATGTCATCACCTACCGCGGCCGTAGCGCCATGCGGGAGATCGGCAAGGCCCTCAACTTTGGAGAGGATGTCCTGAAGAGATTTTCCGACCTCTTCGCTTCGGGTGATTTTGCCCACACCCTCGAACTGGAAGATCAGGTAGTGCAGGCTGGTGTACCGCGGTCCCATCCGAGATTCCGTCCGCTGGTCGATCTCTACCACAGGATTTACGGGTTGCCGCGGCACCTTGGGCAGCATTCCGGTGGGATGGTCATCTGCCAAGGCCGGCTCGATGACGTCGTCCCGTTGGAGAATGCCTCGATGCCGGGACGCGTAGTGGTCCAGTGGGACAAGGATGACTGCGAGGACCTGGGCATCATCAAGGTTGACCTACTGGGACTTGGGATGATGGCGGTGCTACAGGATGCGGTGGAACTCACGCATCAGCTTGGGCATGGGGTCGACCTGGCTCATATTCCTAAGGACGACCCGGCGACCTACGAATTGTTGCAGAAGGCCGATACTATCGGGACGTTTCAGGTCGAGTCGCGCGCCCAGATGGCGACCTTGCCGAGGATGAAGCCGAAGGAGTTCTACGATGTGGCCATCGAGGTCGCGATCATTCGGCCAGGCCCGATTGTGGGGCAACTCGTTCATCCGTATTTAGCCAGGCGCAATGGCGAGGAGCCGATCAGTTACATCCATCCGGATCTGAAGCCTGTGTTGGAGCGGACTCTGGGGGTTCCGCTCTTCCAAGAGCAAATGTTGAGAATCGCCATGATCATGGCCGACTTTGACGGCGCCGAGGCCGAGGAGTTGAGACGGGCCATTTCCTTCCATCGGTCGAATGAGCGTATGCGGAAGGTCGTGGAGAAGCTCCGCAAGAACATGACGAAGAAGCAGGTTGCTCCTGAGATTCAGGAGCAGATTGTCGGCGCACTCAGTTCATTCGCGCTCTACGGCTTCCCTGAGTCGCACGCGATTAGCTTCGCCCTACTGGCCTACGCGAGTTGCTGGCTGAAGGTGCATCGGGCGCCGGAGTTCTACTGCGCGCTCCTCAACAATCAGCCGATGGGATTCTATTCCCCGGCGACTTTGATGAAGGACGGGAAGCGACGGGGCCTGATGTTTCGACCGGTATGCGTGGTCAGATCGGGCGTTCAGTGCCAGATCGAAGGCGATGGCTCGATTCGCCTCGGGTTGAATTACGTGCAGGGCCTACACCGCGATAAGGCGGCCGAGATCGTGACGCAGCGGGATCGTCAGCCATTCTCGGATTTGGCGGACCTGCTGGCCCGGGTGTCCATCAATAAGACCGAACGGAGAGTTTTGGCAAAGATTGGTGCGTTCAACGCCTTTGATCGACACCGGCGGTCTGCCATGTGGGACGTGGAGGGCGTTTTCAGTAACGACGATTTGTTTTCGGGCCTGGATGCAGGCCGGGAGGCGCCACTTGGTCGGATGGATCCCCTGGAACGACTCCAGGCCGATTATGATGGTACGCGCGTTACCACGGGGCCGCATCCGATGGCTTTCGTTCGGTCTCAGCTGCCCTACGTCACTCGGGCTGCGGATTTGGCCAATGGGAAGAACGGCCTGAAGGTAATTATCGCCGGTGTGGTGATTTGCCGACAGCGGCCGGGCACCGCCAAGGGACATGTGTTCATCAGCCTTGAGGATGAGAGTGGGATTGCCAATGCCATCGTTCGGAACGAGCTGTTCGAGAAGCAGCGTCTGACGATTACCCACGAGCCACTGTTGGAGATCGAAGGTCGGCTCCAGCATTTGGAAGGGGTGGTTTCCGTACTGGCCAAGGACGTGCGGGGATTGAATGCACCTGCTACGATTGAAGGACAGTCCTACGATTTTCACTAACGACTATGGCTGGCGGAGAAACCATCAAGCACTCGAGTCTGAAGTTCTTGGCTATCGCCTGGGCAAGGGAGCAGGGTCTGTCGATTGCTGCCCCGGAGGTTTCCTTTCCCCATCGCAAATTCAGGGTCGATGTCGCTGCCTGTTGCCCGGCTCGAAAGGTACCCTCCCGTAAGCCGGTGAAAAGTTTGGACGTTGTATTGAAGGCGGCGGCGGTCTTTGAATGCAAGCAGGTCAGGAGTGACCTGATCCGAGACAATAAGCAGCGAGAGGTGCTTTCGCGTCGGCTGAAGACACTCGAAGCCCGGCGCGCGCGGATGGAGGCGCTACTTCAAGTCCACCTGCCGCACCTAGCTAACGGTGAGAGCCTTCTTCCGGAGTTCGACAGTTATCGTTTCCGGGAGTACCGACACGAAGGCTACCGGAAGCTGGTTAAGAATATTGCGACGGCGAAGAAGGTCCTTTTGGTGGGAACGAAGTTTGACCGCTTATTCTCGTACCGGTTAGCCAACCTGCATTATTTGGTGGTCGAGGAAGCATTGATCGAGACACATGAATTGCCGGTAGGATGGGGGCTTCTGGTTCGCCGTGGCGAGGAACTGCACCTTGTTGATAAACCGACATGGAAGGACATTGCTGTCGAAGAGCAGCTCATTTTTCTTCAGCGGATTGCCACGCGAAGGAGCTTTGGAATTCACGACGCTTTATGAATGTAAGGTCGGACGAGAATGCGTAGCGGCTGTGCTAGAACGAGATGTTGGCAGTTACATTTACGGTATGTGCTTCATACTGGTTGTTGAACGCGTCGTAGTCGTATTCAACTTTCAGCAGAGGAAGCGATGCCACCTTGACGGGTTTGATCGTGCCATCGGGTTGTGACACCTGTTTGTAAAAATTGTGGCAATACGCGAGCGCCAGTCCAAATCGAGCCCAGTTTTGGTAACGAATTGGGGTGGGAGAAGGCGTTAGGGGTTCCTGATTGGTGTCGTGAAGAAGAGTGTTCGACTCGATGAGTTGGATGAATTCAGTGGGAGAATGATCGCAATCCCCTAGGTCGTGAAGAACCCAGGAATAAGTGTTGCGATCTTGGATGGATAGTTGGCCTGTAGATGAGCTATTCCCGGCTTGGTTCTCGCCCATCATATAGGTGTAGGTGGGAACGATGTTTATGGCCGCGGGTAGCCATGGCGTTTTGTCTACGGGTGATGGGTGTACAGGATCGCCGTAGTCGTAGGAGTTGGCTTGCCTGCGAAAGAAATCAAACGATAAGTTAGGGGAGATGCCGTAAGCATCTTGGGTGTCGTAAGCCCAGCCGTGCTTTAGCGTGGCGAGATTTGTATCGCCAAAGGATAGATTCAATCCGGTCTGGATGTCGAAATTGGAGTAGTGATCCGGTATGTACGGAGACTTTGGATCGCAGGCATGCTCGTTGCCCTTCCCGATGTTCTGGACGGCACCTGGTTGCGGTTCTTTCCAAAAAAAGATCGGGGCACTTGGGAAGAATTTCTGCGAGATATTAAGCGAGGCGCCGATACCGTTTGAATGGGCGACATTAGTACCAACCAGATCGGTGCCCGAATTTTGATAGTTGATATAGGGCGTTATCGTGGTGCCGATGGGGCTTTGTTCGGTCCATCCAATTTGGGTGCTGTAGGCGTCGGTCACGCCTTTGCCCAGAAACGAGTTTTTTTCGTTGAAGCCTTCGATGAGAACTAGGCCTTTGGCCTTCCAGCCGGTTGGAGCTGGAAACTGTAAACCGGAATAGGGACTGCCTGGCTTCGAGACAAAAGTTTGGACTTGGCCCGGTCCTGGAACCACTTCGATGCCTTGGTATGTCTGGCTGGAAATGGTTTCAGCATTATTGACGTCCACCTGATTGGAGATTTGTACGGTCGGGTCCACCAGTTGGGCGTATATGGGATAAGTTCCCATATAGCTCAGCATAGGAATGAAAAGGTATAACGCGCCGAGGTTCTTCACGAGAGTTAATGAGCACGATCTGTGCCTTTAGGGTCATTGGTTGCTTCCGCGAGAAACTTCTAGCCTGATAATCGTGGAAGGCCCGGTCGACGCCAACAATGTGTGGCAATTTGCTCTTGGACTTTTGTTGTGCGATCCTTCTCGCATGGCTAAATCGGCGACTCTTGTATTTTATTTTTCCAAGAATAGCGACGAATTCGTTGTCGGTCGGCCGTTACAGAAGGGGCGGGTTGATGACCGCGGCGAGTCCGTGCCAAGCCAGGGTCAGACCATTGTCGATTCCGTACGCACTGACGGTGAGGACGCAGTCGTGATGGCGACGAACTACCCGAAGTTGTAATGGGGGAGCTTACACCGAAGCGCACGGAATCCGTGCTCACGATAGAGGCCCTAGAGCAACTTTGTGAGTGCGCCGTTGTGTTGTCCGCGAACACGAGCGACCGACAGGTTCCATCATGGAGGGAACAGAAAGGCTCTTTGATTTTTTCGCGACAGGTGGCGACGTGCCTGAGTCTCCTACGGCTTCTGCCCTCGAGCAGTCATTATTCGGCCGCGAAGGGCCGACGCGTCTGGGACGCTCCCTCTGCTGCGTCGCTTACCCGCAATATCATTGAATCGTACTGTATTCTTTACTACGTCGGGATCGACACGGTGACTCCGGAAGAGAACTTGTTTCGGGAGTATTTGTGGGACTACCACGAGACGTTCGAGCGATTTGAGATGGTTCGGATAGGACTGCCTCATTCGCCTAATTTGAAGGAACTCGAAGCCATCAGAGATGCGGCACAGTCCCGACTTCAGGGCACGCCCCATTTTCAGCAGTTGTCGTCTGGGCACCAGACTAACCTTCTTGCGGGGAAAGATTTTCGGGTCCTCTCCAACGTGGATATTTGCCAGCGGGCTGGCATCAGCGAGAATTACTACCGTTCCGAATTCAAGTTCTTCTCTGCGTATGTCCACACGGCACCCTTCGCCATATCGCAGGGAGCCGTATTTCGTGCGGGAACGCCGGAAGCTGAGCAGTTTTTCAAACGGATATTTCAGTCTGCGTTAGGATGGATGGCTTTGACCGTACGTGACTTTGTGAAGCTGTTTCCCGACCAACAGTCGGTACTCGGAGCCGATGTACGCGAGTGCATCGGGCTTTGGGAAGTGATGTCCACTTGGGAGAAGCAGGACGGTTTTCCTCAAGCTAAGTCGTAGCTGGCCCGCGTCGGTCTGCTACGACCTTCGCTATCGGCAGGGCGTATGCTAGCTTGAACGAAATGCCGCCGCCCGATTTTAGTCAGACAACGAAGGACGACGTATTTCTCGCGAATGCGTATCGTTGCGCAAATCCTGATTGTCGGGTTCCGATATTGGGCCCGAAGACTGGCGTGCCTTCGGGGACGTTCAAGGTGGGAGACGTGGCACATATTCGAGACGCCCGTGCGCGTCCTCCGCGTACTCCTCGGTACGATCCTGCGATGACGGATGACGAGCGAGCTGACATTTCGAATGCGCTGCCCTTGTGTGTGAGTTGCCACCGCACTATCGACTCGAATCCGAATTTGTATCCGGTTAGGCGGCTGCGGCAGTGGAAGGAACTCTCAGAGCGGCTGGTTAATTACTCGCGTCCCGTTTTGTCTATGACGCCTCCGTTCTTTCTCATGCGCGGAATGGGGCCGGTTGATGTTTTTGGGGGCCACGTCCTGATCGGGCCGGTTGCGCTGGATGCAGTTGGCTCCAGCGTGGAATTGGAGTTAATGACGATGACCGGCGGAAAGTTACCGATCTTCAGGTCATATTTTAATCCGCCTAATACACTGGGTGTCGCGGCATTGGGACCTGACTGGAAGCGATTTTTGGCGCGGGCGGGTTTGGACGGTCTTTATACTTTCACGTCACACAAGAATCCGGCTTTCCTGGAACATTTCCAAGGGGTCACTTTGTGTCCTTATCGCCTGCGTTGCACTTTGGAATATGATGGCGAACTCTTGGAGTTTTCCGGACCGTGGGAGGCGCTTCGTGTTCAGGCAGAGCCAGCGAATCCTAATTTAGTGGTGTTCGACTCTGCCTCCTTGCCATGGTTACCTAATTTTATGCGGTGGTATGAGGCCCATCGGGAGGCTGGGTCTGGTCTTGGCGCAATCGGTATGCCGGCGCGCCTCGACCTTTTTCAGGGCAGTTTTTGCGTAGCTTGGTGTACTGGAACAGCTCAGGAATCGGTGATGAATGCGGTACCCGGACAACTGGAACAAATGTGGGAAGAGACCAGTTACGTGGTTAAAGCCGAGAGGGGTGGAGACCGTATGCTTAGGACGATGGTACTGTCATTTTATGACCGTGTGACCTCGAGCCAATTTCTCCTTGTTCGCGGGGAAGATCCAGGAGTCTTGTTACAGGCTTTGCCTGATGATCCTCAATCGTATCTGTGGCAGAGAGTAACAGGTCAAGAAGTCACTTTACCGCAGCCACTGAACCAACTCGGTGTTTTGGGCGATGCTGTCTAGAGGGTTGGCCCGACGTTAGGCTTCTAAGCCAGTCGGTTCCTAAAGCACGTGAAGTACTGGGAGGGGTTTTGCAAGGTGCGGTGCTTGCTGGTCTACGGACTCACTTTTCTTGGCCTCGGGGCTTCTTGCGCCGCTTTCTTGGGCGGCTGACAGATGGCTTTTTCGACTTGG
>Ga0206804_10315_pt1 | contig 11947 bp, 3 predicted proteins | sample Alteio_BWOrgCont_62_FD_152888 | JGI IMG/M metagenome (GOLD analysis project Ga0206804, IMG submission 152888) | Enriched cells from forest soil in Barre Woods Harvard Forest LTER site, Petersham, Massachusetts, United States -... | ecosystem: Environmental > Terrestrial > Soil > Temperate forest >... | reverse complement strand
CGACTGAATCGTGCCGAAGGTCGGGCTCCCGAGGTTCGCATATGCTGCAGGCGTTGTGCCGGAAGCAGCCGTCACGACGGCCTGGGTGCAGTACAGGCCGTAGTTCTTGTTGCCCGGCTGTTGGATCGACGTGGAGGAGCACCCGAAGCCGGTCTGGGGTTGGCCTAGGTTGGGAGTATTCCAAACGTTGAAGGCGTCGGCACGGACCAGCAGGCGCATGCCTTCGCGGATTTTGCTCAACGGGAAGTAGCGTCCGATGTTCATGTCGGTATCGAGATAAGCCGGCCCGATCAGCGAGTTGCGCTGCATGGGGCTGAACTGCCCGATAGTGGGATAGGTGAAGGCGTTGATGTTGAACCATTCCTGAACCTTGCAGCCAGCTGTGCAGGAGCGATGGCGGTTCTTGGGGAGGTTGGGGCTCACGCCGGGTATTAAAGCGGCGCGCTGGTTGGGCTCGTCATCGAGGGCCGTATCGTTGTTGATGGTGACGTCATACGGACGCCCGGTGTGTCCGCTGAACTTGCCGCCATAAACGTAGTCGCTGAGGATCGCGCGCACGAAGCGGGGGCCTTCAGTGACACTAGGAATCGTATAGACCCACCCAAAGTTGAGGATGTGGCGGGCATCGAAATCGGAGAGGCCGCGCTCGGAGTTGACATTGAAGACATCGGGAATAGTGTTGGACGTTGTTTCCGACTGCGTCTGCAGATCGATCGACTTCGAATAGGTGTAAGAGGCGAGCAAGGTGAGGCGCCGGCCACCACGCTGTGTGTACTGCACCTGTAGACCGTTGTAGTTGGAGGTTGCGAGGCTGGCGAAATCGACCAAGCCACTCCCGCCACCGTTGAAGGGCGTGTAGCGGAGACGCGCCTGTTCGGAAGCCGCCGTAGCAGCAGCGGTGCCGTTGGAGGTCGTCGGTGTGCCGTAAAGAATGCTGCAGTAGGGCGACCCGTACAGTGTGGGGTTCGCGGCGTTGTAACCGCCCGTGCAATCGACAATGGCCGGGTTCTGATCGTAAGGAATGGTCAGCTTGCGTCCGAGCTTGCCGACGTAATTTACCTCAAGCACACCACCGTGAGTCACGCGCAGCTGAAAGCCGGCATTGAAAGCCTCATAGTAGGGCGTGCGGAAGTTGCGGTCAGGGTAAAAGAGGGTATAGGGGGCGAGAAATTGTGGGTTGGCCTTGTTGAAGCCGGCCGGAACCACGTAGTTATTGCCGTTCGGTGTCGTGTCCGAGGGGTTAGAGCCAAACGTCGCCAGGGGGGCTGAAGCTCCACCCGGTGGAAGGTTCTTATGGAGCTGAAAGTAGAACGGCTCGCCGACGCCGACCACATTGGCATTGATGGCGTCAAAGAACATGCCGAATCCGCCGCGGATAGCCAGACGGCCGGTGCCGAAGACGTCATATGCCAAGCCGAAACGAGGCACAAGGCCGTTGAAATCCGTAGGTACGAGAGAGTTGAGAACTCCGGGGTCGCCGGGGAAAGCCAGTCCGCCAATGGCGCCGGGAAAGACAGTGGACTGATGGCCGGGGACAAACGTGGAGGCATAGCCGCTGGGCTGGTACCACTGGAACGGAAGCTCGTAGCGGACGCCAAGGTTGAGAGTGAGCCTGGAGGTGGCGCGCCAATCGTCCTGTATGTAGCCGAAGATGGAGTGGCTGATGCCGCCCTGGACCAGGAGGCTGTTGGCCTGTACCGAGCTGGGCGTGCCAATGGCGAGATCGGCAAGCGTATCCGAGGTATAGCCCGTGCTGAAGGAGATCTGGCCTGCGTAGTCCGTCCGGTTCAAATACTGCAGACGCAGAAAGTTGGCGCCAAACTGGAAGTTGTGGTTGCCTCGCGTCCAGGAGAATTGGTCCAGTAGTTCGATATTCTCATTGACCACATTGTGGTTGGCTTGGTTCTGCGACCCCAGCGTGAAGTCCGAGGTTGAGATGACCGGCATCGTAGGCACACCCGGCTCGACGAAATTGCCGCCGAACGAGTTCCACGTAGTGTTGTCGAGTGGCGGGCTGGCAGTCGTGTAACGCTTGTAGCCCACGCGGAGAACATTGACGATGTTGGGCGTGACAACCCACGTCTCACCGATATTGCCGAAGTTGGAGATTGCCTTGTTGGCGCTCAACTCATAGGTGGCAACGCCCGCGGAGGTGGAGCTGACGCCCGACGCCGTAGCGTCGTTGGCGTCGATGAGGTTGTAACGGGCGTCAATGCTGTGCCGCGAGTTGATGATGTAGTCGATGCGGCCCAGCAGGTTCAGATCGTGACGCGGCTGGGGTGCGGCAGTCACAATGCCCGGAACAACGCCAAGATACGCCGTTGAGGAGATGATTCCCGCGTTCGGCAAGGGCACGTACTTCGCCAGCACGCCCTGGTTTGTGCCATAGACCCCGGGATAGTTCAGGATTACCGGGTTGAAGCACTCACTTGGAACCTCGCCGGTGGGCAGATACGTGGGGTCAGTCGTGCCGTCCAGATAGGGATATTTGGAGGCGTAATTTGCAGCTTGATCCAACTGCGCGATGCATGGACTGGTACCGGTATTGCCGGCTTGATACCAGGCCGAGTTGAAATTCGCCTCTGCGTTCGCTGGAACAGCGCCGCTGGTGCCGGCCAGTTCCTCCGGGTTGGTCAGCTTCTTGTACACGGCCGCGCCATTGGCGTTGGCTTCGCGCAGATCGTCGGTGAACCCCGCGCAGCTATCGCCGGGCCACACTGGGGCGCCAGAAGAGCCGTTCTGGCAGGGCCGCGCGATGATCTTGGGCGTCCCACCATTGGCGCAGCCAAACTCATCGATTGAGCCATCCGGACATGTCGCCTGAAGCCCGCGCTCGGCGGCATCAGGAACCTGATCCGTGGCGATTACTTGCAGATTCTGGATCAGATATTGAAACGTGACATCGTAGTAGATCTTGTCCCGCTTGATCGGGCCGCCGATGTTGAAGCCGAATTGGTTGGAGGTATCGGTCGGATTCTCGTGGGAGAGATAGTCGGAGGCGTTGAAAATTTTGTTCTGGACGTAGTCCCACGCCGCGCCATGGATCTGGTTGGAACCCCGCTTGGTGACCACGTTGAACACCGAGCCGGCGTTGCGGCCATACTGCGCCTTGAAATTGTTCAGAAGAACTGAAATTTCCTGTAGGCCAAGGATCGGCGGGAAGTTGATGCCGGTGTTGTAGAACAGGTTGTTCCACATCAAGCCATCGAAAAGCATCAGGTTCTGCGTATTGCGCGACCCCGAGACCGAGTAGGTGGGGCCGCCGCGATCGCTAGTGTTGGTCGCCGGGGCATTCAGGTCCGTCACGCCCGGCAGAAGGCCGGCTAGAGCAACCGTGTTATTACCGTCAATCGGGAGATTCTCGACCAGCTGCGTGTCGATGATGGTCTTGATCGTGGAGCTGTCAGTGTCGACTCCGATACCCTGGCTACTGACCGTGACGGTTTCTCCCTTGCTGCCCACCGTCATCTTGGCGACGATCTTCACCGCCTTATCGGCGTCGATCACGATCCCATCCTGCTGATAGGTATCGAAATTATCGCCGGCAGTCACCGTCAGCAAGTAGGTGCCGACAGGAACGTCGGGCAGTAGGAATTCACCTGCCTTGTTGGTTACGACGGAGCGGGTGAAGCCGGTGTTCGGCTCAATCGCGCTCACCTTGGCTCCAGGAATCACAGCTCCGGAAGGATCGGTGACACTGCCCAGGATCGACCCTGTATTCTGGGCCTGGCCAAAGGCGCGTCCCGCCGGCGCAAGCAAGCACATTGCGAGAGCCACACACAGCCAGCGACCCATCATACGAAATCGGTCAGATGTTTGACGTGAGCTGCTACCTGTTAGACACGACGGAACTGCCCTGTTGTTCCCCATTGCGACCCCACTGGTGACGTTCGGATATATGTTGAAAGTCCGGCGCACAGTATGAGGAGTCGCAGTATTGCTTGTCAAATGGCACGTTGGCGGGTGCGCTTACCAGCCTGACCGCCGGGTGGCTTATCGGCATTGGTAATACCCGCAACGCCGCCGGTTTGACAGCGGCTTTGCCAGACGAGTAAAGTTCGGCACGGTCACCTGTCGTTTGTCATCTGTGGAGAAGGGCTGGTCCTGCGGTGCGAATCCAGCGCCGCGAGGCAAGCTGCACGGCCATCGCGGGATGTGGCAGGGGAGACTTTATTCTGCATCGAACAGATGCCAATGGGGTTTTTGCGTATGCGTTTTGCCGGCCAGAAAGCTATGAATAAAATGCGTGGTTTGAGCTTGGCGGTTGTTGCCGCTATGGTGGGAGGCTCGTGGATCGGGGCCAGTGCACAACAGGCACCCATCGTCCTTCCCTACACAATGAGCAGCATTATGGGGCCAACCACCACTGCCCTCACGATCGGCGCCAAGTGCGGAAACTTTATCGCTATGGATACCATCGGCGATGGTTGCCCCGCCCAGTTTGGCCTCGTCGGCAGCGATCCCCACGACATCCGTGTCGACACCAGGGGCAATATCTTCTGGATGGATGACTCCGGCGCCGAAGTCCTGCACAAGATTAGTGCCGTCAGTGGCCTCGAAACCGTTTATGCCGGCAGTGTTGCGGTGAAAACGGCTTGCGGCACAGGCAATGGCGACAAGTATGGCGATGGTTGCCCCGCCAACGATGGCGTTGCCAACAGCTTCCCCAATAAGAGTCCCTTTGATTACACCGCTGGTCTTGCCAAGGCCCGCGGTCTCGGCGTTTCCACCAATGGCGATGTCTTCATCGCCGCTTACACCGGAGATTATGTTCATAAAATCTCCATCGGCACCGGCCTCATGACCGTTGTCGCCGGCACCGGCTCCGGTGCCTTTTCCAACGGTGCTGTTGGAACCAGCTCGGTCAACAGCGCGCGCGGAGTTGGTGTCGATCCCAAAACTGGAATCGTCTACATCGCCGACACCGCCAACAACGTCATCCGTATGGCGACGCCTGTTTATTCCTCAACGACGTTCACCATCACCGGATACACCACCACCACTATCACCAATGACCTCATTGCGGGTAACAGTCAGGGTTCAGCCCTCTGCGGCACCCAAACCCCCGGCGGAATCCCAGCAGCCAACTTTTATCTCTGCGCTCCCGAAGATGCGCAGGTTGACGCAAACGGCAACGTTTACATCACCGAAAACCCGCGTGGCACCGTCGACGCCATCTACATGGGCAAGGGCACGCTACCCGGTATTAGCAATCCGCAGACCGGCTACATCTACGTGATCGCTGGCTATAACGCGACTGCCGACCCAGGAGTCACTCAGAATACCTATCCCCACAGTGCGGCCGGAACAACGTTCTATCCCACCTATCCCGCTACCTCTATCGCTATGGGCGTGCGCAAGATCTCCCTCGACGCTCAGGGAAATCTCTACATTGCCGACAGCACCAACAATGTGATCTGGTTCGTCGATGCCGCCACCGGCAACCTTCGCCTCATCGCCGGCAACTACGTTGCCTCATCAACTCAGACGGCGGCCATCGGTTGCTCGACATCGGCGAATACTGTCGCCGACGGCTGCCCCGGCCCACTTGCCTCCCTCTTCAACTCTGCGGGCGATGCCGCCAATGCAGTGGACAATCAAGGCAACCTCTACATCTCGGATTCCGAGGGCGAATCAGCCGCCTCTCCTGGCCGTCTCCGCAAGCTGCTCTCAGGCCTTAACTTTGGCGCCGTATATACCGCAAGTCTCACTTACAACTCTGTCGCACCCGGCGCTTCGCTTACTGACAATATCTTCATCCACTTCGGTCCCGGCGATGGTCCTGCTGTTGCGAATCCCTTTGTCTCCAGCAACTCAGACTTCACGGTCGGAACTCCGAATTGCGAGACCGCTCCCAACACTGACACAACCCTGGACTGCGTCATCCCCGTCACTTTTTCTCCCTCCAAGCCCGGCAACGATAGCGGGACACTGACCATCGTCTCCAAGCTCGGAGGCGTGAGCACCTATCTGATGACAGGCATCGGTTCGGCGCCCATGATCGCCATCGATCCAGGCAATGCTGCTGTGCTGCCTACCACTCCCTTCACCACCAGCAATGCTCAGGGTGTTGTGCTGGATGGCGCAGGCAATGCTTATGTATCGGACACCAATAACAACCGCGTTCTTAAGTTCACCTCGTCCTCCGGCACTGTCACCATCTTCGCTGGTACCGGCACTGCCGGCAACACCGGTGACGGCGCTCTAGCTACCTTGGCTACCCTCAAGTCCCCTAAAGGCGTTGCTATCGATACGCAAGGCAACGTCTACATCGCCGACTCCGGCAACAATGCCATCCGCAAAGTCAACGCGGCTGGCGTCATCTCCACCTTCGCAGGCGGATCGGGAGTCACAATCTGCTCCATCGCTACGGATGCATTAGGTGACGGATGTCCTGCAACTCAGGCCACCCTTTCCAGCCCCTCAGGAGTCGCTGCAGATAACCTCGGCCAGGTCTATGTCTCGGACACCGGCAATAACCGTGTTCGCCAGATTTCTGTCCTCGGCTACATGTTCCCTCTAGCTGGTGGAGCATCGGTCTGCAGCACTGCAACGGACACACAGGGTGATGGCTGCGCAGGCAGTCTCTCCATCTTCAAGGCCCCTGCTGGTCTCGCATTCGATAGCACCGGCAACTACCTTATCGTCGCAGACACCGGCAACAACATCGTTCGCGAAATCTATCTCGCCAACACATGGGGAACATCTGGAACTGGCACCTCTGTGATCCCGGCTAACTTTGAAGCCAATCCCGTCACACTTTTAGCCGGCAACGGTCAGGCCGGTGGTGGCATCGGAACAACCGCGATCACTTCATCGCTCAGCGGCCCCACCGGCGTAGCAGTAGATGCAGCTGAAGATGTGTACATCTCCGACACCGGGAACCACGCCATCAAGATTGTCTCCAAGGGCGTGCTCTCTACCCTCGTCGGCATCAACACGGTCGCAGGCACCGGCACGGTGCCGGGATCTGCCGCGAGTGCGCAGTTGAACTTGCCCGGCGATGTAGCTGTTAGCCAGCAAGGCAAGCTCTTGGTCCTGGATAGCGGCAACAACCGCATTCTCACCGATAGCCGCTCCCAGGTGACCTATAACTTCGGGACCGTCGGCATCTCCACCAGCAGCCCGCAGATTCCGTTTATTGAGACGAACATCGGCGATCTGTCCACATCGTTCGGCAGCACACTCTTCACTGCTACGGGCAATGGCGGTACTCAGATCACGCTCACCGCCCCAACCGGCAGCTCCGGCTGCGTTGCCAGCCAGGTAATGGCAATCGGTGCGACTTGCACCCTGCTCGGCCAGTTCACGCCAACTGCATCGGGAACCTACAGCGAGACTTACACGGAGTCGACAACCGTCGCCTCTTCCAATGGAAACCCGAGCATCACGCTCGCTGCCGTTGGAGCGGTTCTGACAACGACTGCTTCCACACTGGCGCAGACCTCTCCAAGCGGCACCGCGCAGTATGGTCAGGCGCTCACCGTGACGGCTTCTGTGACGGCCTCTTCCTGCAGCACCATTACCGGCGCAAGCTGCACGCCTTCGGGCACAGTGAAGTTCGGCGTGGTCGCCAACGGAACCACGACCTATGGCCCGGCACAGCCGCTCACAGCCTCCACCACAGTGGGGATTGGGACGGCTGCACAGACCTACGGCGGTAGCGGCTCCGGCGCGCTTTCGGCGCTTCCGGCCGGTGCAAACCAGCTGGTTTGCCTGTACAGCGGCGACAACTACTACGGGTCGAGCAGTTGCAGCGTCACCACGATCACTGTCGCACCCGCAACGACAACCTCGCTGCTTTCGGCCGCGCCCAACAACCAGGCGCAGTACCCCACCAACAACTGCGCGGCCAACACCCCAGTTTCTGGCGAGACAACCTGCACATCTGAGACGCTGACGGCTACAGTTGTCTCCAGCACTACCGGCGTCCCAACCGGGAATGTGACCTTCTACGCCAATGGCAGCGTTCTGGGATGCATCAACGGCACCACAGGCTGCGCCACGACAGCAGCGCTCAATCCGGCAGGTGTGGCGACCCTTGCCTTGACCTACACCGTAGATTCCAATGGCAACCTGGTCAGCGATTCAACGCTGGCGCCCGGGACCTACCAGCTCACTTGCCAATACAACGGCGCCTCCAACTATGCGACGTCGAAGTGTGCGGCTGTATCGTTTACGGTGGTAGCGCAGGCCCCGGCGTTCACGCTCGTAGGGCGCGGTTGCGCTGCTGTCAACCTGATTCCCGTGGGATACCAGAACGCCGGAGAATCGGTGGGCTGCGCGGCCGGAACCGAATACCGCTACCCCGCCAACAGTTCCGTAACCTCGGGATCTCCAGAGGTGGAGACGGCGCAGGGTTCCACCACCGACGCGACCATCTTTATCAACGCCACAAACACTGTGTCGGGCACGCTGACCTTCTCCTGCTCGGGCCTGCCTGCAGCATCCAACTGCACTTTCTCGCCGACGTCAATCACACTGATGCCGGGTTCTACCTATTCCGGTCCGGTCTACACAGACATGACGCTTTGGACGGATCTGCAGCCGGGCTTCCAGGGATCCTTGAAGCCGGGGCAAGCGGGAGTGATGCAGCCGCCCAACTTCCGTAACGGTGGCGCCAGGGTGCGGCTCGCGGCGATTTTCGGATGGCCGATGCTGCTTGTCGGTCTGCTTGGATCATTCGGGCTGCGGCGCAAGGGTAGCCGCCTCCGCGTGCTCACCGTGTTGGCCGTCGTGATGGTCCTGTGCGGATCGTCGCTGGTCATGACCGGATGCGCGGGTCCAGGAATTTATCAGGCGGTCCTCACACCCGCAAGCGGAACATGCACCCTCGGCGGGTCGGCACCGTGTGGCTATCCAATCACGGTGACCGTATCGGGCGCCGGCCTGCAGGCCACGACCCTGGTATATTTCGTGGTCAGCTCACCGGGTATTCCTGGTCAAGAATAACCAGGCAGGAGTAGTCCGTTGAAAACGAAGAGGGCAGCCACTGGCTGCCCTCTTCGTTTTCAACGGAACCCGAGCCTCACGCGTCCAATAAGAGAGCGCGGCCCTGAACATTGCGTCAATGGTTCTTTAGCTGAACCGGGCCATCGCCTTGCAAATCAACTTACAGTAACCTGAACTCCGTGGGAGAGACCCGGTGAAATCCGTCGCACTCTTTGTCCTTGCCTTTACGCTCATTCCAGCCGTGCTCGCCCAGCATCAGACCTTCGTCGTCAATCCAGATGCCAGCGAGGTCAAGATGACGCTCAAGACCACCCACGAGATCGTCAACGGCACTTTTCATGTTCAATCCGGATCGATCGAGTTTGACCGCAGCGCCCCCAGGATGTCGGGTTCAGTGATTGTTCTTGCCGGCAGCGGCAAAACCGGCAATGACAGCCGCGACAAGAAGATGAACAAAGACATCCTCCAGGCCGAGCAGCATGCAACCGTTTCATTTGAGCCCAGGACCTATACCGGCGTCATCGCTCCTTCAGGCGACTCGACCATCCAGGTAACCGGAATCTTCACGCTCCTGGGCACGCCTCACGAGATAACCATCCCTATCCTTGTCCATCTTGAAGGCACAACCGCGGCAGCCAAGGCCCATTTGGTCGTGCCGTACATCCAATGGGGGCTGAAGAATCCGAGCTTTCTGATCTGGAAAGCCGACAACGATGTCGCGATCGACCTCTTTCTTACTGGCCGCCTTTCAAAATAGACACCCGCCATCTTTGCACGCACCGATATCACTCGCTGTCCATCTAAACATTCGCATCACTCCGGCGGAGTCGGCGATAATTGAGAATATGCGCGAAGACATCTCTCCGCCTGTGTTGAGTCGCAGGCGCTTCAATCAACTGGCGGCAATGGCGGCAGGCTCTCTTGCGCTGTCTCGTGTCTCTCGTGCTCAGACAAAGCCTGATGTAGTGCTCGAAATAGCCCCCTACACGCTGGAGGCATCTCCAAGGCACCACATCCGCACCTTCGCCTACAACGGTCAGGTTCCCGGCCCGCTCTTTCGCTTGCGCGAGGGCGTCCCTCAAATTGTCGAGATAAAAAATCGAACCTCAGCCCCCGAGGTCGTTCACTGGCACGGTCTCTTCCTGCCCCCGGAAATTGATGGTGCCATGGAAGAGGACACGCCGATGATCGCTCCCGGCGACACCATGCGTTACACCATGGTTCCCTCACCCGCCGGCTTCCGCTGGTATCACACCCACACCTTCGCCGGGAAAGACCTCACCAAGGCGCAGTTCGGCGGCCTGCACGGCTTTCTCCTCATCGAGCCTCGAAACCAGGACCCGAGCGACAATCCCGCCCCCTACGACCGCGAAGTCTTCCTCGGCCTCCACGATTGGAACGGCCACTTCATGGCGAGCGCCGACGGCTTCATGAACCCGGTCTATGACGTCTCCACGATCAATGGAAAGATGCTCGGTTACGGCGATCCCATCAAGGTCAAACAAGGCGAGCATATCCTTCTGCACATCCTCAACAGCAGCCCCACCGAAGTCCACTGGATCTCCTTCTCCGGCCACAGCCTCAAAGTCATCGCCCTCGATGGCAATCCTGTCCCCCAGCCGCAGACCGTTCCCATGCTGCGCCTCGCTCCCGCTGAGCGCGTCTCCGCCATCGTCGAAATGAATAATCCAGGCCAGTGGATCCTCGGAGAAGTTCGCAAGCACGTTCAGGCCACTGGCATGGGCATCGTCTTTGAATATGCCAACGCCACCGGCAAACCTGTCTGGAACCAGCCTGAAGACCTCGTCTGGAACTATCGCCAGTTTGCCAACTACCCTCCTGCGCCATCCCCCGATATCAAAAGGCCCACTCCCATCGAGCTCGTCTTTGAATCCAAATTCCATGGACACGGCGCCGAAGAGCAGTGGCTAATCAACGGCCTCAGCTACCCGCAGAATTCCGCCCCGGGAAAATCTCCTCGCCTGCAGCCCGGTGAGAGTTATCGCCTCATCCTCCGCAACAAGAACATGGACGACCATCCCATGCATCTCCACCGTCACACGTTTGAAGTCCGCGCCATCGAAAAGGGCCCGGAGATCTCCGGCCTTCACAAGGATGTTGTTCTCGTCCCCGCCAACAGCACCGTCGAAGTCGAATTCTTCGCCGATCACCCCGGCAAAACCCTCTTCCATTGCCATCAGCAGGATCACATGGACCGCGGCTTCATGATGGTGTTCGACTATGCGTAAATCAATCCGTCTTATCGCAAGGCTGAGCCTCGCGCTCTGCTGCATCCTCGCCGCTCGCGCCGCCGCCGCGCAGGGCAACTACGAAATTCAGGTCTACGGCGCGGACACTGTCGCACCTAAAAATCTGATGGTCGAACTCCATTCCAACTTCACTCCCGAAGGCCAGAAGAATTACATCGACGGCGTCATCCCCACCAATCATCAGGAGCACGAAACCGTCGAGCTCACCGAGGGCATCAACGACTGGTCGGAGGTCGGCTTCTACATCTTCTCCAGCTGGCAGGATGGCCACGGCGTCCAGTGGGTCGGTGATCACATTCGCCCTCGCGTCCGCGCTCCCGATAGCTGGCATCTTCCTGTCGGCCTCAGCCTCTCCACCGAGATCGGCTATCAGCGCGCCGTCTACTCACCCGACACCTGGACCTGGGAGATTCGCCCCATCATCGACAAGACCGCCGGCCGCTGGTACTTCGCCGTCAATCCTGCACTCGAGCGCACCTTCCACGGCCCTGACGTCAAGCAGGGCCTCGGCTTCGCCCCCGGCGCAAAAATCAGCTACGACTTCACCCCAGTCATCAGCGCCGGCTTTGAGTACTACGCAGACTACGGCCGCCTCGGCGCCGTCGATTCGCTGCACGACCAGCAGCAGCAAATCTTTGCCGTCACCGACCTTAACGTCTCGCCAAAATGGGAGATCAACTTCGGCGTTGGCATCGGACCCACGTCCGCAACCGACCATCTCATCG
>Ga0206804_10314_pt1 | contig 12026 bp, 7 predicted proteins | sample Alteio_BWOrgCont_62_FD_152888 | JGI IMG/M metagenome (GOLD analysis project Ga0206804, IMG submission 152888) | Enriched cells from forest soil in Barre Woods Harvard Forest LTER site, Petersham, Massachusetts, United States -... | ecosystem: Environmental > Terrestrial > Soil > Temperate forest >... | reverse complement strand
CGATCTTTTGCCCGCCGGAGTCGGTGATCTTCATGCCCATCTGTGAACCGCTTGCGGTGCGCTGGAAGTAAATGCTGCCGTTTTGCTTCTCGGTATCACGGAGGAGGCGGGTGTATTTGTCGTTCTGGAGGTCGGCCTGCACGGACTGGAACTTTGCGCTGGCAGCGTCCATCTGCGCGATTGTCTTTTCGAGGTTGGACTGCTGGGCCTGAGCAGCAATGGGGAATATAACGGCGGCAAGAATAGCGATGCAACGAAGGTTGGGCATGAAGCTCCTGTCGTTCTTAAAAGATGGACGCAGATAAAACGCTAAAGTTGCCCGGAGTGGCTTAGCGGAGCACCCAAACGTCGTAGGAGATGACCTTGCCACGGTCGTCGCGGACGACCTGGTAGCGCTTCAGCTGCACCTCGCCGGCGATGGGCTGGACGATCTGGAGCAGAGAGGCGCGGGTGGCGGCATCGCTGGAAGTGTCGACGAGCTGACCGCCGCGGATCTGATAGAGGAACTCCTGCGCATTGCCGGACGTGCCGAGCGGGCGCACGATGAGGTCGTTGGCGTGGGTAGCCACGGGGACGGGTTGGTCTTTGTAATTGATGAAGTGCGGCGAGAAGAAGATGAAGACGAGGATCAGCGTCACCATCACGTCGTAGTGCAGGCTGCCGCGCTCGTAGGTCCAGAAGAAGTAGCTGCGCAGGAGTTTCAGCATCGCTTAGCCTCGCACCATGTGGCGGGTGATCGCCGTCTCGCCATGCATATACGGTACCAGCACGTCCGGAATGCGGATGCTGCCGTCTTTCTGCTGGTAGTTCTCCAGGATGGCGAGGTAGGTGCGGCCGACAGCGAGGCCGCTGCCGTTGAGGGTGTGCAGGAACTCGGACTTTTTCGAGCCGACGGGCTTGAAGCGGATGTTGGCGCGGCGGGCCTGGAAGCTCTCGTAGTTGGAGCAGCTTGAGATCTCGCGGTAGAGACCCTGGCCGGGAAGCCAGACCTCGAGGTCGTAGGTTTTGGCGGAGCCGAAGCCCATGTCCCCGGTGCAGAGAAGCATGCGGCGGTAGGGCAGGCCAAGCTGCTCGAGGACCGTCTCGGCGTTGCGGGTGAGGGTCTCGTGGTCTTCGTAAGAGCTGCCAGGGTGGGCGAACTTGACCAGCTCGACCTTCTGGAACTGGTGCTGGCGGATCATGCCGCGGACGTCTTTGCCGTAGGAGCCGGCCTCGCCGCGGAAGCAGGGTGTCCAGGCGCAGAAGGAGATGGGAAGCTCGGATTCGTCGAGGGTCTCGTCGCGGAAGAGGTTGGTGACGGGGACCTCGGCGGTAGGGATGAGCCAGTGGTCGCTCTCCTGATAGACGCCGGTCTGGTAAGGACCTTTGTCGTCGCAGTGGAAGAGATCTTCAGCGAACTTGGTAGGCAGCTGGCCGGTGCCGAAGAGCGACCGCGAGTTGACCATGAAGGGCGGAAGCACCTCGGTGTAACCGTGCTGGATAGTGTGCAGGTCGAGCATGAAGTTGGCGAGGGCGCGTTCGAGGCGCGCTCCCTGGCCGTAGTGGACGACGAAGCGCGCACCGGAGATCTTGGCGGCGCGGTTGAAGTCGAGGATGCCGAGCTCTTCGCCTAGCTCCCAATGCGGCTTGGCTGGGAAGTCAAAGCTGGGGATGCTGCCCCACTTCTTGATCTCGACGTTATTGTCGGCAGAGCGGCCGATGGGCACATCATCGTGCGGCAGGTTGGGAATGCCTTCAAAGAGCGCACGCAGGCTGGCGTCGGCGGCGTTGGCTGCCGCCTCCAGGCTCTCCATCTGCTCTTTCAGGGCGCGTGTCTGCTCCATCGGAGCGGTAGCGTCGGCGCCGCTGCGTTTCAGCGTGGCTACTTCTTCAGAGAGCTTATTGCGCTGGGCCTTCAGCGTCTCGGCCTGGGTAATGGCCTCGCGGCGTCCGGTGTCGAGACGGGTGAAGTCGGCAAGGATAGCAGATGCATCCAGGCCGCGGGAGCGCAGCTTCTCTTCCACCAGCGACAGGTTCGCGCGGACAAAGGCTAAGTCGAGCATTCCAGACCATTTTACCGTCTCGCGGGCCAGTCGCGGCGAGGCTTTCCACACCGGCATTTCCGGCTACACTTTAAGTATGCGGAGCAACTCCCGAATGGCGGTCCGAACGGCGAAGCTGCCATGAAGAAGCAGCGCGGGCCGGACATGCACGTCACGGTGGCTGGGGTAGAGCTGCGTTCGCCGGTCATCGCCGCCAGCGGCACCTTTGGCTATGGGGTGGAGTTCGAAGAGATCGTCGCGCTGAACAAGATCGGCGCCATCGTGACCAAGGGCCTGTCGCGCGAGCCGATGGCAGGCAACGCCGCGCCGCGCATTGTCGAAACGGCGGCGGGCATGATGAACGCCATCGGCCTGCAGAACGTCGGGGTGCGCGCGTTTGTGGAGGGCCAGCTGCCGCGGCTGCGCCAGATGGAAGGCGTCGTGGTGATCGCCAACGTCTTCGGCTTCACCATTGAAGACTACATCGAGGTGATTCACGTTCTAAACGCTGCGCCGGGCGTGGCCATGTATGAGCTGAACGCGAGCTGCCCCAATACCCGGCACGGCGGCATGGTCTTCGGCACGGATTCGGGCATGCTCTACGACCTGGTCTCGCGCTGCAAGCGGGAGGCGCACCGGCCGCTGATGGTCAAGCTCTCGCCCAACGTCACCAGCATCGGGCAAATGGCGCGGGTGGCGCAGGATGCGGGCGCGGACGCGGTCTCCCTGGTGAACACATTCCTGGCGCTGTCGATCGACGTCGAGACGCGGCGCTCGCGCATCGCCAACGTCACCGGCGGGCTGTCCGGTCCGGCCATCAAGCCGATCGCGATGCGCATGGTGTATGAGGCGTCGCAGGCGGTGCGCATCCCCGTCGTGGGGCTGGGAGGCATCGTGAATGCGGCCGATGCAGTGGAGTTTATGCTGGCGGGTGCGACGGCGGTGCAGGTAGGTACGGCAAGCTACGCCGACCCGCGCGCGGTTGAAAACATCGCCAATGGGATGCGGCGCTGGTGCGCGCACCACAAGGTGGAGCGGGTACGCGATCTGACCGGTACGGCAGACTTCAGCAAAGTGAACTAATCAGGAGAGGGATTTTCGGACATGAGCGAGATGCAGGGGATGAAGACGGTCAAGCGCGCACTGCTTTCGGTGACGGACAAGACGGGGCTGGTGGAGTTTGCGCGGACGCTGGCCGGTTTTGGCGTAGACCTGGTCTCGACCGGCGGCACGGCGCGGGCGCTGCGCGAGGCCGGCCTGCCGGTACGCGATATCAGCGACCTGACCGGATTCCCGGAGATGCTGGATGGCCGCGTGAAGACGCTGCATCCGAAGGTCCATGGCGGCATCCTGCATATCCGCGGCAATAAGGAGCATGTCGCCGCGGTGAACGAGCACGCGATTGAGCCGATCGACATGGTGGTCGTCAATCTCTATGCCTTTGAGAAGACGGCGGAGAAGCCTGGCGTCGCCTTCAGCGACATCGTTGAGAACATCGACATCGGCGGCCCATCCATGGTGCGTTCTGCGGCGAAGAACTTCGACGATGTTGCGATTGTCACCCTGGCGGCGGACTATCCCGCGCTCCTGGAAGAGATGAAGGCGAGCGGAGGAAGCCTGTCGCGGGAGACGCGCTGGCGGCTGGCGAAGCAGGCCTTTGCCACCACGGCAGCGTATGACACCGCGATTGCCAATACGCTGGAGACCATCGCCGCGCCGGTAGAGCATGGCGTTGCGGCGGAGTTCAGCTCCGAAGAGGTGCCCTCTGCGCTGCGCATCTCGCATCCGCTGGCCACGACGCTCCGCTATGGCGAGAATCCGCACCAGAAGGCGGCGCTCTACCGCGACTCCAGCGGAACGGGTGTCGCGGCGGCCCAGCAGCTCCAGGGCAAGGAGTTGAGCTACAACAACCTGGTCGATCTGGACGCCTGCTGGGAGCTGGTCAGCGAGTTCGACGAGACTGCCGTCGCCATCATCAAGCACACCAACCCGTGCGGCGTGGCCACCGGACCATCGGTGCTGGAGGCATACAAGAGCGCCCTGGCGGCCGATCCGGTCTCGGCCTTCGGCGGAGTGATCGGCATCAACCGCGAAGTGGATGCAGCTGCGGCGGAGGAGATTGCCAAGCTGTTTGTGGAGGCCATCGTCGCTCCGTCCTTCACTGCCGATGCGCTGGCACGCTTTGCCGCGAAGAAGAACCTTCGCCTGCTCACTATTAAACCGGCAAAGAACCGGCGCATGGTGAAGCAGATATCCGGAGGGTTACTGCTGCAGGACGCTGACCATGCTGCCATCCAGGAAGCCGACCTGAAGTCCGTTACCAAGCGCGCGGCTACGCCGGAGGAGCTGCGCGCCCTGCTCTTTGCATGGCGCGTGTGCAAGCATGTGAAGTCGAACGCTATCGTCTATGCACGGCTGGGGGGCGGCTATGGGCAGTCGCTCGGCATCGGCGCCGGGCAGATGAGCCGCGTGGATGCAGCCAAGTTTGGCGCGGTGAAGGCAGTACTGCCCTTGGCCGGATGCGTAGCGGCCTCGGACGCATTTTTCCCCTTTCCCGACGGCCTGGAGACGGTTGCCCAGGCCGGCGCGACCGCAGTAATCCAGCCGGGCGGTTCGGTAAATGATGCCAAGGTGATTGAGGCGGCGGACCGCCTGGGCGTGGCGATGGTCTTCACTGGAATCCGGCATTTCCGGCACGGATAGGCCGCTCCGCCCTATAATCGCTGGGTAGCATCCCCAGCCGATGCGGTGCGCGGGTAGAAACAGCATCCAATTCGACCGGCTAGTCGTCTATATCTGTATCTACCAGCCGGATATGCAGCCGGCTGGCCCAAGGAACCGCGACCGATGATCTTCTTGCCCCTCCGCGCACTCCGTCCTCGTTTACTCCCGATTGCGGCCTTGTTTTTTGCCGGTGTCCCTCTTATTGCGCAGACGGCTGCGCCCGCCCCGAGGGTCGACCGCGCCTCAGCCTATTACCACTATGGGCTGGCGCACCTGTATGAGGACATGGCGGTCAACGGCGGCCGCGCCGACTATGCAACCCAGGCGGTGGAGGAGTTCAAGCTGGCGCTGCAGGCCGACCCTAACTCGGTCTTCCTGCAGGATGGTCTGGCCGACCTGTACTTCAAGATTGGGCGTGTGCGTGAGTCCATCACGGCGGCGCAGAACCAGGTGAAGCTCCATCCCGACGACCTGGACGCGCACGAACTGCTGGGCCGCATCTATCTGCGCTCGCTGGGTGACGCGCAGACCGAGCAGTCCGCGGACATGCTGAAGCTCGCTATCGCCGAGTTTGAAAAGATTGCCCAACTGAAGCCGGCCGATGTGGAGACCCACCTGCTGCTGGGCCAGCTCTATGGCATGAACCATGACACCGCCAAGGCTGAAGAGCAGTTTAAGGCGGCGCAGAAACTGGATGCCGACTCCGAAGATGTGGTCCTGAATATGGCACGTCTTTACACCCAGGATGGCAAGTTGCAGCAGGCGGTCGACGTGCTGAACTCGCTGCCCGAGGAGGACCGCAGTCTCCGCACCGAATACGCGCTGGGCATTACTTACGACCAGATGAAGAAGCCGAAGGAGGCCATCGCCGCCTACCGCCGCGCGCTGGCGCAGGAGGCGGATAATACCGACGCCGAGCGCGGGCTGGCCAACGCCCTGCTGAGCGATGGCCAGATGGACGAGGCGCTGAAGCTCTTCACCAAGATCGTTACGGCGGAGCCGCAGGATGCACAGTCGCAGATCCGTCTTGCGGAGATCGAGCGCCGCCAGGGCCACTACCAGGATGCGCTGGCCACGCTGAAGAAGGCGCGTGCGCTGGTGACCGATTCGCTGGAGCTGGACTATAGCGAGGCGCTGACCTACGACGCGCTGGGCCAGTACGATGACGCGATCAAGCTGCTGACCACGGTGATCGCCGATGGCGCGCATACGGACGGCAAGTACTCCGAGAGCGAGAAGGGCAACCGCAATATCTTCCTGGGCGAGCTGGGCAGCATCTATCGCGAGTCGCAGCAGACGGACAAGGCCGTGGATGCCTATAAGCAGATCGCCGATATGGGCGGCGAATACACGGCGCGTGGCATTGAAGGCGAGATTGATACGTACCGCGATGCACACCAATGGCAGCAGGCCACCGACGTGGCCGCGGCTGCAGCCAAGGCCAGCCCTAAGGACCATGCGATCCAGTTGATGTATGCCAGCCAGTTGGGCGATAGCGGCAAGGCCGAAGAAGGAATTGCCCTGGCCAATGCGCAGCTCAACAGCGGCGCCGAGGACCGCGACACGCATCTCTCCATCGCGCAAATAGACATCCGCCTGAAGCACTGGGAAGCCGCCGCGTCAGAGATCGACAAGGCCGAGGCGCTGGCCACTAAGCCGGAACAGAAGTGGTATGTCTACTTCGTGCGCGGCATGATGCTGGACCGGGAGAAGAAGTACGAGGAGTCCGAGGCGGCCTTTCGCAAGGCGCTGGAGATCGATCCCGACAACGCCACTACGTTGAACTATCTGGGCTACCAGATGGCCGACCGTGGCGTGAGACTGGATGAGGCGCAGAAGTTGATCCAGAAGGCCGTCGACCTGGACCCCCAGAACGGCGCCTATCTCGACTCGCTCGGCTGGGTCTACTTCAAGCAGGGCAAGTATACCGAGGCGGAGAACAACCTGCGCCAGGCGATCACGCGCATGGGCACGGACCCGACGGTGCACGACCATCTCGGCGAACTCTACGAGAAGACAGGCAAGCTACAGCAGGCTGTTGCCCAGTGGGAGATCTCGCTGAAGCAGTATGCCAGTTCGCTGGCCCCCGACGCTGAGCCTAACGACGTCGAGAAGGTCCAGAAGAAGCTCGACAGCGCGCGCGTAAAGCTCGCCAAGGTGGGCAACGCTCCTGCAAAATAGGTCGCGCCCGGGTATTTATGGCAATGGATCTGCATAGCTGCGCCGTCGCAGGCGATGCCGGCGATCTGCTGGTGACACGCGTCTATCCTGTGCCCGCAAGGTCGCAGCGCACGCCCTTTCAGCGTGACCGCGACCGCATCGTCCAGTCGCGTTCCTTCCGCCGCCTCGCCGGCAAAACGCAGGTCTTCACCCGCCGCGCCTCGGACCACTTCCGCAGCCGCCTGACGCACACCATTGAGGTGGTGCAGATCGCACGCGATGTCGCTGCTTCGCTTGGCCTCAACGAAGACCTCGCCGAGACGCTGGCGCTGGTGCATGATATCGGCCATCCACCCTTTGGCCATGCCGGCGAGCGTGCGTTGGATGAATGCCTGCGCGCGCATGGCCTTCGCTTTGATCACAACCTGCACGCGCTGCGCATCGTCCAGTTCTTTGAGCAGCGCTACGCTGCCCACCGGGGGCTGAACCTGACGCTGGGGGTGCGCGAAGGCATCATCAAACACTCCCGCGACTATACGGCGGCCGAGCATCCTGAGCTGGCGGAGTACTTCCTCGGCCAGTACCCTCCGCTGGAGGCGCAGCTCATCGACCTGGCCGACGAGATCGCCTATCTGACCGCAGATCTCGATGATGGGGTTGAGTCCGGGCTGCTGGAGATCGGCCATATCCGCGAACATGTCGGCATTCTGCGCCGCTGCTACCAGCGAGTCGCCAGGGAGTATACCGGTGTCGATGAGAAGCGTCTCTTCTACGAGGCGCTGCAGTGGATGCAGCATGCGCTGGTCGACGACCTCATCCACAGCATTCGCGGGAATGTTACCTCTGCCGGCGCTTCATCACTGGCAGAGGTGCGTGCGGCCCGGCATCGGCTGGCGGCGCTTTCGCCGGAGACGGAGACCGAGCGCATCGAAGAGAAGCAATATCTCTATGACACGCTCTACACCTGTGCGGCCCAGGTGGAAGAGCATGCCATCGCCGCGGAGGTGGTAAAAGGACTCTTTGATTTCTGGGTTGCGCACCCGGACCGGCTGCCGCAGAGCTACATAGCGGATATTCCAGCAGAAGGCCTTGCTCGCACCGTGGCCGATTACATCGCCGGCATGACGGATAGTTTCATCTTCCACCAGTACGAGCAGCTTATCGGCTGAATGTGTTAACTTAAACACTGGCGATTCGCGGCTCTATCGCCTTTTTTACAAGCGTCCCCGTCGTCCAGTGGCCCAGGACATCGCCCTTTCACGGCGGTAACACGGGTTCGAATCCCGTCGGGGACGCCAATAAAATCAATAACTTAGATATGGAAATCCATTGCAAGATTGTCCTGTGGACAATTTGGGGCAGTGGTACGTCCTGCTTTTCCTCCTATAGCCCCCACACCTCACCGGAACCCGGTGCCGCTAAGCAGGAGAAGGCAGATCATGATTCTGGGCCGGTCTGTACAGGGGCAATATTTCAGGGAATCAACTATTGCACGGTCAACCCGACGGTAGTTACATGCTGGGTGGTCCCATTGGGGCCGGTGCTCGTGGCGACGACGTTGATGGTGTAGCTCGTCGGCGAAGAGTTGTTAAGGCCGTCGGCGCAGCCGGTGAGAGTAGTCATTGCGGCAACACTCACCAACAAAGCGATGCCCAGCATGAGCGTCCTGATTCCGCGGACGCTGCGGCGGAGCCGGCGAGTGAAAGGGAACAACAATAATCCGAGCGCAATCGCGCCGCCAAACCCTTCTCTGTGACCAAGCAACGGGTTGATTACCACCGTCTGGATAGTTAGGGTCGAGGTCGTGGTACCGGAGCCGGCGGCGATGGTAGCAGGGGAGAAGGTTGCCGTGGCTCCAGGCGGCAGGCCGGTTGCCGTTAGATTGACGCTATAGAGGAAGGTCGGATTCACGGGTGTAAGCACGATCTGATAGGAGGCAGCCGCCCCGGGCGCAATGGTTATTGCGGAGGATGCTACGTTGGATGCACCTAGACTGAAGTCGATGGACGGCAGCACGGCTTCGGTCAACGTAGAGGAGGAGCTGGCGGCGAAATCTGCATTGCCGCTGTAGGTGGCTGTGATCGAATATGTACCGGCAGCGGGAAGGATGCCGGTCCAGAGAGCCTTGCCGTCCGCAGTCAGTGCCATGGGTGAGGAGTTGAGCAACATGCCGTTTTGATAGCAGTTGATGCTGCCGGCCGGCATGCCTATGCTGCCGGGGGAGGCGTCAGTAACGGTCATCGTGAATGTGACTGGGGAGTTGAAGGCGGTCGTTGCACTGCTGCTGATAAGCGTGACGCTGCTGGCAGCCTGGCCGATGACTACGGCGCCGCTACCGCTGGCAAGCGAGACGGTATAGTTGGCCGCTGCGGGGCCGGAGAGAGACACAGTGACGGGATAGCTGCTGGGTACGGAGGTGCTGCTCGCCGTGGTGGCGAAGGTAGGCGCGACGCTGCCGGCATCCTGCGCCAGCACACCGTTGAGGATGCCGGTTAGCGCAGGGATGGTCTGGCCGTAGGCGAGATTCACGGTGTTGAAGGTCGCGGTGATCGGCGCGGGAGTGACCTGCACCACAAAGGCACTGCTGGTGATCGGCGGATTGTTCAGGTCGCCGCTATAGGAGGCGACCATGCTATGGGTGCCGACGGAAAGGTTGCCCATGCTGACGCTGGCCGTATTCGCCGCCAGGGCCACTGTGCCGACCGCAGTACGTCCGCCCCCGGAGACGTCATAGAAGGTGATGGCGCCGGTCGCGGTGTTGGTGCCGTAGTTGAAGTTGGCGGCGAGGACCCCCGTGCCATAGACTGCCGTGGAAGGGCCGCCCGCGATGAGGGACTCAATGCTTGCCGGCGGGGGCGCCACGACGGTGGACGCACTCCCGGTGCTGCTTACTGCGTTGACAGTCTGGTTGCTCGTGTCGGCGACGGCGACGGTCCCGGTCGTGTTGTTCACCGCGACCGCCTGCGGGGAGTCCAGGGTCGTGGAAGTGGCGGATCCGGTGCTTGTTGGGGAGTAGCCTTGATCGCCATTTCCAGCGATGGTGCTGATGGTCGCTCCGCCGGTCGTTCCGCTGGCAGCGGGCGTAACGGCTCGGATAAGCTGGTTGTCGCTGTCGGCGATGTAGACGGTGCCGGTGGAATCTACTGCAATCCCTATGGGATTATCCAGTTCCGTGGTGGCTGCCGAAGTATTGCTGCTATATCCCGCTACGCCGTTGCCGGCGATGGTCGTGATCAGGCCGGTGGAGGCCGTAACCATGCGTACCCGCTGGTTGTGGGTGTCGGAGATGTATACGTTGGAAGCGCTGTCCACCGCAACCCCGGCAGGTGAATCCAGTCCTGCCGCGATGGCCGGCCCGCCGTCGCCGGAGTAGGTCTGCGTGCCATCGCCTGCAACCGTGGAGATGGTGGTGCCGGTGATCTTGCGGATGCGATTGTTGTTCGTGTCCGCGATGTAGAGGTTCCCGCTGGAGTCCACCGTGACCGCTGTGGGCAAGGCCATGGTGGCGGAGGTGGCCGGCCCGCCGTCGCCGGAGAAGCCGACTGTGCCCGTGCCTGCAATGGTGGTGATCGTGCCGCTCGACACCTTGCGGATACGGTTGTTGTGCGTGTCCGCGATATAGACGTTGCCGCTGGAATCCACTACGACGCCCGCGGGCGAGTCCAGCAGGGCCGAGGTGGCCGCGCCGCCGTCTCCGCCGAAGCCCTCCGCTCCGCTGCCCGCCACCGTGCTGATGATGCCGGTAAGGTTCACCTCGCGTATCACGTTGTTCAGCGTGTCTGCGATGTAGAGGTTCCCGGCCGTGTCATAGGCCAGGCCGCCGGGCTGGTTGAGTGGGGTGGTGGGAGCCGAACCGGTGTCCTGGGTCTGGGAGGCAACCGCATTGGGATGGGCCGCCTGCGCCAGGCGCGCCAAGGCGTCCTTCTGCGCCGCCGTCTGGGCGCCGGCCTGGGACGCGAGCCCCACGGCCAAAAGGACGAGAACCGCGACCGCGAACAGCCGAATCTGTTTGGTGCCCCTCATTACGGTCATGCGCGCCTTCGTCTGCAACTCTACCTCATTGGTATGGACTCTCCGTGCCAGGCCCCGGGCGCTATAACATGCTAGCGCAAAGCCTGGGAGTCCCGTCGCACCGGAGAGAAGCTATGCCGTTCCTCCAACCCTCTCGCGCTCAACCACTTAAGCTACATCTCCAGGAGCCATCGCCGGCTGACGATCTCCTTCACTCCCTAATTGATCCATGCACAATAGCTTCCTGGTTCGATCGTGACCGTGTCGGAAGTCGTCGACGACTCCATATAAATTGTGACCGTGACCGGGTTGGTGGCGCCGGTCACCAACGTGAATTCCAGATCCAGCGGGTATGCGGTACTTGCTGTTTTAGGATTTGCTAACGCGGTGATGGCGGTGCTGGTCCCCGCAGCCGTGATTGCTGAATATAACGAGCCACTTGACGTACCCGTGAATGCATTACTCATTACCCAGAAATGAGTGGGAGCATTGTTCAGGTTGACCTCAAACGATGGCACCGCGTTAGTGGCTGAGTATTCAAAGAAGATGGAACAGCGCCCGGAATGTGTTGAATTGACAGCTATCGACGGCAGAACAAGGCCTGTAGTCGAGGCGGTTGTGCCGGTGTAAGCGCTTGCGGAAGTGATGCTGACACCGTTGCCGCCAAAGGCGCCGGTCGCACCAGTTGCGCCGGTCGCACCCGCAGAGCCGGTTGGGCCGGTTGGGCCAGCACCGGTAGCACCCGTAGCTCCGGCTGCAGCGACCTCGTTCCACGTGGAGGGATGTGTGGAAGGATCGACGTTCGTGTTGGAGGAGATGGAGACGTAGCTGGAGCCGTTGGTGGCGCAGGTCGTGGAGCAGTAGACCACCTGGTCAGCCGAATAGGCCGTAACCGAAGACCAGTTCGTGACCCCACCGAGAGCGCCAATCGTGCCCGTCGCACCAGTTGCACCAGTCACGCCAGTTGCGCCCGTCGCGCCAGTTCCGCCGGTTGCGCCAACCGCGCCAGTTGCACCAGTCACACCCGTTGCGCCCGTCGCGCCAGTTCCGCCGGTTGCGCCAACCGCACCCGTTGCACCAGTCACGCCCGTTGCGCCCGTCGCGCCAGTT
>Ga0206804_10269_pt1 | contig 12074 bp, 10 predicted proteins | sample Alteio_BWOrgCont_62_FD_152888 | JGI IMG/M metagenome (GOLD analysis project Ga0206804, IMG submission 152888) | Enriched cells from forest soil in Barre Woods Harvard Forest LTER site, Petersham, Massachusetts, United States -... | ecosystem: Environmental > Terrestrial > Soil > Temperate forest >... | reverse complement strand
CATTTTCGCGATTATCATCTGCTGCTCGACGAGCATGCCGACCAGATTTTCGCCATGACCGATCCGCTCGCCGAACGGGTGCGGAAGATCGGCGGTACGACGATCCGTTCCATTGGCCAGATAGCGAAGCTGCAACGTCTCTCCGACAACGACGCCGATTACGTTGACCCGGGCGACATGCTGGCCGAGTTGCGCGAAGACAACAAGACGCTCACGACCAAGCTCCGCGAGGCCCACGATGTCTGCGAGGAGCATGAGGACATCGCGAGCGCGAGCCTGATTGAGGTCTGGGTTGACGAAACCGAGCGGAGGACCTGGTTCCTCTTCGAGGCGACCCGCCGGAGCGATCCGGGGCGCTAGCGAGTGTAGCGGCGGTCTCTGACTATGACCGTCGCTGCCTGCCGCGAACCAAAGCGACCGCATTCCAGATCAGCACCGCTGTGACGGGAATCATCAGGGCGACATAAATCCAATTTAGCATCGGCGAAATCCTCACGCCGCCCAAAATAAGCTTCGTCGCGGCCGCGTAAACATGAGCCGGAAGCGTCCACACTGTTAGCAGTAACAGTTCCCATGTCGCCACAAGCTGACAGCTCCGCCGGGGAATTGTCAGGAAAAAAGCTCCGACCAAACTTAATGGTCCGCTTGCCCTAAGCGGCGCCACAATATAGTAAGTGTCCCACGCAGGCATCTGTGGAAAATAAAACTCGGTGATTATCCCATGCATCAGCCCGACGATGGCGAAAAAGATCACCAGCCCAAAGCGGAGCCAGTTTGGCAGCGTGCACGGGTTCATGGCTACTCCACCATGACCGTATCGTCGTTCTCGTAGCCGGGGGCGCAGCAGCAGAGGAGGACGAGGGGTACGCTGCCGGTATTCCAGATTTTGTGGCGGGCGCCCGGCGGGATGGCGATGGCGTCGAGCGGGCCGACGTCGCGCAGTTCGCCGTCGAGTTTCATCCGGCCTGTGCCGCTGAGGATGTAGTAAATCTCCTCGGATTTCGGATGATAATGTTCCTGCGTCGCGGTGCCGACAGCGATGGTGGCCTCGGCGAGGCTCTGGTTACGGATGGCCGAGTTGCGATGGGCGAGGAGTTCGCGGATTTCCGAACCGTCTTTGGTGGTGAAGGGCGTCGTCGTGGAGCGGTTGATGATGTCCATGCGAACAAGGTAAAGGTGTAGGGGTAAAAGGAAAAGGGCGGGAGCCGAGATAACTCAGCGCCAGCCCCTTTACCTTTTTACTTTTTCCCTTATCCCTTTTTAGAAGAATAGCGGGATAATGAGGATCGCGAGAACGTTGACGACCTTGATCATCGGATTGATGGCGGGGCCTGACGTGTCCTTGTAAGGATCGCCGACCGTGTCACCGGTGACCGCGGCAGCGTGGGCGGACGAACCCTTGCCGCCGTAATTGCCTTCTTCAATGAACTTCTTGGCGTTGTCCCACGCGCCACCCGAGGAGGTCAGCGAAATGCCGATGAAGAGGCCCGTGACGATCGTGCCCACGAGCACGCCGCCGAGCGCCTTGGCGCCAACGGTCGCGTCCATTCCTGAGCTGGGGAAGAAGTGGCCGATCATCGTCGGTATTGAGACGGTGAGCAATACGCCGAGCAGCGGCAATAGAGCGGGGAAGATCATTTCCAAGAGGGCAGCCTTGGTTACGATATCGACGCAGGTGCCGTATTCGGGCTTGTCCGTGCCGGTCAGGATGCCGGGGTGTGCCTTAAGCTGGCGGCGCACTTCGAGTACAACCGCGCCGGCGGCCTTGCCGACCGCGTCCATCGTGTAGGCGACAAAGAGGAACGGCAGCATGCCGCCGATGAAGAGGCCGATCAGGATCGTCGGGTCCTCAAGGCTGAACGTGACCTGCACTGCGGCGGCCTTCAATTCGTTCACGTAGGAGGCGAAGAGCACCAGCGCGGCAAGCCCCGCCGAAGCAATCGCATAACCCTTCGTCACGGCCTTCATCGTGTTGCCGATGGCGTCCAGCTCGTCGGTGATCCTGCGGATTTCCTTCGGCATCTGTGACATCACGGCGAGTCCGCCCGCGTTGTCGGTGATCGGCCCGAACGCGTCGAGCGAGATGATGATACCCGAAAGGCTCAGCATGCTCACCACCGCGATGGCGATGCCGTAGAGACCGTGGCAGGCGTAGGAAACAATGATCGACAGGATGATGAAGCACACCGGAAAGAACACCGCATGCAAACCGACCGCCAGGCCCGCGATGATGTTCGTCGCATGGCCGGTCTCGGAGGCCTTTGCGATCTTGCGCACCGGCGCGTAGGCGGTTGCCGTGTAGTAATTCGTGATCAGCACCGTGATGAATGTCATCGCCAGGCCCACGAGAGTCGGGACGTAGAACGACACCCAGTTTTCAGGGAACAGCGTGTAGCAAAGCGGGAGGAAGAGCAGGCCGGCGACAATCGCACTTAGGGCCACGCCGGTGAGCAGCGCGTTGGTCGGCTTCAGGTTGCCGACGTTGATGAACACAATGCCGAGCACCGAGGCGATGACCGAGAGGCCGCAAATCAGGAACGGCAGCACGATGTAGGAAAAGGCATTCGGTTCGTTGACGAAAGTCAGTGCACCGACCAGTACGCAGCCGATCAGGCTGACCGCGTAGGTCTCGAACACGTCCGCCGCCATGCCCGCGCAATCGCCGACGTTGTCGCCGACGTTGTCCGCGATGGTCGCGGGATTGCGGGGATCATCTTCGTCGAGGTTTTGCTCGATCTTGCCGACGAGATCCGCGCCGACGTCCGCCGCCTTGGTATAAATACCGCCGCCGAGACGCGCGAAGACCGAAATAAGGCTGGCTCCCAGTGCCAGGCCCACAATCGCGCTCAGCGCGGACTTGTGGTCCGCCTCATGAAAGTAAGCGTCCGCGCCGAGATAAAAGCCGCCCACGCTAAGTAGTGCCAGGCCGACCACGAGAAGACCCGTCACCGCGCCGCCGTTAAAGGCGATGCGCATCGCCGTGTTCACGCTCACGGTCGCTCCTTGTGCCGTGCGGATGTTGGAGATGACCGCCACGCGCATGCCGATAAAGCCGGCCAGCAGCGAGCAAACCGCGCCAATCAGAAAACCTATACCCGTGGCAGGGCCCTTGAAGTACCAGATAAGCACCAACAGGACGAGTGCGATCGCGCTGATCGTCTTGATCTGGCGGCTCAGGTACGCCTTTGCGCCTTCCTCAACTGCGGCGGCAATTTCGCGCATCAGATCGGTGCCCGTACCGGCAGAGCGGACTTTCACCGCGAGGATGATGGCGGTTACGATCGCAACGGCGCCGAGAACCAAGGCTGAGGGAATACCGTTGTTAATGAGGAATGTATCCATGATGGCAATTATTCTAATGTGTTCGTTTTGAGAGGTAAGGGGCGAAGTGTAATGAGCGAAAAAGGAAGCGCAACCCTAAATGATACAAAAGCGGACGAAAACTTGTCTGGGCCGCGCGCTGGTAAGCCAGAGCGGGAAATGGCCCTACATCTTGATCTTCGTGGAAATCCGGATCTTTTTGTCCGAGGGGCTGAGGGTCTTCTTGATACGGTCGAAAAATCCAACATGGACGGGCGCGTTGTCGGCGGTGATGGCCCGCTCGTGGCCCTGCGGGAGAGTTTCCACCGGCACGACGTGATGTTTGGCAATCAAGAGGTTGGCCTGGCGGAGACGGCTGCTGAGGCAGGTGGCCATGCCCATGAGCAAGGCGCCCGCGCCGCCGGTATGCTCGAGCAGATAGGCGCGCAGATCGTTGATATCCATGCTCCACAGGAGCGCATCCTTCGTGACGCGCACGCTCGCGGAGGCGGGGCCCGGTTCCAGCAGGCTGACTTCGCCCAGGCATTCGCCGGCCTTGGCTGTGCTCAGGGGTAATTCCTTGCCGGCCTTGCGGGAAGTGACGGCCAATTCGCCCGCGACGACGACGTAGAAGCGATCCTGCTTCTTGCCTTCCTGCATGATTTCGGTACCGGCGGAGAAATGATCGTAGCGGCCAAAGCTGGCGAGGTTATCGAGCGAGCGTTTGCTCAAGCCGGCCAAAATTCCGAGTTGCGGCAAGGGCAGGCCGGGTTCGGGCGAGTCGCGCTTCACGGCTTCGGTCAGGCGACCGGCGGCATCGGGGGATGATTCCATAAATGCGTTTTAATTTGCGTCCGCGGGAAGTTGAGTCCTACCCTAACTGCCCGATATTGGCAATTTCCATGTCCGTCACAAACCTCTCCCGCTCCGGTATTCTCGCCTTCATGGACGACGATGCCCGCGAGCAATTCGCCGGTTACGGGCAGGTGATCTCGACCATGCCGGGGCAGGTGCTGATTCAGGAAGGGGAGGCGAACACGCATCTCTATATTGTGCTGAGCGGCAATTTTAACGTCACCACCAAGGCGCTGGGGACGGAGGTGCATCTCGATACCGTGGGCGTGGGCGATTGCCTTGGCGAGGTGTCGATCTTTCATCCCGATCGCGCGTCCGCCACGGTGAAGAGTTCGCTGGCCGGCCTGCTGTGGGAGATCGATGTCGCGTCGCTCCAGAAATTCCTGATCGAGTGGCCCGATTACGGCTGCGCGGCTTTGTTGGGCATCGACATTATCCTGAGCCGGCGGTTGAAGCGGGCCAACGCGGTCATCCGCTTTCACGAGATCGTGCCCGGCTTTCTCAGCGTCCGCTCCCAGAAGCGCGCTCCCGGCGCGAAGCTGAGGTAGGGCATTCTAACTTACGGTGCACCTATTATAGGTGGCCCGGACAACTTGTTGTCCGGGCCACCCGATTACCCCTTCACCTTTCTTCCTCCTGTGGCATGGGGCGTGCGTGCGGTCGGTTCGTGGCCAAGTCCTCCAAGAGCATTCTTTTCCAGAAGTCGATGCACGGTCTCTACATCGGGGCCTTGATGTTTCTTGGCGTCATTGCCATCGGGACCACATCGTATCGCCTCGAGGGCTGGACCCTGTCCGATGCGTTTTACATGGTGGTCATTACGGTCTTTTCGGTGGGATACGAGGAAGTCGAGCCGGTGGCGACGCCCATGTTGCGCGCCATCACGATCTGCATCATCGTGGCCGGTGATGCCAGCAAGGTCTATTTTGTCGGCTCGCTGGTCCGGTTCATCACCGAGGGAGAAATAGGAAAAGCTATGGAAGAACATCGAAAATCGAAGGACATCGAATCCATTCACGACCACGCCATTATCTGCGGGTACGGCCGCATCGGGCAGGTCCTGGCCCGCGAACTTGAGGCGAAGAAATTCCCGTTCCTTGTCCTCGACAACAACGCCGAGCGGGTCGCGCTTGCCCATACTCACGGCTATCAGGCGCTCCTGGGCGATGCCGGCGAGGAAAGCACGCTTTCGGAGGCGCATATTGAGCGGGCCGCGGTCTTCGCCACCGTATTGCCGAACGACATGGTCAACGTCTTCATCACGCTCACCGCGCGGAACATGCAGCCCGCGCTGCGCATCATCGCCCGCGCGGAGGACCCCGCCACGGAGAAAAAGCTGAAGCAGGCCGGCGCGAACGAGATCATCCTGCCCGCTTTTGTCGGCGGCATGCAGATCGCGAACAGCATCACGGAGGCGACGCTTGATAGCGTGCTCAAGGGAGACCTCAGCCATCTCACCACCGACTTCAAGGAACTCGGCGTCGAAATTGTCGAGCATCCCATTGTCGCGAACGGAGTGGACGACCGTAAGACCATCCAAAAATTGCTGCGCGGAATTGAATCCAATTGCCTCGTTCTCGGCATCAAGAAGCCGGATGGTTCCCTGATGCAGCATCCGCCCGGAACGTACCGGCTCGAAGCCGGCGATGTTGTGGTCATGCTTTCTCACGGAAAACTGATTTAGCGAGATTTAGTGACTATGAACCGCCAACTGCTCAGAAACGGGGCCCTTCACCACCCGATGGCGGCGGCAACGATCTCTTCGCGATATTAGCTCGCCTACTCTCTTCCTAAAAAAATATGACAAAGATGACAATTCCGGTTGCCCGCGTAAACAGCGTCTGGTAACCACTATGCGGGTTTTTGTCATGCATTGTTCTTCTATTTTCAATTTGACCGGGAATTTGGGGTGGAGAGGCTAAAAGCCTGACTGACGCGATGGCCAATATTTTTCCCAAAGGCACCAATGAAACTGTCATCAAGGCCGGTCTGGCCGCGGCTGTTTTGGGTGGCCTGGTCACGATGGCCGTCTGGTACTATTTCACGCCCAAGTATTCGCGCGTCGGGTATCAGCCCGTGCAGCCGGTCCATTTCCAGCATGACATTCACGTCAGCCAGCTTGGGCTGGATTGCCGCTACTGCCACAGCTACGTCGAGGTCAGTGGTCATTCCAATTTCCCCCCGACGCAGACCTGTATGAATTGTCACCGGGACGTCCAGAAGAACAACCCGAAGCTCCAGCCCATCCGCGATAGTTGGGCCTCCGGCCAGCCGGTCGAGTGGGTCGAGATCCATCACGTGCCCGACTACGCCTTCTTCAACCACTCGGCCCACGTGAATCGCGGCGTGAGTTGCGTCATGTGCCACGGCAAGGTCAACGAGATGAACGTCGTCTTCCAGGCCAAGTCGCAGAGCATGGCCTGGTGCCTGCAATGTCACCGCAGTCCGGAGAGTGCGGTCCGCCCGATCGCCGCCGACAAGCCCGGCGACCAGTCGCCCATTTTCAATCTCAACTGGGAACCGCCGAAGGGCACGACCCAGGGCCAGATCGGCAAGGAGCTGGTCAAGGCCTGGAAGATCAAACCGCCGACAGATTGTGCAGGGTGTCACCGATGAAACGTATCTTTAACCATCCTCCCGAGCCCAAGCATGGCCGCCGTTACTGGCGCAGTCTCGAGGAATTTGCGGCGACGCCCGAATTCCGCGCGAAGCTCGAACGCGAATTTCCCCAGGGCGCGGCGGAACTGGAAGGCAACGAGGTTACCCGGCGCGGCTTCATGCAATTCATGGGCGCGTCCATCGCGCTCGCGGGGCTCGGACTTACCGGCTGCCGCCGTCCCGAGCTGCACATGGTGCCTTATAGCAAAGGCGTCGAATGGCAGATTCCCGGCAACGCACTTCATTACGCCACGTCGATGCCGCGTCGTGGCGGGGCGATCCCGCTCATCGCCACGACCTACAATGGCCGCCCGACCAAGCTCGAGGGTAATCCCAACGTGCCCGGCTTCAACGGCTCGACCGATCTCTTTGGCCAGTCGGCGGTGCTCGATCTGTACGATCCGGACCGCGCGAAGGCCATCCTCAAGTCGAGCGAACGCGACAAGGCTTATACCGAGCAAACGTGGGACGATTTCTGGACCGAGTTCGCGACTTTGACGCAGGGCTTCGGAACCGGCGACGGCGTCGCCATCCTCACCGAGCCGAGCATGTCACCGACGCGCGAGCGCCTGCGCCTCGAGGTGCAGAAGAAGTTCCCGCAACTTCTCTGGGCCGAGTACGAGCCCTGGGCCGGCGATCCTTCCATCTCGTATGATCTGGAGAAAGCCGACGTCATTCTCTCGCTCGATGCCGATTTCCTCGGCGCCTCCGAAGGCACGCCGCAGACCATCGCCGGATTCGCCGCGGGCCGCCGCCGTCTCGGCAAGCTGCAGGAAACGATGTCGCGCCTGTATGTCGCCGAGGGCCGTTTCTCGCTCACTGGCGGCATGGCCGATCACCGCCTGCGGATGCCCTCGAGCGCGATTGGCGGCTTGACCACATTGCTCGCCGCCAAGCTCGGTGTCGGCGGAGCCTTCGGCTTCGCCGCCTTCCAGGACCCGGCTATCGATACGTGGATTGCCGAAGTGGCCAAGGATTTGGCCAATGCCAAGGGCCGCTCGCTCATCATTTGCGGCAGCCAGCAGCCCGAAGAAGTGCGCAGCCTGGTGAATCAAATCAACGAGGCGCTTGGCAATCGGGACAAGACCTATTTCACCCGATTCGTTCCGCACGTCAACGCGGCGGGTATCGGTGACCTGGCGGACAAAATCAACGCGGGCGCGATCAAGACGCTTTTCGTCATTGGCGGCAACCCGGCGTTCAACGCGCCCGCCGACCTCGGCTTTGGCGACCTGCTCTCCAAAGTCGGGCAGGTCGTCCGGCTCGGCTTGCACGTCGATGAGACGAGCGCCTGCAGCACGACGCATCTTCCCGCGGCCCACTTCCTCGAATCATGGGGCGACAATCTCGCTTACGACACTCACACTTATCTCTGCCAGCAGCCGCTGATCCTTCCCCTTTACGACGGGATCTCGGAATTGGAACTCCTCGCCGCGCTCGCCGGATTGCCCAAGGCGACCGGACCGGAGTATGTGCAGGAGACGTTTGGTACGCTCACGGGCACAAAACAATTTTCAAACCCTAATTCCTTTAACGTCAATAGCGTAAAATTGTCGGACAAAAATTCCGACGATGCCTGGCGCAAATTTGTCCACGACGGATTTTCTTCCGGGTCGCTCAGCTTCCCCATCGCCGGCGGATTAGAGGGTATGCTCTCCATGAAAAGCACGATGGGTGCGCAAAAGGGACTTCAGCAGGTGCCGGGCAAGCCGCTTCAGGACGGCGAGTACGAACTCAATTTTGTTTTGGGCAATGTCGATGATGGCCGCTACGCCAACAACGGCTGGCTCCAGGAATTGCCCGATCCGATCAGCAAGCTCACATGGGACAACGCGCTCTACATCAGCCCGAAGACGGCGGTGAAGCTGGACATCAAGATCGTCTCCGCAAACGATAATCTCCTCGACCTGCCCAACACCGATGTCGGCCCGAGGGCGGACAGCTTGCCGATTCCCCACGTCGATCCGATGACTGCCTTCCCGATGGTGAAAATCACCACGCCCGATGGCCGGAGCATGGAACTGCCCGTCCTCATCGCGCCCGGCCAGGCCGACAAGACGCTTACTCTCGCGCTGGGCTGGGGTCGGACTGGGCCGCGCCTCACGGAGGCGACACAGCTCAACAATCAGGTCACTTCGCCTCTCCGGGTTGCCGAAGGCGCCGGATTCAATGCCTACCAGCTTCGCACTTCGACCACGCCCGGCTTCGTCACCGGCGTCAAGGTCGAGAAGCTCGACAAGACCTACCCGCTGGCCCTCACGCAGGAGCACAACTCGATGGAAGGACGCGGCCTCGTGCGCGAAGCCCCGCTCGACAAATATCACGAAGACCCGGCGTTCGTCCGCGAGATCGGCATCGACAAGGACATTCCACAGGGCGATCTCAAGGGCTATCAGAATTACGAGTCAGGCTACGATAATCCGAAGCTTAATTCCGCGACGTACCAGCCCGACCGTCCCGCGTGGGGCATGGTCATCGACCTCAACACCTGCGTCGGTTGCAGCGCCTGCGTCGTCGCCTGCCAGGCGGAAAACAACATCCCCATCGTCGGCAAATTCCAGGTCATCCGCGGTCGCGAAATGCACTGGATCCGCAACGACCGTTATTTCGCGAGCGACAATCCGCCGCAATCCGACTCCACCGGCGAGCCGTTGCGGAACTCGGATTACCTCGACGATCCGCAGATGCTCATCCAGCCCATGGCCTGCCAGCAGTGCGAGAACGCGCCGTGCGAACCGGTCTGCCCGGTCAACGCCACCGTGCACAACGAGGAAGGCCTCAACACCATGGCCTATAACCGCTGCATCGGCACCCGTTATTGTGCCAACAACTGCCCCTACAAGGTGCGCCGGTTCAATTTCTTCAACTACAACGACCGCCCGATCCAGAATGTGAAGCTTCCGGTGCTCGGCGTGACGAACGAACTTTTTCTCGGCCCGCTCGCGGGCAGGGACGGTCCGCTCACTTACCAGGGCTCGCCCGAGAGCATCCGGTTGCAGAAGAACCCGAACGTCTCGGTCCGCATGCGCGGTATCATGGAGAAATGCACCTACTGCGTCCAGCGCATCGAGGAAGCCAAGATCGGCCAACTCCGCCGCTCCAACAACGACGGCGCGGGCTCGGGCGACATCACGCTCCCGACCGACTCGTTCAAGGTCGCCTGCCAGCAGGTCTGCCCCGCGGAGGCGATTACCTTCGGCAATCTGAACGATCCGAAGAGCAAAGTCACGCTGCTCAAGCAGGACGAACGGAGTTACGGCGTGCTGGCCTATCTCGGCACGCGTCCGCGCACCAGCTACCTCGGTCGCGTCCGCAATCCCAATCCGGCCATGCCCGGCGCGCAGTTTATCGGCCACACCAGCGTGTTTGAGGAAGCGGAACCCGCGAAGGGCGCGACCGACAAACCCGCGTCTTCCACGTCCAACGCGATTCCCAAGGGCAATCATGTGGAACTGAACCAGCTTACCTCGGAGAAGCTGACCGGGTAATCAATGTAAACTGCCATGGCCTACTTCACTCCATCCACCAAACCGCCGCCGCCGCGGTACGACCTGCTCGCCCAGCACGAGGAGAACGAGCTGGAACGCGCGCAGCGGGAGATCATCCGCGAGCCCTACGTCACCAATAACCGCGACGCCACGTGGGTCGGCGACCGCATCGCCTCGGTCATCGAGAATCCGACGCCGCTGTGGTGGTACATCGCCGTTTCCATCGCGGGCGGCGTCGCCTCGCTCGCCGGGCTCGGCATCCTCTATCTGATCACGACCGGCGTCGGTGTCTGGGGCGAAAACAAGGCCGCCAACTGGGCCTGGGACATCACCAACTTCGTCTTCTGGATCGGTATCGGCCACGCCGGGACGCTCATCGCGGCCATCCTTTACCTCACGCGCCAAAAATGGGCCACCGGCATCAACCGCGCCGCCGAGGCGATGACCGTCTTCGCTGTCATGTGCGCCGGCATCTATCCTGGAGTACACGTGGGTCGTGCCTGGATGGCGTGGTACCTCGCGCCGATCCCGAACGGTAACGGCATCTGGCCCAATTTCCGCAGTCCGCTGCTCTGGGATGTCTTCGCGGTCTCCACCTATCTCTCCGTCTCGATCATGTTCTGGTACGTCGGGCTGATCCCCGATTGCGCCGCGATGCGAGACCGGATCAAGAACAAGATACTGAAGTATCTCTACGCCGTCCTCTGTCTGGGCTGGCGCGGCAGCGCGCGGCAATGGGCCAACTATGAATTCTGCTACCTCATGCTGGCGGGCGTCGCCACGCTGCTGGTCATCAGCACCTGCACCGTAGTGTCGAGCGACTTCTCCACCTCCGTCGTCCCGGGCTGGCACGGCACGATCTTCCTGCCCTACTTCGGTGTCGGCGCCATCTACGGTGGGTTCTGCATGTTGATCACGCTCCTCGTGCCGCTCCGCGAACTTTACAAGCTGCGCGACATCATCACCCTGCGCCACATCGATCTCTGCTGCCGCTTTGTCCTGCTCATGGCGCTGCTTATCTCTTACATCTACCTGATGGAATTCTTCGTCGCCTACGTCGGCGGCAGCCCGAACGAGCGCTTCACCTTCTACAACGACCGCATTTTCGGCCCCTACGGCTCGACTTGGCTCTGCATGCTCATCTTCAACAGCTTTATCCCGATGCTTTTCTGGAGCAAAAAAATACGGCGCAATCCGTGGGCGGCCTTCGGCATCGTTATTTTCCCCAGCATCGGCATGTGGCTCGAGCGGTTCGTCATCATCGTCAGTTCCGTTCATCGCGACTTCCTGCCCTCGTCGTGGGGCATGTTCTATCCGACCTATGTCGATGTTCTCACCTTCACCGGCACGTTCGGCATTTTCTTTCTGATGTACCTTCTCTTCATCCGCTTCCTGCCGATGATCGCCATCGCGGAAATCCGCGCGGTCCTGCCGGCGGCCAATGCGCATAACCCTCCCGCCGTGGTCAAGGACGGGGAACAACCGGGGAGCCACCATGCCTGAGAAGTTGCCCCTGGTTTCACCCGTCGATGCCGGTCCGGCGCCGAAAAGGCTCTACGCCGTCGGCGCGGAATTCGCCAATCCGAAGGAGCTCTATGCCGCCGCTGAAAAAGTGCGCGACAAGGGCTTCCACGGCTGGGACTGTTACACGCCCTATTATATCCACGGGCTCGACCACGCCATGGGCTTGAAGAAATCATTCGTCGGCCTCTTCACGTTCGCGGGTGGACTTGCCGGCCTGACCGGCGGCTTCCTGCTCATCACCATTTCCTC
>Ga0206804_10313_pt1 | contig 12079 bp, 8 predicted proteins | sample Alteio_BWOrgCont_62_FD_152888 | JGI IMG/M metagenome (GOLD analysis project Ga0206804, IMG submission 152888) | Enriched cells from forest soil in Barre Woods Harvard Forest LTER site, Petersham, Massachusetts, United States -... | ecosystem: Environmental > Terrestrial > Soil > Temperate forest >... | reverse complement strand
ATCTGACCATCGTTCGTCGTGCCCTTGGCCTGGACGAGTTGGACGGTCACCGTGTGCTCGCCCGGCAGGAGATAGATGCTCCGGGTCGCATCAACTTGATTGCCGTTGCCGAGGGTCGTCTGGAAGGTGCTGCCATTCCAAGTGTCGAAACTGGTCAGCGTGACGCCGTCGATGAGGGTGGCGCCGCTGGTGTATCCCCCACCGAAGATCGTGCCGAAGAAGGAATATTCGCCGGCCTGGGTGATGTTGAACGCGCCCTTGATCTGGATGGCCAGGCCCTTGTTCGATCCGCCCGCCGCGATCAGAAAGGCCTTGGGCATGTTGATCGCCGACGGCGTGGTGCTGTTGGGTGTCATCGTGCAGAAGGCAGCGTGGAGGACGTTGGACGGCTTGCCACTAAAGTTCGTCGTCGCCAGCGTGTTGCCCGCCGCGTTGGGATAGTAATAGAAATCAAAGCCTGGGTTCTGGATGGCCAGCGGCGTCACCGGGCGTCCGGCCAGCTCGTGAAATTGGCGCGTGATCGTGATCGGCGCGCCGAACACCTGCTTGCCCGAGGCGAGGGTCGCCACCGGCGTGATCGTATTGGCCCCATACGCGATCTGGCTGGCGTTGAACGTCACGTTGCCGCTGGACCCGGAAACCGTGCCGAGGACCAGGCCGAGCAATTGGAGTTGCACGCTCGAGATGGCCGGGCCGGTGCCCTGCGTCGCACTGACGGGAATCGACAGCGCCGCGTTCCACGCCACGTTGGAACTGCCCGGGCCGGTGATGCTGACCGACTCGCCGCTGTTATTCACCGCAACATTGATCAAATTGAAGCCTTCCGAGGCCGCCTGGCTGTTGTTATAGGCGACGACCCGCAGCTCGTGGATGCCGTCGGTCGCCTGCGTGCTGTCCCATGACAATGTGCCGGAGCCAATTTCCTCACCCTGACCTTCCACGGCACGGCCACCGATATCACCTACATCGTGCAGGCCACCAGTAATCTTAACGGCGCGTGGACGACGATCCAGACCTTCCCGAGCACCAACAACTCAGCTCCCGGCACCGTGACCGTCCAGGACACCCAGCCCATCAGCGCGTCGTCCGTCCGGTTCATGCGCCTGAGAGTCACAACGCCGTAACCGGCTTTCTCCTCTTCGTGGCGAAGTGCCCGACAGCCATTAGGTCGAACCTGAAGATGCTCTCGACCCGCTGCGAGTCCCGCATAGCGCGGTTAATCGTGCGTCAGGCGGAGCGTCTTCATCTTTTTTTCCCGCCACTTTTTGGGCACGGACGGGTTCCTTTCCGTAATTTTGACTTGAGGTTGGTCGTTGACGAGATTTTCCGTTTTTTGGTGTGCCGTTGACGTTTTCGGCTATGTATGAAGACAGCCCTTGCAGGCCAATATTGACTTTCAAAAACTTACGAGAAAATTCCAATTACGCATGAACACGATCGCTCCAGGACCAAGCGTCACCTCGGAATTAAATCAACTCGACCAACTCAAGAAGTTCACCAAGGTTGTCGCCGACAGCGCTGATTTTGAATCGATGCGAAAATTTCATCCGCAAGATGCGACAACGAATCCGACCCTCGTTTACCAGGCCACCCAAAAATCCGAATACGCTCACATTCTCGAAAAGGTCATCGTTGATCGCAAAAGCTCGGCTCTTTCCGGGGGCGCGCGAATCGAGGAGATTATGGACCACTTGCTGGTCGCGTTTGGCTGCGAGATTTTGAATATCGTTCCCGGACGTGTCTCCACTGAGGTTGACGCCCGCCTCTCTTTTGATATCGAAAGCACCTGCGCCAAAGCTCGCCGGCTCATTGCGCTCTACGAAGCAAAGGGCGTCCCGCGTGAACGCATCCTCATAAAAATTGCCTCGACCTGGGAAGGCATTGCCGCCGCCGGCAAGCTGCAAACGGAAGGCATCCGCTGCAACCTCACGGTGCTCTTTACGCTGGCGCAAGCCGTGCGTTGCGCGGAGGAGAAGGTGCAACTGATCTCACCCTTCGTCGGACGCATTTGCGAATGGTTCAAGGCCGCAAACAAGCGCGAGTATTCCGCCGCGGAGGATCCCGGCGTACATGCGCTCACGGCCATTTACAATTACTACAAGAAATTCGATTATAAAACCGAAGTGATGGGGGCAGCCATCCGAAACCCTGGCCAGGCCACCGAACTGGCCGGTTGTGATTTGCTGACGATCCCTCCTGTTGTACTCGCACAGCTCGTTGAGTCAAATGACCCGGTCACCCGCAAACTTGATGCCGGAACCGCGAAGCATTGTGATATCCAGCGTCTGGCGCTCGACGAAAAAACTTTTCGCTGGCTCTTGAATGAGGACGCAATGGCCACGGAAAAAATCGCCGAAGGCATTCGCTTGTTTGCCGCCGACATCGCCAAGCTCGAAAACTTCATCGCCGCAAAATTGTAGCGGCTGCTTCCTGCCATTCACCGACAGGGATACGACCGTATGAAAGATTCCCGATTACAATCGAATCATCAAGTCATGCTCTCAACGGCCAACTGGACGCTTTCATTCACGCATCCGGTAACGCGCCTGCCCGTGCGGATTCCGGCGACGGTTCCGGGCAACGTCGAGATCGATCTTGTGAAGGCGGGCCTGATTGCCGATCCCTTCCCACAGGACAACGTCAATGCCTTGCGGCCATGGGAACTGGTGGACGATTGGAGATACGAAACGCAGTTCGATGCGCCTGATTTCGCGCCCGGCACCGATTGCGAACTCGTGTTCGAGGGCATCGACACCATCGCCGACGTCACGCTCAACAACAAAAACATATTGCGAAGCGAGAATATGTTCCTGAAGCATTGTATAGAGGTCAAAGACTGCCTAAAACCGCACGCAAACGCCCTGTCGGTGCGAATATACAGCGTCGAAATCTTTGCCCGGCGCTTCTCATGGCGTCCGAATCAGGTTATTTCGCAACAATGCCACCGTACGAGGGCGCATATTCGTAAGGCTGCATACATGTGGGGATGGGACAACGCGCCGTTCGTCGTTGGCGCAGGGATCTGGAAACCGGTTTATCTTCAGCAGATTCCACAAATCCGATTTTCCGACGTCTATATTTTCACAAAAAAAGTATATCAGGAAAAAAGTGTTGTCGGTGTTCATTGGCAGATTGAGACTCCTGACATCGATGTCTCCGGTTACCGTCTCGAAATTTTGTTCGATGACAACGGTAAGACCGTGCATCGCCATGAGTTGGATGTCGATTTCATCCATGGGCAGGCATATCTAACGATAAACAATCCCTCTCTCTGGTGGCCTTATGGCTATGGAAAGCCGGCACTCCACAATGTGCGGCTGATCTTGCGCAAGGACGACCGCATCCTGGCCGAATGGCAGACACTCTTTGGCATCAGGGAAATTGAGCTAAAACGGACTCCCGTCATGGATGGAAAAGGCGGCGGCGAATTCATCTTCAAGTGCAATGGCGAAAACATCTACTGCCGCGGCACAAATTGGAAACCTCTCGATCCCCTGCCTTCCCGCGCTCCGGACAAGATGCAGAGAGCCCTCGAACTGCTCTCGGACTTGCACTGCAACATGGTGCGCGTCTGGGGAGGCGGAGTGTATGAGGAACAATCGTTTTATGATTACTGCGACAGGCACGGCATCCTCGTCTGGCAGGATTTCATGCAAGCCAACATGGTTCCTCCGCAAGACGAAGCGTTCCAAGGAATAATGGCTGCCGAAGCGGAACATATCATTCGCCGATTGCGCAACCACACCTCCATCGCTGTCTGGTGCGGTGACAATGAGATAGACCTGATTTTTCTGTCGGACTCTCCTCCATCCATGCTTCCTTCCGAAAATGTCATCAGCCGGAAGGTATTGAAGTCGGCGGTTGCCGCGAACGATCCTTACCGTCCCTATGTGGAAAGCTCACCCTACGTTGACGATGAAATCATAAAGGGGCGCGGGCTTGAGAAGTACGCGACAAACAGGGCCTATTCCCTGCAACCCTCAATCCATTTCGCGCCGGCGGAGGAAGAGGACTACCGAAAGGCGTGTCGGGCGCTGGCTGGGCGCTTTATCGCCGAGCTTAATCGGCTCGTATCTTTTTCGGAGGACAAAGCCATCTTCGGCAGAGAACTCGACCGGATGAAACGCCTTTGGGGTCCCGATGGAAATCAAGGCCCATCCGATTCCCGTTATAAGGCCGACTTTTTTCAAGGCGTATCGGATCCCCGGCATCAGGTGGATGGTTATTTCGCCAAACTACTCGGACTTATCATGCGAAGGGCACACACCTTTTTCGGACGCCCGTTCGGCTTGAACGAACCCGACGACCTTGTGCTGGCCAACAACACATTCCTGGCCGACCGCGCGAAATTCGTCGTCGAATACTTTCGCGTTAATAAGTGGGATAAAACCGGCGTGCTGTGGTGGTCTCTGCTCGACATGCACCCAATGGCATTCCAATTTTCCGCGGTCGATTCCAACTTCTGTAAGAAGAAACACTATTACTGGCTGCGTCAGTCTCAGCAGCCCGTGTGCGTTATCGCCTGCGAAAATAAAGACGAAACCCGTGTGGGCCTATACGTCTGCAATGACACCCTCAAGTCAGTCCAAGGCTCTTGCCATGTGTATGAAGTCCTTGCCGGGAATAAAAGAAGGGACATCCTCTCCGAAAAATTCAACGCCCAAAGAAACTGCAGCGTTCTCCTGAGGGATGTCGAAGAGTTGAAGTCCAAATCGCTTTTCATCATCGAATGGACCATCAATGGCGTGACAAGTTTCAACCACTTCCTCGGGGGAAGGCCTCCCTATGACTTTGAAACTTTCAAAGTTTGGAACAACCATCTGGACAAACTCTACAAGCATTAGAGCAAAAACAGCTTAATAAAAACTGTAACTGCGGGCGTGGCTTTCGGCGGTTTAGGCCGAGCGGATCACTCAAACGGGCTGGAGCTCGCCCGCGCCGCCGTTTTGCGGGAGGGGCGGGACGTAACAGTAGGAAGGGTCTGTCCGTTGCCGTTGCATGATGGGCCACATTTCGCGCCATGTGGCCCAGAGGCCGTGGGGCGCGGGCGGCAGGTCGTGCTCGATCACCTTGCGCAGGCGGGGAAGATTGTAGAAAGGTACGGATGGGAACATGTGATGTTCGACATGATACTGCATGTTCCAGTAGAGAAAGCCGATCAACGGGCCGCAGGTGTAGGTGCGGCAGCAGAGGCGAAAATCGGGTACGTTGGGCGTCAGTCCGACATGCTGCGGCATGTTGCAGAGGATCACCAGCCACGGGCACAGGAGGCACCCAAAATTGATGATGACGATCAGAATCCAGTTGCCCGTGGCGATGAAAAGCGTGGCCAGGGCCAGATGCCCCAACACGACCACTCGCGCCCAATTGCGATGGTTGCGCCGCAGCTTTTCGTTGTCCTGCGGGATGAGTTTGGCCATCCACTCGGGCCCGAAGAACGACGAGCTGGTCGAATCGCCGAGGGCGGCGCGCGTCCATCTGCGCAGGAAGTACCAGATGCCGACCGGGTCGAACGTCAACACGTGGATGAAGAAGAGGACGCCCTTGATGTCCAGCCTTTGCGGCAGCACCACTTCGCCGTCGAGGTCCTTGTGCGTGGTGAACTGGTGATGCTTCGAGTGGCTGAGGCGATAGCCAATCGGGTCGAACCACCCGATAAACGCGTAGATGGAAAGAAAGAAATCATTCCAGAACTGCGTCTTGAACGGTGTCTTGTGGGTCAGCTCGTGGCCCACATCGCCGGCGTAAAAATTGCAGCACGTTCCATGGGCGAACAGGGCAAGGAGGAACAGGGGAAACGTCCACAGCCAGTTGGCCGCATGGATGTTTTTGAAGGCGATGAAGGCGGTCGTTGCGGTGCAGACGTAGAGGCCGAGATGCAACAGAACGTGCCGGAAGGCCCGGGCATCGTTCTTGCGCATGAGTTCGCTCATCACCGCCCGGTCCACCTTGCAGCGGTACCAGTTGATTTTGACTTCCTCGTTCAGGATGACTTCGGTGGCGTTAGACGGAGCAGGATCGCTCGATTGCATAAAACCACATCCTAAGGCGGAACGCAGACAGTTGCAAGCCGGTCGTTGGGATTGGTAGTGTCCTAATTCGGGACACTGCCCCCTGCGGGTAACAACGACGCTCTAAACTCGCGCTTATTCTTTTGCTCGCCGCCCGTTGCCCGGCTTTTTCCAGCGCCGAAAGTACGGAATTCCGCGAGAAAACTTGAAGAGCTACCAATGATCTGAAATCATGTGAAGCATCTGGCGAGGGGTCCGTTCCGGATCCCCACTGACGTACCCCAATTAGTTTGACGCCAAAATAAAATGACGATTTCGCCTCACGACTTGATGATCGGTTTCCTCCAATTGCGCAATGCCTTCGATCGCGGAAGCGAGGAGTTCCTCGCTTCCTTCGGGTTGACCGGCGCGCAGCTCAACATCCTGAACATTGTCGGGGAGGCGGGCGGGACGATAAGCCAGGCGGCGATGAGCGAACAGGTGCTGATCGGAAAATCGAGCCTCTCCATCGTGGTCGATCGGATGGTCCAGCGCGGGTACATCCGCCGCCACGTTTTCCCGAAGGATCGTCGGCGGGTCGTCTTGAGACTGACGCCGGCCGGCCAGCGCCTTTGGGAAAAGGTTCATCCCCTGTACAAGGAGGAGGTGGACCATGCCTTCGGCGTGATACCGGTCTCCCGACGCAAGGCGCTTCACGAGGGGATGAAGCAGCTCGAGCTGCAGATGCGCGAGAGGCGAGCCAATGGCGCAAAGGTGGGATGACACTTGCCGAATAAACGAAAAAATGCCAAAAAATATCGTCAAAACAGTCATTGCCGCATTGACGACCAAGTAAATACTTCGTAATGTACAAAGTAATGACAAGGGCATCTTCCAGCGGAGGTCATATGCGTCTATCGGCTCAACGCCGCTTTAGGCGGTCTGGCTTCTCTCTCATCGAGGTCGTGGTCGCGACGGGACTATGCACCTACGCGCTCGTGGTCATCGCGTGCCTTCTGCCCATGGGCCTCGGCACAGTCCAAATCGCCAACTCGCAGATCGTCGAGACGGAAATCTTCAACCGCATCTGGCTGGAAGTGAATACGATTCGGTTCTATAGCCTTCCTACTTACCAGCGGCTGAATGGAGGCACGTATCCCGATGCCACTTCGAATACAACCGGGCTCACTTATTTCGACAAAGATGGCGGGGAGATCAACTCCACCACCGCCCAAGCTACGGCTCCTGCCGGGAGCGTGTACTTCGTCTATTGCGCCTTGGTCAATTCGAAGGCTCCTATTCCCACCGCGGTATCGAGCAGCTTGACTTCTTCCAGGCTCTCAGCCCTTACCCCGCAAGTGGACGGTGTCGGGGTGAACGGTCTTGGCGCTTCGGTTTCGGCCCAGGTCATATCTTCCACCGTCCCGGCCGGGACTGGACTTAATCTCTTCCAGATTCAGATCGGTTTTCATACCGATCCCAGCAAGCTTACGGGGCCCGACCCCCGGGTCACCTCGCGAACCTTTGTTATCGCCAAACGGGACACCTCCAATGGCAGCTAATCCCAATCACGAGCCTAAAGAAGAAAGGGCGTTCCCCGGGAGCATCCGGCGTCCATCCCGCAGGCAGGGGTTCACCCTGATCGAACTGCTCGTCTCCACTGCCATCATGGTCATCGTCATGCTCGTGTTGCTCCAGGTCATCGCGGGGATGACCAACATCTGGCACACCTCCACCGGCACGATCTCGACTTTCCAGAGCGCCCGCGCCGCGTTCACCACGCTGACCCGCACCCTCTCCCGCGCCACGCTCAAGACCTATATCGACTACGTCGATACGTCTGGCAATCCCATCACCAACAATAACGTCAATAGTCCCGGTTACACTCCAATAGCCTCCTTTACTCGCGCGTCCGAACTCACGTTCCTTTGCGGGCCCACAATCCAAATGATCGGGGGAGCGAGCTTCTCAACCCTTATAACGCCTACGACTAATTTTCCAGGCGATTGTGTCTTTTTCCAAGCCCCGCTTGGCATTACCAACTCCACCGGCGGCGCTACCGGGGCCGCAGCCGATAAATTCCTTCAGAAGAGCCTCAATACCGTTGGATTTTATGTCGGCTTCGATCAGATCAACACCGCAGGCGCAGTGCCCAACTGGCTTTCCACCGCCATGGGTTGGACGGCATCGGCGGTCGTGACTCCCCGCTTCCGTCTCATGGAGTACATCGAACCGACGGAGAACGTCCATGTTTACGGTGACACGCTTGTGCCTCCGACGGTTGGTTCGCCTCCTACGTGGGCCGTTAATGGCGCTACCTATTATTCCTCCATTTCCTACATCGGTTTTAATATCTGCCCCGGATACAATGGCCCCGGACCCACTGGAGTCGCCGCCAACATTGGCCAGGTAAACTCGACTTTTATTAGCAGCGTGCTGGCCGAGAACGTCGTTCTGCTCATCATTCGTCCGCGCCTCGAACCGCCCGACGAACAGACCTTGGCCGGTGCGGGGGGATTGATCAACGCTGCCACGGGCGTCACTTATAGCGCCGCTGCGGGCACCACCACGGCCAATTCCATCATCAGCCCCAATTACAACTACGATTCGCGCGCGTGGTGGGGTGGGGCCATGAGGGGAACGCCGCCTTCGATCATGCTTACCAATGTTGTCCCCCGTATCACCAATGTCGCGTACGCGAGATTGATGCGTAATCAGTTGCCGCCCATTCTCGACGTGGCCATGGTCGCGGTCGATCCCAACTCCATCGTGCGATTAGGAAATATGAACGCTGCGCTCGACGGTAATGGTCTCTTGGCATTACCCGCCACCTGTCCGCTGCTCCCGCAAGCAAACTTTACCGGAACAACACCGAAAAAGCATTTGGCCTACGCAACTCAAGTCAACACGGCTTTCCCAACTCCGTTCAGTCACAGCGCCAACATGGACGTGGACCTGAACAATTTTGGCCTCTGGTTGTCCGACAACAATATTCGCTACCGCATTTTCCGCACCTCCATCCAGATGGAAGGCGCGGCATGGGTCAACAACTACTAACCAACCAAACCTATGAGAAATCATCGCCGCCGATCCTCCCGCCGGGGTTTTGCCCTGCTGCTGGTTCTCATCATCGTTTCCTTTGCCGCCGCCATCGCGGTGCTCTTTCTGCTCAGCGCCCGGCAGGAACGCGTCGGGACGGACAGTTACGCCCAGGGCAGCCGGGTGCGCCAGATGGCCGACACCGCCGTCAACATCGTCATGGGACAAATCAACGCCGCGACGCGGGAAGGCACCGCCACCACTCCCATTTCGTGGGCGTCCCAACCGGGCATGATCCGCACCTACACCCAAGCCGGTAGCCTTTCAAAGGCCTACAAGCTCTATTCGTGGGACGACCTTGGGCAGGCGCCCATGATTGAGTTAAACGCGGGGTTCAATCCCACCGCCGCTGCGGAACTGCCTCCGGCTGCCTGGGCCAAGCAGCCAGCCATGTACACCGACCTGAATGCGCCGGTGACCAGCAGCAACGCGGGAGTCCCGGTCCAGGTTTATCCCATCATCGATCCTTCCATCGCCAATACCATATCTGGCGGAACGGCCACGCAAACAACGGGGGCGCCCACATGGGATTTCCTCAAGGAGTTGGCTTATCAAACGGACGGACCCGGCTACGCCGCCCTCAACACAGCCACGGCGTTTACCCCTGCCAATACCCTTCCCATGCCCGTCCAGTGGCTCTATGTTCTCCAGGACGGAACGTGGGTTTATCCGACCACAAGCGCCGGCAATACGGTCACGCTCGACTCTACTATTGTCACCACCGCCAACCCCATCGTCGGACGCATCGCTTTCTGGACGGACGATGAAACCTGCAAGGTCAACCTCAACACCGCCGGGGAAGGCGCCTATTGGGATTGGCCGAAGGCTGCCACTCAGGATGAAATGCAGTTCTCGGGTAATCCGCCCGCCAAAGACGAATTCTATCGCCTCAGCGGCCACCCTGCCAGCACCTCCCTCAGCGCCATCTTCCCGGAACTGTTGGGTGGGACGACTGGCTTCACCCGTTGGAATTATTCCAGTGCCATGACGAGCGTGAATACCTCTGCCAACCCGGCCTTTATCAACGGTCTTAAGGCAATCCTGGGAGGCGACGTATCGGGTAGTTACACGTCGGGATTGGCTCCTCGCTATTCTTTCGGGACGGGTGCTTTGACTGGCAGCCAGGGAGGAACCTATCCCGCACCTTATTACCAGATTTACGACCCCACCTCCACGGTCACCACCGGAACGTTCATCGACGGTTCCGCTTGGAAAAGTTACAGCAATTACAGCCCCGTCTCGTTACTCTACAACTCGGGTGGTTTTACCTTCTCTCCCCGGCTCTATGCCACCCCGGACGAAGTCTTTTTTTCACCTCGTGGCAACGTAGCGGCCGGGCGTGGTTCGTCGTCCTCGACGCCCGCCGTCGCCACCTATGAAAATCCAGCGCTCACCAATGCAACTTCCCTCAATCTGACCACGCCCCTGACGGCTTTGCAAGTCGCCCAGCGCGGCTTTCTCATGACCACCACCAGCAAGGCCCCCGAGACGACGCTCTTCAACACGCCCCGCGTCAGCATGTGGCCCATCACCTGGCCCTATCCGAACTCCTATTATGATACTGACGCGGCTGCCCCTGGCCACCCCAACAACCGCCTCGCGCCGCCGGCCTTGCCCGCCACCTTCAACCCCAACAGTCAAAACCTGAGTTTTCTGGCCTCAAACACATTTGGTCCGAACGTCGTCCAGGGCATAACAGGCATATGGATCACGCCCCAGGAAGACCTGATCGCCTTCTGCTCCACCTTGAACAGTCAGGCCACGGGTAAACCGGTGGGGGGACTCTATACCGCCGCAGCCACTGGCGCGGCCACCGGCGCGCCGCTTCCTTATTATTTTCAGCGTCAAGTCCTCGACAGTCCAACTGCGGATTTTCAGGGGGGGTTTGGGATGAATGGGGTCACGGCATACCCGGGCATCAAGCGCAATCAATACCTGGCCAACTACATCCGGGGCATGATGCATCAGAACATTCCCGGGTTCGGCTCCAGCCTAGATACCAACTGGGGCGCTTCCAATGCCGACTGGATCGCCTTGGAATGTATGGATTACTGCCGATCCATGGTCAACCAGGTCACCTATAATCCAAACAGCTCCACGGGCGCACTGATGTACTCTTTTACCGGCCAATTCACCGAAACCACGAGTGCAGAAAGAAACGCCTATACGTCCCCGCCTTTGCGCATTCCGGCTACGGCTCTTGCCTTTACGGGTTCAAATTTTAATGGTGCCCCGCCTGCCAACAACGCCAAGAGTGCGGGCCAGCCCGATGCTTACGTGACCCAGGGTTCCTTTCCGAGCCTCAAGGAAGCGGCCATTCTTTTCTATGCGACCGGCCGAAATTTGCCCTCTTATCGGGGCCCTACCACCGGCACCACCCCCACCCCCCAACATGGTCGCGAATCCCTTTTACTGGGCTAACCTGATTAATCCGGGAAATGGCATTAATCCGGCAACTGGCGCAAGCTATGGCGGTCTTCCAGATTTAGGGCTGGGCCCGATCGATGGATTACAGACGGGCACCAGCAATGCCATGGAACTGCAGAATTCTTACCCCGTTGGAAACCAGACCACCCAAATGCAAGCCGTCATGATATTCGATTTCTCCATGCTGCGGGATGGAATTAATGTGAAAATGGCACCCAATTTCTGGATCCGGGTCGATAACGGCAATCTATTGACGGCTACAACGGGAGCAACCTCCTCTTTCCCTCTCTTTGCTTCCACCTCCTCGGTGGAATACCGCGCCCGCGGCACGGGGTACATACCTCCTGTTTTCGCCTCTTACCTTGGCAAGACGTTTGTTGCTCCGGGGGTTTGGCCCAACAACCCAGCGGGACAAACGAACTGGTCACTCTCCAGCGCACAAATTGCCGTGAACCCCTCCGACACGATGTTCACTTTTAGCGGCGGCAGCAAGCCGATCACCGTAAGCATCTATGCGGCGTATCCTGCCGCTCAACCCGATACCGATCCCACGAACGATTCTA
>Ga0206804_10311_pt1 | contig 12182 bp, 10 predicted proteins | sample Alteio_BWOrgCont_62_FD_152888 | JGI IMG/M metagenome (GOLD analysis project Ga0206804, IMG submission 152888) | Enriched cells from forest soil in Barre Woods Harvard Forest LTER site, Petersham, Massachusetts, United States -... | ecosystem: Environmental > Terrestrial > Soil > Temperate forest >... | reverse complement strand
TCGCTAGGACGCCCGCCGCGATCAATTCATTGGCGACTTCCTGGGCGACCGTGCCCGGAACGGTGAGAATGGCCATCTTGATCCGGTTTTCGCCGACGAATGGCGTCAGCTTCGTCATGGGCAGCATCTTCACCCCCAACTCCTTTTCGCGCGAACGCAGCGCCCGAGCGTCGAACGCGGCTACGACTTCGAAGCCCTCCTTGGCAAAGCCCGGATAGCGCAACAGCGCCGATCCCAGATTGCCCGCGCCGACGAGGATCACCGGCTGCAATTGGGTCGTCCCGAGCGCCTCGGTCAACCGCTTGCTCAACTCGACGACATTGTAGCCCAGGCCACGGGTGCCGAATTGACCGAAGTAGGTCAAATCTTTGCGCAGCTGGGTCGGCTTCACCCCCGCCGCCTTGGCCAGTGCCGCCGAGGAGACGGTCTCAATCTTATTGAGACGAAGCCGCTGGAGCGCTCGATAATAGAGCGAGAGCCGATAGACTGTTTTCCGGGGAATCACGAGTTTCTGCATCTGATTGCAAGAGGGCGGGGCGGAGGAATTAATGGAATCTCCGACTATTGGGTAGTTTTTTCCACCCACATCGCGTAAGTCCCTCGCCCGGCATTTTCCGGGCAGTCCCTGCGCCAACCGCGAAGCGCCCTTCTCTTCATCCTTCATCCTTCCGCCTTCATCCTTCATTTCGTCCCATGCGTCTTAACCGTTTTCTCGCTTCCGCCGGCCTCGGCTCCCGCCGCGGCGTGGAAGAACTCATCACCTCCGGACAGGTCCGCATCAATGGCCATGTCATCACCGACCTGGCCACGCAGGTCGGCCCCAATGACGCCGTGAAAGTCGGCAGCCGCCTGCTGCGCACCGAACAGAAGATTACCGTGCTCCTGAACAAGCCCGCCGGATATCTCTGCACCGCCCGCGACGAACGGGACCGCAAAACCATCTTCCAACTCCTTCCTCCCAATTGGCCGCGGGTCTACCATGTCGGCCGGCTCGACAAGGACAGCGAAGGCCTGCTGCTGGTCACCAATGACGGGGAACTCTCCCTGTCCCTCACCCACCCCCGCTACAAGATCGAGAAGGAATACGAGGTCCTGATCGACAAACCCTTTGATCCCAAGGATCGGGACAAGCTGCTCCGCGGTTTCCACATCATCGGCGGCCGGGCGAAGACGGAGAAAGTGGAAATCCTCGCCCCTCAGCACCTCCGCCTCGTCCTGACCCAAGGCATCAAACGCCAGATTCGCCTGATGCTCTACGACCTCGGGTATGAAGTGGAACGTCTCGCGCGCATCCGCCTCGGTCCGTTGAAAATCGGCGAAATGCGCCCCGGCGAATGGCGGCTGCTCACGTCCAAAGAAATCGCCGCGCTCAAGTCCCCCGCCAATCTGGAACCCGAAGCGAAGGCCAAGCGCCCAGAGGTGTAGAGGCGCAGCGCCAGGCGTCTCGCCTCCACCTAGTTTCGCCCTTCGAATCGAACGGAAAGTTGCTGTTTGTCGTATCGCGCCCTACCATCCGCCTATGAGTAATCGCGAAATCGTGATCGACTTGGTCAAAAGACTTCCAGAGAATACGCCTCTCCAGGACATCGCTCGCGAGATCGAACTCATTGCGGGCATCCGTCAGGCACGGGAGGAAGCAGATCGCGGCGAAGGCGTTTCCCCCGAGCAAGCCAAAGCCCTCGTAGACTCGTGGGTGTCCCGGTAATCATCACGCCGACAGCCGTCGGAGACCTGGAACAAATCGTCCGTTATGTCGCTCTCGACAGCCCGGAGCGCGCCAGGAAATTCGGCTATGCGCTCATCAATCAAGCCCTGTCTCTTGGCCTATTTCCAGAAATGGGCTCATAACACCCGAAATCGGCGATTCTGCGGTTCGCGAAATCGTCCACGGCTCCTATCGCATTATCTACGAGCTGAGGTCCAGGCCATCCGCCATCTACGTTCTTCGGTTTTGGCACGCCGCCCGGGGAACACCAGAACTCCCCGACATTTAGAGCGAGCCATACATCTTCGTAAGGGCCAAAAGTCCAGCGCCCTTCAGCTAAGATCTAAGGAGGATTGCACCCTACCGCGGTTTGATTACATTCCCCGGACTTCGGATCCGGTATGAATGCCCCCCGCACGGTTCTCACGCTCCTGGCGTTTTGCGCGCTCATCGCCGTCACGCCGTGCGGTGCGGAGGATTATGCCTCGCCGAAAGACGAAATCGCCGCGGCCGTCACCTGGTATGACAGCCTCCAATGGCCTGATGTGCTCGGAAAGCCTTATGTGGAGGTCACCTTGACGGATTCCAAAAGCGAACTCCGCTGGCGGCCCCGGCGAACAATGCGTGGTTTCCTGTTGAGCGAAGACGACAAGGCGTATCATGTCTTTTGCGACGGGGCCACGCAGTGCATTTTGAAATCTCCTTTGCCCGGATTGGCCGATTTGCCAGCCGAGGCGCGTGAACTTGGGCCGACCAGTGCGGTCGAGAACGAAATCAAAGAATTGCGCCACACACAATCGGACGACCGGGGTTTTCATACGCCCTATTTCCCGTCGGGATGGCTTCGAACCTATCCGCATCTCTTCGTCCTGGCTCGATGCTTTGCCCGCCAAGGCCGCACCGACCTCGCGGAAAAACTCGACAAGGAGCTCACTATTCGTCTCGTCCAAATTCCGGTGAAAAGTATTTCCCAAGAGCCGAACTTCGCCATCGCCATCAAAAAGTGGATTGGCAACGCGGCCATGCTCGAAGCCATCAATGGCTTCGGCGACGTGAGTTTGACCCGCCCTCAGCTATTGCGGCAGTTTGAGCGCCTCGCTCGCGATTTTTCCGGTGGCGGCTCAAACGAGGAAACAGCCAGCTTCGTGGAGCGGCTGCGCACCATGATCGCGGAGGATGAAGCACACACGAAACCAGCCCGGCCGATCGAAGTGATGAGCGACGATGAAAAGGCGCGGGAATTGATCTTTCGCCTGCGCGATGAAGACGGCTTGCAAAAAAGCTATTCGCTGGTCGCCAATTGGCTGGAAACGACCGCTTTCATCCGTGGACCGCTGCGGCCGGGCTCTTTGCTCACCCGCACTCCAGTGGAACCATTCGGTCCCGATGATTCACCCGCTCACCAACTCATCCGGCTGGGGCCGGCCGCGGTCCCCGCGTTGATCGCTACGCTCGATGACGAGCGCTTGAGCCGTTGCGTTGAACGCGGGCAGCAGAGCGCCGAGATGCGTCGTGATCCATGGAACGCCGTTCTCACGGTGGGAGACTGTGCGGAGACGATCCTCTTTTACATTTCCGGCCGGCACTTCGGAAAGGCTTTCGGAGACCGCGGTTCATTGCCAAAAGGTGGGCAGGTCGCGTCCACACGTGCTCAGGCCGAGCAGTGGTGGCGCGAACGGCAGGAAAAAGGGGAAAAACAGATGCTTATCCAAGGCGTGCGACTCGCCGATCGCGACAGTCTCGAGCAAGCCCGCCACCTGGCCGTGCTGGATCCTTCGGCGGCTGTGCAGGCTCTAGCTGCGGGCATCGAAACCTCCAAATCGTTGGAGGGACGGATCGCTCTGATCCGGGAAATAGCGACGATTCCGGGTGAAGCTGCCACCCGTACCCTTTATGAACTTATGAAGAGTGGCATTCATCTGGGTGACCGTGTTTCCGCCGCCGCCGGGCTCTGGCAGCGTGGCGAAACGAGCGTCGCGGCGACCGTCATTCGCGAATGGGAGAAATGGAAGCCTTCGACCTTGCCATACGTGCCCAATGACGAGGATACCGAAACGCTGGAGTTGATCGATTTTCTCGCCTCATGTGGAGATAACGCTGCGCTCCACGCGCTGGACACCCGATTTTCTTCATTGCCGGTCGAAACGAAGTTTCTTGTTATCGAAAGTGGTTCGAACTCGAATTTTGATCGGACGGAGGTAGAATCGAAACCTCTTCCAGCGGAATTCGAGGCTCTTCGCGAAAACCTGATCGTCAAAGCGCTTGATGACAAAGTTCAGCGATTCCGTTACTCGGGCGGAAGAAACGGCGTCTCGCTGACCAATCCCAGGGTATGTGACATGGCCGCGTGCGCGCTCGCCGAGCTCCAGCCAGCACGCTATGCCTTCAAAGGGGGCGTGACGCGGTTTGAACGGGACGTGCAGATCGCCCAGATGCGCAACTCCTGGCGCTCTACGCACGGGCTGGCACCATTGCCTCTGCCCAAGTCGGCATCACACGATGCCGTCGGCGCGGAGGAAGATCGTAACGCCGTGGTTTCGTGCGAATGGAGCGGTGGTCCGCCTCTTTCGACGCTACCCATCGCGGTCGGCCAGACTCTTACGGGAGGCGACTTCGTCAAAACGGTGCTCTACCTGCATCATCATCTGCCGAAGGACTGCATTGGATTCACTCTTTCTTCGGAGCGTGACCGAAATCAATCCGGGATCATGGTTGAGATTGAGTGGCTTCACGGCCCACCACCCGAACCGTCATCGCAAGAGGACTGCTCCGGCAGTCTCTGGCTCGATGAACAGAGCACCCTCGGTTTCTTTCCCAGGGAGGGACCGAAAGACAGCGCCGATCCGAACGATGCCGCCCGACAAGGGGAAGAGGTGAGCGCAGTGCTGCGGCGTAGTGTGGCCAATCCGCTCTCGATCGTCTGTTCGTGGAAATGGGCGAGGGTCCTGCACGCTCCCCCGCATTGAGCCTTCGAGTTTTTTGCTCCCCGCCCACAGCCTTCCGCCAATCGGAAAGGTAGGCGCCGTTCAGAAGTAATTCTTCGGCGCCGTTTTGCTCGTCTTACCCACATTAGTGAGAATCAGACCCGAATTAAGAATGAGAACTTCACCGCAGTTCCGAGACTTTTCGCATTCCTGCATTGACACACCACAATTTGTTGTGTTAAAGCCCCGGATCAACCCCCGGTCCTCCACAAGATGCATTGCAGCAAATGCGGTAGCCTTGAAGACAAGGTCATAGATTCCCGGCTTTCGAAAGATGGCCGGTCGATTCGCCGCCGCCGTGAATGCGTCCAGTGTGCTCATCGTTTCACGACCTATGAAGAGATCGAGCGCGCCGACCTGCGGGTCGTCAAACGCGACGGTCGCAGTGAGCCCTTGAGCAAGCAAAAGCTGCTCGGCGGCATGCTCAAGGCCTGTGAAAAGCGCCCGGTCAGTGTCGAAGTGCTGGAAAAAGCCGCCGCGGATCTCGTGCAGGAACTGGAAAGTGAGTTCCCGCGGGAGATTCCCTCCCACGTGATCGGCGCCAAGGTCATGGACAAACTGCACCAACTCGATGAAGTCGCATACGTCCGTTATGCCTCCGTGTATCGACACTTCCAGGACATCGGGGAGTTCCTGGAGGAAATCCAGTCCCTGGAGCGCCGCCCCAAGCGTAGCGTTTTGCAACCCGAGCTCTTTAAATAACCCACCCCATCCACCGATGATATCGCTTAAAGACAATCTGCCCGTCATCCAGTTGCCGACCGGCCAGGTCATCGCCTTCGAGTGCGAGTGGCTGGTCCGCTCGCTCGTGCAGGCGGCGGCGCGGGCCGGCTACGCCAAATGGTGGCTGGCTTCCCATGTCGCCCGGAGCGTCACCGATTTCCTCCACGACCAGCCCGAACTCAATGTCCTGCCGGTGGAGCGCTTGACCACGGCTGTCCAATCGGTGCTCCAAGTCATCGGTTACGCCGAAGTCGGCCGGCATTTCGTTCCGGCGGCGCCCCGGGTGCAAATCTCCCTGGTGGAACTGGCGCGCGAGGCGGGGACCGGCTATGAACTGGCCTTCTTCGATATGCTTGGCCGCCGCATCCAGGAACTCTGCCGGGAGAAAAGCTCCTGTTTCGAACTGCTCGGGCTCGAACCCTGCGTGAAACTTTTGCGGGCCCGCAAGAGCTGGAGCCGCGATTGTGAAGTGTTGCGCACCGAGATCGTTTCCTTCGCCCGCGAACAAACGGGCACGGCTGCTGCTGACCACGAGGTCACTTTTTCCCTTGCATGACCATTTTTGAAAAAATTGCCGCCCGTGAAATTCCCGCCAGCATCGTCTACGAAACCGACGAATTCCTGGCTTTTCACGACGTCAATCCGCAGGCCCCGGTGCACGTCCTCATCGTGCCAAAGCGGGTAATTCCGAGGATCGCCGAGGCCGGCGCCGGTGATGCCGAATTGCTCGGCCGGATGCTGGTGGCTTCGCGCGAAATCGCCCAAAAGCTGGGCGTCGCCGAGAGCGGCTATCGTCTCGTCATGAATACCGGGCCGGATGCCGGCGAATCGGTGCCGCACCTCCATATGCACTTGCTCGGCGGCCGAGACCTGGCTTGGCCTCCTGGCTAGTCTCGCGTACCTTGCAACTTCCGATATGCACTTCTATCTCCCCCTCGTTGCAGTCGCTCTCGTCTACTTCGTGCGGATCGCCGAAGTGAGCCGCAAGCGTGAAACTGTCGCCGGCAAGGTCCGCGAAAATCTGACTCTCCGGCTTTTCCTGCTGATCGGGACGCTCATGACCATCGGCTCCGTGACCGAGTACGTCCTGAGCGGAGGCGTCTTCTCGTGGTATGCGCTGGGCGGCGGCATCCTCTGCGCGATTTTCTCCTTCAAGCTGCGGTGGGCGGCGATCGCGGCCCTGGGCAAGTTCTGGAGCCTCCATGTGGAAATGCGCGAGAATCATGAGTTCGTCCAGAGCGGCCCGTTTCGTTTTGTCCGTCACCCGGTCTATTTCTCGATGATCCTGGAGCTGGCCGCCTTCGGCTTGATCTGCAGCGCCTGGTGGGCGCTCCTGGCCGTGCCCTTTGCTTTTATCCCCGTTCTGATCATGCGGTTGCGCCTCGAAGAACCCGCTCTCATCGAACAATTCGGCGACGCCTATCGCGAGTATCAACGGCGGGTGCCGATGTTGATCCCCTACAAATGGCCCGCTACGAACTGAACGATCCCTACCGGCGGCGCATCGTGATTACGGGCATGGGCGTGATCAGCGCGGCCGCGCTGGAAGTGGACGTGCTGTGGAACTGTGTCCGCAACGGAATCAGCGGCGGGAAAATGATGACACGATTTGAGCCGGGAACATCTCCCACGTTGATCGCCGCAGAGATCACCAACTTTGAGGCGGCAAATTACATGGACGCAAAAATGGCGCGCCGGCTGGATTTCTCCCACACCTATGGCGTCGCCGCGGCCCGGCTCGCCCAGGAAAGCGCCAATATCGATTTTCGCAAACTCGATGCCGATCGCGTGGGCGTGGTGGAGGGATCGTCGATGAGCGGAAACGAAGGCGCGGTCAAAGCCGAGGAAGGATTTCACAAACGCGGGTACAAGGGCGTGGGACCATTCGCGCTGATCAATGGATACAGCGGAGCGGGTTCCGGAGAAGTGGCCAAGGAATTGGGCATCCGGGGACACTCCATTACGCTCAGTTCGAGCAGCGCCTCGGGCAACGATGCGCTGGGCTACGCGGTGAGCATGATCCGGCATGAGGAGGTGGACGTCATGGTGGCCGGCGGCGCGGAGGCGCCAATCGTTCCCCACACCTGGGGCGGATTGTGTTTGAACCAGGTCATGAGCCGGCGCAACGACAACCCTCAGGGCGCGATGCGGCCGTTCGACAAAACCCGCGACGGCATTTTGCTCGGTGAAGGTGCGGCCTATTTGGTCCTGGAGGAACTTTCCTACGCCCTCAGCCGGGGCGCGCGGATTTTCGCGGAGATCCTCGGCCACGGACGCAGTTGCGAGGCTTATCATCCCGTGGCGCCGCATCCCGATGGAGTGGGCTATCATCGGGCCATCCAGAAAGCGGTGCGCCAGGCCCAGATTGATCCCGATGAGGTGGACTATATCAACGCCCACGGGACCGCCACCGAGGCCAATGACATTGTCGAAACCAAGGCGATCAAGAAATTCTTCGGAGCGCACGCCTATCGTCTGGCGGTCAGTTCCACCAAACCGATCACCGGGCATCTCCTGGGCGCGGCGGGCGCGTTGGAAACGATTATCTGTGCGCTGTCCCTGCACCACCAGGAAATCCCGCTGACGCTCAACCACGATGTGCCCGGCGAAGGCTGCGACCTCGACTACGTGCGGGGCCGCTCCCGCCCTTATCCCATCCGGGTGGCTTTGAACCTGAGCAGCGGATTCGGGGGCAAGAATTCCTGTCTGGTGCTGCGCCGCTACCCCGCTTGAAATGAGATTCGGCGAACTCATTCCACTGGTCGGAGCGCTGCTGAATTTCACCCTCTCGCTCTTCGTCCTCTTCCAGAATCCGCGGGCGGTGGTTTCGCGCGTTTATTTTGTCCTGGGAATGGGACTGGCCACCTGGAATTTCGGCACCTTCTGGATGTTCCGTGTGCACACCGCAGCGGATGCGTTGTTCTGGGCGCGGTTTTTGCAGTTCGGCGTGATCCTCATTCCGTTTACGCTTTTCCACGTCTCCTTTCTCGTCGCGCAGATTCGGATTCCGCCAAAGGTTCTTTGGGTTGCCTATATTGGCCATGCCCTGCTTTTCCTGAGCAACTTCACCGGCTTTTTCATCGCCGGCGTCCGGAACGTGGGTTACGCTTGGTATTCGATCGCGGGCACGGGGTTTTGGATTTTCGTCGGCGTATTTTCCTTGATGTGGGTCTCGGTCGCGGTCCTGCTTTGGCACCGGCGCACGCTGCCGCCCCGCGGGAAACGGCGGATCACCCCGCTCATCGTCGCCCAGGCTGCCATCGCGCTTTTCGGATGCAACGATGCCCTGCCCATCCTCGGCATCTACTACTACCCGTATTCCGACGCCCAGATTTATCCCTTTGGGAGCATGGCGGCCATCTTCTACGGGGTGATCGTCGGCTACAGCGTACTCCAGTACCAATTGCTGGATGTCCACGTGACGCTGAACCGGAGCACGGCCAAAGCGGTGCGCGTGCTCTTTATTTTCTTCACCGGCCTGTGCTCGCTGCTCGTTTTCTGGCTGATCAATCGCGAGGAGTTCACCTTCTATTCGTTCTTCGCCGGCCTGGCCACGCTGATGATCGGCGCGGTCTGCGCTTCCCTGCTCTTTCCGCGGCTTTTCGGCGAGACCAGCGAACTCGTCGAGCGCCATATCCTGGGTGACACTTTTGAGTATCAGGATCAGGTGCGAAAGTTTGTCGAGACGATCACCTGGTACAGCGATCTGACGGCGCTTTTTAACGATCTCCACGAGCTCCTGACCCGCGTCATCCATCTGGACAGTTACAGCCTCATCCTGCGCAATGAGACGAATCTGCTCTACGAGCTGACCCGGGCCCATCCCGCGCAAGCACCGCGCTCTCTTCCCGAGTTGCGGCCGCAATCCGCGGTCTTTCGCTATTTCGAATCGTCCACCGCGGAGTTTCTTCCCCTCAATGAAGAGGACGCTTATTCCAGCGGCCGGATTTTGCGGGAACAAGCGCGCGCGGAACTGGGCTCACTCCCCGCGCGCTTTTGCTTTCCGCTGTCTTCCGAAGGGGAGATTTTCGGCTTGTTACTTGTCGGAAACAAAACAACCGAACAGTTTACTTCGAATGATGTAAACTTGCTCGTCTCCCTCGTGAACAACCTCAGCCTGATCGTCAACCAAATCCGCCTCCGGACACAGGTCCAGCAGGCCATGGAACTGGACCTGTTGGGCAAGATGTCCCGGGGCATGGCGCACGACTTGAACAACCTGCTCACACCGGTCTGGACGTTGCTCCAACTCAGCACCGAAAACGGCACAAACGAACCCCTGGATGACGAGCTTCTGCCCGTCGCTTTGCGGAACGTCGCGACGATGCGCGCCTAGATCAAAGAGGCGCTCTTTTTCTCGGAGAATCTGCGCCCCGATTTACAACTCGGACGCCTGGACCTGGTCAGCCACCAAGCCGCGGATCTCGCCAAGGCCAGCCGGAGGAAAGAAGTCGAAGTCATCGCCGATACTCCGGGCGAAGCCCTGGTGGAAATGGACGAGGTCCTCATTCAGCGCCTCATCGCCAATCTCATCGCCAATTCCATCGACGCATCTCCTTCCGGCGCGCAAATCCGCGTGCAACTGGAACGCCTCGCGAAATCGGAAGTCAATCGCGAGTGGTGGCGCGTCCGTGTCATCGATCAGGGCGAGGGCATCCCGAAGGAGAATCTCGGGCGCATCCTCACGCCCTATTTCACGACCAAAAATCGGGGGGACGAAAACCGGGGATTTGGCCTGGGCCTGGCGATTTGCCGCAAGATTGTCCACTTGCACGGCGGCCAACTGACCATTTCCAGCCAGCCAAAGAAGGGCACCACGGTCCAATTCGATCTGCCCAGTCGGCAGAATAAACCCGTCGCGTCGCCCGTCGCGCATTCCACCGCCTGATGCGCACACTCCTCGTCATTACCCGACAGATCACGCTGGCGCATGCCGTGCAGACGGTGCTCGATCCGGTGAAGTTTCAGTTAATCACCAAGGAAGCGATCAACGAAGCGGAGTTCCTGCTCTCGCGAGGCGCGATCGACGCGACGATTCTCGATGTGGAGCTGACCGATTCGCGCGCCATTCGCCTAATCGAGGAACTGAAGACTTTTGCGCCGGGTTGCCCCATTCTGATTTATGCTGGCGAAAAGCAATGGGAATGGGAAGAGGACGCCTACCTGCTGGGGGTCGAGCACATCCTGACCAAGCCGGTCCGGGGAAAACTGCTCAACACCCTCCTCGAACGCCTTTTCCCCAGTCACGAGCCCAACAAGGCGCTCGTCCCCGCTCATGCTGCCAACATCGAAACCGTCGCCCTGCGACCCTATGTGGACCAGGTCCGCACGCTCGAGGCCTTGCGCCGCTTTTCCGGGATTCTAACCCACAGCCTGGACGCGACCGGCCTGCTCAAGCAATTCCTCCTGCTGTTGCGAGAAATCATCGGGGTCAATCGCGCCATCATCTTTCTGCGCAAGCCCGCCGGTTTGCTGAGCGACGGCCCCCTGGCCCATGATGATCGCTGGCTGCGTTCAGCGTGCGCGATCGGGCACGATCAAAGTGTCCTCCAGCATTTCGCCCTTTCGCTGGGCGCAGGCATCGGCGGTTATTTGCACCGGCAGGGCCGCATTCTTCGGGCGAGCAGCCCCGACGCCCATAATAACCGGGAAATCGCCAAGGAGTTTCAACTGCTCGGCGCTCAGGTCGCCATCCCGATCCTGGACCGCGAGTCGCTCCTCGGCGTGGCCGTCTTCGACGAGCGGCTGACCGGCGAATCCTACGCCAATGAAGAGCTGGCCCTCATCTTCCACATGCTGGAAGAAGTCGGTCTCGCCATCCGCAATACCTGGCTGCACGACCAGTTGGTCGGCAACCACGACATGGTTGCGGATATTCTCGGGCATCTCGGCAGCGGCTGTGTCGTCATTGGCGGCAATCTCACCACCCTCCATGCGAATATTGCCGCCTGCGAATACTTCCTGCCGGTAGGCCACGGCAAAGGCCGCCTCGAGTTCTCCGACCTGCCGCAGGAACTCGGCAGCCGCGTCTTCACCGTCATCAAGGCCGGCGACAGCGTCCCGCCCTTCCGCTTCGACAAACTGATCAGCGCACCCGGGCGGGTTTTCCGGATCAGCATCCTGCCTTTCCGCACGGCCAGCGCGAGCGGCTCCAATGCCGCGCTGCTGATTATCGAGGACATCACCGAACACGAACGCGCCCAACGGCTGGAGATCGAAGCGTCCAACCTGCGGCTCGTCAAATCCATGGCCGAGCATCTCGCGCACGAGATCGGGAACTCCCTGGTTCCTCTCTCGACCCACCAGCAGTTGCTCAAGGAGTCGATCAACGATCCGGAGTTTCAGGAATCCCTTTCCCACGTGCTGGCTTCAGGGGTCAAGCGCATCTCCCGGCTGTCCAATCAGATGGTCTTCCTGGCACGGGAGTGGCAGGGTGAATTCCGCGAGTCGGTGCAAATCGCCGATCTGATCGTGGAAGCGTTCCACGAGGCGCATACCTTTCACCCCGGCAAAAAGCTCGCCCAGTTGCAGTTCAACAAGGATATTTTCCCCTGGAAGATCACGGGCGACCACAAAGCACTGCGCCACGCCTTCTCCGAGATCATCCTCAACGCCCTCCAGGCCAACCCAGAGGATCCGAACGTCGCCGTGCATCTTTCGGAAAGTCCCGATGGCCTGGCGCAGCTCCAAGTGGAAGTGCGCGACACCGGCGCCGGCTTCGATCCCGAAACGGCCCAGCGCGCGCCGGAGCCCTTCTTCTCCACCCGCAC
>Ga0206804_10310_pt1 | contig 12189 bp, 9 predicted proteins | sample Alteio_BWOrgCont_62_FD_152888 | JGI IMG/M metagenome (GOLD analysis project Ga0206804, IMG submission 152888) | Enriched cells from forest soil in Barre Woods Harvard Forest LTER site, Petersham, Massachusetts, United States -... | ecosystem: Environmental > Terrestrial > Soil > Temperate forest >... | reverse complement strand
GAAATCGGAGAAATGGCCGTTCCCAAAAAAGTATGGATATCCCTATGCGCACGTCGTCACCGGCAATACGCCGAAACGTTTTGAGAAATTGTGCCGCGATGCCGGGGCACACCTCGCGCAATCGAAATCGGCGATGAACGTCGTGATGATCAACGCGTGGAACGAGTGGACGGAAGGCTGTTATCTCTTGCCGGAAAAGCGTTACGGCAACGGCTATCTCAAGGCCGTGCGGGACGTGTTCGGAAAAAGGTAGGCGGCGCTGAGCCAGCGCGGGCTAACTTACCGCTGCTGTCCACCGAGCGCGCTCGTGATCGCCTGGAACGGATTCGTGAGCCCTTGCCCGAGCGGGCGAATGATAAAAACCGCGATCAGGATCGCGATGACGATGAGCACGATGTAGCCCGTGCTGCTCCACCGGCGCTTCGACTTGGAATCGTCGTCCATAAGTCGAGATTGCTCTATGCCACGCAAGGGGTAAACCGGAAACATGACTACGTCCTTCGTTGCTTGTGAGGCCGCGCTAACGTCGCTACCCGAATCACTGCTGATCGGTGTCTCGGGCGGAGTGGACTCGGTGGCGTTGCTGCATGCGCTGGCGGCGACGGGATGCAAGCCGGTGGTGCTGCATTTCGATCACGGCTGGCGGGCGGAGAGCGGAGCGGACGCGGAATGGGTGCGCGGGCTGGCGCGGAAACTGGGCTTGAAATTTGTCGGAGGGAAGATGCGCGCAGCAAAGAAGGGACCTCGCGAGGCCGAGGCACGTGCGGCGCGGTATGCGTTCTTTGCGAAGGTGGCGCGACGGTTGGGGATTCGCGATCTGGTGCTGGCGCATCATGCCGACGACCAGGTGGAGACTTTCCTCATGCAGCTCCTGCGCGGGAGCGGCGCGGCCGGCCGGGGCATGGATGCGGTGAGCACGCGCGACGGGCTGGTCCTGCATCGTCCGTGGCTGGGCGTTTGGAAAAAGGAAATCGTGGCCTATGCGCGGCGGCACAAATTGAGCTGGCGCGAAGATGCGACGAATACCGATACGCATCATCGTCGCAACCGGTTGCGGCGGCAGGTGCTGCCCTATTTGCAGAAGCAGTTCGGGAAGCAGGTGGTGGAGAATCTTTTCCGGGCGGCGGAGATCGCGCGCGCGGAAAGCGAGTGGCTCGACGCGCTGTGCGCAAAGGCGGCAAGGGAGCCGGAGCTTTCGGTGAAGGCGTTGCGGATGATGTCGCTCGCGCAACAACGACGGACGATTTTGCGGTGGTTGCAGGGGCGCGGCGTAAAGGATATTTCGTTCGCCGACGTGGAAGCCACGCGTGGGTTGCTGGAGAAAACGATCCCCGCGAAGATCAATCTCAGCGCGGGACAATTCGCACGGCGACGGGCGGGAAAGCTGTTCGTGGAATAATTTTACCCGCGGCGGTTTTCCCACGACTTGCGTTTTGGGCGGGCGATCTGGGGATTGGCGCGAAGCTCGTAGCTAGCACCGCCGAGGAAAGTTTCCATGCGGGTCTTGAATTCCGGGGTCCAGGCGACGCCGTAGTGATCGGCAGGCGCGATTTCGATGCTGGAACGTTCGCCACCGCCGTTGAGGCGCGAACAGACCAAACGAAGCTTCACCGGGCCAGGGGCGTCCATGACCAGTTCGCGAAGGTTGGCCCAGCGTGAGGCATCGAGCCACTGTTCCAACGGCAGGTGGAGGACGAGTCCCTGCAAAAGCTGCTCGTAGGCCTCGGCCAGCCAGAGGACTTGCGCCGCCCGGAAAGCAGGCTGGTCATCGCGACGGCTGAGCGAGCCAGAGATGACAACCACGTCGCCGACGTTGATCGGGCGGGGCAACGCCGCGTAGGTGTCAGGAAAAATAAGAGCCTCAATCGAGCCGGTCAGGTCTTCCAATACGACGCGCGCCCACGGCTTCTTGCCTTCCTTTGTGACCCGGACCTCGACCTTGGTGACGAGCCCGCAGAGCCGCGCATCGATCTCGCCCGTCGATTCCTTAAGTTCCTCGACCGTATGGGTCTGGAACGCTTTCACGTCCGCTGCGTAATCGTCAAGCGGATGGCCCGAAATGTAAAAGCCGAGCAGTTCCTTTTCGTAATTAAGCCGTTCGCGGAGGGGAAAATCGACTACACTACCTGACTTCGTGGTCTTCGCGGTCTTATTTCCAACCGGATCGACCGGGCCGAGCATATCGAGCAACGACCCCTGGCCGGCATCGCGGTCGCGGGCCTTCGCCGCCGCCTGGGCGAGCGCGCCGTCGATCTGCGTCAGCAGTTCCGCGCGGTTCGGGCCGAAGTCGTCGCAGGCGCCGCTTTTCACGAGGCTCTCGACGAGCTTCTTGTTCATGCCGCGGGATTCGACGCGCGCGCAAAGATCGTGCAGGTCTTGGAACGAGCCATCCTTTTCACGCGCGGCGATGATGAGTTCCACGGCGGCGTGGCCGACATTCTTGATCGCGGAAAGCCCGAAGCGGATGGTGTTTTTACCAACGGTGAAAACGCTGCCGCTCTGGTTCACATTGGGCCCGAGAACCTCGATGCCCATCGCCTTCGCCTCGCCGACGAAGAGCGCGATCTTGTCGGTGTTGTCAAGTTCGTTGGAAAGAAGCGCGGCCATGAACTCGACCGGATGGACCGCCTTGAGCCATGCGGTCTGGCAGGTAATCACGCCGTAACAGGCGGCGTGGGCCTTGTTGAATCCGTAACCGGCGAATTTGTCGAGGACGTCGAAAAGCTGGTTCGCTTTTTCCGCGCCGATGTTGTTCGTCTTCGCGCAGCCCTCGACGAAAATCGCGCGCTGCTTGGCCATTTCCTCGACCTTCTTTTTTCCCATGTCGCGGCGGAGCACGTCGGCGCCCCCGAGCGTGTACCCGGCGAGAATTTGCGCGGCCTGCATGACCTGCTCCTGATAGACCATGATGCCGTAGGTCTCCTTGAGAATGCGTTCGAGCAGCGGGTGATCGTACTCGGTCTCGACCTTGCCCGATTTGCGGTTCGCGTAGAGCGGAATGAATTCCATCGGGCCGGGACGAAAGAGAGCGCCGATGGCGATGATGTCCTCGACGCAGCGCGGCTGGATCTGGCGGCACGCCCCGCACATCCCCGCCGATTCCACCTGGAACAGGCCCACGTTTTTCGCGGCGCACATCAGGTCATAAGCCCTCGGATCGTCGAGCGGAATCTCGAGCGGCGTCATTTTCTGGCCAGTCGTTTGCTCGATTAACTTGAGCGCGTCGCGGATGACGGTGAGTGTTTTCAGGCCGAGAAAATCCATCTTGAGCAGGCCCAGCTCGCCGAGCGGCTCCATCGAATACTGAGTCACGATGCCGTCGTGGTCGTCCTTGGTCAGCGGCACGTAATCGGTCAGGTCGCGGTCGGAAATGACGACGCCCGCGGCGTGGACGCCGGCCTGGCGCGAGACGCCCTCAAGCGTCATCGCGGAATCGATGACCGACCGGGCGACGTCTTCCTCATCGTAGGCGCGCTTGAAATCGGGGCTCTCATTGAGGGCTTTTTCCAGCGTCATCTTCGGATCGAACGGAATCATCTTGGCCAGGCGATCGGCCTCGCCGTAGCTGAGACCCATGACACGGCCAACATCGCGCAGTGCCATCTTCGCGCCGAGCGTGCCGAAGGTGATGATCTGCGCGACCGACTTCTCGCCATACTTTTTGCGCACGTACTCAATCACTTCCGGGCGACGGTTGTAGCAGAAATCGACGTCGATATCGGGCGGCGAGATGCGCTCGGGATTGAGGAAGCGTTCGAAGAAGAGCCCGTATTTAAGCGGATCGAGATCGGTGATCTCCAGCACGTAGGCGATGAGGCTGCCCGCCGCGCTGCCGCGGCCCGGCCCAACCGGGATATCGTGGGTCTTCGCGTAATGAATGAAATCCCAGACGATGAGAAAATAGCTGGTGAATCCGGTCTTGTTCAGGACGTTCAGTTCAAAATCGAGCCGCTCGCGCAGGGCGGGTTCTTTCGCGCGCTCGCCGAAACGCTTTTCGAGGCCCTCGAAGCAGAGGCGCCTGAGATAACCCTCGCGCGTCTCGCCTTCGGGCACGGTGTAGGCGGGGAATTTGTTTTCGCCGAGCGCGATCTTGAGGTTGCACTTGTCGGCGATCTCAAGCGTGGTGGCGAGCGCATCGGGCACGTCCTTGAACAGCGCGGCCATTTCCTCGGTCGTCTTCAGGTAAAATTCCGGGCCGTGGTAGCGCATCCGGTTTTCGTCGTTGATCTTCGCGCCGGTCTGGATGCAGAGCAGCACGTCGTGCGCGGCGGCGTGTTCCTTGCGAACGTAGTGGACGTCGTTCGTCGCGACAATTTTCAGGTCGAACTTTTTCCCGAACTTGAGCAATTCCTCCGCGACGGCGTGCTGCTGGGGAATGCCGTGATCGGCGATCTCGAGGTAAAAGTCGCCCGGATCGAAGATGTTTTTGAAGTCGTCGATCGATTTCTCCGCGTCCTTCATGCGTCCGGACGTGATGTTGCGCGCGACTTCGCCCGCGAGGCACGCGCTGGTGCCGATGAGTCCCTTGGAATGTTGCCGCAGGATTTCCTTGTCGATGCGGGGCTTGTAGTACATGCCTTCGAGGTGCGCGGCGGAGACGAGCTTGACGAGGTTTTGGTAGCCGGTCTCGTCCTTGGCCAGGAGGAGGAAATGAGTGGAGGCTTCCTTCGCGCTATTGGCCTTGCGGTCGAAGCGGCTGCCCGGCGCAAGATAAACTTCGCAGCCGACGATCGGCTTCACGCCCACCTTGGAACATTCCTTGTAAAACTCGATCGCGCCGAAAAGATTCCCGTGGTCGCTCAGGGCGAGCGCAGGCATTTTCAGCTCCGCAGCGCGCACGGCCAACTCGGGAATACGGCACGCCCCGTCGAGCAGGCTGTACTCGGAGTGGACATGAAGATGGACAAAAGTTTCCGGCGCGGACACGTTCCTAATTTAGTGCCGATTTTGTGTGCCGCGAGAAGAATCAAACGGAATGACGGAATAAGTAAATTATTCCAAATTAACGGAATTTCTTGAGCTAGTGTCAGGCCGGAGGAGGTCCCTCCACGCTGACGGTAAAGGGCACGTCCTTCAATCCAAGGACATAGACGATCATCTTGCACGGCACGCTGCCTTCGTTGACACCTCTATGGACGACGCCGACCGATTCGAGGGAATTCTGGCCGGCGGAGACGACGCGTTTGTCGCCGGTGATTTGATAAACGGTGAGTTCGCCGCTTATGATGTAGCCGACGAGCGGGACGGGATGGCTGTGCCAGCCGGTTTCCTCTCCCGGCGCCATCTCGAAGAGAAGCGCGGAGATTTCGGGCGTGCCGTCGCGGGGATAAGCGATGGGCTGACCGATCGAGTTGACCGTCGTTTGCAGCAAGGGCTGGAGCGATTCCGGGTTCATGGGCGATGACGAAAAAGGCAGCGGAGGAAATTGAGGGCGTCGCGCAATGGAACAATCCGCGATTTCTCGAGGGCGTAGGTGGCGGCGATAGGCAGGTTGACCACACGGGTCGGGCGCGCGGCGGCGACAAGCGCCATTTCGCTTTCGAATTCGAAGTGGTGTCCGGCGGGAAGCCACGAGCCGAGCCACGCGCGGCGGACGAGGCGAAATCCGCACTGGCTGTCGAGAATGCCGCTACGGCGCAAGACGGCGGACATGACGCGGTTGGTCCAGCGGCGCAGAAGCGGCATATGGGCAGCGTCGGAAAACCGGTTGCCGACGACGAGGTCGGCGTCGGAGCGCGCGTCCCAGAATCGCTCAAGATCGGCGGGATCGTGCTGGCCGTCGCCGTCGAGGAGGAAGATCCACTCGGTCGATTCGGGCAGCCGGGAGAGGGCGTGGCGTAGCGCGGAGGTTTTACCGTGGTGCGGGCCGTCAAGGGGAAGGACCTCTGCGCCAGCTTGCCGGGCGAGGAGCGCGCTGGTGTCGCTGCTCGCGTCGTCGATCACCGTGACGGAAAATCCGGCCTTGCGACAACCGGCGACGACCGCGCCGATGGAGGCGGCCTCGTTGCGCGCGGGGATGAAAACGCGGGCGGGCGCTTTCGCGCCGAAGGCATCCGTCGGGCTTCCGGAAAGTCCCTCGGGGAATTCCGGCAAATCAGACGGCCCGGAGGATATGGACCCGATGGAGGACGGCGCGGACATGAACGGAGTGCGTGCTCTTTTCACGCCCAGAAATTACCAGCCTTCGGTAATGAGCTTGACCGTGTTGTTGGCGAGGTCCTCGGCGGCGAGCGGGAGGGCCTGACGCTCGCCTTCCTGGATGTTGCTTTGTGTGAAGTAGGTCGTGCTGCCGCCGATGGCGTAATTCTCGAAAATCTTCCGGCCGAGCTTGCGATTGACGTAGGTCGCGGTGACCTGAATGGTCAATTGGTATTGGGCCGTGACGAGGATGTCCGTCGTGCTGCTGCGGACGGCGGTGTGCTGGACGTTGGTGATGGTGATGTCGAGCTCCGAGTCGGCATTGGCGTCCTGGTTGACCGAGAGGGTGCCGTCGCTGTTGAACCGGCGGATGATCGCGTTGGTCACGGTGGCCTGGAGATCGGGCGTGAGGCTGGTGTTCCGGGCCATGGGAACATAAACGCTGCGGACGCCCTGAAGATCGCGGCCCGAGGTATTGCCCACGCGATAGCCCGCGCAGCCGCTGAGAGAGAGAACGATGAGCAGGGCGATAACGCTTCCGACCAGGCCTCTGGCAACGAAGCTTGTCATTGCGGCAGCGGGGTCTTGTCGGGTGGAGTGGCTACGGGCGCGTTCGTCGCTGGATTCGTCGGCGTGGTCGCGGCGGTTTCGCCGGGGGAGGAACTCGTGACCGGGGCGTTGGGATCCGTCGGCAACGTGGCGGCGGTGGCATCGGGCGGAGCGGCATTCGTAGCCGGGGTCGTGTCGTCCACCGGCACGGTGTCATGGTTGGCGTCCCTGGCGGGCGCAGCCGAATCGCTGCTGGCCACTTTTTGCGGCGCGACGACGGAGGGATTGCCGGAGCCGTCGGGACCGAGGCCGCCGGGGAGCGCCTCGACAACGGGGCGCAATTCCTGGATGCGCTTCTTGGCGAGCTGGGCCTGCGCGGAATTGGGATCTTCGCGAACGACTTCATTGTAGTAGATGAAGGCGGCGCGTGGGTCCGGGGGATGCGAGTTTTCGTAGAACTTGGCGATATCGTAGGCGCCCTGCGTCTGCTTCTGTCCAAGCCTCTTGATATTTTCCTGCGCCTGCACGGCTTTGTCGCTGTTGGGATAACGGACGAGATAATCCTGGAAAGCGTCGGTCGCTTTCTTCGCCGCGCCCATGTCGTAATCGCCGGAGACCGAGGAACGCATCCAGGCATAGCCGATCTGGTACTGCGCGTTGGCGGCCACCGAGCTGGTCGGGTAATTATCGAGAACGATCTGATAAGCGTCCACGGCGTCGGTATATTTGCGCTGCTTTTCCTTGGCGAGGCCGATGTTGAACTGGCACTGGGGAGCGTAGTCGCCGTAGGGCGCGTTCTTGATGATGCGCTGGTACATCTCAATCGTCCGGTCCATCGAGGGACCGACGGGAATTTTCCAGATGCGTTGCGGTTCCCCCGCGAGATAGAGATTGGCGATGCGGTACTGCTCGTTGAGGGCCTGGTAAAAGAAATCGCTGGAGGGATATTTCGTCACCATCTTCTGGAAAGCGTCGAACGCTTCCTTGAACGAGGCCTGATCCTCGAGAATCTTGCCGACGCGATACTGGGCTTCCGGGGCAAAGAAAGAGAGCGGCCAGCGGCGGAGCAGCCCCTTGTAGGCCTTGAGGGCCTGGTCGCGCTGGCCCTGGGCCTCGAGCTTGTGGGCCAGTTCCAATTGATCCCGCGAACTGGAGGCGGAGACTTCGCCGCCCGATTCGTCCGACCAGCCTTCGCCGGGACGCCAGACCAAGGTGGCGTGAGCGAAGGAGGTGGCAAAGGCGAGTGCTGAAAGCGCAAGAAGAAGGGTTCGGAGGCTCCGCATGAGGGCCGGAGGATACCAAATCAGCAGGAAGGGTCAAGCCGCCGCCGGATGGCGCGGAGGGGCAGTCGCTAAGTCGGATAAAGTATGGGCGGGAACAACCTTAAGAATCGCGCAGAAATTTAGGCGGTGACCGGGCCCGCGACTTTCTTGCCCTCGGCTCTGTTTTAATCAAGCATGCGCCTGATTTGAAATGAGATCGTGGATCACAACGTCCAGAAATGCGAGGGTCCTTGTTTATGGGGGCATACTCACGTTACTGATCGTTTATTATGTTCTTCTGTTGGGGAGATCATTCGGCACCTGGTCGGAATGTTTTGCGACGAATAACGCCTCCGGACCCTACGGTGACTTGGCGGATGCGTTCGTTCATGGCCGGGCCGATCTGCTCATCGCACCGGATTCCAGTTTGCTTACGACAAAAGATTTACGGAAAATTTACATCCCGAAGGATCGCCCCAAGGACATGAACTTCCGTTGGGATTATTCCTATTATAAGAATAGTCACTCGCCAACCGCCCGATATTATCTTTATTTCGGACCGGGACCCGCGCTGCTCTTTTTTTGTCCGGCCGTTTTGATCGCAAATTTCCATCCGAGCGCCTCGCTGGTGCTTTTGATTATCGGCACGCTGCAGTTACTGGTTTTTGCCTCTCTCCTTCGAGCTTTGGTTCTCTATGCATTCAACCAGGCGCCCCTCTGGCTCGAAGGAGTTCTACTTGCCATGTTTGGCATCTGCGATCTTACGCCTGCTTTTCTGGAGCGGCCCGAGATTTACGAGGTGGCCACTGCGTCGGGGATTCTCTTTTCTCTGGCCTGTGTCTCCTGTTTGTTTCGGGCACTCGTTAGTTCCCGGCACGGCTATTTTTGGATGTCGATGAGCGGGACGAGCATGGCCCTCGCGATGTCCTGTCGCTATGTCGATACCCTGTTGGGAACGGTATTGCTTCTTGCCTGGATCTACTGCGTATTTGGACGAGAATTTAAGGACCTCAAATTTAATGCTATCCGCTCCGCCCTTTGCTTGTTCCTGCCTGCGTGCATTTGTGGCCTGGGCCTGATGTACTACAATTATGTGCGCTTCGATAATCCTTTTGAGACCGGCCTCAAGTATCAAGTCAATGGAATTGGAAATTACGACAGAATCTACTTTGCCCTGGCCAATTTACCGGATGGAATCTGGAACTATTATTTGCTGCCCTACCAATTTGTCCCTCAATTTCCATATATAGATTATTGGTATTACACTCCTCCCTTTTTATATGTGGAAAAGCCAAGAGACTTCCACACGGGCCTTCTTGCCTCCTTTCCCATTTGTTTCGTGGGCTTTTTCTGGCCTTACTACGTCGCCAAAATGCAGGATGCACCTGCAAGAAGAGTCGTGGGCCTGTTTGGATGGCTGGTCTCGATCTGGGCGGCGATCATCATGCTCTGCCTGTCGGCCTACTTTGTCATCGCCTTTCGCCACGAGGCGGAACTGCTTTGGCCGATGCTCCTTCTCTTTACGCTCACGCTGTTGGCCCGAAGGCACGCGCTCGGCCCTTTCAAGACCTGGGAGCTAGGCGTCCTTTCCCTGCTCATCTCCTACAGTTGTCTCATCGGGTTCATCTATGGCTTGATCGGCCCATGGCACTGGATTGAGGACTATCTGAAGCAGGGCTAAGCCTCCAAATCAGAGGCAACTATCAGGGCGCGATGTCTTCTATGCCATCAAGAATTCCCCGCAAGGGGGGCGGTTCAAACCCTAAAACCGGAACGTATGAAATAAAACCTCTTGTTAATCGGAGCCCATTCACTTTTTTGCATCTTCTTTCGGCGCGTCTCCATATTTGCTCCTGTAGGTGTTCCACATTTCGCTTATAAACTGTTGATTGATCACAGCTTTCGGACCCTGTCCTGCGGGCCAAAATCGAGGGCAGCCTCCGGTTTTGTTGGCAAAGGGAGCGCCCGGTGCCGTTTCAGCAACATAATCATCAATCACCTGGAACACGGCATCCTGATTCCATGCCGCTTTGAGTCCCAAAATTCGCGCTGCCAGCACCTCGGCCGACCATGAACTTTTGTTCGCCTGGCTATACGGCTGCTGAAAGCTGGGATTGTCATTTATTGCGCTTTCTGCACTGCGCCAATGGTTGCCGCCATATTTGCCATGGCCGATGTCTTTTTCCTGATAGCCCAATACCTGATAAACAGATTTTTCAACTTCAGGAACAACGTCCCAGGGTGGGTCCACCACGCAGGTTACAATTACTTTATTTGTCCGAGGCCATCCGGTATCGCTATTCGCGATTAGTCGAACTTGTCCTGCGCCCGGACCATTCACAATCTTGATCCAATTGCCCGTCATTGCCGTTCCATTCGGAAACCCTACTCCCGAGAGGCCGATCGTGTTTGCGGTCGCAGTTTTCGCCGGGCCGCTGACCATACAGGCCAACTGGCGACCCACATCGGCTTTGGTAACAATAAAAGCCGCGGTATCTTCCTGGAATGTATTTGTCGTTGGTGGGTATTTCTGGCCGATGTTCAGCATGCCCTTGTCGTCCAGCATCAACCCGGCGAACAAAATGGGGAATTTCCGCCCCTGCTGCCAGCCGCCGTCGCTGATCCAATGGCCTCCACTGGAAACCGTGCCGTAGAGATCAATGCCGGTCTGCACCAAATCAATCAGCAACGGTTCTTTGTCGCCAACAACTTTACTGTCCAGGCACAAGTACAAGCCAGCCCCGCCAACCATCGAAGCTTTTTCGCGGCCATAACCTATTTCATGCCTTCCGCGCGACTGGAAACCGCACCATATCTGGAGAAAATCCACCCAGGGACGGCTAAACCACACGTCGGCCAAATCCTTGGGACTCGAAAGGTCTGCCGCTTTTACCGATGCAGGCAAAGGCAAATTAGGCAACAGATCGCGCCGCATTTTGGCGCTGTCGTAGAGCGGTTTGTCGTTACCAACATACGGGGGACGAAAATCGGTCGGCAACGGCGGCTTCCCCAAGCAGGTCAAAACCGCAACGCCTTTCACATAATAATGCGCGCTTATCCGTTTCTTTCCATCCTCATTATCGTCCGTTTCAGCGACGGCCGAGGCGAGAGATTGATTCACTTGTAATTTCAATGGATACGTTGCGCCGCATTCCCCTTTCCACAGGTAAGCTCGTTCATCGAACGCCTGAAATCCCGGCATCGGATTAACCATGGAGCCATTCATCAATTTGCCGTCTGGACTTTTTACGGGAGCAGGATCGACGCTGACCACCGTGACCGAGTCCTGGCCTGCGGGCGGCACGACCCACCAGTCGCCGTTGACAAACTGACCGGTCTGAACCGGTTTATCAAAAGTCCAGGTGAATTCGTACTGTTTGACGCTGGTAGATGCGGCGGCAAATGCGCACGCCCCCGCCGAAAAACACGCGGCAACGATCGCGCAGATTATTATTTTTTGTATTCTCATGCTGAACTTTCGAGTATCGGATGATTTTTCTAAACTCTACCACCTTGCCGGGCTCGGCAACGATAATGTTTTGTATCTTGAGCGGATCGACATCACCTTTAGGGAGAATCTTAGCCTCGACGTCAAATCGAACAAATTGGGCCCCGTTTTTCCGTCACAGTTTGAGCGGGAACAGCTTGTTCGTCAGGAACTGCCCGTGGTGAAGTCATCAGGAGAGTTTAGTTAATAAACTGCCGGTCTTGCAGCGGCGATTCGCTCCACGATAGGGCAGCGATGTTTGGACAGCAAGCACAGCAAGCATTCAGCCCATGAAACCGGTATCAGAGGCATGGGCTAGGAGGGACTTGAACCCCCACTCCTTGCGGAACCAGAACCTAAATCTGGCGCGTCTGCCATTTCGCCACTAGCCCTTTTCAAAGATAAAAGATGGAAAATCACGAGAATACTTTCAATCCGCATCTTGGGGTTTCCCACATCTTCCACCTTGGCTTCAAAGGCTAGCGGGTATCCTGGCCGGGAGCAAGATTACGCAAGGATTCCCGGCACGGTGGCAAATGATCGCACCGGCGCAAACGGGTATTTTAAAGCTTTGACGATGGCATCCGAGTTGTTTTGATAAATGGACGTGCGCCAACCGCCTTTTTTTTGTTTCCGGCAATTTCTGTGGAGCGGGTTATGGTTGATCCTGATCGTGGCCGTGGGGCTAAGGATCGGCGATTATTCCAGCCGCTACCGGTACGCCCGGATGAACGACCTCTACGCTCACATGCT
>Ga0206804_10309_pt1 | contig 12204 bp, 7 predicted proteins | sample Alteio_BWOrgCont_62_FD_152888 | JGI IMG/M metagenome (GOLD analysis project Ga0206804, IMG submission 152888) | Enriched cells from forest soil in Barre Woods Harvard Forest LTER site, Petersham, Massachusetts, United States -... | ecosystem: Environmental > Terrestrial > Soil > Temperate forest >... | reverse complement strand
GCCGCCATCAGCGCCGGGATTAGGCGTGGAGCCACGGAACGGTTTGTTTCCGTAAGGTCAGCCTGCGTTCGGGGCATTCCAATAGAAACCCACGCCATTTTAAACGCAGAGAAAAATAGAGGACCGCAGAGGAAAAAGCAGCCCTCCTTTCCTCTCCCCGACATCTCCGCGCCCTCTGCGTTTAAAATGGCGAGGCTTCAGTTTAGTGGCTGGCTCCAGATCAACTTAAACCGTTCTAGTTCGCCGGTTTTTTGCCAGCAGGTTCCGGCGTTTTCTCCGAGGTCTTTTCCGGCGTCTTCTCCGCGGGCGTTGCTGGTTTGCTAACGGGCGTTTCCGGTAATTTGTCCCCAGCCCCGGGAGTTGCCGCTGGCTTGTCGGCTGGGGCTTGCGGTGCCGCACCCGCGGGTGCCGGCGTCATTTCCGCGTCCGGCTTGGACGTTCCCTTGGCGGCCTTGCGCGCGTCGTAAGTTTTCCAGAACTCTTCCACCGGTTCCGTCATCTTCTGGTAGGAAAGGCGCTTGATGCCCGGGTGATTCCGCAAAAAGGCGATATCCTTGCACTGCAAAGGAATCAGCACCCCCTCGAGGGTGGCGATCTCCATCAACGGATGAAGGTCGGTCAGCGCGGTGCAACCTTCGAGGTTGAGCTCGCGCAGCGGTGAATGGGTCAGGGGCTTCAAGTCGGTCACAGGAGTCCGATTGAGCGTCAAGGTCTGCAGCGGCAGGCCAGTCAGCGGCGAGAGATCCTTCACATTGCGGCAATTGTTCAAATAGAGCTGCTCGATCTTCGTGTCCGCCAGGGGCGTGAGGTCGCTGACCCGCGTGTTGGAGAGATGCAGGATTTCGAGCGGGAGATCGTGGAGCGGTTTCAGGTCGACGACCGTGGTCCAATCGAGATTCAGGCTGTGCAACGGCATTCCCACCAGCGGCGAGAGATCGTGGACGAACGTGTGGATCAGCGAAAGCGACTGCAATTGTTGCAGGCCCTTGAGCGCGATAATATCGGTCAGCTTGGTTTCGTCGAGGATCAGGCCACTGACCGGGACTTCGCGCAGCTTCTTCAAGTCGGGCTGCCCGACGCCGCTGAAGTCGACGCTGATCGTGCCATCCGCATTGGTCTCAAAGCGCTGCTGCCGCAAGCCATGCTTATCGAAGGCATCGCGCCAAATGCGCACCATGCGCTGCTTATCCGGGCCCAACTGATTTCCGACGCTTTCCGCGGCGCTCTTGCGGCCTTGATTGATGAGCGCGGCGTAGAGTTCACCGAGGATGGCCGGCTTGATCTGCTCGTCCGTGCCGATCTGTTTGAGGATTTTCCGGGTCAGTTCCAGATTGAGTTTCGCTTCGGCGAGCTTCGGATCGATGCGCAACGCCTCTTCGTAGGCGTCGGCAGCCTCGTCGAGGCGAAGTTGAGCCTGGAGAATATTGCCGCGCACGTTGTGGTAAGTGGCGTCATTCGGGACCTGCTGGATGGCGTAATCGATTTTGGCCAACGCCTCGGTCATATCGAGATCTTCAATCAACTGCTGCGCCTCGGCGGCGTAGGTGGGCGCGGTGCCATGCAGTTCCTCGAGCCGCGCGGCGGCCAGATGTTCCTGTTCGAGGGCGCGCGTTTCTTCCTCGATCGCGCGCTTCTCGCTCAAGCGTGCGCGATCGCGTTCGTGCATGAGCTGGAGGAAGAAGCCGATTACCACGACATTGAAAATCACGGCAAAAAAGGCAAACAGGGCGACCTCCTTTTTGTGCCGGCCGGTAAAGAGCAGGACGTGTTTCGCCATGCTGGCCCGCTCGGCCTTGGTCGCGAAGCCGCCTTGGTACGCTTCGATGTCCGTCTGCAAGTCCTCGACCTTCTGGTAGCGATCCACTGGGTCGAGAGCGAGGGCTTTCATGACCACCGCGGAGAGCCCATCCGGAATCCGTTTCCCAGGGCAGTGGGCGAAGACAAAGTTTTGCGGCCCATCCGGGCCCGCCGCGTCGGCGGCTTGCTTGGCCGCGGATTTTCTGGACGGTTGATTGAAAGTCGAAGGCGGCGCAATCGCGCTGGTGACAATCTTTTCGACGACTTCATGCACCGACTCCCCTTCCACCGGCGGGCGCAAAGCCAGGATGGCGTAAAGAATGCCACCGAGGACATAGATGTCGGAGCGTTCATCGATATGATCGAGTTCACCGCGCGCCTGCTCAGGTGAGATGTACGGCGGCGTGCCGACGATGAGCCCGTGCATGGTCTCGAAGCCGCGCATGTCGTCGGGCGGCCGGGCGGCGGAGGCCTCCTTGGCGGGAGTCGACGTCGCTTCCGCAGGATTCTCGCGGCGGGCCGAAGTCATGTTTTTCGCCAGGCCCCAATCCATGACCAGCACCTCGCCGAACGAACCGATCATGATATTCTCGGGTTTCAAATCCCGGTGGACGATGCTCTTGGAATGGGCGTAGGCCACGGCGTCGCAGACCTTCTGAAAAATCGTCAGCAGTGCGCCCAGGGGGTACTTCTCAATGATCTTCGCCCGGCCGTTGCGAATGCCCCGCAGGACGTCGTCCAGGGTCGTCCCCTTGACGAACTTCATCGTGTAGAAAATCTCGCCCTGGTCATCGATGCCCAGTTCGTAAACGGGCACGATGTTCGGATGCTCCAACTGGCCCGTCAGCTGGGCCTCGTCGATGAAGCGCAACACGTTCTCCCGGGAAAACTGGTTGCTGGTCTTCATGACCTTCATGGCCACGGTGCGTCGGATCCGCAGGTCCCGCGTTTGCAGGATCACCCCCATGCCACCCCGGGCGATCGTGGTGATCACCTTGTACTTCTTTTGCTCGAGTTGCTCGCGCACCTGGGCCAGGCCGAGGTCGCGGTCCCACAGGGCCTCGGCCAGTTGCTTGGCGGCGGCTTCGCGCAGCCGAATGAAAAGACGGGCCGTGCCGATCTGGACTTCCTGATCCAGCCGGACCCGAGTGGGCAGTTGGACCTGCACCCCGTCGATGAAGACGCCGTTGCTGCTCCCCAGATCTTCGATGACGAGTTCGAAAGAGTTAAAGGTCAGCCGGGCATGATGCCGGGAGACGAGATCCGCGTCGATCGCCACGGGGCACGAAGCGTCCCGACCGATGATGTACTCCCCGTGCTCAATGGCATATTTGTTGACGAGAGTCGGCCCCACGTAGACGAAAATCTCCGCCTGGATCTGGTCGGAGGTCGCATCCGCAGTATTGGCGTGCGGTTCAGGCATGACGGAAGGCAAGTCGCTCATTCGAAGTCGAAGTCAACAAGCACAATCCGCACGAGCCGAAAACCAAAGGAGCGGGAAACAAAATCCATGCGGAGTGTAACCCGCCCCGTCAGGGTGAGTTGCTCTCCAAAATCGCGAGCAGAGGAGTAGGAATTATTTCGGTGGCGGCGGGACCGCGGGCGGCGGCGTAGTCGGAGCTCCGGGAGCCGCCGGCGGCAATCCAGGAATGGCCGGCGCCCCGGGGGCCGCGGGAGCCGCAGCCGGATCAGGCAAACCGCCCGGAGCCGGAGCGGCAGGAGGCAGACCCGGGATATCAGCGCCTGCGGGCGGGAGCCCAGGAGCAGGAGCCAGACCGGCATCGGCACCCGGCGCGGCGATCGCGGTATCCTTCTTGTCAAGCTCGCTCAGAATCGCTCCCGCGGAGACTTCCTTCTTGTCCGTGGGCGGCTTGAAGTAGTTCCTCCGGTTGGAGTAAGTGTGGTCGTAAATCGTGCCGACGCAGCTCGAAAACGCGAGCGCAACGGCTAAAAAAAGAACCGGTAAAACAAAGCGTAGGGGGCGGGACATATCTCTGTGTATGGGATGAATATGCCCGGCGTCAATGCTGGGCGTGCAAATCCGCATTTTCCTTCGGCAAGAGGACCCGCCGGAGATCAAAAATACCCTGATCAATGCTACAGGTGTAGGTCGCCGTCAAATGATCTCCGGCGATCATTGCCTGGTAGTGATAGGTCCCCCCAAACGCCGCCGGCAAATCGTGTGTCCCCTGATAATGGCGGACATTTCCGCGGCGCGGACCGGCCAGCACGGGTTGCAACGTCATATCGTAGTTGCCCGAGAAAATGAGCCAGTTGGCGTGAAAATAGGCTTTCAGGCCCTGGTTCGGCTGCGGGACGAGCACACAGCGCAGGCGCCCGTGATGATAAGCACCGTTGGCGTACAGTTTCTTTCCGCTCTTCCACTGGCCGTCCCAACGCGTCGCGCGGCCCTTTGGTTGGCCGGCTTCCTGCCAGTGCCGATCAAACGTGGAACACGCGGTCGAAAATCCAAAACACAGGAATGCCAGGACGCAGCGAAGGACGATTCGGCTCATTTATTTGGAGGGAAGTGATTTGAGAAACTCTTGCATATCCCCCTTGGCCCCGCGGAGCACAATCAGAAAACAATGGTCGCCGCGCTGGCGAACCGCCCCCGTCCATTCGCCCTCCGTGAGCACTCGCCAATCGTCGTCCGGCGACAACTGCACGCCAAATTGGCTGGCATGAAATTCAAAGATGAGGCAACGGGGCGCGTCGGTGCTGCCGATCAGCACCTGGGAAACGATCTGGCCGTCCTGCCGAAAAACGCGTGAGCCCACGACGGGGAGCGACGCCAGTTCCACCGGCGCCTCGAAACCCTCATAGCCGTGCAGGTAGAACCAGTCGCTCAACTGCCCCATGGTGCCAGGCTCTGTTTCCAGTTCGTTCCCGGTCATTTTACCCGCCGCAGCGACCATGGCCTCGACCGCTTCGCGTCCGGGAAATTTCTCCGCCATCTCCATGACCAGAAAAATGACGATGCCGACGATAGCGATGGCCCCGAAGATCGCGGTCAGCACCGCGGGATTGATGACCTGCTTGCGCAGCCGGGTTTTCTCGGCCCGGGGCTGGACGCTGAGTTCGCTGAGCTTTTTCCGGAGATCGTCCGGCGGCTTGATGAAATGGATGACACCGCTCATCTGCGCGTCGAAATCGACTTGCTCTTCGAGCGCCTTCTGCAGTTCTGGGTCAGCGGCCACAAAGCGCACGGCCTTGTCCATGCGCGAATCGGCGGGCTTGCCGGCGCGATAACAGCGAATCAACATCTCGGCAGCGCGTGCGTTCATGACGGTTGGGGGGACGAGTTGCGCATTTCGCGCAAGGATTTCCGCAGGAGGTCCCGGGCCGCGCCCAAGGTGTCCGACAGGGCCTCGATATCCATCTTCAGAAGTTCCGCAATCTCCTCGGCGGAAAAGAGATCGAGATAAAACAGGGCCAGAGCGCTGCGCTCCGGTTCCGGCAAGAGGTGGAACCGTTGGGCTACCAGGAAGGCTTCGATCTCCAGAATCTTCGGGTGCGCGCCGGAGTCGGAGTCGTCGCGCAGGAGCCGTGGAGCGGTGGGCGGAGAGGATTTGTTATTCTCGAGGCACCGCTCGCGGATGTGCGTGGCCAGCCAGGCCTGGCGGCTCGTTTCGTTTCGAAACTGGGAGAGCTGCGATTCCACCTCGGTCAGCGTGTCGGCCATGACTTGCTCGGCGCTCTTGGCGCTTCCGGTCAGGAGCAAGGCGAACCGATAGAACTCAGCAAGCGTGGAACTGGGGAATGGAGCAGTTTGCAACGGAGGCCACCATAGGCGGGTCTCGCGCGCAGGCTCAAGCGGAATGCGGAGGGCGGGTTGGTTTCTGGTTTCTGGTTTCTAGTTTCTGGTTTTCCGCGTCGGGAGTCGGTCCCGTGGCGGAACCAGAAACCAGAGCCCAACCCCTCCCTCCCGTTGACTTGCCTTGCCTGCCTCCCTATTTTGTCCGTCCGCACCACCCGTGAAACACGTCCTTTTTGTCTGCACTGGAAATATCTGCCGCAGCCCCATGGCTGAGGGACTCTTCCGCGCTGCGGTCAAGGGCAACCCCGAGATCGAGGTCAGCTCCGCCGGCGTCGCCGCCGGGTATGGCGAACCGCCGAGCAAACACGGGGTGGAAGTGCTCCGCCCTTGGGGAGTGGACATCTCCTCCCTCCGCAGCCAGCCACTGACCGATCAATTGGTTCGCGAAGCGACGCACATTTTCGTGATGACGCGTGGGCACCGGGAGGCCATTCAGGCCTATTTTCCCGATGCCGGAGAAAAAGTGCATCTCTATCGGCAGTTCGACGAGAGCGTGCGCAACGGCAACCTCGATGTCCCCGATCCCATTGGCCAGGGCATTCACGCGTATCTGGAATGCCGCGACACGCTCAAACGCGGCCTCCCCGGCATTCTCCGCTTTCTTGATCAATCTACTCCCATGACCTCACCCCAACCCACGACCGCAACTCCTGCCGCCGCCACCCGCACTCTCCGCCTTGCCCTGGGCGCCGATCACGGTGGATTTGAATTGAAGAAGGCCATCCACGCTCACCTGACCAAGAAGGGTTACGTCGTCACCGATTTTGGTGTGAATTCCGCGGAGCCCGCGGATTATCCGGACTACGCGGAAGACGTGGCGCAGAACATCCTCGCGGGTGAGAGCGAATTTGGCATCCTGGTCTGCAAGAGCGGCATCGGCATGAGCATCGCCGCCAATCGCTTTCCCCACATTCGCGCGGCCTTGATCAGCAATCCGGCCGACGCCACGGTGACGCGCCAGCACAACAACGCCAACGTACTCTGCCTCGCCGCCACCCACGTCGACCCCACCGCCGCGACGAAAATCGTCGATGCGTTCCTCAGCGCCCAGTTTGAGGGCGGCCGCCATGAACGCCGGGTGGAAAAGTTGGAACAACTCGGCACGTCCAACGCCTCGCATCCTTCGCTCGAAGAAGCGGACCCGGAAATCTTCCGGGCCATCGAAGCGGAAAAGAAGCGGCAGTTCGAGAACATCGAACTCATCGCCAGCGAAAACTTCACCTCGCGCGCCGTGATGGAAGCCCAAGGCTCGTGCCTGACCAACAAGTACGCCGAGGGCTACCCAGGCCGGCGCTGGTACGGCGGCTGCGAGCATGTTGACGTCGTCGAGCAACTGGCCATCGACCGGGTGAAACAGCTCTTCGGTGGCGATCACGTCAACGTCCAGCCGCATTCCGGTTCGCAGGCCAACACCGCCGTCTACTTCTCGGTGCTCCAGCCCGGCGACCGGATCCTGACCATGAACCTGGCCCACGGCGGCCATCTTACCCACGGGCACAAAGCCAATTTCAGCGGACGCTTTTATGACGTGGTCCACTACGGCGTCAGCGAGAAGGATGAGCGCATCGATTACGATGCTCTCGCCCAGCTCGCCCTCGAGTCCCGGCCAAAGATGATCACCGCGGGCGCCAGCGCCTATCCACGGGTGATTGATTTCGAGCGCATGCGCCAGATCGCCGATAGCGTGGGCGCGTTTCTCTTTGTCGACATGGCGCACATCGCCGGGCTCGTCGCCGGCGGCGTTCACCCGAATCCCGTCCCGCTGGCCGATTTCGTCACCACCACGACCCACAAGAGCCTGCGCGGCCCACGCGGCGGCATCATCATCTGCAAGGAGCCTTTTGCCAAAGGCATCGACTCGCAGGTCTTCCCCGGCATCCAGGGCGGCCCGCTGGAACATGTCATCGCAGCGAAAGCCGTTTGCTTCCACGAAGCGCTCCAGCCGTCGTTCAAGGTCTACGCCCAGCAAATTGTCAGCAACGCCCGGGCCCTGGCCGCGGGCTTGATCAAGAACGGCTATCGCCTGACCAGTGGCGGGACGGACAACCACCTCATGCTCGTCGATCTGCGCCCCAATGGACTGAACGGCAAGATCGCCAGCGAAACCCTCGATCATGCCGGGATCACGGTAAACAAAAACGGCATTCCGTTTGATACGGAGAAGATCACCCTCGGGGGAGGCATTCGCATTGGAACTCCGGCCGTGACCACGCGCGGCATGAAGGAAGAGCAGATGCTCGAGATCGCCGATCTCATTCACCGCGCGCTGACGAACAAGGACAGCGCCAACGAGATCGCCAAAGTCCGGGCGGACGTCCGTGCGCTCACAGCGCGTTACTCCCTGCCAGGATAAAAGCGGCCTGACCGCTCGGTGGCCTTGGGACGTCAGGCGGGCCACTGGACGTTGACAGCCACGCGCCTTTCTCAGTATCGAGCCACGGACCATGGCGTTCCAAGAGCGGGAGATATCATCTCAGCGGTTACGTGTTTACGCGTTTTGCTTTCATGCCTGCTGGGTGGTTATCGTCGCCTTGGCCACGATCCGACGCTTCTCGCTGCCCTTGGAGCCGCTGGCGGATCGGGATGTCTGGGGCTACTTGAGTCCGGGCCTCCTCAAGATCCTCGGCCACCCATTCATCCAATCGGAGGGACGGGGTTTCGTCTACCCGGGGTTCGTTTACCTGACGCTCCGGGCTTTCGGAAACCTCAATGCGGTGACGATCATTCAGCACCTCTTCGGCTTGGGCGCTGGCCTGCTCCTGCTCGCCAATTGGACGGCAGCCCGGCGCCTGCTGCCCAACCCTCGCCTCCCGCGGATCCTCTATGATGTCTTCGGTCTTGGAATGCTGGCGACCTACCTTTTCAGCGCGCAATCGATCCTCGCCGAACATCACTTGCGGGCGGAAGGAATTCTGCCCTTTTTTGCCCTCCTGGGATTTGGCTGCACCATTCAGTTTTTTCTCGCCTGGCGCATCGACAAGAATCCCTCGCGTGCCGCTTGGTTCGGCGCCGCCAGTTTGCTCATCGCGTTCCTGCTGCCATTGTTCAAGCCGAGCTTCACCCTCACTTCGGTGCTGACGACGCTGCCCATCTGGTGGCAACTGTTTGATCGACGCGAAAAATGGGTCCGCAAACTCGCCATGGTCGGCGGCCCCGTCTTCACCGCACTCGTCCTGCTCTGGATTCCCGAACATCGCTATGCCGAGGCGGATCCGCGTTCCCGGATCTTCCTGCCTTCGTCGCTCTTCACGATTCATGCCCGGCAGATTCGCGCGCAAATCGCCAGCGACCTCGCCACAAATCCGGCGTGCCTGCCTTATTCCCACGAACAATTGCAGGCGATCCTCACCCTGCTCGACGCTGAAATGGCCATCAGCACGCAAATTGTCCGCCACAATTTCTCCTCTCTCGGTTTCGATGCCGACTATCTCCTCTACGAGGATTCTTTCTGCCGCAAACTCCAGGACATCCTGCCCGTGAGGGAAGCGCGCGCGGACTTCTATCGATTTTATTTCCGCCGAACGTGGTCCGAGCAACCGGGCGCGATGCTCCACAAAATCGTCGCGCAACTCGGCCTCTTTTACAATTTCGATTGCCCCGTCTATTTCGAAAAGTCCACGCGTTTTGATCGCAGTTACAACGAGTCCTACGCTTTTCTCTCGGAACCAAACCGGGTCGTCACCATGGCGCGCGTGCCCCTGGCGATGGATTACCTCCAGTCCCTCCCGGCCCTCGCCCAAATCCACGTGGCGGCCGTTCAACCCACGGCGCTCAAGCTGCTGATGCCGCTGCTCGGCGGCACCTATCTGCCCATCTTCCTGCTCTCGGGAGTGGTCATGGTCTGGCTCCTGGTTGCGCCCCAATTGCGCGCGGCCTGCGGCTGGCTCGGCGCCGTCGTCGCCATCGGCTACGGCTACAATCTCGGCAATAACCTCGCCATCGCCTGCTTTCACACCCTCGGCGTCGGCCGCTATTCCCACGTGCAACTCGGCACGACTCTCCTCACCCAGGGCCTCGCGCTTTATCTGTTCGTAGAAATCGCCCTGTGGTGGCGGCTGCGAGCCATCACTCCTCCGTCGTGCTCTTCGCGGCTCAGCCGCGTCACGACCGCTGCACTCAAATAAATTTGGCCCAGCAGCCCCACGATTCATCATTTCGATGAAAACATTTCACTTCGCGTCTTCGCCGCGAGTGAGCTAAAACGGGGGCGCTTTGAACGCCACCACTTCATCCACCGCCAACCCTCTGCGCGAGGGACTTTCCAGCCGGGCTTTGCCGCAGCCGTGCAGCGTCGTGATCTTCGGCGCCTCGGGCGATCTCACCTACCGCAAGCTCATTCCCGCAATCTACAACATCGCCGCCGACGGTGATCTTCCGGCGGCCCTCAGCGTCGTCGGTTTTGCCCGGCGGGAAAAGACCGATGCCTCGTTCCGTACGGAACTGGAGGAAGCCACGCGAAAATTCTCCCGCTCGGGTGTGAACGACGAGGTCTGGAAAAGTTTCGCCGACCGCTTGTTCTATCACCGCAGCGAATTCGGTGACGCCGAAGGCTACAAGAAGCTCGCCGAGCGACTGGACAAGCTCGACGAGGAACGCGGCACGCGCGGCAACCGCCTCTTCTATCTCTCGGTCGCGCCGAGCGAATTCGAGGGCATCCTCAATCATCTCGCTGCCGCCGGCCTCAACAAGACCCGGGAGGGCGGCTGGACGCGGGTGATCGTCGAGAAGCCCTTCGGCACAGACCTGCCGTCCGCCGAGGAACTCAATACCGTGGTCAACAAGGTCTTCGCGGAAAAGGACACCTACCGCATCGATCATTACCTCGGTAAAGAAACCGCGCAGAACATCATGGTGCTGCGCTTTGCCAACGCGATCTTCGAGCCGCTTTGGAACTATCGCTACATCGATCACGTCCAGATCACCGCCTGCGAACCGCTCGGCGTCGAGGCGCGCGGCCCATACTACGAGAGCGCCGGCGCCATGCGCGACATGGTCCAGAATCACCTCCTCCAGCTCCTCAGCCTCACGGCGATGGAGCCGCCCACTGACGTCGGTGCGGACAGCATTCGCGATGAGAAAGTGAAAGTCATCCGTTCGCTGCGCCCAATGTCCGCGGAAGACGTGGCGAAGAATGTGGTCCGCGGGCAATATACCGCGGGCGCGATCGGCGGGCAGGAAGTGAAAGATTATCGTTCCGAGGAACGCGTCGACCCGAAGTCGATGACCGAGACCTATGTCGCCCTGAAAGTGAATATCGACAACTGGCGCTGGGAAGGCGTCCCCTTCTACATCCGCATGGGCAAGCGCCTCCCGAAAGGCGGCACGGAGATTGCCGTGCAGTTCAAGAGCGCGCCGAGCGTGCTCTTCAACAAACCCAGCGAACCGCAAGGTCCGAACGTGCTCGTCATCCGCATCCAACCGGACGAGGGCATTTCGCTCCGCATGCAATGCAAGATGCCCGGCGCCGCCGTGCGCATCGAGCCGGTGAAGATGGATTTCCATTACGGCACGAGCTTCGGCAAGGCTTCGCCCGAGGCCTACGAGCGGCTGCTGCTCGACGCCATGGCCGGCGATGCCACCCTCTTCGCCCGGCGCGACGAAGTGGAAGGCGCCTGGTCGTTCGTTGACCACATCGAGCACGCCTGGCACCAAAGCGAAAACCCGCCGCCCCTCGCCTTTTATCCCTCCGGCTCCTGGGGCCCGAAGGAAGCCGACGAACTCCTCGCCCGCGAGGGCCACGCCTGGCGGAGGCTCTAACCAGCGATCAGGATCGAACATCCAATCACCCGAAGCGGTCTCCTCTTCATCCTTCATCCTTCCGCCTTCATCCTTTCTTAAAATGCCCGCGACCTTTGATAGCACCAGCCTCGGCGAACCCGTTGCCATCGGGCAGATCAATCGGCAATTGAAAAAGCTTTGGGACACGGGCGAAGGCTCGCTGACCCGCGCTTCGCTGATCAACTTCGCCGTCTATTGCCGCAGCACCGAGGCGCTGCTCGAAAACACCGAACTGATCCAGGAATTCACCCGCACGCATGCCTGCCGGGCCTTGGTCATCTGCGTGGTGCGCAATGCTCCCGCTCCCAACGCCTCGGCCTGGATCAATGCGCATTGCCATCTCTCCGGCGGTGTCAAAAAGCACATCTGTTGTGAACAAATCAGCTTCCTGCTCGAGGGCGAGATCAAGGGGCGCTTCACGAATATCGTCTTCGCCAATCTCGACTCCGATCTGCCGCTCTATTTCTGGTGGCAAGGCGATATTTCGGAGAACTTGAATCCGCACCTCTGGGCGTGGATCGATCGGCTCATCGTCGACAGCATTGCCTGGCGCGACCCGAAGGCCCAATTCACCCGCCTGCGCGCCTCCCTCGCCGAATCCAAGACGCAACTCGCCCTGCGCGACCTCAACTGGACCCGTTCGCTGCCGCTCCGCCAGGCCGTGTCGCAAATCTTCGATCACCCCGAAAATTTGCCTCATCTCAAGCGTTTGCGTCACGTCTCGATGATGCACGCCCCGGCGAATCGCTCGACCGCGCTCCTCTTCGTCGGCTGGCTCGCCGCTCAGCTCAAGTGGACGCTCAAGAGCG